>Ga0196977_1000096_pt1 | contig 57010 bp, 55 predicted proteins | sample S3v_1013CmetaG_FD_148634 | JGI IMG/M metagenome (GOLD analysis project Ga0196977, IMG submission 148634) | Soil microbial communities from Anza Borrego desert, Southern California, United States - S3+v_10-13C | ecosystem: Environmental > Terrestrial > Soil > Desert | place: USA: California... | reverse complement strand
TACGCCTGCTGGAAGAGCCGCACCGCCTACGACGAAGCGCGCTACCTGCAGCAACTCGCCAGGCGAGGCTCACCCCTCGCCTCCGCTGCCGCATGACTTGACACGGAGGCTCAGATGTCCGGAGGCCTCCCGTCGTCTCGTCATGGCGCGGGCGGCGTATGCGTCACGCGGAGGTCGTACGTTCCCGCGGTATAGCCGTGAACCATGACGAACACGCGCGTCGCATTTGCCGGTACCACCGGCGAGCATGTCTCGACCGCGCCGCTCGTGTACGGCCGGCAGTCGTATGAATTGATGTTCGGCGCATTCGCGAAGCGCACGTACAGATCGGGGTCGCCGCTCGCGCCATTGCCGCCGATCGTGACTTCGAGCGGCGAGCCTGCGACGGTCGGGAACGGCCCGTATTGCTTCCTGTCGCCTTTGGCCACGGACTGCGCGGCGAACGTTTCGGTCTTCGGCTGGCCGGTTCCGAGCGGCTGCGTCACGGCGCACTTCGCGATGTCCGTGACGAGCGCCGGATCGATGGTGAACGTGGCGGCAGGCCCGTACACGCATGCGACGCCGTTCTTGTCCTGATCGGTCAGCGTCAGACTCCAGTCGCCGCGGCCGTTGCACTGCGGATAGTGCATGACCGAGAACGCGTCGTAATTCGTGAGCGGCCTCCAGTCCGAATCCTCGAAGCATCTGCCGGAGTCGGGGCGTGTGTGCTCGTGACGGAAGCCGATCGCGTGTCCGAGCTCATGGCGGAGGATTCCCACGAGCTTCAGCTTGCCGTCGGGATCGAGGTCGAAACTGCTCTCGTCGATCAGCACGTTGCGAAAGCCGCGCTGCTCGTTGGGGAAAAACGCGCGGGCCAGGTACTCCCCTGCGACATTGACGGGCCGCACGTCGAAGTTCACGTTCGCGTTCTGCGAGTTGCAATTGCTGTCCTGCGCGGCGACGTGGATGAAATCGATGTCCGCCCACTTCTCCCATTCCTCAGCGGCGCTCTTCATCTGGTCGGCAACTTCCTGATGGCGGCCGCCGAACGTGGTGCTCACGCAGTACGTCAGTTGTTTTTTCTGTTGCGGGTTCCACTTGTCATCGAGGCCGCCGATGGTGGCCAGGATGAGCTCCGCGGGAGACTGGGCGGGCTTCACGTTCTTCTCGTAGAACTCGAGCAGTTGCTTCTCGTCCGAGATCGGGGTGTCGCCGTTGACGATCCACTTGCCGCCCTCGAACGGCTCCTTGTAGACGGTGCCTTTGAATTCCTCGAAGCTGAGGATCGCGTGCATACGGCGATCTCGCTCCGCGAACTTCTGCAGGTCTTCTTTTGCCTGTTCGACCGCTTCCGGGGTTGCGTCGACTTTCTGCACCGGTTCCGGTTCCGGCGTGGTCATCGATGTATCGCTCGCCGCGGTTGAAGCGGTGTCGGCGGCCGTCGTCGTCACGGCTGCTTCTTTCCTGCAGGCGCCGGCGAGGGTCAGCGCGAGCGTGATCGCAATCACTGCGGACCAATGTCTTCTCATGACTCTTTCTCCTCTACACACGATTCGATGGTGAGATTGACCAGATCGACGTTTTTCACGATGTTCTTTGCGCGGTCGTACGCTCGCGCGCCTTCGTTCGGGTCTTCATAGGCGACGCAGACGCGCGTCTCGCCTTCGATCCCCATCCGCGTGGTGGTGATCTTCACCTTCACACCGCGGCGTTGTTGCTCCTCCGCGAGCTCCGCCACACGACGAAGCGCCTCACGCGCCTCGGCCGGAACTCCCTTGCCACGCGAAAGCGCGTAGACGGCGAAGCTCGGGATGGGCGCCGGCGTTTCCGGCGCAGGCGCGGCGGTCACCGTTGCAGATTGCGCCGGTGGAGGTGAGGCCGTGTCCGGACGGCATCCCATACAACCGATGACGCCGAACACGAATATCGCGATGCGCAGACTGGCCATGCATCGACATGGTGGCGAGCCCGGCGGAAACGTTTCAATGCTCGTGCACGCACGAGCGGTTTCGCGTTTGCATTTCCCGCAGAGCAGGAGGCACAAGCCAGCGAAGAAAACACGCGTGGTGAAAGCGAAGTCAGGGACGGAGATGCGGCAGGCGCCGAAGCGGGCAGGCTCGACGGCGAAACCCGCGGCCGCGGGAAGGTACAGCACACAGTTGAAGAAAGCGCCGTAGGCTGATGTCGAAGCGGGCGGGGCTCGCCGCCGCCGGTGCAGTCCACGTAAACTGAGCTGGGACAACATGAACTGGCAGCTCTACATCACCGTCGATCCGCAGATTTGCCATGGCCAGGCGTGTGTCACGGGAACGCGTATCCCGGTGTCGGTAGTACTCGATAACCTTGCAGCGGGCATTCCCGAGACCGAGATTCTCGCCAGCTACCCTCGCCTGACAGTCGAATCCGTTCAGGCGTGTATTGCCTACGCCGCTATTCTGGCGCGCGAAGAAGTCGTTGGCCTGCCGGCGTGAAGTTCAAGGTCGACGAGAATCTGCCTGAGGAACTGAGCTTGCTTCTGCTCGCCTCCGGTTGGGACTCGACTACGGTCGTGGCACAGCAGTTGGGCGGCGAGATCGATTCACAGATCGCGCGAATCTGCCGCGACGAGCAGCGAGTTCTCGTCACGTTCGATCGCGGCTTTTCCAACATCCGAGCGTATCCGCCAGCGGACAGCGCGGGCATGATCGTCTTTCGGCTCAAGAGCCAGGACAAGCGACATGTTCTTACCGTAGCGCGTCGGCTGATCTTGGCGCTTTATGAGCGCGGAATCCGGAACGAGCTGCGGATCGTGAACCAGAACCGCATTCGGATCCGCGCTCGCTCGACCAGCTGATCACCGCCGTGCGCCCACCCGTTCCTCCAGCTCCTCGCGGCGGGAGCGGCTCACGCTCAGCTCCGTGCCGTCTTTGAGGCGCACGGCGTAGTCGCCGCCGGCGGCGTGCAGGAGGGCGTCGATGCGGTCCAGGCGGACGATGGCGGAGCGGTGGATCCGGAAAAAGACGTTCGGGTCGAGTTGCTCCTCGAGCGTCTGCATCTTCTCGCGCACGGCGAAGACGCGCTCGCCGACATGCAGCTCCGCGTACGGCCCGCTGGCGGTGATGTAGTCGATCTTCGAAACCGGCACGACGCGGATCTGGCCGCGCGATTCGACCGGAATGCGATCGAGGTACTCCGATTTCGGCGCGTGCGTCGCGATCACTTTTCGCGCGCGTGCCAGCGCCTGCGCGAAGCGCTCGTCGTCGAACGGCTTCACGAGATAGTCGACCGCGGCGACGTCGAACGCCTTCGACGCGAACTGTTCGTACGCGGTCGTGAAGATCGTCGGCGGCATCATCTCCGCGCCAATGGCCTGCACGACGTCGAGACCAGTGCGTCCCGGCATCTGCACGTCGAGGAACACCAGGTCCGGCGCCAAGTCTCGAATCAGCGCCACCGCTTCGTCACCGTCGCGGGCGGCGCCGGCGATCGACATGTTCGGCTCTTTGACCAGCAGGTCTTCGATGCGCTGGCGCGCCAGCGGCTCGTCGTCGACGATCAACACACGCAGTGTGCGATCAGCCATCGCGATACGGCAGCACGATCTCCGCGATCACACCTCCGCCCTCCGCTTCGTCGAGCGTCAGCGAAGCAGCGTCGCCGTACAACTGTGCGAGCCGCGCGCTCGTGTTCGTCAATCCCACGCCGGTCTCGTTCGACGCGCTCAGACCGGGCCCGTTATCGCGCACGCGCAGCACGAGACGCCCGCGGTCGCGCAGCGACTCGATGACGATGCGGCCCTCGCCGCCGGTGCGATTCACTCCATGCTCGAGCGCGTTCTCGACGATCGGTTGCAACACGAGGTTCGGCACGCGCGCGTCGAGCGTGCTCTCGTCGATCTTCATCTCCACGACCAGCTTGCCCTGAAAACGGATCTCCATGATCTCGATGTAGCGCCGCAGGAACGCGAGCTCGTCGCGCAGCGGGATCTCGTCTTTCGCATGGCTGTCGATCGTGTGCCGCAGCAGTTCGCTGAGCCGCGCGATCATGCGCCGCACGCCGCCCGGGTCGCGCTCGACGAGCGCGGAGATCGCATGCAGCGTGTTGAACAGAAAGTGCGGATTGATCTGCATCCGCAACGCATCCAGCCGCGCCTCGGCGAGCTGCGCCTGCAGATGCGCCGCCTGGCGCTGACGCCGCTGATCGCGCAGAAAGAACTCGCGCGCGAAGCCGGTGGCGAGCACCGCCAGATAGACCAGTAACTGGTTGAGAAAGCGGAAGCGTCCGATCTCGCGCAAAGGCGCGAACGCGCTCCCGCCGCCGCGGCCGCCGCGTCGTCCGACGGGCGGATCGATGATGATGAATCGCGCCGCGTCCATCAGCGCGTACACCACGATGGCCACACCGATTCCGATCAGCAGCAGCAGCGGAATGCGAGCCCACGGCGACCGGCCTCTGCCCGACGACCAACTGCTGAGCCAGAGGATCAGCGGTGTGAACGCGGCCCACGTCCACGCCTCCACGAACGCGAGCGTGATCGGTCCCGCGGGCGACATCGGACGAAAGCCGAATCCGCGCGGATCGAGCAGTCGATTCACGGCTGAGAGCGTCGCGAGAAACGTCCAGAACGCGAAGATCAGGACGATCTCGCGGGGGCTGAGGGTGAAGCGTTCGTTGGGTTGGGAGGTCATCTTGTTGAAGCGAGTCTCAGAGTCGCAGAGTCTCAGAGGTGTCATGGCCAAAGACCTCTGAGACTCTGCGACTTCCGGACCGCAGGATACCTTCCCGAAAACGCACGAATGTGCAATTCATAACGCCCGAGTGCAGCTCATTTCACAGGGGAAACAGAAGCCCCCAGCCAAGCGTCTTACTCGGTACAAGGAGACGTAACCGATGAAAAACACGAAGAAATGGTTCACGGCAGCAGCGGTTGTGGCGCTCTCGTCCACGCTCGCGTTTGCGGGGCCGCACGGCGGCGGCAAGGGCGGCAAGCGTGGCGGACGCGGCGGTGAGTTCGGCGCGCATTTCGCGCAGAAGCTGAACCTCTCCGAGGCGCAGAAGCAGCAGATCAAGGACATCCAGACGCAGTTCCGCGCGGAGAACAAGGCGTTCTTCGAATCCGCGCGCGACACGCGCCGTCAGATCCGCGAGGCCACCGAGGCGGGTGACACCGCCCGCGCCACGCAGCTCAAGGCCACGGCCCAGTCGCAGCACGCTCGCATGAAGGAGCTCCGCGACGCGAAGCGCCAGCGCATCGAAGCGGTGCTCACGCCGGACCAGCGCGCCCAGTGGCAGGCCCTTCAGGCCGAGCGCGAAGCGAAGCGCGGCCAGCGCGGCGACCGCAAGCGCAACAGCTTCTGAGCCACCACAACGTTGAACGAAAGGGAGGCGGCAACGCCTCCCTTTTTCATCAGGACAAGGAGTGCAATTCATGAAACGGAAATCGTTGATCGCAGTGAGCCTCGTGCTCGTCATCGCAATGGCCGCCGTGCTCGTGCACCGCGTCGCGCTGGCGAAGGAGACGACGACGTATCGCTTCGCCACCGTCGAGCGGGGTGACATCGCGTCGACCGTTTCCGCCACCGGCACGCTCAGCGCCGTGCGCACCGTCAGCGTCGGCACGCAGGTGTCGGGTCAGATCGCGGAGCTGCTCGTCGACTACAACGACGAAGTGAAGAAGGGGCAGTTGCTGGCGCGCATCGATCCGACGCTGCAGCAGCAGGCCGTCACCGACGCGCAGGCCAACGTCGAGCGCGCCGAAGCGCAGTTGCTCCAAGCCCAGCGCGACAACAACCGCAACCGCGAGCTCATGAACGGCGGTCTCGTCGCGCGCAGCGCGTTCGAAGCCACCGATTCGACGCTCGACGTCGCCCGGGCGAACGTCAAGTCGGCTCGCGTAGCGCTCGATCGCGCGAAGCAGAACCTCGAGTACACGAACATCTACGCGCCGATCGACGGCGTGGTCGTGGAGCGCAACGTCGACGACGGCCAGACCGTCGCCGCGAGCCTCTCCGCGCCGCAGCTCTTCCTCATCGCGAACGACCTGCGCAACATGCAGATCCTGGCCAGCGTCGGCGAGGGCGACATCGCGCGCATCAAGGAAGGGCAGCAGGTGAAGTTCACCGTACAGGCGCTGAGTGGGCAGACGTTCGAAGGCGACGTTGCGCAGGTGCGCCTGCAGTCGGCGACGAACGAAAACGTCGTGAACTACACGGTAGTCATTTCCGTCGCGAACGATCAGAAGAAGCTCCTGCCCGGGATGACCGCGCGCGTGGAGTTCCTGACCGAGAGTGCCGAGGGTGTGCTGAAGGTCGCGAACGCGGCGTTGCGGTTCAAGCCGGAAACTGGAGCGACGGGCTCTCAGCCCGTCGAACGCCAGCGCAGCGCGGGTGCACGGACTCGACGGGCTGAGAGCCCGTCGCTCCAGATCTATACGGTCGATCCGAATGGTGCCCTCAAGGCCATTCGTGTGCGCACCGGGTTGACAGACGGCACGATGACCGAAGTTCGGGGACCCGAGTTGAAGGAAGGGATGAGGGTGATCGCGGGCATTGCGCAGCCGCAATCCGCGAACAAGGACGCCGCGGCATCGCCGTTCCAGCAGAACGGCAATCAGCAGCAGCGCGGACCGCGTCCGGGAGGCTTCTGATGAACGTCATCCGCACCGAGCAGCTCGTGAAGACGTACACCAGCGGCACGAATGAAGTCCATGCGTTGCGCGGCATCGATCTCACCATCGCGCGCGGCGAGCTGGTCGCGATCATGGGTACCTCCGGTTCGGGCAAGTCGACGCTCATGAACCTGCTGGGCTGCCTCGACACGCCCACGTCCGGTTCTTACGAGCTCGATGGCGTCCGCGTCGAAGGCCTCGATCGCAACGCGCTCGCGAAGATCCGCAACGAGAAGCTCGGCTTCGTGTTTCAGGGCTTCAACCTCTTGCCGCGCACGACCGCGGTCGATAACGTCGAGTTGCCGCTGCTCTACGACCGGTCGGGACAGAAGCGCGACTCGCGCGCACTCGCTATCGCCGCGCTCGAACGCGTCGGCCTCGGCGAACGTCTCGACCATCAGCCGAGCGAGCTTTCGGGCGGACAGCAGCAGCGTGTCGCGATTGCGCGTGCTCTGGTGACGTCGCCGGCGCTCGTGCTCGCGGATGAGCCGACCGGCAATCTCGATACGCACACGACCATCGAAGTGATGGCGCTGTTTCAGGAATTGAACGACGAAGGCGTCACGATCGTGCTGGTCACGCACGAGCCGGAAGTGGCGGTGTATGCGAAGCGCATCGTGGAGGTGCGCGACGGCCGCATCGTGCGCGATGAGCCGGTGAAGAACCGTCGCCTCGCCGCGGACGATCTCGGGAAGGTGGCGGCATGAAGACGTCCGTACTGGTGAAGCTCGCAACGCAGAGCATCCGCAAGAACAAGATGCGTGCGGCGCTGACGATGCTCGGCATCATCATCGGCGTGGCCGCGGTGATCGTGATGATGGCGGTCGGCTTCGGCGCCCGCTCGCGCATCCGCGCGCAGATCAACAACCTCGGCACCAACATGATCGTGATCACGCCCGGTGCGGCGCAGCAGGGCGGCGTGAGCCAGGGCGCGCAGGCGTTCCCGAATCTTTCGCTCGAAGACGTCGAGAAGATCCGCCGCGAGGCGCAGGTCGTGACCGCGGTGACCCCGGTTGTCGTGACGCGCACGCAGGTCATCGGTGACGCGGGCAACTGGCGCACGATGATCAACGGCGTCGACACCGACTACCAGGTCATTCGCGACTGGCAGACTTCGTCCGGCGATTTCTTCGCGCCCGAAGATGTGGCGTCGATGCGCAAAGTGGCGGTGCTCGGAAAGACCGTGGCCGATCAACTGTTCCCCGGAACCGATCCGGTCGGACAGGAAGTGCAGATCCGCAACGTGCCGTTCGACGTCGTCGGCGTGCTTGCCGCGAAAGGTCAGACGGCGAGCGGCAGCGACTCGGATGACGTCGTGCTGATTCCGCACACGACGATGAAGGCCGCGCTTTCGGGCCGTTCGTTCCTGCCGCAGATCCTGGCCAGCACCGCGTCGGAAAGCGACATTCCGGCGGCGCAGGAAGAGATCGCGGTGCTGCTGCGCGAATCGCGTGAGACCGAAGATTTCACGGTGCGCAACCAGAACGATCTCGCGGAGGCGGCGGAGGGCAGCACGAAGGTCATGACACTGCTGCTCGCGGCGATTGCGTCGATCTCGCTGCTCGTCGGCGGCATCGGCATCATGAACATCATGCTCGTGAGCGTGACGGAGCGGACGCGCGAGATCGGCATCCGCCTGGCCATCGGCGCGCGTGGTTCGGATGTGCTCACGCAGTTCCTCGTCGAGAGCATCGTGATGGGTGTGTTGGGTGGCTTGATCGGACTCGCGATCGGCATGATCGGGTCGAAGGTGCTCGGGCATTTCACGGGATGGGAGACGGTGATCTCGCCGGTGCTGATGTTCATCGCGGTGGCGTTTTCCGGCGCGGTGGGTGTGTTCTTCGGGTATTACCCCGCGAGGAAGGCGGCGGCGCTGCATCCGATCGAAGCGTTGCGGTACGAGTAAGGCAAGGCGATACTGCGAGAGTCATGACGAAGCTGGAAGCATTGGAACGCGAGGTCGAAAGCTTGAGCGCCGCCGAACTGGCGGCGTTCCGCGAGTGGTTCGCGGAGCACGACTGGCAGGCGTGGGATCGGCAGATCGAGCGGGACGTGGCTAAAGGCAAGCTCGATCAGCTCGCGGCCGAGGCGCTCGACGAGTTGCGGCGCGGCGAAACAAACGAGCTTTGAGTCATCGCGCATCGCGAAGGTTCTGGCGCCACTTCGAGGATCTGACGCCGGAAATTCAACAACTCGCGCGGGAGCAGTACGAGCTTCTCAAAGCCGATCCGCAGCATCCTTCTCTTCACTTCAAGCGAGTCGGAGCATTCCGATCAGTGCGCGTCGGCTCCGATTTCCGCGCCCTCGGTGTGGATTCACTGGAAGGCATCGTCTGGTTCTGGATCGGACGGCACGACGAGTACGAGCGCTTGATCGGGTAATCGAAGCGTTGCACACGAATGAGACGAATAGAATTGCGCATCATGCGCAAACTTCTTTTGCTCGCCGCTCTCCTCACCTTCGCTGCCTGCGCCACGCAACCCGCCGCGACGAATGCGCGGCTCGAAACCACTCCTCGCCACGATGAGTGGGTGACGATGAACAGCGCGGGACGCACGCTGCACGCGTATGTCGTCTATCCACAATCCAGCAAGAAGAGCGGCGCCGTGATGGTCATTCACGAGAACCGCGGACTCACCGACTGGGTGCGCACCGTCGCGGACCAACTCGCGGAGAAGGGCTACATCGCCATCGCGCCGGACATGCTCTCCGGTTCCGGTCCGAATGGCGGGCGCACGAAGGACTTCCCGAGTGAAGACGCCGCGCGCGAAGCGATCTCGAAGCTGCCGCGTGAACAGGTACTCGCCGATCTCGCGGCGACCGCGGCATACGCGCGCACGATTCCGGCGATGAATGGCAAGCTCGCCGTCGCGGGCTTCTGCTGGGGCGGATCGCGCACGTGGGACACCGCGAACACCGTCGACGGCATCACCATCGCGTTTCCGTTCTACGGAACCGGCCCTTCCACCGATGAAGGAGTGACCGGCATCGAAGCGCCGGTGCACGGTTTCTACGGCGGCGATGACGCGCGCGTGAACGCGACCATCGACCCGACCAAGGCGCTGATGGAGAAGCACGGCAAGACCTTCGAGCCGGTGATTTACGAGGGCGCGGGACACGCGTTCATGCGCCTCGGCGAGCTTCCCGATTCGAACGAAGCGAACCGCAAAGCGCGCGACCAGGCCTGGGTGCGCTGGCTGACTCTTCTACGCGCAATCGACTGAAAACGTAAGGGGTTGCCGAGCGGCTCGCGCTGGCAGGATTTCCGCATTATGGGGCCCGGAAAGGGCCTCAGGAATGAAGCAACGTGAAGTCGCCGCGACCGGAATCGAGGGTCTGGATCACATCCTCCTCGGCGGGTTTCCGAGGAACCACGTCTATCTGTTGCAGGGCGATCCGGGTGTTGGAAAAACGACACTCGGACTGCAGTTCTTGCTGGAAGGCGTCAAGCACGGCGAGAAGGCGCTCTACCTCACGCTCTCCGAGACCGCCGACGAGTTGCGAGCAGTCGGCGACTCCCACGGCTGGGACCTCTCCGGCGTCGACATCTATGAGCAACTGGTCGGCGAGGACTCGCTCGACGAAGAAGAAACCACTGTGTTCTATCCCTCGGAGATCGAGCTCGGACAGACCATCAAAGCGATGCTCACCGAGGTCGATCGCCTGCGGCCGCAGCGCGTCGTCCTCGACTCGCTCTCCGAGATCCGCCTGCTCGCACAAAGCACGCTGCGCTACCGCAAGCAGATCCTGTCGCTGAAACAGTTTTTCGCCAACCGCCACATCACCGTAATGCTGCTCGACGACCGCACGGCCGAGGTGAATGATCTGCAGTTGCAGAGCGTGCCGCATGGCGTCGTGGAGCTGGAGCGCTATACACCGTTGTATGGCTCCGCGCGTCGGCGGATGCAGCTGGTGAAGGTTCGCGGGTTGAATTTCCGCGACGGCTATCACGACTTCGCCATCCGCACCGGCGGCATCGTCGTCTACCCGCGGCTCATCGCGGCGGAGCATCGCCGTTACAGCCACCAGGAACAGTTGCCGAGCGGCGTGGCCGCGCTCGACGAAATGCTCGGAGGCGGTATCGACCGCGGCTCGAGCACGCTGATCATGGGTCCGGCCGGCTGCGGCAAGTCGGCGCTATCGACGCAGTACGCGATCGGCGCGGCGGAGCGCGGCGAGAAGGCCGCGATATTCGTCTTCGAAGAGAGCCTCTCCAGTCTGTTCAATCGCTCCGCGTCCCTCGGCATGCCGCTGCGCGAGCACTGCGACACGGGCAACATCATCATCAAGCAGATCGATCCGGCGCAGTTGCAACCGGGCGAGTTCGCGTCGCTCGTGCGCGAAGCCGTCGAGCGTGACAACGTGCGCGTACTGGTCATCGACAGTCTCAATGGCTACCTCAACGCCGTGCCCGAGGAGCGCTTCCTGCTCCTCCATCTCCACGAGCTGCTCAGCTACCTCGGGCAGAGCGATGTGGCCACCGTGCTGGCGTTCGCGCAGCACGGCCTCATGGGCGCCGCGATGCAGACCACGGTCGACGTCAGCTATCTCGCCGACACGGTCATTCTGCTGCGTTACTTCGAGGCGCATGGCCGTATCCGGAAAGCGGTCTCGATCGTGAAGAAACGCGGTGGCTTGCACGACACCGCAATCCGCGACTTCTCGATGTCGAGCGAAGGACTGGCCGTCGGCGAGGCGCTCGAGAATTACCGCGGCGTCCTCACCGGCGTACCGACGTTCGAGAAGGTCGTGCAGGAGATTCGTGACCGGTGACCCACGAGGAGCGCAGCCGCCGAGTGATCATCGTCGCCCCCACCGGGCGCGATGCGGAGCTCATGTGCACGCATCTCGAGGCAGCCGGAATCACCTGTGAAGCGTCGGAGAATGTGCAGACCGCGTGCGATGCGATCCGTGAAGGTGCTGGCGCGCTGATCTTTACCGAGGAGGCGCTCACACCGGCCGTCACTCCGCAACTCGGGAAGACGCTCGACGAACAGCCGCCGTGGTCGGACATCCCGGTGATCATCCTCACTGGCGAACCGTCGCTCGACGCGAAGAGCCGTTCGTTCGGCGACCTCGGACGCCGCACCAACGTCACGCTCGTCGATCGTCCGGTGCGCATCAAGAGCCTCGTCAGCGCGACGCAGTCCGCGTTGCGCGCGCGCGAGCGGCAGTACCAGGTTCGCGAGTTGATGGAAACGCTCGAGGACCGCGTCAACGAGCGCGATCGCTTCCTGGCCATCCTCGGACACGAGCTCCGCAATCCGCTCGGCGCGATCCTGCTGGCCTCGCAGATGAAGGACGACGACGGACGGCTCGACGGCGGGCACGCGGACTTGATCGAGCGCCAGTCGAAGCACCTCACGCGCATCGTCAATGATCTGCTCGATCTGTCGCGCCTCGTGTCCGGAAAGATCGTGCTCAAGCGACAGACGATCGATCTCGCCGACGCGGTCCGGCAGTCGATGGAAACGGTGCGCGCCGCGGCGATACGCCAGAAGGTGACCATCGACGTGAAGTATTCGGCGCAGCGCCTGCCGATCGACGTCGATCCGGTGCGCGCCGATCAGATCATCACGAACGTCCTCACGAATGCGATCAAGTACACGCCCGAGGGCGGTCACATCGAAGTGATCCTCGGGCGCGCCGAAGGCGACGCGTGCGTACGCGTGAAGGACGACGGCGTCGGCATCGCACCCGATCGCATCGGCACGATCTTCGAGCTGTTCGCGCAGGCGGAGAACGCCATCGGACGCGCGCAGGGCGGCATGGGCATCGGCCTCGCGCTCGTGCGCAACCTCCTGCACCTGCACGGCGGTTCGATCGAAGCGAACAGCGACGGCGTCGGCAAAGGCAGCGAGTTCACCGTGCACTTCCCGATCGCCGATCCGGCTTCCGCGCAGCCGCAGGAACCGCGCATCGCGGTCGTCGCGTCGGGAGACGGGCAGCCGCGCCGCATCGTGATCGTCGAAGACAACGCCGATGTGCGCGAGCTGCTGCGTTTGAAACTGAACCGCCTCGGCCATTCCGTCGACGCGGTCGGCGATGGCGTCGCCGGCGTCAGCGCGATCGTCGACGCGAAGCCCGACCTCGCGCTGGTCGACATCGGTCTTCCGGGTCTCGACGGCTATGAAGTTGCATCGCAAGTGCGCAGGACGCTGGGAAAGGACGTCGTGCTCGTGGCGGTGAGCGGATTCGGACAACCGGAAGACAAACGCAAAGCACTCGAGGCGGGCTTCGATGAACACATCACGAAGCCGGCCGACGTGACCGACATCGAGAACCTCCTGGCGCGCTTACCGCCGAGGCTGGAACGTGGCGGTGTATGATCGCGCCAAACGTCCTATGGTCCCCTCGGTCCTGGTGGTCGAACCGTATGCCGATCTGCGCGCCGGCATCGTGTCCACGCTGCAGCGCGGTAACTACCTGTGCGACGCCGTCGCCACGCCCGGCGACGCGGCGCTGATGCTGCGCGATCACGACTACGCGTATGTCGTGGTCGACGTCGACGTGCCCGATGCGACGAGCGAGCTCGTGTCGTCGCTCTGCGCAGCGTCGAACGTCATCCTCATCACCGACGAAGATCGGAACGCGGTCGAAGGGGAACACGTGCTGCGTAAACCGTTCGGCCGCGACGAGCTTCTCGCCCACTTCGCGCGAACGCGCGGATAATCCTTCCGTTTGCTCCATCCCGGTACGACGCTCGGGCGCTACTCGATCCTCGACCTCGTTGCGGTCGGCGGGATGGGCGAGGTGTATCGCGCCGAAGATGCGCGGCTGCATCGCGACGTCGCGATCAAGGTGCTGCCGTCGCATCTCGAACAGGACCGCGCGTCGCTCGATCGCTTCTATCGCGAGGCGCGCGCGGTCGCAGCGCTCTCGCATCCGAACATCCTGGCGATCTTCGATTTCGGCAGCGAGAACGGCGTGCACTACGCGGTCACGGAGTTGCTGGAGGGAGAGACGCTGCGCTCCCGCCTCAACCGCGGAAAGTTGAGCGTGCGCGAATCGCTGGAGATCCTGCTCGCGGTCGCCGGCGGCGTGGCGGCGGCGCACGCGCGCGGCATCGTGCATCGCGATCTGAAACCGGAGAACATTTTCATCACGCGCGATGAGCGGGTGAAGGTGCTCGACTTCGGTTTGGCGCGCAGCGCGAGCGGCGTGTTCGCGCCGCGCAACGAACGAACCGCGGTAACCGAGATGCTGCCCACCGAGCCCGGCATCGTCCTCGGTACCGTCGGCTACCTCGCGCCGGAGCAGTTGGAAGCGCGCTCCGCGACGCCGGCCACCGACGTCTTCGCGCTCGGCTGCATGCTCTTCGAGATGCTCACGGGACGGCTGCCGTTCGAGCGCGCTTCGTCCGCGCAGGCGATGGTGGCGGTGCTCCACGACGACGCGCCTCGCCTGCAACTTTCCGGCGAGCCGCAGACGCGCGATCTCAATGCGCTGGTGCAGCGTTGTCTCGAGAAGTCGCAGCATGAGCGGCCGCGTGACGCCGGTGAGCTCGCGAACGAATTGCGCGCGATGGTTGCGGGCGACCGGATCTCGCGCGCGCTGCGTGTGCCGCGGCGAACGCGCGGACGCAGGTTCGCGATCGTGGCAGTAGCGGTCGCGACGCTGCTTGCATTCGCGGGCGCGTTCTACTTTCTGCGCGACGTGCAGTTCGATCATGGGTACGACATCCGCGCGTCCGACATTCGCGGCGATGCCGAAACGAAGCGGCTGGTCCAACTCGCGTTGCGTGCAGATGCGGAAGGGAATCGTCCGAAGGCGATGGAGCTGCTCGAGGAAGCGTGGCGACGTCCGGCCGCGACGGCGTTTCCGCCGGCGCTGCTGTCGAGCTTCAACGACGCTGCCGGAAACGTCGAGCGCGCGCGCCAGTGGCAAAGCGAAGCCACGAAACGATTGAACGGCGCGCCGGCATATGAGTCGCTGCTCGTGCGCTATCTGATGGTGCCGAGCTCGAACAATCAACAGGAGCTGGCGCTCGCGAAATCGGCGCTCGACCTGCGCCCCGGCGCTTGGTGTTTGCGGCTCGCGGCGGCGCACATCTACCTCGGCAATCGCGATCGTGAAGCGGCGCGTCGCGAGCTCGAGCAGATCGACGTGCAGAAGCCCGACGATCGCCGCTTGATGCTCGTGCTCGCGGACCGCGCATCGCTCGGTGACGCGGACGGCGCGGAGCGCGACCTGCGCAGGAGCACGCTGATGAAGCGGCCCGCGATGTTGCACTACACCCAGGCGCGCATCGCCTGGAGCCGCGGCGACGCGAGGCGCGCGGCAGCGTTGTTCGATCGCGCGGCAGACGAAGCAGCGAACGAAGGACTCAGCGGCACCGAGACCGAAGCTCGCGAGCTCGCCGGCATCGCGCTGCTGCGGCTCGGCCAGTGGAGCGAAGCGCAGCGCCGCTTCGCGTCGAGCTACGCACGGGCGCGTCAGATCGGACTGGAGTATCGAACGGTTGCGTCAGCAGCACTTGCCGCGTATGCCGCGCATCAGTCGGGCGATGCCGAGGAGCGCGACCGCAGGCTGATCGACGCGATGGCGGTCGATCCGCCGTCCGCGCCGCAGGCATCGCTGCGCCTGCTCGCGATGCGACTGGGATCGCCAGTTTGGCGCAGATGGAACATCGAGCCGATCGCGCGCGATCCCGAGCTCGCATCCGGCATGTCGTTGTTGCGCGCCCGCGAGCTCGCAATGAGCGGTGACGCCGAGAACGCGAAACGCCAGCTCCGCCGTGCGCGCGCGGAAGGGATCGACGGCAGCGAATTCCGCGAAGAAGCCGAGCTGCTCGCGTCCGAGCTCGGCATGCCGGCGCAGGTGTTGCCGGCCGATCCACCGTATCCGAACGTGCTGAGGTATGTCGCGATTTTCGATCTGGAACGGAGAAGCGGTTCCCGAACCGGTTCCTCGGGTTCCTCGGTTCCTCGGAGTCCCTCGGGTAGCTAAAACCCCTCCGAGGAACTCCGAGGTACTCCGAGGTACTCAGCTATTGATCTCCATCGGAATCGGCTCCGCCAGGTACACGACCTTCGTTTGCTTCCTTCGGAAGATCCGCTTGTACCAGGGCTCCGGCATCGGCTTGCCGCCGTGCTCCATCACCAGTTGGCCGAGGCGCGTGACGTCCGAGGCGTGCATGCGGATGCAACCGTGCGATTCCGCTTTGCCGAGCGAGTCCTCGTCGCCCGTGCCGTGGATGTAATAGTCGGGCTCCTTGAAAAACATCTTCACGCGCTTCATCGGATTGTCGGGATCGCCAGGCTTCTTCGCCGACTTGCCACGCGCCCATTTCGAGTCGGGCGGAACCCACGATGGATTCCAGATCACTTTGCGGATCTGAAACTTCCCTTCGGGCGTCGGATACGAGTCCTTGCCGACCGCGACCGGGAACTGTTCGATGACTTCACCGTTCTCGATCACGCTGAGCTGGCGCTCGGAGAGGTCCACTTCGAGACGCAGCTCGCCGAATGCCGGCGAGCACCAGAGAAGACACGTAAGTGTAACAAGCACAGTAGTTTTCACTGCCCGTAGCTAGTGCAAGCAAGGTTCCATTCTGGAGGTGTACTTGACGAATCCGCCCCGGCCGGGGCATCATGCACCTGCTGAGACTGAGTCTCAAGCGCAAGGATACGAAGACACGTGATCGTCTGCATCTGCCGCGGCAAATCCGAGCGGGAAATCAATCGAGCCATCGGCAACGGCGCGTTCACCGTGCGCGACCTCCAGCGTTGCGGCATCGGCGATCAGTGCGGCTCCTGCCACACCATGCTGCGTACGATGCTCGCGCAATCCGCCGTCGCATCGGCCGCTGCCGTCCCGTGCCCCGGCTGCACGCAGCCGGCCGTCGCCATGGCTCACGCGCACGCGTAACGGCCCACCTACCGGTTCCTCGGGGTTCCTCGGTTCCTCGGGGTTCCTCGGCCGCTGCTTCTTCTCCTCCGAGGAACCCGAGGGACTCCGAGGAACCCGAGGAACCGGTCATGGTAGGCTCCGCCCCCATGAAGGGCGACGCAAAAATCATCGAGGTCCTCAACGACGTTCTGACGGCCGAGCTCACGGCCATCAACCAGTATTTCGTCCACGGCGAGATGTGCGAGAACTGGGGTTACGAGCGCCTTCACAAAATTATCCGCAAGCACTCCATCGGCGAGATGAAACATGCCGAGGAACTGATCGAGCGCGTGCTCTTCCTCGAAGGCATCCCCAACGTGCAGCGCCTCGGCAAGATCAACATCGGCGAGAACGTCGAGGAGATCTTCAAGTCCGACTACGCACTGGAGCTCGACGCGCTGCCGCGCCTCAATGAAGGCATCGAGCTGTGCCGGGCGAAGGGCGACAACAACAGCCGCCATCTCCTCGAAGAGATCCTGCACGAAGAGGAATCACATGTGGACTGGCTCGAAGCGCAGATGTCGCTCATCGAGCAGGTCGGCATTCAGAATTACCTCGCACAGCAGATCAAGGAAGACGAATAGCCACCCTCGCTCTTCATGACGGCAGGATCTGGACCGGCGACGGTTTCGCGTCCACCGTCGTCATCGAAGGCAACCGCATCGCCGCCGTCGATGGCCCGATTCCGTCGCACGCGCAACGCATCGATCTGCGCGGCCGGCTCGCGGTTCCCGGCTTCATCGACAACCACGTGCACTTCATCAATGGCGGACTGCAACTCTCGCGCGTGCAGTTGCGCGACGCCGCGTCGGCTGATGAGTTCGTAGCGCGCATCGCCGAGTATGCGAGTTCCTCGGGGTTCCTCGGAGTTCCTCGGGGGGGACAACCACCCGAACGACCCCGAGGAACCGAGGAACCCCGAGGAACCGCTTCCTGGATTCTCGGCGGCGGATGGGACGAGCAGCGCTGGACGCCGTACGCGATGCCGACGCGCCAGATGATCGATGCCGTCACCTGGTCGCATCCCGCGTTTCTCACTCGCATGGACATGCACATGGGAGTGGCGAACACTCGCGCTCTCGAGCTCGCGGGTATCACGCGCGACACACCCGATCCCGCGGGCGGCACGATCGTGCGCGACGCGGATGGCGAGCCGACCGGCTTGCTGAAAGACGCGGCGATGCCGCTGCTGACCGCGGTCATTCCGGCGGCGACGATCGATGAGCGCATCGCCGCCGCCCGCGCGGGCTTGCGTGAGGCCGCGCGTTTCGGCGTCACGTCATTCTGCGACATGGGCATGTCGCCCGAGGCGTATGACGACTTTCGCGCGTATCAGCGGCTGGAGCGCGAGGACGCGCTCACCGCGCGCGTCTCGCTGTTCATGCCGATCGGCAGCTACGAACAACTGCAGCGCGCCGGCGTCGAGAAGCGCTTCGGCGGCGAGCGATTGCGCATCGGAGGCCTGAAGGGATTCGCGGATGGCTCACTCGGCTCGTCGACGGCCGCGTTCCGCGAGCCGTTTGCCGATGAGCCGCATCACTGCGGACTGGTCATGAAAGAGATGAGCGACGGCTCGATGGCGAAGTGGGTTGCCGACGCCGACGCGCACGAGCTGCAGATCGCCATCCACGCAATCGGCGATCGCGCGAACGCAGACGTGCTGTCGATCTTCGAATCGCGTGGTGATGCTCGCGAGCGCCGTTTTCGCATCGAGCATGCGCAGCATCTCGATCCGTCGCTGATCGAGCGTTTCGCGCGCAGCGGCGTGATCGCGTCCATGCAGCCACATCACGCGATCGACGACGGGCGTTGGGCGGAGACGAAGATCGGCCGCGAGCGCGCGAAGTCGACGTACGCGTTTCGATCGCTCATCGACGCCGGCGCGACCGTGACGTTCGGCTCCGACTGGACCGTCGCGCCTCTCAACCCCCTCCTCGGCATCTATGCCGCGGTCACGCGCCGCACGATCGACGGCAGACATCCGGACGGCTGGATTCCCGAGCAGAAGATCACGGTGGAGGAAGCGCTGCGGTGCTACACCGTGAACAATGCGTGGTCGATGTTCGCGGAGCACGAGCTCGGCCGCATCGCTCCGGGCATGCTCGCCGACATCGCGCTGCTGTCGGACGACATCTTCACGATCGCGCCCGAAAAAATCGCCGACGTGCAGGTCGAAATGACGATCTTCGACGGCCGCGTGCTTCAGTAACGCGCGGTAACCGCATACAGCGCGACGATGTTGCCGATGACCGCGACTGCACACACGACCCAGCCCGTCCATCGGAGCCAGCGCGCCGAGATCATCAACAGCACGAGAGGCGCGATCGGCAGAAAGTAACGGCCCTGGATGCCTTCGATGGTGTCGCTGCCGACCGGTGTCCACGAGAGGTAATCGGCCAGCGCGACTGTCAACAGCGTCGCCACAATCACGACGAACATCACCGCGCGATCGATCGCAGTCACGCGCAATCCGACCGACAACGCCACGTACAGGAACATCGCGAGATACGCGAGTAGCACGAAGCGCGGCAGTCCGACGTCGAGCCAGCCGAGGCGGCCGATCAGTTGATCGGTGTATCGCGTGGGATGTTGCGCGTAATGCATCACGGCGAGCTGCACAAACTGCAACGGCGCCGCGATCACGACTTTCGTTTGAGCCGATGCGTCGGTGACCGCGTCGGGGCGAGCCTGATGGATGGCATCGCGCGCGGTGAGCGCGGCGATGACTCCGCCGATCGCCACCGCGAGAAACGCGAGCACGATCGGCAGTCGTTCTTTCCGTTCGCGAATGCGCGGCAGACGCAGTAGGGCGATCAACGCATAACCAGGTTTCGCGAGCGACAACAGTCCAGCGAACAGCGGAAACAACATCCGCCGCGTGGCCTGCAATGCGCCCGCAATCGCGCAGAACGCCAGGCCGATCGTGACGACGTCCGCGGAGTAGGTGCCGCCGAGGAAGAGGAACATCGGAGTGAGCCCGACGGCGCCGAACACCCACGCCGCGTCCGGCAGCAGGCGCATCGCCAACATCACCAGCGCGATGCCTGCGATGCCGTTCAGCACGCGCCCCGCGTAAAACGCGTACAGCGTGCGCACGTTCATCACGCGCGCGACGAACAACGCCGCCGACTGCGGCATGTACGAGACGGCGGTGTAGAACGCGGGAAACGACACGCGCACCAGTTCTTGGCTCGGCTTCAATTCGCGCGCGCGATCGAATTTCGAATCATCGAACTTCAGATCCTTCCCGGCCAGCTCCATCCACAACGTGGCCACGAGATCGCGCGCGTCCGCGGGAATCATCGCGCCCGGACGGCCATCGACTTTCTCGAATGTCAGCTGGCCGCGTGCGATCGCGTTCGCGCGCCAGTAATGGCCCACTTCATCGGGCGATTGAAACGGCGGCGTGAGAAACGCGAAGAGAATCGCCACCGGCAGCGCGATCGCGGCGTACCACCACCAGTGGTCAACCGCCCGCAATGACGTCCAGCTCATCCACGATCTCGTTGAGGTTGTGATAACGGACCGAGTCGGGATGTGCAATCAGCTCGTCGAGCGACGGCGTCACGAATCCCTCCGCGGCGAGCTGGCGCGCGAGCGGGATGGCCAACTCGCGCAACTCCGCGGGAGGGTGAGGCGGCGGCGCAGGCTCGCTGCCTTCGACGCGATACTGATTGCGCTCGAGCGCTTTCGCGCGGGCGCTGAGACGAGTTTGCAGATCGCGAATGGCCACGATCAGTTCTTTCGGCAATGCATTCGCCCGGCGCAGCGCCGCGGTGTCGTTCTGCAGCAACGCGATCGATGACAACACCGAGTCGGGTGCGCCCGCCTCGTCCGCGGCGGAAATCAGGTCGTTCAGCGCAAACTCGATGTCGTTCACGCGCGCCGCATTCACACCGGTGTCTTTCGCCGCGGTGATCGCGTTCGCCAGCACGTCGGCGCTGAGGCGCATGGCCAGCAGCTCCGGATCGTCGCTCAGCACGGCGCGCAACTGGAACAGCGCCGCCTCCATCATCGCCAGCTCGTTCATTCTTTTTTCGCCAGGCTCGCGATGCCGGTGAGGATGTCCACCGGCAACGGGAACACGATGGTGGTGTTTTTCTCGACGCCGATCTCCGTCAGCGTCTGCAGATAGCGCAACTGAATGGTGGTCGGCTCGGTCGCGAGCACGTGTGCCGCATCAGCCAGCCGCTGTGCCGCTGCGAACTCGCCCTCCGCATGAATGAGCTTCGCGCGCTTCTCGCGTTCCGCCTCGGCCTGTTTCGCCATCGCGCGCAACATCGAGTCCGGCAGGTCGACCTGCTTGACCTCGACGTTCGCGACCTTCACGCCCCACGGCTCGGTGTGCTGATCGAGGATCGTCTGGATGCGTGCGTTCAGGGCGTCGCGATGCGCGAGCAGATCGTCGAGCTCCACTTCGCCGAGAACGGAGCGGAGCGTGGTTTGCGCGAATTGCGACGTTTGGTAGCGATAGTCGAGCACTTCCACCACCGCGCGGCGCGGCTCGACCACGCGGAGGAACACGACCGCGTTGACCTTCAGCGTGACGTTGTCCCGCGTGATGATGTCCTGCGGCGGCACCTCGAACGCTTCCTGCCGCAGCGACACGCGCACCATGCGATCGATCGGCGCGAACACGAGAAAGATGCCCGGTCCCTTCGCCTCCGGCAGCAGTCGGCCGAGGCGGAAAATCACGCCGCGCTCGTACTCCGGCAGGATCTTGATGGAGCTGAGCAGGTACAGCACGAAGATGATCCCGGCGATGAGCGGCAGCATGGCGCGGATGATAACGGTTCCTCGGGTTCCTCGGGTTCCTCGGGGTTCCTCGGAGTTCCTCGGGGAGAACGAGATCGGCTGATCCCCTCCGAGGAACCCCGAGGAACCCGAGGAACTTCGTCTCACCGTTTCTTCTTCGGTTCCACCGTATTCAGCGCTTCCGCGATCGCGGAAGGCACGCTATGCCGCAGCGCGTCGATCGACTTGAACGTGATGCCTCCGTCGAAGCGCCATTCGTGCTGTGGGCGATACACGCCGATGTCGTGCACGCGCGAGCCGACCACGATCCGCAACACGTTGCGTCGATAGTCGAAGGCACGTCCGTTGCGCGTGTGCACGGCGGCGTCGATGCGATACGTACCCGCGACGAGATCGAGCGATGGCACGACGAAGCGCACGCGCGCGCTGCCCGTGATTTTCTCGGCTGCGTACCCCTCGATGTCGGTATTCGTACCGTACACGCACGTGCCGTTCGCGTGATAGATGCCGATGCCGAACACGAAGTCGTCCTGCGGCACGCGCACGTCGACGTCGAAATCGACGATCACCGGCGTGCCCGCGCCTAGCGCGACGAGGTCGCGGCCCTGGTGATCGGTGAGCGCGACTCGCTTGAGCACGATCTCGCCCGAGCCCCAACGCTCTTCGTCCGTCTCTTTCGGCTTCTTCTCTTCTTCCGGCTCAGGCTCGACGGGCTGAGAGCCCGTCGTTCCAGACTCCGGCGCGGCCGAGGTGCCGGTGACTTCCTGCAGATACGCATCGACCACGCGCATCGGATCGCCGATCGCCTCGGTCCGCCCGTGATCGAGCCACAACGCGCGGTCGCACAGATTGCGTACCTGGTCGAGCTGGTGCGTGACGAACAGCAGCGTCACGCCGCGATACTTCATCTCCTGGATCTTGGCGATGCAGCGCTGCGAGAACTCTTCGTCGCCGACGGAGAGCACTTCGTCGATCAGCAGGACGTCGGGATCGACATGCACGGCGACCGCAAATCCGAGGCGGACGTACATGCCGGACGAATACGTCTTCACCGGCTGATCGAGGAACTCGGAGATGCCGGAGAACTCGACGATCTTGTCGAAGCGCTGGTCGATCTCGCGGCGCGAGAGGCCGAGCATGATGCCGTTGATGTAGATGTTCTCCCGGCCCGTGATCTCGGGATGAAATCCGGCACCGAGCTCGATCAGCGCAGCCACGCGGCCGTTCACGGACACGCGTCCCTCGGTCGGCTTGAGAATCCCGGAGATCAGCTTGAGCAACGTCGACTTGCCCGAACCGTTGCGGCCGATGATGCCAAAGGCCTCGCCGCGATCGACGACGAACGAAACATGACGCAACGCCGCGACCGCGGCATCAGGGGCGAGCTTGAGATCGCGCTTCAGCAGCGCGCTCTTCAGCGTGGCGAACTGCGAGCGCCGCCCCCAGAGACGATAGTCTTTGGAAACGTCTTCGATGGCGATCGCGTAGTCGGACACGGCGGCCGATTCTAGGCTATCTGGAGCGACGGGCTCTCAGCCCGTCGGCCGTGACATTCGGCGGGCTGAGAGCCCGTCGCTCCAGATGGTTTAGTGGATCAGGCCGAGCTCGGCGGCCAGCCGGAAGAGATCGCGCTCACCTCGCAACGCAAGCTTCCTGAACGCACGGCTGCGATGCGTGCAGATGGTCTTCTCCGAAACATCGAGCAGGAGCGCGATCTCCTTCGAGCGGCGCCCTTCGAGCACGTGTTGCAACACCTCGTGCTCGCGTTCCGAAAGGCGCTTCACGCCGGGAATGTTCAATGGCTCCGGCGCGGGAGCTTCGGCGACCTGCGCCTCGCGCACGATGGTCATGATGAACATCTCGCCGTCGATGCGCGTCATGGAGACCGTGGCGTCGAACGTGACGATGTCGCCGCCGCGGCGGCGCGCGCGGAAGTGATAGCGCGTCGGCGCCGGCTTCCCTTCGCGGCGGCACGTGCCGAACCAGCGCAGACGATCGAGATCGGCGGGATGGGCGATGTCTTCGATCGTGGCCATGCTCAGCGCGCATGGGCTCGGATAGCCGAGCATGCGTGCGTATGCGTCGTTCACGTACGCGATGCGATCACCCTGTTCGATCAGCACTCCGTCGGTCGCGCCGTCGAGCACGGCGCGGAGCTGGCGATCGACGATCGGGCGTTTCCGCATCTGCACTTTTTCCTACGAGGCAGACGCGCGATCGGATTTACGTTCTCAGATCGCCTCGGCCAGCGTGTCGCGCAGCCGCCCGAACACGAAGATGCCCGCCCACATCGAAACACCCGCGTACGCAATCATCAAAAACGTGTCCGACGCATTCGGCAGGCGCCCGAAGAAAAAGATGTCCTGATACGACACTACGAACGGCGTCATCGGATTCACGCGCAGCAGCGCGCGCAGAGGCCGCGACTGCACGTTCTCGATGAGGTACAGGATCGGCGTGACGAAGAAGCCGAGCTGCAGCAGATTCATGACGATGTCGCGCAGATCGCGAAACAGTACGGATGCCGAGGCAACGACCAGAGAAAGGCCGGCCACGAAGAGCGCCTGCAACAGCATCAGCGCGGGCGCGAGGGCGATCGTCCACGACATCGTGAACTTGTTCATGGCCATGAACGCGAGCATGGCCGCGAGCATGATCGGCAGCGCCGCCAGAAAGTGCACGAGGTGCGACAGCACCACCACCAGCGGCAACGCCTCGGCGGGAAACATCACCTTCTTGATCAGCCCCGCGTTCGACGAGATCGAGCCGGTCGCTTCGAGCACAGCGGCCGTGAAAAACGTCCAGGGCAGAATGCCGGAGAAGAGAAACAGCGGATACGACTGCACGACCTGCTGCGGGAAGAACTTCGTGAAGACGAGCGTGTAGACCGCAAGCAGCAGCAGCGGATTGGCGAGCGACCAGAAAAACCCGAGCACCGACCCGCGATAGCGCGCTTTCAGATCGCGCGCCGTGAGCGCGGCGATGAGCTGCCGATGGCGGTAGAGGTCGCGAAGCTCGTTCAATTAGTGATCGTCGGTCACGATCAACATCAGCGTGGTCGCGCCGACCTGAAATTCACTCTTGTCGCTGAGCTCCACCAGCCCCTCGATCTTCTGGCCGTCGCACAGCGTGCCGTTGGTGGAGCCGAGGTCGGTGAGGCCGTATTGCGTGTCGCGGACTTCGATGGCGGCGTGCTGCCGCGACGCCTCGGTATCGTTCAACGTGAGGTCCGCATTCGAGCGGCCGATGGTCACGCGCGGCTTCTCGATGCGGAAAACGCTGCCGGCGTCGGGTCCGTCGAGGATCGCCAGCGACAGCCGCTTGCCCGGCGGAAGCTGCAATGACTGCTCTTTCGGCATCGGAATGGGCGACTGCTCGGTGGTGTCGCGTTGCGGAATCGGCTTCACTTCCGTGCGCGACGCGTACGTCTGATCGCCGGCGCCGACCGGCTCTTCCGGCGGCGCGAAGGCCGGATTGTGGATGTCGAAGACGTTCTGGCAACGCGCGCACTTGATCTTCTTCGACGGTTTCCGGTCGAAGCGCTCTTCGTCGTACTGATACTTCGAATGGCAACTGGGACACTCGATGATCACGTGCTGGCCTCTGGCGCTGGAGCTGCGGCGGGACGATAACACGACCTTTCGGTCTCGAATAGAATCCGCTGCGCCATGAAGAAGCTGCTGCTCTCGCTCTCCCTTCTGCTGCCGCTCGCCTGCAATCAATCGATGGAACAGAAAGCCACTCCCGACGCCAAAACCACCGAAGCCGCCGCCGGCGGTCTGCAGATCCGGGAGGACGTGCCGCAACGCGTCACGCAGCTTCCGAAGACGGTCATCGACTACGACCGCTCGCTGCTCAACGACAACGAGCGGCAGGTCGTGGCGAAGCTGATCGAGGCGTCGAAGTTCATCGACGACATCTACTGGCTGCAGGTCTCGGAGAAAAATCCGGCGCTGCGCGAGCAACTCGCGAAGGGGACGACACCGCTCGAGCGGGCCGGCTATGAATACTTTCTGATCCATCGCGGACCGTGGGACCGGCTCAAGCAGGACGAGCCGTTCATCGGCAGCGAGAAGAAGCCGGAGGGCGCGGCCTTCTATCCGCCCGACCTGACGAAGGAAGAGATGGAGAAGTACATCGCCGCGCATCCCGATCAGAAGGACGCGCTGCAGGGACTCTTCACCATCGTCCGCCGCGAAGGCGACAAGCTCACCACCACGCCGTACTCGAAGTACTACGCGTCGCAGCTCGAGCCGGCGGCCGCGAAGATCCGTGAGGCAGCGGCGCTCACCACCAACGACTCGCTGAAAAACTACCTGACCAAACTCGCCGACGCGTTCGGAAAAGACAACTACCGCGACAGCGACATGGCGTGGATGGATCTCAACGGGCCGCTCGAAGTGGTGATCGGACCCTACGAGGTCTACGAGGACGCGCTCTTCAACTACAAGGCCGCGTTCGAGTCATTCATCACCGTCGTCGATCGAGGCGAGACCGACAAGCTCTCGGTCTACGCGCAGCATCTGCCGGGGATGGAGAAGAACCTGCCCATTCCGGACGAGTACAAGAATCCGAATCGCGGCACCGAATCGCCGATCCGCGTCGTGCAGGAGCTCTTCACCGCCGGCGACGCGCGCCGCGGCGTGCAGACCGCCGCGTTCAACCTTCCGAATGACGAGTTCGTGCGCGAAAAGAAGGGCTCGAAGAAGGTCCTGCTCAAGAACGTGATGGACGCGAAGTACCGCCTCAGCGGCACGCCGATCGCGAATCGCGTGCTGACGCCGGAGCAGCGCAATCTCCTCAACTTCGACGCGTACTTCAACTTCATCCTGTTCCACGAGCTGTCGCACGGAGTGGGACCGGGGATGATCGAGCACAACGGCACGCGCACCGACATCCGCTTCCTCCTCAAGGACACCTACTCCGCGATCGAAGAATGCAAGGCGGACGTCCTCGGCATCTACAACATCCTCTACGCGAAGAAGTTCAACCTGGTCTCGAACTTCAGCGAGGAACAGCTCTTCGCCACATACGTGGGACTGCACTTCCGTTCCATGCGATTCGGCATCGACGAGGCCCACGGACGCGGTACCGCCGTGCAATGGAACTGGCTGCGCGAGAAGGGCGCGATCGTGCCCGCGGCGGACGGAACATTCCGCGTCGACATGGCCAAGATGGAGGCAGGCGTCCGCTCGCTCGCGACCGAACTGCTGACGCTGCAGGCCACCGGCGATTACGCGCGGGCGCAGCGTTTGCTCGCAAAGTACGGCGTGTCGAATCCGGAGATCGAAGGCGTGATCGCGAAGCTGAGAGACATCCCGGTCGATATCACGCCGGTGTTCCCGGCGGCAGGAGAAACTCCCTGATGGAAGGACGCGCCCTGCTGCAGTGCGGCGAATGCGAGCTGACACGTGAGATCGTCGGCGAGATGCCGGACGAATACATCCGCTGCTTCGATGACGCGGTGCACTCGGATGGTTGGGCGCCGCGCCCCGGCGCGAACAGCGCGTCTCTCATCTGCCGCGACTGCCTCGTGAAGTACGAAGGACACGAGACCGTGGACGACGAGCAAAAAGTAAAAGGCCATCGGGATCCGATGGCCCTTTGAGACTTCTGGAGCGACGGGCTCTCAGCCCGTCGGCCGCTCCAGTTCTTACGCTAACTTCCGAATCGCTTCTTCCACCTGCTCCGCCGTCGGCGGCATTTCTTCAGCAAGCGGCTGCACGAGCGGGCCTTCCAGCCACTCGTATTCGCCCTTCATCATCCGCTGTACGACTTTGTACTGCAGGTCATCGTGGTTGTCGAAGAGCGTGCGGAAGTTCTGATCGACGCGCAGGCGCGCTTCGCGGCAGAAGAGATCGGCCAGCTCGAGCGCGTTCTTCTCGCCCTTCTGCGCGAGCATGGTCGCGTAGCTGATCGTGGCCGCCATCGCGAAGAGATCCGTGCCGATGTCGACGATGCGGAAGAGCACCATCTGCTTCCGCTCCAGCTTCGCCTGGAAGCGCATCATCGCGTGGAAGATCGAGCGCGAGAGATGGCGCGACTGCCGCTCGAGATAGCCGACGTGCGTCTGCAGGCGGCCGAACTCGGTGTGCTTCGGGAAACGGCTCCAGCCCATGTAACGCGACGGATACCAGGTCGCGTAGAACGCGCCCGCCTTCGCCGCGGCGGAAAGCTTCTCGCCCGTCGGCGTCTCCGGCAGAAGGATCTTGTAGCCGCGCTTCATGTGCGGATCGACGGCTTCGCGCGCGATGAAGAGATGCTGGATCTCGCTCGTGCCCTCGAAGATGCGGTTGATGCGCATGTCGCGCATGATCCGCTCGACGGGATGCGCTTTCTCGCCGCGCTCCTTGAGCGAGGTCGAGGTCTCGTAACCGCGGCCGCCGCGGATCTGCACGAGGTGATCGACGCACTGCCACGCGACTTCGGTGTTGAACAGTTTCGCCATCGCCGCTTCGAGCCGCAGATCGACATCGCCGCGATCGGCGAGACCTGACGTCAGCCACACGATCGCTTCCATCGCCAGCGTATGCGACGCCATCCAGCCAAGCTTCGCCGCGACCGCTTCGTGTTTGCCGATCGGCGCGCCCCACTGCACGCGCTCGTTCACCCAGTCGCGCGCGATCTCGAGCATGCGGCGTGCGCCGGCAGCGCAACCCGCGGGAATCGTCAGGCGTCCCGTGTTCAGCGTGATCAGCGCGAGCTTGAGTCCGAGACCTTCACCCCAGAGGAGGTTTTCTTTCGGGATGAAGACGTTGCTGAACTTGATCAGCACGTTGCCGATGCCGCGCAGGCCCATGAACTGGCAGCGGTGGGCGATCTCGACGCCCGGCGTGTCCATGTCCAGGATGAACGCGGAGATCTGTTTCTTCTCCTTGCCGTTCACGACCTTCGGCGGCGTCTGCGCCATGACCACGATCACTTCGGCCTTGAGACCGTTCGTGCACCACAGCTTCTCGCCGTTGAGGATCCAGCCCTTGCCGTCGGGACTCGGCGTCGCGCGTGTCTCCATCTTGGCGGGATCGGAGCCGACGCCCGGCTCGGTGAGCGCGAACGCCGAGATGGCGCCTTTCGCGAAGCGCGGCAGGTACTTCTGCTTCTGCTCCGGCGTGCCGAAGAGCTTCAGCGGCTGCGGCACGCCGATGGACTGATGCGCGGAAAGCCAGGCCACGCTCGAGCCGCACCACGTGGCCACGAGGCCGATGGCGCGGTTGTAGTTCGTCGCGCTGAATCCGAGCCCGCCGTACTCCTTCGGGATCTTCATGCCCCACGCGCCGAGCTTGTTGAAGCCTTCGAAGAGCTCGTAGTCGTACTCGCCCTTCCGATCGATCTCCTCGGCATCGACGTTCTCGGCCAGGAATCGCTCCATTTTCTGGAGGAAGTCATCGGCCTCGGCCTTGTCGGCCGCGGGCTGTTCGGGGAAAGGGTGAATGAGATCGAGGTTGAGCTTGCCGAGGAAGAGATCGCCGACGAAGGAGGGCTTTTCCCATTCCGTCTCGCGGGAGGCCTCCGCGACTTCCATCGCTTCGACGGCGCCCTGAGTCTTGACTTCCGCCATATGTGCAACTCCTTGCTACGAGCGTTTTACAGATTTCGTACCGGGCTGAGTTTCGAGGGACGACAGCTTGAGTGAATGGTCATTCAGTTGTCAATAAGCACGGTCGTGTTTTTTTGAACGCCGCCGAATTAACGCAGCCAGCGCAGCATGTGCGGAAACGGCGGGACCTGCCGCGCCGCGGCGTTCTTCGGCTCGACGCTCATCTGAAGCGCCTGCAGCAGCGGCACGCCGATGTACATCCCCTTCTTGCCGTTCGTGAAGTATTCGGCCAGCCCGTCGCCGAAGTGGTCGTAGCTCTCCGGATAGAACACGAGTGAGGGATCGAGTCGGAGGTGCACGGTGGCGGCGTAGGACCAGGCCATCGTGGCCATCTCCTGGCCGCCGGTCGGACTGAGGCGCAGTGCGTGGCGTTCTTCCGGCGGAGTCAAAGCTACATGCCCGGCTTCGTGAAGAATGTCGCCGGGATGGACGACGCGCGTTTCATCGACGAGCACGCAGCCGTTCTGGATGTCCAGCCCGGGAAAGTTCGCGGGCAGCAGCGACGAGGCCGCGATGACTTCGATGCCGACGCCGCGGACGAAGTCCGCGAGCGTCGCCACGAGCGGATCCGTGAACATGCGTCGCGGAGTGTAGCGAAGTTCGCGGGCGGGGTAAGCTTCCCGCCGCCATGAAGAACGACATCAACGGCGAGCTCGAGGCGGTCCTCAACGATCGCGGGCTGCTCAGCAGTCCGCGACCTTCCATCGACCGTCCGCAGTTGCAGCATCACCTCACCGAGGTCCTGCGCCTTTTGCACGTCGATCTCGACGACGAAAACGTGCTCGACACGCCGCGGCGCTGGGCCGAATCGCTGATCACGATGACCAGCGGCTACGACTTCACGGACGTCAAGAAGCTCACCACCCTGTTCCGCAAGGCCTGCTCCACGGCGGATGAAAAGTGCCAGAACCTGGTCGTGATCGGCGGGACGTACAAGACGCTCTGCGCCCATCACATCCTCCCGTTCTTCGGCCAGTTCATCATCGGCTACATCCCGAACAAGATGATCATCGGCGCATCGAAGATCCCGCGCATCGTCGAAGTACACATGCGGCGCCTGCAGTCGCAGGAGCATCTCGCGCACGACGTGGCGGACACGATCGAGCACATCCTCGAGCCGAACGGCATCGCGGTCTGGATGGGCGGCGTGCACCTCTGCATGGTCATGCGCGGCGTCGAACAGGAATCGTCGTTCATGGAGACCAACGTCCTGCGCGGCGCTTTTCTCGAGGACGAGCGCACGCGGCAGGAGTTCATGTCCATCGTCAACCGCCGCGGCCAGCGCGAGTAACTTCCGTCCTCCGGTTCTCGTAAGCTACGGGTGCCGATGTCCTCTTCGCGCGGCCGCGCTCTCATCGTTTACGTCCTCACGCTGGCACTGGTCGGCGCGGCGGTCGCGTACACGATGATGCGCATTGCCGCCTGGCACGAGCAGGGCTGGACCGGCGTCTTCTACTTCCCAGAAATCCCGGGACAGAAAGGCGAGCAGGAGGTCCTCAGCGGCGAAGTGATCATGATCTACGGCGGTACACCCGCCGATGGCAGGATCCTGCCGGCGGATCGCATCGTCGGCGTCAACGGGATTCCGGTTCGCAACCTCGCCGCGGTGCGCGCGATCGAGGAGAAGCTCGTGTCGGGCGATGAAGTGCGCTATCAGGTTCGCCGCGGCAGGCGCATCGTCGAGGTCCCGCTGCGGCTCGCGTCGCCGCTGCGCAGTCATTACATCGTCACGAAGACTGTCGTGTCGTTCGGCGTCGCGCTGATCTTCGTCGGCGTTGCGGTGTTCGTCGCGTTGCGGCGTGCCGACGATCGCCGCGCAACAGTCTTCTATGCGTTTGCGCTCGTCTCCGCGATGGCACTGATCGGCGGCGCGGCCACCGTGTACGAAAGCGCGGGCGGCCGCGGAATCGCGCCGACGTTCGGCATCGGCAACGTCCGGCCGCTGCTGTTCTTCCTCTTCACCATCGCCTACGCGCCGCTGATCCTGCACCTCGCGCTGATTTTTCCGCGCGAGCGGCCGATCGTGCAGCGTCATCCGCTGATCATTCGCTGGATCTACGCCGAGGCATTGCTGGTCGCGCTGCTCGTGCTCTCGATCGGTGCGCTCGTATCGTTCTTCGTCCAGAACGCGGCTACGGCGTCGCGCGCATTCGAGCGCAGCGGCTACGTCGTCGGCCGAAGCAGCACGCTCGTGGCGGCGCTCGGCCTGATTCTCGCGCTGCACATCATTCACGCCGGCAGACGCGAAGGAGTAGCACATGCGTTTGCGCGCAGGCCGTTTCGCGCCGTTTTCGCGATCTTTGCCGTGACCATCGCCACCACCACCCTGATGGCGCGTTACGTATCGAGCACCCTTGCCGGGATCACCGGCGCCGCCAGCATCGGCCTGCCGTTGCTCATCCTGGCCGGCTATCCGTTCATTGCCACCGCCGCACTCGTGCGCAGCTACCGCGCCGCGGGCGTCGAGGAAAAACGGCAGGTGAAGTGGCCGCTGTGGGGACTGGTGATCGCGTTGACCGTGAAGATCATCGGCAACATCGTGTCGTTCGGAATCGGCATCGCGATGCGGCTCGCGCACGTGTCGACGATCGAATACCGCGTCGTCTTTCAGGCCCTGGATATCGTGCCGACGGTCGTGTCCGTGGTCGTGCCGATCTCTTTCGCGGTTGCGATCCTCAAATACAGGTTGATGAACATCGACCTGCTGATTCGCAGGACGGTGGTCTACGCCATCCTCAGCGGCGCGATCGTCGTCGTCTACCTCGGCCTCGTCGGGGGCCTCGGCACGATCCTCGTCAACGTGGCCGGTTTGAAGAACCAGACCATGGTCATCGCATCGACGCTCATCGTCGCGCTGCTGTTCGTGCCGGTACGGAACAAGCTGCAGACGCTCGTCGACCGCAACCTCTTTCGCCACAAATACGACTATCCGGAAGCGCTGCGCGCGATCGCGACCGAGACGCGCATGGCTCGCGACGCGGGCGAGTTTCTCGCGTCCGCTGCGGAGAAACTGCAGCAGGCCTTGCAGAGCCGCGCGCTGGTGATCTTCGCCGAACGGCAGGACGAGTACGTCGCCACCGCGAAGATCGGCGTGTCGGATGCGCTGATCGGACACCTGCGCGTGAGCCGCAAGTTTGCGGACATGCTCGATCGCCCGTTCGATCCGCGGCGGCGCAACGTGCCGGAAGATGCGGCGAAGACGCTGTCGCGCATCGATGCGGTGCTGGTCGCGCCGATCGGCTCGCGCGGATTCGTGGCGCTTGCGCCGAAACTCTCCGGCGGCGAGTTCGACGTCGAAGACATCGACTTCCTCCGTTCCGCGGCCGATCAGATCGGCATCGGCGTCGATCGCATCCGCATGCAGGTCGAGGAAGAAGATTACGCGCAGGCGCGCGAGATCCAGGAAACGCTGCTGCCGCGCGAGATGCCGAGCGTCGAGCGCCTCGAGCTGAGTGGCGTATGGCAACCGGCACGCACGATGGGCGGCGACTACTACGACCTGCTCAAGCTCGGCGAGCACGAGCTCGCGGTCTGCATCGGCGACGTTGCCGGAAAAGGAATGCCCGCGGCGCTGCTCATGTCCGGCCTGCAGGCAGCGGTGCGCGCGTCCGCGAGCAACTCGCCACGGGACCTCTGCGAACGCGTAAGGCGCGTGGTGGTCTCCAGCCTTTCGGGCGGCCGCTTCGTCACGTTCTTCTACGCGATGCTCGACACCGCCTCGATGACGATGCGCTGGTGCAATGCCGGCCACAACGCGCCGATCCTCGTTCGCGCCGACGGCACGATGCTGCGCCTGACCGACGGCGGTCCCGCGTTCACGCGTCTTTTCCGCGATGCATACCAAGAACGCGAGCTCGCACTGCTGCCGGGCGACCGGCTCGTGCTCTTCACGGATGGAGTATCCGAGGCGACGGATGCGGCGGGCGAGCAGTTCAGCGAGGAGCGGATCGAAGAGCTCGTCGCGGACAGCCGCGAGCTCGACGCGAACGAGTTGCAGCGCACCATCGTCGATGCGGCCTCGTCCTTCGCAGGCGGCGAGCTCGAGGATGACCTGACGCTGGTGGTCGTGCGCGTCCAGTGAGCGTGCTATCCTGCCGACCTACAGTCCACCGGAGAATTCGATGCGGAAAACCTGCTCGCTCGCGCTGTTGCTCGTCGTCGCCCTCACACCCGTCGCCCACGGCACGACGACCACCTACACCGGCGAGGCCGTGGTCCGCAGCATCGCGCCGACGCGTGTGGCCGTGTTCCTCGACAGCGACGGCGACCGCATGGTCGACAACGGCTTCCTGCTCACTACCGACATCCCGATGCACAACGGCATCGCCGTCCACCTGCGCGACGCGAAGCTCGTCTTCACCGACGGCTATGTGCGCGTGACGAGCGAGAACACGATTTACGACCTGCAGGTGGCCGGCTATCCCGATCCGCCCGCGGCTCCGAAAGACAGCGAAGTCGTGACGCTGATCGGCTCGGCGCTGATGCACAGTGAAGGCGACAGCGGCTGCGACATCCAGCGCGCGCACGAGAAAGACGCCGGCGCGTGCTACGCATACGGCGGCAAGTAGCGCTCACGCCACCGGCGTGAATCTTCCCTTCGCTGTCTCGCGCAATCGCGCGATGTCCTCGCGCCGCGATACCGACAGCGGCACGGTCGAGCGCACCGCACCTTCCGTCGGTACCTCGGAGTTCCTCGGGTTCCTCGGAGGGGTAAAAGCCCGAGGGCGCCCAGATCCCTCCGAGGAACCCGAGGAACCCGAGGAACCGCTTTCCGTTGCAGAATCGTGCTTGGACTACATCCCGGCCGCGAAACGTTCCGGCGGCTGACCCGTAATCGGAGAAGCGATGGCAATCGACAAGAAAAAGGTCCTGAACGAGATCCGTATCTTTGCTTTGATGATCCTGATCGTGAGCTCGCTCCGCTCGGCGCTGGCCGACTGGAACGACGTCCCCACCGGATCGATGAAGCCGACCATTCAGGAAGGCGACCGCGTCGTGGTCAACAAACTGGCCTACGACCTCAAGGTTCCGTTCACCACGATCAAGATCTTCGGCTGGGATGATCCGAAGCGCGGCGACATCGTCGTGCTCTTCTCGCCGATCGACGGAACCCGCCTCGTGAAGCGCGTGGTCGCGCTGCCGGGCGATCAGGTGGAGATGCGTGAGAACCAGCTCTATATCAACGGACAGGTGGCCAAACAGTCGCCCATCGCGACGACCGAGCTCGCCGATTACGGCCGCGCGTACGTCTTCGCCGAGAACCTCCAGGGCCACACGCACAAGATGATGGTCACGCCCGAGATCGCGGCGCACCGCTCGTTCGGCCCCGTGGTGGTCCCCGACGGCAACTACTTCGTCCTCGGCGACAACCGAGACAACAGCAACGACAGCCGCTTCATCGGCTTCATCGAGCGCCGGCGCATCGTCGGTGAGGCGGTGGCAGTGGCGTTCTCCCTCGACCGCTCGAACTACTTCGTACCCCGGTTCGATCGGTTCTTTGAAGGCCTCGAGTGACAGTACCTCGGGTTCCTCGGGGTTCCTCGGGGTTCCTCGGAGGGGATGCGCCTTCGGCCGAGGAACCCCGAGGAACCCCGAGGAACCCCGAGGAACCGCTTCCCAGGGAAGAATCGAAAATGCGCTCACGTTTCATCCGCTCGATGCGTAAATCCCTGCTCGCCCTCTCCGTTCTGCTCGTTGCCGCGCTCGCTCAGGCGCAGATGAAGCCGGTTCCCAAGGGCACACGGCTGCCCAGCGATTCGCCGCTCATCGTCAGCGGTGCGACGCGCGCGCAGGCCGGCTCGTTCCCGCGCATCAGCCAGACCGATGCGTACAAGCTCTTCAAGGAAGGCAAAGCCGTCTTCGTCGACGTGCGCTCGAACGTGCAGTTCTCGCAGGGACACATCAAGGGCTCGCTGAGCATCCCGGGCAGCCAGATCATCGCGCGTTTCCGCGAAGTGCAGCCCGGAAAAACGGTGATCACGTACTGCGCGTGCAGCGCGGAGCAGTCCAGCGGCGCCGCCGCCACGAACCTCGTCAATCACGGCGTGAAGAACGTCTGGGCGCTCAAGGGCGGCTGGACGGAGTGGAAAGCGAACGGCTACCCGACCGCGACCGGACCGAAGTGACGCATGACAGGCGCGCGTCATAGAATCGCGCGCCATGTTCAAGATCGCTGAAATCTTCGCGCGCGAAATCCTCGATTCCCGCGGCAATCCCACCATTGAAGTCGACTGCCTGCTCGCCAACGGCGCGCTCGGCCGCGCCGCGGTTCCGTCCGGCGCATCGACCGGCTCGCGCGAAGCGCTCGAGCTCCGCGACGGCGAGAAGAGCCGCTTCCTCGGCAAAGGCGTCCGCAACGCCGTCGACAACATCGACATCATCGCCAAGGAAATCGAAGGAATGGACGCGCGCGAGCAGGTGATGATCGACCTGGTCATGAACCAGATCGACGGCACCGACAACAAGGCCAATCTCGGCGCTAACGCGATCCTCGGCGTTTCCCTCGCCGTTGCGCGCGCTGCTGCCGAAGCGGCCGGCCTGCCGCTCTTTCTCTACCTCGGCGGCGTCGGCGCGCGCACGCTGCCGGTGCCGATGATGAACGTCATCAACGGCGGCGCGCACGCGGACAACAACCTCGACGTGCAGGAGTTCATGATCGTCCCGGCCGGCTTCGAGACGTTTTCCGACGCGCTGCGCGCGGGCGTCGAAACGTTCCATCACCTCAAGAAGATCCTGCACGACCGCAAGCTCACCACCGCGGTCGGCGATGAGGGTGGATTCGCACCCGATCTGAAGTCGAATGCCGAGGCGCTGGATCTGATCCTGAGTGCGATCGAGAAGGCCGGCTACAAGCCGAACGAGCAGATCTACCTCGCGCTCGACGTCGCCGCATCCGAGTTTCACGACAAGAAAAAGGGCTACACGTTCGAAGGCGCCGCGCGCACGAGCGACGAGATGGTCGAGTACTACGTCGGCCTGCGCCAGAAGTATCCGATCATCTCCATCGAGGACGGCATGGGCGAAGGCGACTGGGACGGATGGGACTCGCTGACCGGCGTGCTTGGCACCGGCACACAGCTCGTCGGCGACGATCTCTTCGTCACCAATCCCGCGATCTTCCAGAAAGGAATCGAGCGCGGGATCGCCAACGCCATTCTCATCAAAGTCAATCAGATCGGCACGCTCACCGAGACGCTCGAAGCGATCGAGATGGGCAAGCGCGCGGGCTATCGCTCGATCATCTCGCACCGTTCCGGCGAGACCGAAGATTCGACGATCGCGGACCTGGCGGTGGCGACGAATGCGGGACAGATCAAGACCGGGTCGGCGTCGCGCAGCGATCGCGTCGCCAAATACAACCAGCTCCTGCGCATCGAGGAAGAGCTGGGCGACGCGGCCATGTTCGCCGGAAAACGCATCTTCAAAGCGGTGCTGTGATTTGACAGGAACGCGTTTGGTCAATAAATTGACCAAACATGGCGGGCGAACGCGACCTGGTCACCGGCGTCATTCAGCTCGCGAACCTCTTCAACCGCCGGCTCGCGCCTGTTTTCGAGAAGGTGAAAGTCACGCCGCAACAGTGGGCCGTGCTGGCCGCACTGGCCGATGAAAACGCGCCGGTGACGCTGGTGGCGCTGGCGCGGCGGCTGGTCGTGACGAAGCAGAACATGACCGGCATGATCGCGCGGCTCGAACAGCTCGGCGTGGCCGAGCGTCAGGGCGATCCGAATGACCTCCGCTCGTCGCGCGTGCAGCTCACCCGTCGCGGGCGTGGCATCGTCGAGAAGTTGCGTCCCGCATACGACGAATGGCTGCACGAGCTCGGCCGCGGCGAGATCTCCGAGCGCGAGCTGCAGAGCCTCATGAAGACAGTGGAGCGGCTGATCGCGCAACTGGAGTCGTGACGGTCACGACGCGATTGCGTCCCGCTTTCTTCGCCTCGTACAACCGCGCGTCCGCTGCCTGAAACAACGCGTCGCGATCGCGCGCATCGTCGGGATAGAGCGCGGCGCCGATGCTCACCGTGATCGCCGATCCATCGCGCGGCGCAGGCAACGCGGCGATGCCGGCGCGGATGCGCTCCGCGATCATCGTCAGCGCGGCCACGTCCACTTGCGGCACGATCACCGCGAACTCTTCGCCGCCGTAACGCGCGGGGAAGTCGACGCTGCGCACGGTTTCGCGGATCGACTGCGCGACGCGGCGCAGCGCGTCGTTGCCGGAGCCATGACCGTACGTGTCGTTGTATTTCTTGAAGTGATCGAGGTCGAGCACGAGCACGCCGAAGTGCGACGGATAGCGATCGGCGCGCTCGAGCTCCGCGTCGATGCGCTCGCGGAAGGCGCGGAAATTCGGCAGCGACGTGAGTTCATCCGTTCTCGCACGCGCTTTCAGCTCGTCGGCCATGCGATTGAAGGCGACGCCGAGCGTGGCGATCTCATGATCGCCTGCGACCGGCGCGCGTGCGGTGAGATCGCCGCCTGCAACGCGATCCGCGGCAGCCGACAACTCTTCGATCGGCTTCACCACCTTGCGCAGCGTGATCTGCACGGCCGCGAAACTGAGCAGCATGAAGATCCATGCGACCGCGAGACCGCTCGACATCATCGACGACGTTTCGCGCTCGAGCTGCGGCAACTGCCGCGCGATTTCTTCCTTGCGCGCGCCGATGATCTGTTGCGCGTCGACGACGATGGCCTGCGAGGTCGCGTCGAGATCAGCGCGCCGCGCGCCCGGATCGCCGAGGAGGGCGGCGAATGCTTTGACGCGTCCGCGCAGGATGCCGAGGTCGATGCGCTCGAGCGACTCGTCGCGCAGGAGTTGCGTGACCATGCGATAACGCTGCGGCGATTCGTGTCCCGCGACGTAGCGCGCGTGAAACCCGTTCTGCGCGCGCACGAGCTCCTCGAGCGTCGCCACCGCTTTCGTCTCGACGGAGATCAAGCGTGTCCACCGCTGCTGAGCGACGCGTGCGCGCCAACTCAGGCCGAGGGAGATGGCAAAGAGAGCGAGGGCAAAGGCGCCGGTGAGGAGCAGGACTCGCGTACGAAGTTTGCCGCGGCGCACGGGAGGGAGGATAGCGCGACTGCTTCCGGAGCAGCGGGCTAAGAGCTGTCGCTCCAGTTAGCGACAATATGCGCGTGGACTTGCTCGCGATCTACAAAGAAACCCTCGCGCGTTGCGCGCCGGACGTGCTCGTGCGCCAACATCTCGACGCGACCATGCCGCGGAACGTCGTCGCCATCGGGAAGTGCGCAGGAGCGTTGCTCGATGGCGTCGCCGCGGTGCACGCCATCGATGCCGCGTTCGCACCGATTCCCGAAGGCTATCCGTTGCCGCGCGTCAACGCGGAGATTCACATCGGCGGACATCCGCACATGACCCGTGCGAGCTTCGACGCGGGACGCGCGTTGCTTGCTTTCGTCGAGCGTCATGACGACATCCTGTTTCTCGTTTCCGGCGGCGGCTCCGCGTGCGTCGAAGTGGCATTGCGCGATGAAGACGAAACGGCGAACGCAAACGCGCGACTCATCGCGTCCGGTTTGCCGATCGCGCAGATCAATGCGGAACGCCGCAAGCTCTCCGCGATCAAAGGCGGCAAGCTGCGCGAGCGCGTGCGCGGCCGCTGCGTGACGCTCGTCTACTCCGACGTTTCCACCGGCGCACTCGCCGATGTCGCGTCAGGACCGACCATCACCGGCGCGAGAGAGGCCGTGCTCATCGCCGACAACACGACGCTCACCGCGACCGCAGCGCAAATCATCGGTGACAACGCGGTGCTGTACAGCCAGCAGATCGAATGCGACGTCGAGGCCGCGGTTTATCCACTGGCGAAACGCGCGCAACGCATGAGCCCCGGCCAGGTCCTCGTCACAGGCGGTGAACCGACAGTCGTCGTCCGCGGCGATGGCAGGGGTGGCCGCTGCAGCGAGCTTGCGGTCCGCTTCGCGACGATGAGCACCGCCGAAGCGCTCTTTGCGAGCTCCGATGGTGTCGACGGCAACAGCCGCGCCGCGGGCATCCATCTGCCGGCACGCCCGGCGCTCCTCCAACCCGCCGCGATCGAGGCTGCGCTGGCCGCCTCCGACTCCATGGCCGTCGCCGCGCAAGTCGGTGAGCCGATTATGATTGCGCCGACGGGGAACAACCTCCGCGACCTGTTCCTCATCGCCGCAACTTAGGCTCGTGATTAGCAAGCGCTGCCGCCCAACTGCATGACGATCACCGACCCCGGAGATCCGTTGCTGCCTCCGCCCTTGCTGAAGGACGGTAAAGGTAAGCATCGCTCCGCCCGCGAACGCCAGCGCAAGGGGCCGATGTGGGGCTGCCTCAAAGGCATCTTCTGGGTGTTCAGCATCGGCTTCCTGGTGATGCTGCTCATCGTCGGCGGCGGCTGGTGGTACCTCGGCTCGACGAGCTTCGCGGACCTGGTCCGCAAGCGCATCGAAGACACGCTCGAATCCCGCCTCGGGCGCGACGTCTTCATCGGCAAAGTGACCGTGCACGCGACGCGGCCGCAACGCGTCGTCATCGACGACCTGCGCATCGCGAACGCGCCTGGCGGTGTCGCGCGCTACTTCGCGACCGTCCGCCAGGTCGAGATCGTCGGCGGCGTCGAATCGTTCTGGGGCCGCTCCGTCAAGATCGGCCGCGTCGACATCCGCGATCCGAAACTGTGGTTCGAAGTCTTCCCGAACGGCAACCACAACTTCCCGAAATGGAAGTCGGGTCCGAAGCGTCCGCGCGAGATCGTCCGTCTCGACATCGGCAAGCTGTTCGTCAACAACGGCACGTTCAGCTTCCTCGATCGCAAACACGACATCGAAGCGGTGGCGCAACGCATCGAGTCGCAGGTCTCGGTCACGCGCGCGGAAGGGTTGTACGAAGGGCTGATGAACAGTCCGCTCGTACGCGTGCGGCTGCAGGAGTACGAGCCGTTCGACGTCGACATGCGCGGCGGCTTCCGCTACACGCCCGGCGTCCTCGCGCTGAAATCGATCGCGCTCAAAGGCCGCGGCATCGAGGCGTTCGTCGCAGGCAAACTCGATCCGCTCACCGAAGGCGTGTACGACCTCGGTCTGACATCGCGCCTCGAGCTGCAACGCATCCGCGAGATCTTCCGCATCGAGAAAACGCTCGAGGGCACGCTTGCACTCGACACGCGGCTGCGCGGCAAACAAGGCAACTTCGAGTTGAGCGGCGGCTGGGTCTCGCCGCGCATCACCGCCGATACGTACACGCTCGCCGATCTCAAAGGCCGCCTCGACGTGAACGGCAACAACCTCATCGTCGACGTCGAGAACGCCGGCTACGGCGGCGGCAGCATCGGTGCGCATTACGTGCTGGCGAAGTTCGCCGAGCCGTATCCGATGAATGTCGACCTTCGCTACAACGGCATCTCCATCGAGCAGCTCTTCAGCGACTGGGGCGTCGAAGGCACTGGCCTGCGCGGCGCCGCAACCGGCAACCTCGCGTATCGCTGGAACAAGGACCGCGTGCTCGAAGGAGCGGGACAGGGAACGGCGAAGCTCGCGAAGAACACCGTCGCGTTTTCCGACGCGCGCTATCCGGTACCGATCGCGGGCTCGACCGACTTCTCACTCGACAATGGCGTGGTCACGTTCCGCAACGCGGAGCTCGACACCGACGCGTCGCATGTCAGCCTGGGCGGCTCGCTGAAGATCGAAGGCGTCGTCACCGATCTGAAGATGACGATCCGCAGCACGGATTTCTCCGAGCTCGATCGCGTCGCGTACAACTTCGCGCATTCAGCCGGCAAGAAAGACTTCGAGCTGCTCGGCTTCGGCGGCGCCGGCACGATCACGGGCACCGTGAAAGGTCCGATCGACAAGCCGCAGGTGGTCGCCCAAGTCAGCGGCACCGCCATTCGCTACAACGAAGTGCTGCTCGGAGATGGCGATCTCGCCATCCGCTACGACGGCAACGCATCGCAGCTCACGTTCGATCGCGCAGTATTCGCGGGCGCGGGCGGACGTTTGTCGCTGACCGGCACGATCGTCTTCCCCGACCGCGGACCTGGACCGCGCTTCGACATCGCCGTCGAAGCGAACGGCTATCCGGCGCAGCGCGCGATCGATGCGGTCGGACTGGACCTGAAAATCGGGGAAGGACTGGCGACTGGAAAGATGGTCGTCACCGGCACGCCGGAGAACGGACGCGCTACGTTCGCGGGACTGACTATTCGACGCGCTGACGCGACGCTCGCGCTGAACGGCTCCATCAACTGGCTGCCCGGCGAAGGCAACGTCGCATTCGATCTCGACATCGCGGCGAACAACTTCCCGGTCGCCGACATCGCCTCGTTCCTCGACTTCGCCAACATCCCGGTGACCGGCGATCTCACCGGCACGCTCAAGATCGCGGGCCGCAAGGAGTCGCTCGAAGGACAAGGCAGCGTCACCATTCGCGAAGGCACCGTGATGGGCGAGCCGATCGAATCCGCGTCGGCCGATCTCGTCTTCACGCAGGGCCGCATGCGCGCGACGAACGTGATCGTGCGCTCGACCGCGGGTGAGATTCGCGGCGAAGCGGAAGTCGATCTCGCGAACGAGCGCTTCAGCTACACCATCGCGTCGAGCTCGATCGATCTCTCGCGCCTCAAACTGCTGGAAGGCCTCCGCGATCTTCTCGGCGGAACCATCGTTCTCAACTCCACCGGCGCGGGCACGTTCGAAAATCCCGAGCTCGTCGTCGAAGCAACGCTCGAAGGAGCGACGTTGCGCGGCCTCACGTTGCCCGAAGGATCAGCGCCGCCTTCGTTATACGTGGCGATCCGCGGCGGGCGACTGATCGTGCGTGGCGCGGTCGCAGACATTCTCACCATCGAAGGCGACGGCATCGTCGGCGAGAACATGGCCATCGACGGCAACGTGCGCGTCACCATCAACGATCTCGCGCGCGCCGCGGCGCTGTCGAAAACAACGTCGACGATTCCCGCATCCGGCAAGGTCGTCGTCGATATGAGATTGAGCGGGCGGCTGACGCCCATCGAGTCGCTGATCGTCGAAGCGACCGCGCCGCTGTTCGACGTGCGCATCGCGGAGCAGGAGTTCACCGCACCCGAACCGTTGCGCGTGACGTTGCGCAACGGTCGCATCGAGTTCGACTCGTTCGTGCTGCGCCGCACCGATTCAATCTTCGCGGTCACGGGATTCGCCGAGATCACCGGCGACAAGCGCGTGAACGTCGATGTGCGCGGCCGCGTCGAAGCGGCGCTGCTGCAACTGTTCATGAGCGACGTTCGCGCCGGCGGCAGCGCCGACGTTGCGATCTCCGTCGACGGTACACTCACCGCGCCGCGCGTCCTCGGCACCGCCGAGCTCCGCGACGCGCAGATCAAGTTCACCGGCTTCCCGCAGCTCATCGACGAGATCAACGGCATCGTGCGCTTCCGCGGTGATCGCATCGAGATCGAATCGGTGCGTGCGACCGTGGGCGGCGGCTCGATCGTCGCGGGCGGCTCGATCGCGCTGGAAGGGATGACGCCGAAGAGTGCACGCATCACGCTGCAAGGCACCGACGTTGCGCTGCGCTACTACGAAGGCATCACCGTCGAAGGCAACTTCAATCTGCTGCTCACGGGCGACTTCGACCGCGCGCTGCTGCAAGGCGACGTCGATGTCACGCGCGCGTTGTACTACCGCGACTTCGACATTCAGCAGACGCTGCTCAACGCGTTGCTCGCGCGCAATCGCGTCGTGCCCGTCACCGCCGCGACGTGGCAGGACCGCATCGGACTGCGCCTGCATCTCAGCGCGCCCGACACCCTCGCGGTGCAGAACAACATCGCCGACGTCACCGGCAGTGCGGAGCTCGACGTCACCGGCACGCTTGCCAATCCGGTGGTCATCGGCGAGGTCGCGCTCGAAGAAGGCGGCACCGTGCGCATTCAGGGCGTGGACTACCGCATCGTTCGCGGCACCGTCGCGTTTCAGAATCCGTTCCGCATCGACCCGTTCTTCGATGTCACGATCGAAGGTACGGTCTCCGGCTTCGGCGCGTCGACCGAGACGGAAGGCGGACCGTACGAAGTGACGGTGAACGTGACCGGCACGCTCGACCGCATCACGCCGACCGTCACCAGCGATCCACCCGCCAGCGACATCACCCTCTTCTCCATCCTCGGCCTCGGCGGACTGGTCGGACCGGGTGGCTCGCCGCAAACCGGTTTGCTCAGCACGTCGCTCATCTATCAAAGTCTTGGCAATCTGATCGGCTCGCGCGTCTTTCCGTTCGTCGATTCCTTCTCGTACGACCCGGGCGGTCTCGATGCGGGATCGGGCGCGGGCGCGAAGGTGACGTTCGAGAAGCGGCTGTCGCAGAAAGTGCGCTTCCTGCTCGTGTACAACCTCAACAACCAGCAGAGCAAACAGGTCGTGGAGTGGCTCGTCAATCCGAGCTGGACGCTGCAGCTCACGCGCGATGAGACCGATGAATACCGCCTCGACGCCCGCTTCCGCCGCAGATACGAAGCGCGCTGGCAGTTCGGCGACGACGATGATGACTTCGCGCGCAGCGCAACCATCTCCGGACCATCTGGAACGACGGGCTCTCAGCCCGTCGGCCCCGGTGCAGTCCAACAGCCCCCCATCCCCGTCACCGCCGTGAATCCGAGCGCCGCCGACAACACGCCGATCGCGCGCATCGACTTCCGCGCGGACGCCGGCTTCGACACGAATGCCATCGCGCAGGAGGTGACGCTGAAGCCGGGACAGGTCGTTTCGATCCGCGAGCTGCAGTCGTCGATCAAGAACTTGTTCGCGACCGGCAACTTCCGCGACATTCGCGTCGACGCGGCGCGCAATCCCGAAGGTGTCGTGCTCACGTTCGCGCTCTTCCTGCACTACCGCGTCGGCGACATCGAGATCGAAGGACTCGATCGCGCCGATCGCGTGCGCGCGCAACGCGAGCTGTCCGTGCGCGCGGGAGAGATCCTTTCGCTGAATGACGTCGACGACAGCGCCGCCGCGATCGAAGACTCGCTGCATCGCAACGGCTACCTCGAAGCGACGGTCGACCCGGAAACGAACTTCGATCGCGCGCGGAACACCGCCGACGTCACGCTCACCGCGACCACCGGACCGCGGGCCGTGGTGTCCGAGGTCGTGCTCGAAGGGGACGCGACGCCGTTCACGAACGCACAACTCATCGGCAACATGCGCCGCGGTCCGGGTCGCAGCTTCAACCTGCTCGACGCACGCGAAGACGCGGACCGCATGCGCAACTTCCTCATCCGCCGCGACTATCGCGCGGCCGACATCGACTTCCTCGGGCACACGTACGACGAAGCGACGCACACGGTGCGGCTGCGCTATCGCGTCGAGGTCGGACCGATCGTGCGCGTGGCCGTGACGGGCGTGCCGAGGAACACGGTGCGGCGCTGGTTGCCGTTTGGACGCAATCAGGAGTACAGCGAAGACACCATCGATCGCGCCGCGACCACGATGGTGGAAGGTCTGCAGCAGCGCGGTCACTACATGGCCACGGTCGATTTCGAAACGGCGCGCGAGAACAACGTGCTCACCGTGACGTTCGCCGTGAATCCGGGACCGCGATATCGCCTCGTCGATGTGAGCTTCGCCGGCAACGCGCGTGTTTCAGACGACGCGTTGGAAGACATCGTGGCCACGACGCCGCGCGGTGGATTCCGCCGCGTGCTGTCATCACTGCTGCGCCGCCCGACCGGTGTGACGCGCGGACAGCTCAGCGACGACCGCGATGCCATCGAGTCGTTCTATCGCCTCGAGGGCTTCAGCGAAGCAGTCGTCGATGAGCCGCTCGTGACGACGCGCGCGGATGGTACGTTGAGCGTCGAGTTCCCCATCGCCGAAGGACCGCAGACCCTGCTGACGGAAGTGTCGGTCGAAGGCAATGAAGCCGCGATCGGCGATCTGCCGGCGCGGCAGCTCGAGCCTGGCAACCCGCTCAATCCGCAGTTGCTGCACGAAGATATCGTCGCGCTGCAGACGTTCTACGCGAACCGCGGCCATGTGGAAGTGCAGGTCGAGCCTCGCGTCACCGTGAGCGGTGACAAGACGCAGGCGTCGGTCGTCTACGCGATCGCCGAGGGGCCGCTCGTGAACATCGACGAGATCACAGTGCGCGGCAACACCTACACGGACCGTGACGTCGTGCTGCGCAGATCCGATCTGCGCGAGGGACAGCCGTTCAGCTACACCGCTCTGCTCGAAGCGCAGCGCGAGCTCTACCGCCTCGGCATCTTCCAGCGCGTCGACGTGCAGTCGACGCAGGCCGGAACGTCGGTGGGCGAGCGCGACGTCGTGATCCAGGTCGAGGAAGGACGCAACCTCACATTGAGCGGATCGGTCGGTATGCGTCTCGCGCGCGGCGGCGTCGGCGAAGGGACCGAGCTTCACGAGCGTCTCGCGGTCGCGGCGGCGCACCGCAATCTCTTCGGCACGGGACGCTACCTTGGACTCGAGATCGTGGCGGGTCGCGAGGAGAACGAAGCGTTCCTGACGTTTCGCGAGCCGTTCATCAGCCGATGGAACGTGCCGCTGCAGTTCCAGATCTTCCAGTCCGACGATGCGACGCGCCCCGGCGCGCAGATCCGGCAGCGCGGCCTCTCGATCGAAGCGTTGAAGGTGGCGCGCCTGCAGACACGCTGGTCGCTGCGTTACGAGTACCTCATCGCCGAGTGCCTGGTGCGCGACGAGGACGACCTCTGCGATCAGCTCAACAAGGACCTGCCGGTCGAATCGCTCGATCCGGAGCTGCGCAGGATTCAGATCTCCAGCATCACGCCGACGTTCTTCTGGGACACGCGCGACGACATCCTCGATCCTCACCGCGGTTTCTTCACCAGCGCGTCGATCGAATACGCGTTCCCGCTCTTCTCCGCTGATACCGGGTTCCTCAAGCAGTACGTTTCCGGCGCGTTCTACCTGCCGGTGTCGGCGCAAACGACATTCGTCGTGTCGGGGCGGCTCGGCTTGATTCAGGCGTACGCGAGATCGCCGATCGTGACGAAAGATGGCGTGACGACCGGCGGTGGGATCATGCCGATCCCGTTATCGGAGCGATTCACGGCCGGCGGCGAGACCACACACCGCGCCTTCCCGCTCGATCGCCTCGGCGATCTTTGCCGCGACGATACGCCGAAGCACAAGAAGATCCCCGGTTGCGAGGCGACGCTGTTCGCCGAGTTCAATGACGATACCGGCGAGCAACTCACGCCGATCCTGCCGCTCGGCGGCAGCTCCATGACATTGTTCAACGCGGAGTATCGCTTCCCGATTTTCGGCAGGACCGTCGGCGGCGCGGTCTTCGCCGACATCGGCAACGTCTTCCCCGGCCAGCAGATCGACTTCGGCGATCTCCGCTACGGCGCCGGGCTCGGCGTGCGTTACCTCTCGCCGGTTGGCCCGCTGCGCATCGACGTGGCCATGCCGTTCCAGCGCAAGTGGTACGAGGATTCGATCCAGTACTTCCTCACCCTCGGCTACGCGTTCTGATTCTTCCGCGCAACGAGCAGCAACTGCTCGCTGGCGAGCGCGGCCGGATGCAGCATCCATCGCGCGAGCTCGGCGTCGCGCACTTCGATGCGCGTCGCCAGCCAGAGTAGAAAAGAAACAGCCACGCGCGCTCCGGCTTGAAGCGCGTGGCGCTGCGCATCTGCATACGGCAGCGGCTTCGTCAGATCGACGCCGGTCGTCGTCGCGGAAAAGAGCACGCGCAGGTGCGGATAGCGCGGCAGCGCGCGGATCGTCTTCAGGATCGCGCGGACGATGAAGTGGCCATCGCCCGGGTATGCGCGTCAGAACGAGGGTTCGAGCGATTCGGCCGCGTTCTCCGCGCGTTCCTGCTCGAGCCGCGCCAGCCGCGCGCGCATCTCGGCCACTTCGGTCGCCAGCTTCGCGACCTCTTCCCGGAGCTCTTTCACAGACTGTTCAGAATCGTGCGCCATGCCGCGGGAGCCGTGCGAGAATCGAGCCCATGCGAACGTTCGCTGAATTCTGGCCCTTTTACGTGCGCGCGCATTCGCGGCCGCTGACGCGCGTGATGCACGCCATCGGCTCCACGCTCGCGCTCGTCTGCATCGTCCTCGGCATCACCAACAACGCCTGGTTTTTCCTCGCGGCGCCGGTCATCGGCTACGCCTTCGCGTGGACCAGCCACTTCTTCATCGAGCACAACAAACCGGCAACGTTCGGCCACCCGTTCTGGTCGCTCGCCGCCGATTACGTGATGCTCTGGAAGACGGTGACGGGGTCGATGCGCCACGAGATCGCCAAGCACGTGGCCTGAAGGCGGTTCCTCGGGTACCTCGGAGTTCCTCGGAGTTCCTCGGGGGAGAAGAAGCACTCGCGCACCCCTTCCGAGGAACCCCGAGGAACCCGAGGAACCCCGAGGTACCCGTCCTCCGATATCATCCGCCGCATGGCATTGCTCGAAGGGAAAACCGGAATCGTTTTCGGCGTGGCCAACAAGCGCTCGATCGCGTGGGCCATCGCACAGGCGCTGTCGCGCGAAGGGATGCGCCTCGCATTCACGTATCAGGGCGAGCGGCTCAAGGAGAACGTCGAGTCGCTGACGTCGTCGATCCCGAACTCGCTGACGGTGCAGTGCGACGTCACCAATGACGCGGACGTCGACGCCGTCTACGCATCCGTCGACAAAGAATTCGGCAGGCTCGACGCGCTGCTGCACTCCGTGGCCTACGCGCCGAAAGAAGACCTCGAGAACGATTTCGTGAACACCTCGCGCGACGGCTTCAAGCTCGCGCACGACATCTCCGCGTATTCGCTGGTCTCGCTCACGCGCGCTGCGATGCCCCTCTTTGAAAAAGCGGGCGGCGGCTCGGTGCTCGCGCTGACGTATTACGGCGCGGAGAAAGCGGTCGAAGGCTACAACCTCATGGGCGTCGCGAAGGCATCGCTCGAGGCGAGCGTCCGCTACCTCGCCGCGAACCTCGGCCCAAAAAACGTGCGCGTCAATGCCATTTCCGCCGGTCCCGTAAACACGCTCGCCGCGCGCGGCATCAAAGGCTTCACCGGCATGCTGAAGCATCACGCCGAGCGCGCGCCGCTGCGCCGCAACGTGGAGCTCGATGAGATCGGCAACGCGGGATTGTTCCTGCTGTCCGATATGTCGTCGGCGATCACAGGCGAGGTGATGTTCGTCGACTGCGGCTACAACGTCGTGGGGCTGTAGTCACGCGTACGCGGCCAGCCGCTCGCGCATCTTCTTCATCCCGAGCTGCATCCTCGTTTTGATGGTGCCGAGGGGTTGGTCGAGGCGGGTGGCGATCTCGGATTGAGAGAGACCTTCAAAGTACGCGAGCTCGAGCGCGATGCGTTGTGCTTCGGGCAGCTCCGCGAGCGCGTCGCGGACCGCGCGGCGCTCCTCGGCCTGAATGGCGTCGTCCGCGCTCGTCACTCGCTCTGCGAATGCCGTGAAGATCGACAGCTCGCGACCTGCTTCGTCCTCGCGATCGGAACGCGTGCGGCGCGAGCGGAGGCGGTCGATCCCGCGGCTGCGCGCGATCGAGATCAGCCACGCCACCTCGGTGCCGCGCACGGCGTCGAACATCCTCGCGCTCGTCCACGCCTTCACGAACGTTTCCTGCAGTACTTCCTGCGCGTCTTCGGGATTGGCGAGGATACGCAGCAGGAGCCCGTAGACCGTCGATGAATAGCGGTCGTACAGCTCCTCGAATGCGGAGACGTTCCCCTGGGCTACGGCGGGGAGAAGCGCTGCTGAAGTTGCGCTCGAGCTCATCGACTTTCGGCGATGCCTAGAGTCTACGATGCAACACCGCGTTTTGGATTTACTTCACTTTCGGGACGGGCTGCGTCTCCGGAAACTCGATATCGGTGCGGATGCCCGCGCGCTTCTGTTTGCGCGGTCCGGGAAATCCGCTGGCGCGGCCCGCGGTCTGGCCGTTGCTGTCATGGCCGGCGGAGCCGCCGTCCCAGAATCCCTTGTCTTTCACGTGTTCGCGCGGCGTTCCTGCCATCAGTCACCTCTTACAATTAACTCTCTGATTCCATTCAATTTGGCACCTCTTTGGCAATTCAAATAACTCGCAAAGGAGGACTTACTTGATGGTGGACAACGTCAATCCTACCAGCCAGTTCCATCCGTACCAGCCGCAGGACGCTGTGCCGGTCGCGGATCGTCCCACGAAAGGCGGTCTCGGCGGCATTCTCAGCAGTCTCGGCATCGACCAGAGCAAGATCGGTGCGCTCGGCGGTTCCATGAAGAACATGGATCTGACCAGGGCCCGGACGCTCGCGCGCAACAACGGCGGTCTCGTCCTCGGCGGTCTCGCCGCGCTCGCGATCGGCGCCGGCATGTTGCGCGGTCGCAGGTAAACACATTCGCTTTTCAACACCGACGGCGGGCGCTCGCGCCCGCCGTTTTTCATTGGGAGTGATAGGTGTAGTCGATGGTGATCTTTTTCGCGTCGACGTCGATGCTGCCGTAGACCTCGACGGTCGCCTTCTGCTCGACGACGCCTGTCGCAAGACCGGTAGCATTGATGATGAACTTTTCAGGAGCCGGTTTCTTCATTTCTCCCGTCATCGATCCTTGCCAGTCCGTCTCGCTCACCGGGGTGGACGGACCCGCGATCATGTTCTGCGCGGCCAACTCCGCTCCGTTTTCAGCGAGCGTGAACGCCATCACACGCGCGCGATAGCGTCGCGCCTCCGCGAGCTGGCGCGACGCATCGATCAGCATCAGCTCGATCATGCCGAAATAGAGCACGGCCACGATCAATGCGACCGCGAGCGCGAAGCCGCGCTCACTGGTACGCGCGCGGCTGCATGATCTGATCGATCGCGATCTTTCCATCGGCATCCTTTGCGATGAGACGGACCGCGTAATGGCGGCCCGCAAATTTCACGGCGTCGAATTCGGCGTTGCTCGAGAACTCCTCCGGCAGTCCTCGCGCGGTCCACTCCGACTCGATATTGCCGACGTTCCACACGATGCGTTTCGCGACGCCGGGCTGCGACAGGTCCCACACGATCGTTTTCAACCCGCCCTTGTCCGGAAACTGCGCCTGCACGATCAGCGTCTTCGCACCGTTCTCATAACCCTGGAACTCCTTGACGTAGATCTGGTCATTCGTCGGCGGATGCAGATCCATCACGTCGCGACGCATGCGCGCGACCACCGACATCACCTGCGGATTGCGCATGAAGTTCACCGGCAGCCGCTTCTCCCAGCCGCGCATGTCCGAGGTCAGGCTGAAGACGATGTAGAGAAAGACGCCGAAGATCGACATGGCGACGATCACTTCGAGCAACGTGAAGCCTTGCTGCCTGGAGCGCCTCACCAAAACCGGTCTCCCTTCGCGCCGGTTTTGACGCGCACGATGCCGAGCCTCGCTTCGCGTTCGTTGTTTTTCCAGCGCACGGTCAGCGTCACGTTCTTCACGCCCGGCTTCGTGAGCCGCACGTCGACCGTCGTTTCGTGTGGCTGGAGCGGCTCGAGCACGTCCGGCGGCGTCGAGAATGTCGGCGCCGGGGCGAGGAGGTCGAACTCAACGCGCCGCCAGTGCTCGGATTCATTTGCCAGCGCCTGATAAGCGAGCATGAGCTCGTTCGCCTGCTGCAGGCGCCGGTTGCGCTCGAGAAACGCCCACATCGTCATGGTGATGACGAACGTCAGCACGAGCAGCGCCGCCAGCACTTCGATGAGGGTGAATCCGCGTTCGCGGCGCATGGCTCGACATTGTAGGCTTTGGTATCCTCCGCCCCCGATGTCCCGCCCCATGAAGTTGCGCTTCGCTCCGTCCCCCACCGGTTTCCTGCACGTCGGCGGCGCGCGCACGGCCATCTTCAACCTGCTGCACGCGCGGCGCTTCGGCGGCCGGATGCTGCTGCGCATCGAAGACACCGACGTGGAGCGTTCCAAGCAGCATCACGCCGAGCAGATCATCAGCTCTCTGCAATGGCTCGGCATCGAGTGGGACGAAGGTCCGGTCTATCAGAGCGATCGCCTGGAGCGATATCGCGAGCGCGCCGACGAGCTGGTCGTGAACGGCAAGGCGTATCGCTGCTACTGCACCGTGGAGGAGCTCGAAGCAGAGCGCGCCGCCGGCGGCGATACGTATCGCTATTCCGGTCGCTGCCGCATGCGTGCCGAGGCGGGGGAGCTGCAGCCAATCGACGAGCCGCATGTGATTCGCTGCAAGGTCACACCCGGACCGATCGAGTTCCACGATCTCATCCGCGGTGACGTCCAGTTCGAGGGCGAGCTGATCGACGACTTTGTGCTGATCCGCTCCGACGGCAATCCGACCTATCACCTCTCCGTCGTCGTCGATGACGTGGACATGAAAATCACGCACGTCGCGCGCGGCGACGATCACCTCTCGAACACACCGAAGCACATCGTGCTCTTTCGCGCGTTCGGCGCCGCGGTGCCGGTGTTCGCGCATCTGCCGCTCATCCTCGGCAGCGATCGCAAGCGCCTCTCCAAACGCACCGGCGCCACGTCGGCCGAGGAGTATCGCGACATCGGCATCGTCCCTGCCGCGCTCTTCAACTTCCTCACGCTCCTCGGATGGAACCCCGGCGGCGAGCGCGAGCTGATCTCATTCGACGACGCGGCAGAAGCCTTCGATCTCGCCGACGTGAACAAGGCGCCGGCGGTGTTCGATCCGGAAAAGCTGCTCTGGATGAACGGACAGTACCTGATGCGAATGTCCGCCGACGAGATCTACCCGCACCTCCTGCCGTTCCTCGGGGTTCCTCGGAGTTCCTCGGAGATTCTGCCGCTCATCGAGTTGAACAAGACCCGTGCACGCACGTTGCGCGAGCTCGCCGATCTGATGACGCCGTTCTTTGCGGACGACGACACGATCGAGTACGAACCGGACGCTGCGAAGAAACATCTGAAGGGCGACGATCTCGCCGCCCGCATGCGCGAGCTGCATGAAGCGTTCGCGAACGCGGATCCATTCGACGTCACGACCACGGAGCAGGCGTTGCGCACGCTGGCGGAGTTACGCGGCGTCGGCGCCGGAAAGCTGATCCATCCGCTGCGGCTTGCGCTCACGGGACGCGGCGCATCGCCGCCGATCTTCGACGTCGCGGTCGCTCTCGGAAAAGAGCGCTCGCTGCGCAGGCTGGAGCGCCTGATCGCGCGGCTTTCCGCGCCGCCCTCCGGAACGACGGGCTCTTAGCCCGTCGAAGAAGGCGACGAGATCCGACGGGCTAAGAGCCCGTCGCTCCAGATTGGGTTACCTCGACGGCGCGCATGCGATCGAGTGCGGTCATGCCCGCGAGCCACAGCGCGCAGAACGCGACCATGCCGAACATGATCCAGAGGCTGTAGCGGCCGTCCGCCGAATACGGCTCCGTCGCGAGATGAATCGCTTCGCTGTTCGGCAGCAGCTCCGCTTCGGAAAGCTCATGCACCGCGTAGAACACCAATTGAACCGCGAAGAGCAGCAGGAAGAGTCCGGTGACCTGGAAGAATCGCTTGATGTTGATGCGGTGACCGTAGTGCGCCCACAGCCACGACATCGCCGCCGCGGCTGCGATGCCGCCGGCGCAACCGAGCCAGAACCGCGGCACGCGTCCGACCTGGATCAGCATCAGCGCCGTCTCCATGCCTTCGCGCGTGATCATCAGCAGCGTGAAGCCGAAAACGCCGAACCATGCCCAGCGGCTGCTGGCGCGCGCTTCGAGCCGCGTTTCCATGTCGCGCTTCATGGTCGGTGCGACGCGCCACAAGTGGATGACGAATGTGCTGACCAGTACCGCCGCGACGAGCGCGAGGACCGCTTCCCACAAAGCCTGCCTGGTGACGGACAGCAGCACGTAGCCGAGGGCCGCGCTGGCCACGATCGAGACCACGATCCCCGTCCACACCGCCGGACGAAGCATGTCTCGGCCGGTCTTGCGGAGGTACGCGAAGATGATCGCGACCGTCAGAAACGCTTCGAATCCCTCGCGAAAAACGATGATCAGTGCCTGGACCATGTCGGCTATTTCCTCAGCTTCGTCGCCTGGATCATGTGCTGTACGCGATCGGGCGATGACGGGGTCTCTCCTTTGCGTTTGCAGCGGTCGCAGACGCCGAGGATCTGAAGGTTGTGGAAGGTGGGAGTGAACTTCTTCTTTTCGCAGATCTCGCGCTGGCGCCGCTCGAGCTCCTCGTCGTGGAACTCGATGACGCCGCCGCAGACGGTGCAGATGAGATGGTCGTGGTGCGAGTCACCCGAGACGTGCTCGTAGTGATAGTGGTCTTCGCCGAGGTGGACGCGGCGGACCATGCCGGATTTCACGAGGAGCTCGAGCGTGCGATAGACCGTCGCGCGCGAGATCTTCACGTTCTTCTCTTTCATCTTGAAGAGAAGCTCGTCAGCCTCGAAGTGGTAGTGCGTGGAGAAGATCTCGCGCACGAGCGCGCTGCGCTCGGACGTCAGCTTCTGTCCCTGCTGTTGCAGGAAGTCGTGGAAGCGGTGGATCTCGCGGTCGACGTGGGGCATTGCGCAGGCGCGAGTTGAGACTAAGTCTCAGTCGCGATGCGGGAGTGTAGCCCCCTCGATGCGCACGGTCAAGTCAGGCCCCGACGGCCTTCTTCATGTTCGCGAATCCGGCCGCGAAGTCCTTCCCCACCATCTTCTCCATGCTCATGAAGACCATGAACAGCTTCGTGATGAACGGAGACGGCCCGTACATCGACCACGTCACATTCGTCGCGTTGCCTTGCGGCTGGAGCTTGAACTCGACGATGTTGTGCGCTTCGAATGGCTTCGTGAAATCGAGCTTGAGCGTCACCTGCGAGGGTGACGACTCGGTGATCTCCATGCGGCCCGCGCCCGCCTTGCTGTTGCCTGCCCATGCGTACACCGCGCCTATGCCTTTCGGTGCGCCGCTGTGCGTCCGCTTCATGTCCGGATCGAGCTTTTCCCACGGCGACCATTCGCCCCAGCGACGGAAGTCTTCGAGCAGCGCGATGATCTGGTCGGGTGGTGCGTCGATGGTCTCGCTGCGCTCCACGCGAAATGTGTTCGGCTTCCTCGCCGCCAGTCCAACAACGGCGCCCACCGCGCCGACGACGGCGATGGCAATGATCTGCAGCATGGCGTCCTCCTCAACCGCGCAGCTTACCCGTGATCATCCACGGTGTGCCGAAACGATCGATGAGCATGCCGAAGCCTTCCGCCCAGAACGTCCCCTCCCAAGGCATGATCGTCTTGCCGCCGTCGACGAGCTCGTGAAAGACGCGCCGCGCTTCATCGACGGTGTCGTAGATCAGCGATACGAAGAAGCCGCTCATCGGCGGCGGCGTTTGTCCCGTGTGATCATCCGACGCAAGCAACGCTCCGCCGCCCGGCAGCACGAGATGCGCGTGCATGACGTCGTCCTTCGTGCCGGGCGGCATGTTGCTTGTATCGGGCGCCTCGCTGAACTTCGACAAGCCGAGAAGCTTCGCGCCGAGAACGCGTTCGTAGAAGTGCATCGCTTCCGCGCAGTTTCCGGGGAAGATCAGATATGGGCTGATGTCGGGCATGCGAGCTCTCTTTCTGGAGCGACGGGCCAGTCTACAAATGCGTGCGCGCAGCGTCGATGGCCTGGCGGATCGACGGCTGCCGCGGATCGATGCTCAGCGAGCGATTCCAGAAGTCGAGAGCGCGCGCGTAGTCATTCCGGCGCGCGTGATACGTGCCGATGTTGTTCAGCACGAGCGTCGACGAAGGCTGCAGACTCAGCGCGCGCTCCATCTCCGCGATTCCGTCGGTGTACCGCTCCGCCTGCGCGAGCGCGGAACCGAGGTTGGCGGCGATGAGATATGACTGCGGGAAGATCTGCTTGCCCTTGTAGAGCAGTTGGATGGCGCGCGAGGTCATGTTGCGCGAACGATAGAGCGCCGCGAAATCGACGAACCAGCGATCGGCATTCGGCAGTCCGCGCTGCACGGCCATGATGAACACGTCGTCCGCGGCGGTGTACTGCTGCCGGTCGAAGAGCGTCATGGCCATGTTCAGATACGGCGCGGGGCGCGAAGGATTGCGATCGATCGCGGCCTGAAACGCGTCCGTCGCCTCCTTCAGCTTGTTCTGTTTGCGCAGGTCGACGCCGAGGTTGTTGTAGTACGCGTACGCGCCCCATTGCGCGGGATCGATCGGCGTCGCGAGCTGCGGCGGCTGGTCGTCTTCGAATACCGGCTGCATGCGCGAGGCATCGATCAGATGTCCGATCGCCTGCAACCGCTGTGTGTACTGCTGCGCATCGACGGACCCGCCGCCAACGGGAAATATGCCGAAGAACTCGTCGTAGCTGACCACGCGCACGCTCGTCACCGGCGTCACGTTGCTGAACATCCACGCCGCGAGCTGTCCCGGCATCTCCGACGATGCGGGCAGTCCGAGGACGGCCAGTACAGACGGCACGATGTCGTAGAGCGAGATGGAGTGGTTCGCGCGCGAGGGCGCGACGTGATTGCCGTATGCGATGAACACTCCCGGATTGCGATGGTCGGAAAGCGCCGCGCGGCCAACTGGCTGCGAGCGAGGGCGCGTCCTGCCCCATCGGAACCCGTGCGCCGACATGATGATCACGGTCGTGTCGTCGCTCAGCACTTTCATCCACTCGCCGATGAGCCGATCGACTTCCGAGTAGTAGTTCGCCACCGCCGGCCAGTACTTGCGGAACTCGGTCTGGCTGATGCCTTCGCGATAGGGCGGGTGATATGGCGAGAAGAGGTGGTTCACCACGTCGGTGCCTTCGTAGTTCACCATCAGCAGGAGCGGCTCCTGCTGCTGATAGAGGTTCACCGCGGCGCGATGGTCGGTCCAAGTCTTCGCGAGCACGTCGCGGAAGACGTTGACCGGATCGGCCGGACCGCCGCCGCTCACGGCGGTGTTGAATTCCGCCTCCGTGATGTTCAGGAAGCGGCGCACCTGCGGCGATTGAATCGTCTGCGCAGGCACTTCGAGTTGCGCGACGCGCTGCGCGAGCTCGGCCGGATATACCGCGCCGCGCTGCAGCGTGACCGGCGTGTCGAACATCACCGCGCTGTCGGGACGCCCGGGGAAGGCGGTCCACCAGTTCACCGTCACCGCCTGGCGTCCGAATGCTTCCGCGATGTCCCACAACGCCGGCGTGCGTCGCGTCCGCGAATCGACGGGACGTTTATTCTGCCGTTCCATGAAATCGATGACGCCGTGCCGATCGGGCGGCAGGCCCGTGGCCACGCTCGTCCACACGAGCGGCGAAACGGTCGGCTGGATGGTTTGCAGGGACGCGGTCGTACCGCCGAGGGCGAGCGCGCGAATGTTCGGAAGGCGGCCGTCGGCGGAGAGCTCCGAGATCAGTTCCCAGTCGGCACCGTCGATGGCGAAGATCGCCACGCGACCGGCCACGCCGCGCGCCTCACGACGCAGCTCCTGCCGTTTGTACGCGAGCAACGCGCGGCGATCCGGCTCGACACGCGCGATCTCGAACGCGGTCACCTGCAGGCCGCTGCGCGCGAGATGTCGCGCGACGATCTGTCGCAACTCATCACGACGCGCCGCGAATTGTGACGTCGGCGAGACCAGCTCCTCGATCGCCACCTGCTGCGTCACCGCCGACACCGCCTCGGAAATGCGCGCGCGGATCCACGCGCTGAAACCTTCGCTGACCATGCGCTTCGCGTCCGGTATGCGCTCACCCGGGATGCCGAAACGCAGCCGGTAGCTGATCGTGACCGGCACGCGCTCCTTCGAGAGGATGCGCACGAAGCCGTCCCGCTGCGCCGATCCCTGGCGCTTCTCGAAACTGAGGCGATAGAACTGGTGCGGCGGCAGGAAGGTGACCCGGTTCTGCACCAGGCGCACGCGGCCGCTGGCCTTGTCGACGCCGAAGATCAACTGGCGCGACGACGGAAGGAAGAGGCTGACGAGGACGTACATCACCGCCGCCATCCCGGCAACGATCAAGACGGCGCGGGCAAACTTCAAACGGAACACGTGGCGCAGCTATGAAAGAAGCGGACCAAGCGCTGGAGCCGGCGCTCCACCACGACAGGCCTCCGGACATCTGAGCCTCCGTGTCAAGTCATGCGGCAGCGGAGGCGAGGGGTGAGCCTCGCCTGGCGAGTTGCTGCAGGTAGCGCGCTTCGTCGTAGGCGGTGCGGCTCTTCCAGCAGGCGTA
>Ga0196977_1000095_pt1 | contig 58723 bp, 46 predicted proteins | sample S3v_1013CmetaG_FD_148634 | JGI IMG/M metagenome (GOLD analysis project Ga0196977, IMG submission 148634) | Soil microbial communities from Anza Borrego desert, Southern California, United States - S3+v_10-13C | ecosystem: Environmental > Terrestrial > Soil > Desert | place: USA: California... | reverse complement strand
TCGAGGTCGGGCATCCTGCGCTCGGGTCTTCCGGGGCGAGCCGGGGCGGGCGCGGGCGGCGAAGCCTCCGCGCCCGCCGGCGGCCGCGTCCGCTCGCCCTCTTCCGCCGCCTTCTCCGGCCCCTCCTCTTCGCCGTCCGCGAGGTCGCCGTCGGCGGGCAGCGCCGCCGCCAGTTCGACGGCCGAGGCGGCGCTGACGACGCCGCCCGCGCCGACGCGGCCTGCGAGACCCTGAACCCGTCGCGCGCCGGTCAATAACACCTCGCGCACCTTCGACGCCTTCAGCCGCGGCCGCACGCTCTTGACGAGGCCGGCGACGCCGCTCACCACGGCGGCGGCCGCCGAGGTGCCCGACACGGGCGCGTAACCGCCCCCCGCCTTCGTCGTCAGCAACCGGACGCCCGGCGCGGCGACGAGCACACGCCCGCCCGAGTTGGAGCCGTCGCCGAGGCGGTCGGAACTGTCGGTCGAGGCGACCGAGATGACGTTCGGCAGGTCGTAGGAGGCGGGGAAGCGCGGAGCCTGCGCCAAGTCCTGCCCGGCGTTGCCGGCCGAGCAGACGACGACCACGCCGCGACGCCACGCGCGCCCGATCGCTTCCCGCAGCGCAGCCGACTCGGCCGGCGTGCCCCAAGAGGCGTTGACGACCGAGGCCCCTTTCGCGACGGCGTAGTCAATCGCCTCGACGGCCGCGGCCACGTCGCCCGCGCCCGTCGAGTCGAGCACGCGCAGGCTCATCAGGGAGGCGCGCCACGTCACGCCCGCGACGCCCTCGCCGTTGTCGGCGCGCGCGGCGATGAGGCCGGCGACCGCCGTGCCGTGCCCGCCCTCGTCTTTCACCTCGCCGCCGCCGGCGACGAAGTCCCAGCCGTGCAGGTCGTCCGCCAGACCGTCGCCATCGTCGTCGCGCCCGTCGGCGGACTCGGCCGGGTTCGACCACCTGTTGGCCGAAAGCTCCGGGTGCGTGAAGTCGATGCCGGAGTCGAGGACGGCGACGACGGTGTCCGCGGAGCCTTTCGTAGTGAGCCACGCGCGCGTGGCCTCGATGTCTGACCCCGGCGTCCCTCCCCCCTCGCCCGTGTTCCGGAGCGCCCACTGCTCGGCGAAGCGCGGGTCGTCGGGCGCGAGTTGGTCGGCCGCGATCAGGTAGTTCGGCTCCGCCGCCTCGACCTCGGGCAGCGAGCGCCATTGCTCGGCCGCGGCCGAGGCGTCTTGGCCCTCGGGCAGTCCGAGCCTCTCCCAGCCGGACTCGCCGCGCAGCCCGCCTTGACGCCGGACGCCCCTCGCCGCCGCAGCCGTAGTCTTGCCCGCCTCCGAAACGCCTTCGCGGAAGCGGACGAGCAACTCGCCTTCGCGCTTCGGGGCCTGCCCCACCTTTACCGAGGCCGAGCCGGTCGGCGGCAAGGGCGGGGCGGGAAAGTTCCGCCCGCCGACGGGGCCGGCGACCTCCGCCCGCAAGAGGGCGGGGTGTGACAACAGGCAGAGGCAGAGGGCGAGGCGGCCGATGAGGGCGAGCGACGACGACGGGCGTAGCATCAGGCGACTCCGAAGGCGGCTGTAGAAGTAAGGCTAACGGTGGGACGGCTGTCGGTAGCGCTCGCCGAGGCCCGGCCTGAGAGGAGGACGGCGGTGATGTCTCGGGAAGACGCCCGCACGATAAGGGCCGGACTTTACTTTGTCAACGCAAATCTGCGCGGCCGGCACCGGCGCCAAGCCGAAATCTAAGGACTTAGCGGCGGGTGCCGGAAACGCGGCGCGAAACGGATGAGTTCGTTGGCGTCGCCCGCAGCGCAGGGGCGAGGCTACACGTTGCGCAGAACCCGCCTCGGCTCCGCTGCTGAAATCGTTTCTCACCTGTCCGTGAAGTGGCGCGCGACTCAACACCTTTCGTCCTCTGCGTGACTCCCACGGCCCGACAGCCCCGGCGGCGAAGTTGTTTGCAACAAGCCTTTTAGGTGGTGATAATGGTTTATAGACGACGGTGTCAGGTTTCCTGTCGGTCGGCCGCGCCCCACGACGTGCGTCGCGCGGGCGTTCCTCTTGAGCCGTGCGGCCCGCCGCCGCCGACGGCCGCAACGCGTTTGCGTACATACGTCTATGGATAGCTACCTATTCTTTCTGAGTTACGCCAGAGATGACCTCGAAGACGATCAGGATCGGCTGATCGAGAGGTTTTACCGTGACTTGGCCGCGAGCGTGCGCCTCTACTACGGGCCTTATCAGGGCAGGGTGGGCTTCTTCGACACGGGCGAGGTCGGCCGCGGCAAGTGGTGGACGCCGGAGCTGGATCATGCCCTGCGGACTTGCCGGGTCTTCGTGAGCATCTACTCGCCCACCTATTTCTCCAGAAGGTTTTGCGGTCAGGAGTGGGCTCTTTTTCAGCTCCGCCTGACCGAGTATGCGCGCGACCGTGCGCCGGGGGAGAGGCCGCCCGCGCTCATCCAGCCCGTCCTGCTGGCCGGCAAGGACTTCATCGGCGAATTGCCCGACGCCGCCCGCGACGTGAACTACGTCGCGGCCGACGACCCGGCCACCTACGTCGAGGGCGGCCTCAAGGTCTTCATGCTCAAGAAGAATGAGGACGAGTACAAGGAGTTCGTCGCCAAGTTTGCGAGGCGCGTGGTCGAGCTGGCGAAGACCCACCCGATGGCCGAGCGGCTGGACAGGCCCTCGGTCAGGGACGTGCCGGACGCCTTCCGCACGAGGGAGGGCGCGGCGCAGCCGGCGGCCGACCCCGCCGAGAGGTCGCTCAACCATGTGGAGTTCTTCTTCGTCGCCGGCCCGCGGCGCGAGCTTAAAGCGGTGAAGAGCGACGTTGCCTGCTACGGGCTGCGGGGCGGGGGCGACTGGCGCCCCTTCGAGCCGCTGCTCGGTGAGGAGGTGGTCTTCATCGCCCAGCGCATCGCCACGCGGGAGAAGCTCGTCTTCAGGGCCGCCGACGTGGACGACCGGTTAATAGAGCGGCTCAACGACGCGAGGAGGCAGAAGAAGATCGTGGCGCTGGTCGTCGACTCGTGGAGCCTGCGCCTGCGCCGCTACGCCGACATGGTTCGCGACTACGACACTTATGATTGCGTCCACTGCATCATGCTCGTCTGCGTGAACACGGAGGACGAAGAGACGCTGCGAGACCGCGACGATCTGGACGCGGCCGTGCGGGAGGTCTTCGACATCAAGACGCGGAAGAAGCCCTCCGAGCAGTTCCTCTACCCCGTAAGCGCCGCCGACGAATTCGAGGAGAAGCTCGGCAGCAGCCTCAAGAAAGTTCAGATGGACTTGCTCGGCCGCGACCTCGACGTTCTGAAATTGGCGCGGCCGGCGGGCGGCGCCCCGGCGGCGCCCGGCGGCGGGCCGCCTTACGAAATGCCTTCGCTCGTCGGGCCGGGAGGGGGCTGACGCATGACCTCCCCGAAGCGCACCGGCCTGATCGTCACGTTCTACTCGTACAAGGGCGGCACGGGCCGCTCGATGGCCCTCGCCAACGTGGCGTGGATTCTGGCGAGCGCGGGCAAGCGCGTGCTGGTCATTGACTGGGACTTGGAAGCGCCCGGCCTGCACCGCTACTTCGCGCCCTTCCTCAACGACCGCGAGATGAGCTCCACCGACGGCCTCATAGACTTCGTCGTGGAGTACTCGGTCAAGGCGTCGAGCGTGGCGCAGAGCCGCGAGAGCGTCCCCGAAAACTGGTTCGCGCCCTACACGAACCTGCTGCGCTACGCGACCTCGCTGGCGTGGGACTTCCCCGGCGGCGGCTCGCTCGACCTCGTGGCGGCGGGCCGGCAGGGGGCCTCGTATTCGACGCGCGTCAACTCATTCAGTTGGCAAAATTTCTACGACGTGCTCGGGGGCGGGCGGTTCCTCGAAGCCGTCAAGGAGAGGCTCAGCGCCGAGTATGACTACGTGCTCATCGACAGCCGCACGGGCCTGAGCGACACGTCGGGCATCTGCACCGTTCAGATGCCCGGCGCGCTCGTCGTCTGCTTCACGCTCAACAACCAGAGCATAGACGGGGCGGCGGCCGTCGCCTCCTCGGTCTACGAGCAGAGGAGGGGGACGGGGCTGCGCATCTTTCCCGTGCCGATGCGCACCGACGCGGGCGAGAAAGAGAAGCTCGAAGTGAGAAGGGAGTACGCGCGCGACAAGTTCGACCCGCTGCTCGAATACCAGCGCGAAGAAGAGCAGGACGTGTACTGGGGCGAGGTCGAAGTGCCTTACGTCACCTTCTACGCCTACGAGGAGACGCTCGCGGCCTTCCTCGACCGGCCCGAGCACCGCGTGGGCAGCCTGCTCGCCCCGGCCGAGCGGCTGGCGGCGCACCTCTCCGGCGGCGAGTTGGAGAGGTTCACGCCGCCCACCGAGGCGCAGCGCCGCGAGGTGCTGGCGCAGTTCGCCGGCGACCCGCTCATGAGCTTCGACCTTCTCCTGAGCCACTCGGCGCGGGACGAGGAGTGGGCGGCGAGGCTCGGCAAGCAGTTCATGCGCGAGAGGTGGCGCGGGCGCAAGCTGAAAGTCTCCCTCCAGAGGCGCGACGCCGAGCCGGGCCGCGCCGCCCGGAGACGTTCGCTCAGGGCGGCGTCCAAGAGCCGGAGGGTGGCCGTCATCATCTCGCCCGACCACGCGCTGCCGGAGGAGCCCTCGCAGTTGCTCGGGCCGCAGTCGGACGCGCTGCTCAAAGAGCAGAGGGTCATTGCGCTCTACCGGCGCACGGCTCCGACGCCAGAGTGGATGGCCCCGCTGCCGTACATTGATTTCCGCGACGACGCCCTCTACGCGGAGAATCTGAGGAGGCTGCTCGACGTGGTGAAGGGCGAGACGGCGGGCGGCGAGTCGCTGCCGCGGCTCGCGACCGCGGCGAGTTCGGTCGTCGCCGTCCCGCGGCCGGCCTTCGGCTTCGTCCCGCGTTCCGACCGGGAGGGGCGTTCGCTGGTCGAGGTGTTGAGCGAGATGCTCGGCCGCCCGCGGCCCCCGGCCGTGGCGCTGTGGGGCGCGGGCGGCGTCGGCAAGACGGCGCTCGCCGCCGAGGCCGCCCGCCGCTTCGCCGAGCTGGCGCCGCGCAGGGTCGTCTGGGTCAGCACCGAGCGGCACGCGGACTTCTCGCCGGTCACCTTCTACGACGACATCCTGAACGAGCTGAACAGGCCCGACCTCCTCCCCCTGCCGGCCGGGGCGAAGGAGGAGGCGCTGCGGCCCCTGCTCGCCGAAGAGCCGACCCTCGTCGTGCTCGACGCCTTCGAGACGGTCTCGTCCGAGGGGCAGGGGGGCTTCGGCGGCCTCCTCTCCGAAGACGCGCCGTGCGCGCTCATCATCACCAGCCGGCAGCGCGTGGGCTTCGCGCGCAACGTCCCCATCTATAACTTCTCGGCGGCCGAGGCGCGCGAGTTCGTGGCGCGCTGGGAGTCGAAGGTCTTCGGCGACGAGCGGGGCGCGCAGGTCGACATGGCGGGCGCGCTCGAAGTGACGGACGGCAACCCGCTCGCGCTCGAGCTTCTGCTCGCGCAGTTTGAGGAGGCCGAAGTTTTCCACGGCCCGCCGCCCCCGGCTGCGGATCAGGGCGACGGCTATCACGTGACGCGCGTCTTCGACGGCGCCTTCAGGCGCCTCGAGCCGCCCGCGCGCGAAGCCCTGCTCGCCCTCTCGCTGTTCGTGCCTTCGGCCTCGCGGCAGTCCTTGGCGGAGGTCGCGGGCGCGGCCGAGGGCGGGCGCGCCGACGGGCCGGCGAGGCTCATCCGCCTGCGCCTCGCGCGGGCGACGGAAGACGGCGAGCAGTTCTCACTCGAAGGCGCCACGCGCCATCTGGCGGCGGCGCGTTTGAACGATGACCCCTCGGCGCCCGACCTGCGCGGGCGCTTCGTCGCGCACTTCCTGCGCTACGCGGAGGAGCACGGCGGCGGGACTCCCGCAGACCTCGCCGCCCTGAGCGCCGAGAAGGAGAACCTCCTGCGCGCGATGGATTTGGCCTTCGGGCAGAAAGACTGGGGGAGCGTCGTCAGGCTCGGGAGCCTCCTCGCGCTCGGGCCGGGCGCGCTGCAACGGCTCGGGTACGTGGACGAGGCGATAAAGCGCTGCGAACAGGGGGCGCGCGCCGCCGCGGCCGGCGGGCGTGTCAAGGAGGTGGAGCGGTTCATCGCGACGATAGAGGCCGTGCTTCGCGGGCGCGGGGAGTTTGAAAAGCTGCCCGAACTTTACGAGCGCTCTCTCGGCATCTTCGAAAACCTCGGGAGCTCCCGGAACGTCGTCCGGCTCCTCTTGGAACTCGCCGAGCGCAGAGAGGAGCAGGGCGATCTCGCGGGCGCGGCGGAGTTTTATGATAGGAGCCGGCGCGTCTCCGTGGAGGCCGGTTACCCGGAGCTGGCCTCCGCGGCGCTGAGGATGCTCGGCTCGCTCCACGTCAAACGGGGCGAGACGCAGAGAGCGGAAGAGACCGTCAGAGAGGCTTTGGCGCACGCCGAGAAGAGCGGCGACAAGGAGGAGACGGCCGCCGCCTTATCGTCGCTCGGCAACATCGTCCTCCGGCTCGGGGAGTACGAGCGTGCCCGCCCGCTTGTCGAAAGGAGCCTGCAACTCTGGCGCGAACTCGGCAACAAGGGCGCCGAGGCTAGCAACCTGCTCGGTCTCGCAGAGGTCTTCTTCAAGCAGGAGAATCGGGAGAACGCAGAGCGGTTTTACCACCTGAGCCTCGAAGCCGGCGAGAATCTTGAAACCGACAAGAATCTCGCGGAAACCTTGAGCAAGTACGGCAGCTACGTTCAGGCAGTCGCCCTGAAGCGCCTCGGCGAACTCGCCTTGGGCCGGGGCGATTACGAGGCGGCCGAGCTGGCTTACACGCGGAGCTTGAATGCCCAGCGCCGGGCGGGCCGCCTGCAAGGCGTCGCGCAAGACCTCATGCAGCTCGGCCATCTGGCGTTCAGGCGGGACAGGTACGCAGACGCGCGGCGGTATTTCGAAGAAGGGCTTGAGGTCTTGGAGCGGCTCGGCGACCAGCGCAGCGTCGCGACTGCGTTGACAAATCTAGGCGTGCTGGCGGCGGCCGAGGGCAACAAGGCGGAGGCCGTACGCCTGCTCCATGAGGCCCTCTCCATCTACGAACAATTCGCCGACGTTAAGGCGAAGGCTTTGAGAGAACTGCTCGCGGTTGTCGAAGGCGAGGCGGGCTGACGGCGGCGGACGCCGCGCATCAGAGCGGAACATTTATGATCCTTCACGTCGTGCATCCCGACCTCACTTCGCCCGGCTCACGCCTCGCCGAGCCGTTCTACTCGGCCCTCGTCGCCGAGTTGGAGCAGCACTTGGCGGTCGTCACCATCAGGGCCGCCGCCGTCGCGGCCGCGACCCGGCTGACGAGCGAGGACGCGCTCGTCCTCTTCAACCGGCCCGACGACGGGTATGACGCCTCGCTGAGAAGCCTGTTCGAGGAGGCCGCGGGCGCGGGGCTCGAAGTCTTCCCCGTCGCGTTGGCCGAGGGGGCGCGCGTCCCGCCGAGCGAGTTGAGTGATAAGCAGAGCTTCGACGTAACCGACCAGCTCCGCCGGCGCAACCTCGACGAGATAAACGTGCGCACCGTCGCCGTCGTGCTCGCGCGGGCCGTCGTCTCCCGCTTGCAGCCGACGCTCTGCCAAGAGGGGCTGCGCCTCTTCATCAGCCACAAGCGGAGCGACGGCGAGGCGCCGGCCGCCGCCTTCCACAAGCTGCTGAGCGTCCGCGCGCACGAATCCTTCCGCGATCTGGTGGACGTGCGCGTCGGCGAGGACGCGCAGGACGTGATAGAGGCGAACCTCCTACGCAGCGACGCCGTCGTCTTCCTCGACACGCCGAAGGCCGGCGAGTCCGCGTGGGTGGCGCGCGAACTGGAGATGGCGCTGTCGCTCAACCTGCCCGTGGTCTGGGTCAGGATCGGGCCGGAGGAGGGCAGGGCGCCGCTGCGCGTGCGACCCTCGGGCGCGCCGCACTTCACCCTCGCGGGCGGCGCGTCGTCGCCGGACGCCGTCGGGCCTCAGTTCGCCGACGAGGTCATCCACGCGGCCTTCAGGATTTCGCGCGAGTCCGCGGCGCGCGTCTTCGACCGCCTCCGCCGCCTCCGGCGCATCGCGGCCGAGGGCAAAATTCAGTTGATCGAGGAGGACAAAAACAGGCTCCTCTTCTCCGTCAGGATACCGAGGCGCGGGTTCCGCTACCCGCAGCGCCCGATCACCCACCTCGTGCAGCTCTACGGCCGCTGGCCGAAGGAGGCCGACGAGAGCGACTTCCTGCCGTTCGTCGGCGGGCTCGGGTACTCGCCGCACCCGAAGCACGGGCCTTTCTACGACGCGGCCCTGCTCATCGGGCCGATACCGGGCCAAGCCTTCGACGCGGCTGACGAGCGGCCCTTCTACGTCGACTCGCTCGACGAGTACGTGAGCACGCTCGAGCAGTACGTCAGGGCGCCCGCGCCCGAGAGCCCGCGCAGGGGCCTCATCATCTCCGGGTCGTTCCCCGAGTCGCAGCCCGAATTCCAGCAGCAGTTGACGGACGCCGTCCACGCCTTCGCGCGCGCGACGCTCAACCGTCAGGGCGTCGTCATCTTCGGCGCGCACCCGACCTTCACGCCGCTGATATTCGACATGGCTAAGAGGCAACGGCCGAGAGATTTTAAGGCGGCCGTCCGCATGTACGCCTCGCGCTTCTTCGCCGAAGAGGCGGCGCTGGCCGGGTACGCGAAGAACGCCACCATCATGCCCACGGACGCCGTCGCCGGCCGCAGGGACGAGAGCCTCACGAGGATGCGGCGGGCGATGATCGAGGACGGGAACGCGGCGGGCCTCGTCGCCGTCGGCGGGCGGACGAGGGCGGGCGGCCACTCGCCCGGCGTCGACGAAGAGATCAGGCTCGCGCGCGAACGCGGCCTGCCGGTCTACCTGATAGGCTCGGCCGGCGGGCGCGCCTCCGAACTCGGCGCCGAGATGAGCGCGGCCGGGTGGGTTGAGCCGCTCAACGGTCTGAGCGCCGAGCAGAATCGGGAGTTGCTGACAAGCCCCGATTACGGGACGCTCGCGAACGTGATCCTCGACGACCTGAAGATTTGAGCCCCCGCCCCGCCTTTCGTTAAGCGGGCCGGGGGGGTTACCAAGTGAATGACGAACGGCTTGCGGCGCGGGGCTCAATTATTCCCCGCGACGCCCGCTTTTGACCTTGTACCGCGAGACTGATTGTAGATAGTATATGGCAAAAGCCGTGATGCAGCCGTGACATCGGCTTACGAATCGTCCTCATGACGACACTTTCAAACAGGAAATCATCCGCGGCCGCGCGCCTCGCTAGCCCGCCCCCGGAGTCACGAGTCACACGCCGTCCCGCCCCGCACCGGTTGTTTTTATGAAGAAAGGCCGTAGAACAACATTGCGCGAGCGCCTCCTGAGGCCGCTGGGTAAGTACTACTACAGGGCGATGAGGGCGCATCACCTGCGCCTCAGCTATCTGCTGACAAGGTTACTTCTGTGCGCGTTGGTGGCGCTGTTCTACGTGGTGTCGGGCGCGGCGCTGCCGGTCGGGCTGCTTCTGGCATATATTTCGGTGAACGTCGCGCTCATCTTCTACTTCCCACAAAAAAGCCTCCGCTCGAGGTGGGTGAGGTTGGTGCCCGACCTGTTGGACGTTTTCTTCATCTCGATACTCATCGGCCTTGAGGGGAAGCTCGACAGCATCTGGTACACGTTCTACCTGTTCCCGATCATCTCCGTCGCCCGCTACCTCGGGTCGAGGGGCAGCCAGTTTCTGGCCGTGATGGCCGTGCTCTCGTACTCCGTGATATTCCTCGCGCTCGGCGCCGACCCGTCCGCCGACTTCCCCCCCTTCGTGCTGCGCTGCCTGTGCCTCGCGGGAATCGCCGGCATCGCCGGCAACCTCACGAGGGATCGTCAGGTTTCCGACACCCAACTCATCGAGGTGCAGGAGGCGATCAACGACGCGATCCTGAACGATCAGGAGATCGAGGGGGTCTACAAGCTGATACTGTGTAAAGCGATGGAGCTCACCAACTCCAAGAGGGGGCACATCAGGAGGGTCAACGGCAGCGAGTCGGTGGTCGTGGCGAAAAGGAGTTACATCGAGGATCATCAGAAGAACGACTTGGCGGTAACCGCCTTCTACTCGAAGCTGGTCATCGAGACGAGGAAGCCCCTCAGAATCTCCGTCTTCTCGAATAAGGACATCAAGGAGAGGCTGGGGACGTACGTAGACCCCGGCTACCCGCCGCCGCGCTCGGCGCTCTTCGTCCCCCTGATGACCAAAGGGGCGGAGCCCGGCGAGGAGCGGGTCATGGCGGTGATCGCGCTCTACACGCACAGGAGGAGGCACTACAGCCACATCGACGAGGTGCGCCTGAAACATTTCTCCCCGCTGATCGAGATCGCCGAGAAGCAGGCCGAAGTCCACCGCCTTCTGCGCGAGGTGGCCGAGGAGAGGCAGAGCCGGCTGAGGCTGCTCCGCCGGCTGGGCGACCTCTTCAGGAGGCCCGGCGACTTGAGGGAGGTTGATTTGCAGGAGGCGATCACGCTCGTGATGGAGGAGTTCAACACCGAGGAGGCCGCCATCTTCCTCTGGAACGAGAAGACGAAGCGCCTCGACAAGGTGGCCGAAGCGAGCACCAGCGAGGAGGTGACCGACAAGCTGAAGATGGTGGAGCAGTATTACGCCCTCGGCGAGAGCCTCACCGGCAAGTGCTTCGAGACGGGGCGGCCCATCTTCGACAACGACCTCTCCTCGGAGATTCGGTACGCGAAGGAGTACGGCCGCGAACTCAAGTCGGGGAGAGTCAGCCACATCATGTCGATCCCCTTATTCGTCGGGGCGAATAAAGTCGGCGTGCTGCGGGTGCTCAACAAGAAGTCCGCGGGCTACCTGCCCACTTGGGGAGGCGCCCAACTGGATAAGGCCGGCTTCACCCACGAGGACAGGCTCCTGCTGGAAGCCATCGCGACCCAGATCGTCATCGCCCTGTATAAAAAAGAGCTGTTCGAAGAGATCGCCAAGAGCCGTCGCTACCTCGAGCGCGGGATCGACTACTCGCCCTACTCCATCATCGTCGTCGACCACAAGGGCAAAGTCAGGGTCTTCAACAACAAGTGTGAGCTGACGTGGAAGCGCACGGCGGCCGAGGTCACGGGGATGAGCGTGATCAACCTGTACGAGTCGGAGGAGGAGGCGAGGCGCATCAAGCAACTGCTGATGGATTCGCCGGAGGGCGAGATCACCGACGAGGACGCCAAGATCAAAGACAGTCAGGGGAAGGTCATCCCCATCAGGCTCTCGGCGACGCTGATCAGGGACGACGACGGCGACGAGATAGGCAGCGTCGGCATGTTCAAAGACCTTCAGGAGGAGCGGCAGCATCAGGAGCTGCTGCTGAAGACCACGCGCCTGCAAGCCATCGCGCGCGTCATGGGCCACATCAGCCACGACGTTAAGAACAAGCTCGTCGCCGCCAAGTTCGAGATTGAGACGCTGCGCAACCGCACCCGCAAGGGTAACATGAGCGGGGTCGTCGAGGGGCTGGGCATTCTGGAAGACGGGCTGGTGATGACGGCCAACAAGCTCAACAACATCGCGCTCACGCACACCTTCGATGTCGAGCCGCCGAAGAAGGTGCCGATATTCATCGAGCACATGTTCGGCGACTACTTCGACCACCTCGTGCGGCTCGGGCGCTCCAGCAACACCCGGATCACGATCAACGACTTCCCGCGCAACAAGTACTGCATCGACGCCGACGTTGACCAGATGCACCTCGTCCTGATGAACCTGTATGACAATTCGATCTCCGCCATCAAAGAGGCGAGAAGGGACGGCGACCGCGCGATCAGCGTCGTCGTCACGTTCGAGCACGAGTACGCGGTGATCGAGTGGAAGGACAACGGGTGCGGGATCGCGTCGGAGGAGTTGGGCAAAATATTCGAGCTGCGCTACACCACGAAAAAGTTCGGGAGCGGCCTCGGGCTATACTGGGTGAAGACCATCATCGAGACGCACGAGGGGAAAATCACCGTCGACTCGAAGGCGGGCAGGGGCACGACCTTCACCTTCCGGCTGCCGATTCTGTATGAGGCGTCGAGCGGCGAGGAGTTGCTGAAATTGAGCCTGACCGGCCCTCACTCGGCCGTACGCTGATAGCTCACATGACTACACAACCCATCCCACATGCGCCCGCCTGTGCGCCGCGGCTCTTCGTCGGCCTCCCCGGCTCACAACAACTGCCCACCCCGCCGTACGACCCGGCGATGTTCGCCGCGGCCGATGCCGAGTCCGGCCGCGCCGGCCGTGAAGCGGGGCCGGCGCAGGACTCCGCGCGGCTGCCGAGCATCCTCGTCGTCGAGGACGAAGACCCCGTGCGCAACGCGCTGGTGCAGATGATCCGCGACCTGAGCAGCATCGGCGACGTGGTCGGCGTTGACTCCGGGGAGGCCGCGGTCGCGGAGTTGAGCGGGGCGGCCCGCCCGTACACCTTCGCCCTCATCGACCTGAACCTCCCCGGGATGAGCGGCCTCGCCACCCTCGACGAGATCGAGAAGTCCGACCCGCGTGTGGGCGTCTACCTCATGACTTCGGAAGGGGACTGCGCCGAGGCCCGGGCGGCCGAGGCGCGGGGCCTCAAGGTCTACGACAAGTGGTCTTTAACTCTGGATTTCATCGGTACACTCTTCGGGGGCGTTGACGAGGAGGCGGGCTAATGGGGAAACAGGTTCTCATCATCGACGACGACGACGACCTGCGCGGGGCGGCGGCGCGCGCCCTCGAAGACGAGGGCTTCGTGATTGTGCAGGCCGACTCCGTGCGCGAGGGGCTGAGGCTGCTGGAGTCCCGGCCGGACTTAAGGGTCATCGTCCTCGACCTCCACTTCCCTGATAACGAGGACGGCAGCGTCCTCCTCAACAAGCTGAAGAAGCGCGCCAACGCCTTCCGCATCATCGTCTACACGGCCTACATCGAACGGCTCAAGGCGGACAAGGCCATCGACCTCCACGTCTACGCCTACGTGCCGAAGGGCGGGGGGGCGGTGCCGGCCGGCGGGGGCGGCTTTTCGCCCGAGCGGCTCGCCTCGATGGTGGAGCCGCTGAAGTTCGCCATCAATCAGGCCTTCAAAGACCTCGACGCCGAGGGGCTCCGCAAGCTCATCGCCGCGCACCGCGGGATACAGAAGGCCATCAACTCACCCCGGAAGGGCTTCAAGGCCCTAGACCTCGTCTGCGACTACCTCGTGAACCAGATCGGCGGCTACACGTGTCACATCCGCCTCCTCGACCTCCGGAAGGGCGACTACCAATTGGCCGCGTACTACGGCCCGCCGGGCGTCGACGACCTCTTCAGACAGAATAAGCGGCTCGACGAGCCCTTCTCCGGGGAGGTGGCGAAGACCGGGCAGGAGAGGCTCTATCAGGACATTCAGGCCGACCCCACCTTCGTGAACTTCAGGAACCGGGTGCTCGGCGAGCCGGACGGCGCGGCGTTCGGCGAGTACTTTAACACCATCAGGGCGGCCTACATCGTCCCCATCAAGACCCGCCTCTTCGACAACCCCGAGCAGGTGGACGCGGTCTTAAACGTCAGCGGCCCGGAGGCGGACTTCTTCACCCCCGAGCGGATGGAGATGGTCGGCGAGTTCATCACCGACGCGGGGCTGGCCATCTCGAAGAGCTGGCTCGAAGAGAAGAGGGCCGAGATTCACAAAGACTACAAGACCAGCAGCTCGCTCCTCGTGGAGGTGAGCGCGAAGCTACAGCAGGCCGACCTCAATCAAATCTTCGACATCGTCCTGCGGCGCGTCGCCGAGATCATCAGCCCCGAGATGGTGTCGCTCTTCATCTACAACGAGAGGACGGGGCGGGTCGAGAACCGGGCCGAGTTCGTCGGGAACGAGATGCACCACGGGCGCGAAGAGTCTTACGCGCCCGGCGAGTCCATCACCGGCAACGTCTTCAAGAACATGAAGCCCGAACTCATCAACGACAAGCCGACCGAGCACAAGTTCTACATCGCCGCGCGCGAGGAGGTGGACACGCGCCGGCTCCCGAGCAGGCAGATAAAGCACTACATGGCCGTCCCGCTCATCGCCGGCGACGAGGCCATCGGCGTGATCCGCGCCGTCAACAAGAAGTCGAGCTACTACGACCAGTCCTACCCGGACGTCTCCGGCGACCAGAGCTGCCTGCTCTCCAGAGGCTTCAGCCGGGACTGTCAGGTCATCCTCGGCATCATCGCCAGCCACCTCGCGGTGACCATCAAGAACTCGGACCTCATCGGGCAGCTCAACGAGAGGGTCGAGCAGCTCGGCGCGCTCGCCTACGTCGGGCAGCGCATCAGCGCCAACTACGGCCTCGAAACCAAGACCCGCGACCTGCTGGAGATGATCGTCGAGGAGACGGCCGGGGTCATGAACGCCGCGATCTGCATGCTGTTCGACATCGATCCGGACGGCAACCACCTCGTCCTCAAGCAGAGCTACGGGATCGACCTCCCGCGCGGCACCTCCTACAGCCTCGACGAGGGCTACTTCACCCCGCGCGTGGCCTTGACGGGCGAGCCGGCCATCGAGGTGAAGGCCGAAGAGTACGAGGGGAAGTTCGACGCGGACATCCTCAGGTCACTGCGGGAGCGGTACGGCCCGGAGACGAAAATCACCTCGTTCATGATCGCGCCGATCAAGATCGTCCAGAACGACTCCACCGTCAGGGAGGACAAGATCATCGGCGTCCTGAAGGTCATCAACAAGAAGTCCGGCCACCTGCGCTTCGACGAGAACGACCTCAGCCTGTTCGAGACCTTCGCCAGCCAGATCAGCGTGGCCCGCGTCATCGCCGAACGCAACAGGTCGCTGTTCAGGCTGGTTCAGGGGGTCGGGCACGAGATAGAGAATTCGGTGGCGCTCATCGCCCCGAACGCCGAGATTTCGATCAAGCACCTGAACTCGCTGATCGCCGACGCCTCGGCGCGGGGCGGCGGCGTCGACAAGCTCGACATCATCAAGGACATGATGATGACCATCCACGCCGCGGCGAAGGAGGCGCAGGACTTCACGCAGGATTTGCTCGGGTTCTCGGACAGCAAGTTCCGCGAGCGCAAGCCGGTCGAGCTCAAGGGCCTCATCAGGCGCGAGGTCGAGAAGTTCAGGAACAGCCCGCCGCCCAGCGTGGTCAACACGGGGCAGGTCGAGGTGCTCTTCGATTTCTGCGACGAGCCCCTGATGTGTGAAATCTACGAAATCCCGTTCGTCCACGTCGTCCGGAACATCGTGGCCAACGCCTATCAGGCGATGGAGCAGAACCGGAACGGGCGGCTGATAATCAGGGGGCGCCGCGAGACGCAGAAGAAGGGTCTGGAGAAGGAGATCACCTGCATCGAAGTCATCGACACGGGGAGGGGCATCGAGCCGGCCGACATCGGGAAGATTTTCAAGTCCGACTTCAGCCGGAGGAAGGGGGGCAACGGCCTCGGCCTCTGGCTGGTCAACCTCTCTCTGCTTCGGATGGACGGCGACATCTTTGTCGAAAGCGAGGTCGGCGTGGGCAGCACCTTTAAGATCGAGCTGCCCATTTTTCACCCGAAGGCCGAGGCGCGGAGCAATGACTAGACAGAGGAGGGCGCTCGTGGTGGACGACAACGCCTTCTCGCAGAAGACGCTCGCGAACCTCCTGCGCGAGCTGGGCTGGGCGCCGCCGACGATAGCCGAGACGGGGGAGGAGGCCCTCGACATCCTGCGATCCTCGCCCGAGGCGTTCGACGTCATCATCCTCGATCAGAAACTCCCGTGGATGAACGGCCTCCAGACGTTGACGATGGCGAGGGAGGCGGTCGGCAGTCTGCCCCCCGTGATAATGATTACCGGCAGCAACGAGGCCACCCTCGAGGCGGAGGGGCGCGCGCTGGGCGTCGTCGCGTTCAGGCGGAAGAGTGAGTTGAACGAGGCCGTGATGAGAGACCTGCTCGCGGAGGTGGTCGGACAGCCCTGACGTATGCCGAGGCCACATCGAATCCTGCTGATCGAGGACCGGAAGCTGATGCGCAAGACGATCCGGGCGATGCTGAGCGGCCTCGACTGCAAGCTGACCGAGGTCGAATCCGGCGAAGACGGGCTGAACGCCCTCGCCCGGTCGAACTACGACGCCATCATTCTCGACATCCGCCTGCCCGGCATGAGCGGGGTGAAGATGCTCGAACTGGCGCAGGCGCTCGGGAGGAGCCTGCCCCCCGTCATCATCCTCACCGAACAGGACAACAGGGAGAACGCCTTCATCGCCGGCACGCTGAAAGCCTACAGCTTCGTGTCCAAGGTGAACCTCGACCCGGAGAGGTTCAAGGAGCTCGTGGTCAGCGCGGTGAATAAGAGGCGGGAGCCGCGCGAGGTGGCCGTCGGGCACTGCTTCAAGCACAACCAGTTCGGGTGCAACACGACGCTGAGCGTGAAAGGCGACGTGGTTTTCGTGGGCATCCCCTTCGCCATGCGCAGGGTCTTCGAGCAGGGCATACAGGCCGTCGTCAAGTCTTTCGGCTTCGAGTGCTGGCGCGCGAAGGAGGTGCTGCGGACGGGCGACTTCAGTTGCAAGATATGCGGCATCATCCAGTCGTGCGAGTTCGCCATCTTCGACATCTCGAAGCTCAGCTCCAACGTCCTGCTCGAACTCGGCTACGCCTACGCTCTGGGCAAGCAGGTGATCGTGCTGAAACAAAGGTCTGTAAAGATGCCCTCGAACCTCTCGGGCATCGAGCCGATAGAGTACACGACCATCGCGACGCTCAGAGAAGAGCTGAGGAGGTACCTGAAATTCTTCCTGAGTGAAAATTCTGGGCGGCTGATAGAATGACTGCGCCCTGACGGCCTGCCGGGAGGACGCGCCGGACTTACCTATGAGCGAGCCACAAAAAATCTTGGTCGTTGACGATAGGGAGACTTGGCTGCAAACGATCAGGAACATCCTGTCCGACAGCTACGACCTCTCGCTGTTTTCAGACACCTCGGGCGCCAGACAGGCTTTCGCCGAGACCGAGTTCGACCTGCTGATTCTGGACAAGAACCTGTGCGGGGAGACGGGGCTGGAGTTGCTGAGGGACTTCCGCCAGTCGAGGCCGAACATCCGCGCCATCATCCTGACGGAGTTTGAAGACGTCGCCTCGGCCGTCGAGAGCATGAAACTGGGCGCGCTCGACTACGTTCCGAAAAAGTCCGGGAACCTCTACGAGGTGCTGAGGGCGAAGGTTCGGGAGGCGCTGGCCGCCGAGATGCGCCCGGCCGAGTCGGAGCCGCCGGTGGCGGCCATGATCCGCGGCGGCGAGAGCGCCGTCTTGGAGTTCAAGTCCTCGTTGCGCTGGGACATGCGCGCGGGGAGGCCCAACAAGGAGCTTGAGAAGGTGGTCGTCAAGACGATTGCCGGCTTCATGAACTCCGAGAGCGCGGGCAACCTGATTATCGGCGTCGACGACGACGGCGCCGTCATAGGGCTCCAGCACGATTACGCCACCCTCAGTAAAAGGCAGAACAGGGACAGCTTCGAGAACGTGCTGACGACGCTCGTCTTGGAGGCCTGCGGCAAGGATTGCGCTCCGCTCCTCAACATAATTTTTCACCGGCTAGGCGAGAGCGATGTATGCCAAATCGAGGTTAAGCCGTCCCCGAAGCCCGTGTTCGTCAGGGACGAAAAGGGCGAACACCTGTTCGTCCGGACGGGTAATTCGACACGGCTGCTTAACACCAGAGAGGCTATTGAATACTGCAAGCTAAGGTGGAAAACCTTCAATTGAACGCGCGCCCGCGCCCCCCAAGCTGACGGAGGCGCCGGGCCGCCTCGAACGCAGGCGCGGCTGCCGCACCGCGCGACCGCCCTCAATTCTGAACGTCCCCGGTCAACACTCCCCGGCGGGCCGTCCTCCTTTACACCGACAGTCGTGGAATCTTTCGGGCGGTGACACCGGCGACCCTCGCCGGACTGTCTATTTGATGCTCCAGAAGACCGGCCCCGAGGGCCTGAGGCTGCGCTCGACGGCGAGCGCGACGAAGCCCATCGTGTGGCGCGCGTTGACTTCCAGCAGCGGGTGCAACCCGCCCGCGTGCTCGACGGCGTCCACCCCGACCGGCCCCCAAAAGCCTTCCGCGTGGAGTCGGGCGCCGACGAAATGCGCGACTCGTTCCAACTCGGCGAGGCGGTGGGGCGCGGGCGGGCGGCCGAGGATGTAGCCCCTGCCCACGCCGGCCCCGTTGGTCTGGTAGTCGCTGACGCCGTGAACCTCGACGGAGCCTCCGGGCGCGACCTCCATCACGATGCCGTACTCGCGGACCACGTCGAGCCACGGCTGGAAGATGAGCGTCTCGCCCAGCGCCATGCGGCGCTCGGCCCAGCGGGCCTGCGGCTCGCCGAGCGACGGGCCCCTGCCGAGGACGCGGCCGCGGGCCGCGAAACCCTGCGGGCTCTTCACGACCCACTTGTCGTCGGGGCCGGGGCACGCCCTTGCGACCGCTTCGCGGAGTTCTTCCGCGGTGGAGGCCAGCGCGGCGCCCGGCAGGGCCGCCCCCATCTCCACTTCCAGCGCGTGGCTCCAGAGTTTCGAGTTGACGCGCGCCACCGTCTCGAACGCGACCGGGCGGACGGCGGCCCCGGCCCGCTCGCCGGCCGCGGCGGCGCTCGGCGTCCAGCCCCACGGCGTGAAGATGAGCCCGCCGGCGCGGGGCGGGCCTTCGGGCGCCATGAGTTCGACGCCGCGCCGGCCCGCCTCGGCCCGCAGCCGCTCGGGCCACGGCCCTTTGACGAGCAGCGCGTCGCCGGGCCGGGCCAGCCACAGGAGGTGCTCGGAGAGCCGCCGGTTGAGGTCTTCGGAGTGCGGGGGCCGGCGGTACGCGCCCGCCGGGGCCGCCAACTCCGCCTCGAAGTCGGCGTTCATGTGCCAGAGTCTTGAAGCCATGTCCGGGCGCGTCGAGACGAGTCGGACGCTTTTCTCCCTCGTGCCTCTGATGACGGCCACGGCCTCAGCCTCTTGGTCTTGGGCGCGGGCGGCCTGCCGGCGCAGTTCCGCGTACAGCGCATGCCGCCGCCATCCATAGCAACGACGCGGCGCCTAAACACCTCCGCATAATACTTGTAAGTCTCACGCTTAGCCTCCGCGATCTACACCCGGCCGGGTGAGGCATCTTCTCGCCTGCCATCAAGGTTTGCAACGCTGCCGGTTCCTGCGGCCGAGCCCCGCTTCCGGCACGGCAAATGCCAAGCGTCCCCCCGCGCGGGGGCGCGCAGGGGTTTCGCGTCATCGTGATGCGTCACGTTCCCCCCAGATATCCGCCATCCGGGTTGAGCCGCCCCGGCTTCCCGCATCCCGCGGCGTGGCGGGCATCAAAAAATTGACGCGCCCCCGCTCGGCCGTCTCAGAGGGTGTCAATTTCTTGACGCCCACACCACTCCGCGACTGCCGCCCGCACGTCCCGCCCTTGCCGTCGCGGGGGCCGCTTCGGCGATAGAAATTCGACATGACATCATCAGCGAAATTAAACGGCGCGGAGGAACCCGCGGAGCGACGCCGGTCGGCGCCCAAGTGGTACCGCGTCTATTACCTGCTGGCGGCTTTCGACGTGTTAATCGTCCTGCTCGGCCTGTTCCTCAGTCACCAGATCGTGAGGATTTATGACCGCTCCGTCGAGGTTAATCAGGAGTGGGTCAAGCGGCTGAACCATTACGCCGACCTCGGCCCGCTGGCCGGCGCCGTCGACGCGCCGGGCAACGACGTGTTCGACTCGCACGACGTTGACGGCGAGCAGTCGAAGATGCAGGCGGCCCTCCGCACTTTCGAGCTGCACATGGCCGCGGTCGAAGAAGACCTGCGCGCGAAAATCGGCGAAGAGAAACAGCTCGGCACGGTAGTCAGCCACGATGTCGAAAGGCTCCCCGAAGATTTGGCGGCCATCAAGACCGCCATGAGGGAGATGACCGGCGAGGCCGAACAAATCTTCTCCTACTTCCGCAAGGGGCAGACTGAAATGGCCGGGCGGCGCATGGCGACGATGGACCGCAAGTACGCCAACGTGCGCGCGGCCCTCGCCGAACTGCGCGAGCACGTCGCCGTGATTCAGGAGAAACTGTTCAAAGAACAGGTGGCCTCGGCCGCGGCGGTGCGGAATTACGAGTACCTGATCGCCGCGTTCGTTCTCCTGATGGTCGGGGGCGCGGCCGCCTACGGGCACAAGATCAAGAAGCAGATGGAGTCGGCCGCGCGGGAGAAGGAGTCCTACCTGTCGGAGTTGCGCGCCGAGATCGCCGAGCGCAGTCAGGTCGAGGCCGAGCGTCAGGTTCTGCTGGAGATCACGCAGGGCATCAGCTCGACCCTGAACCTCGACGAGCTGCTGCGCCACATCCACCAGTCCATCGGGAAGGTGCTCTACGCGGAGAACTGCTTCGTCGCCCTCCACGACAGTAAGACGGGCGTGCTCAGCATGGCCTTCTTCGTCGACCAATACGACGACGCGCCGCCGCCGCACCGGCTCGGGAAGAGCCGCACGGCCTACGTCCTGCGCACGGGCCGTCCCGTGCTGATGGGCGACGAACTCTTCCGGCGGCTGGTCGAAGAGGGCGAGGTCGAGGCGGCCGGCACCCCCGCGGCCTCGTGGCTCGGTATCCCTCTGGGCGGCCCCTCCGAAGTCATCGGGGTGCTGGTCGTCCAGCACTACGCCGACGCCGGGGCGTTCTCGGCGCGCGACCTTGAGTTTATGACTTCGGTGGGGGGACAGATCGCTCTGGCGATTGAGCGTAAGCGGGCCGAAGAGGAGCTGAAACAGGCCCGCGACATGGCGGTCGAATCGGCGCGGCTCAAGTCGGAGTTTCTCGCCAACATGAGCCACGAGATTCGCACCCCGATGAACGGCATCATCGGCATGACCGGAATCCTGCTCGACACGGAGCTGTCGCCCGAGCAGCGTGAATTCGCCGAGACCATCCGCGCCAGCGGCGACGCGCTCCTGACCATCATTAACGACATCCTCGACTTCTCGAAGATAGAGGCGGGCAAGCTTCAGTTCGAGACGCTCGACTTCGACCTCAACAACGCCATCGAGGGCGCGGTCGAACTGCTGGCCGAGCGCGCGCGGGATAAGAAGATCGAGTTGTGCTCTCTCATTTACAGGGACGTGCCGCGAGACCTGCGCGGCGACCCGGGCCGCCTGCGACAGGTGCTCACCAACCTGATAGGCAACGCCGTCAAGTTCACGGAGGCGGGCGAGGTCATCGTGCGCGCCGAGAGGGAGAGCGAAACTGAAGACCGGGTCGTCGTCCGCTTCACGGTGAGCGACACCGGCATCGGCATCAGCCCGGCCGTGCAGCAGCACCTGTTTCATGCCTTCACGCAGGCCGACGGGTCGACGACGCGCAAGTACGGCGGGACGGGGCTCGGGCTCGCCATCTCGAAGCAGCTGGTCGAATTGATGGGCGGCGAGATCGGGGTCACGAGCGAGCCGGGGAAGGGCTCGACGTTCCGCTTCACCGCCGGATTCGGCAAACAGGCCCCGCAGGCGCGGGCGGCGCGGCCGAACGCTTCGAGTCTGGACAAGCTGAGGGTGCTGATCGTCGACGACAACGCGACCAACCGGAAAATCCTGTCGCACCAACTGGCCTCTTGGGGAATGATTTACGAGGAGGCCGATTCGGGCCGGCGCGCGCTCGAAGCGCTGCGCGAGGCGGCGGCACGCGGCGCCGCCTTCGACCTCGCGATCCTCGACCTGATGATGCCGGGCATGGACGGCTTCGAGTTGGCGCGCGCCATCAAATCAGACCCCGCCATCGCCGGGGTGCGGCTCGTCCTGCTGACATCCTTCGGCCAGCGCGGTGACGACGCCGTGGCCCGCGACATCGGCGTCGCCGCGTACCTCACCAAGCCTGTGCGCCAGTCGCAGTTGTACGACTGCTTGTCCACCGCGGTCGGCTACGCCCCGGCCCCGGCGGGGCCGGACGCCCCGCGGGAGTCGCCCGCCGTCCGCCTCCCCGGAGAGGCGAGGAAGATGTCGAACAAGCTCATCCTGCTGGCCGAGGACAACATCGTGAACCAGAAGGTCGCCGCGCGGCAGTTGCAGAAGTTGGGTTACCGCGCCGACCTCGTGGCCAACGGGCTGGAGGCGCTCGAAGCGCTCGGGCGCATCGCTTACGACCTCGTGCTGATGGATTGTCAGATGCCGGAGATGGACGGCTACGAGGCGACCGCCGAAATCCGCCGCCGGGAAGGGGGCGCCAAACGCACGCCCATCGTGGCGATGACGGCGAACGCGCTTGAGGGTGATCGGGAGAAGTGCCTCGCGGCGGGGATGGACGATTACGTCTCCAAGCCGGTTAAGCCGGAAGAGCTTGCCGAGGTGCTCGGGAGGTGGTTGTCGAAGGGCGTCGCGGGCGTCGAGGAGGCCGCCGCCTCGGAGAGCTCGCCCCCCGTGGACATGGAGCGGCTCCGTCTGGCGTTAGGCGACGAGCCGGAAGAGTTCGCCGAGGTCTTGGACGTTTACATGTCGCAGATGTCCGAGAGTCTGGAAAAACTGGCCCGGGCCGTCGCCTCGGGGGACGCCCGCGAAGTGGGTTTGATCGCGCACAACTGCGCCGGCGTCAGCGCCAATTGCGGGGTGGTCGCGCTCGTCGGGCCGCTGCGCGAGTTGGAGCGCATGGGGCGCGAAGGCCGCCTCGAAGGCGCGGGGGGCCTCAGCGCGGAGGTCAGCAAAGAGTTGGCGCGGGTGAAGACGGCCCTCGCGGGCGCACTTCACCAGACGGCGGTCTGAAGGAAAGGAGTCTGACAGAATGCTCGCAGCCACGGCTCAAGCCTCGCGGCGCATCCTTGTGGCCGATGACGACCCCGTCATCAGGCATTTGGTGACTACCATCGTGAGGAAGGAAGGCTACACGCCGGTCGTCGTCCACGACGGGCGCGCGGCGATCCGGCTCCTCCAGTCGGACGCGAATTTCCGGGCGGCGATTTTCGATATGCTGATGCCGCACATCGAGGGCATCGAGATCATCCGCCACATGAGGACGGAGAAACGTCTGATGCGGATTCCGGCGATGATGATCACCTCCGAGCATGACCTCAAGCTGATGACGAACAGCTTCGAAGCGGGCGCGACGGTCTTCCTCCCGAAACCTTTCAAGCCCGCGCAACTGCAAACCATGCTGCGAATGCTCGTGAGCAAGGGCGACGGGGCGGAACAAGCCCGTGGCTAACTGACGACCCGACCTGACCGCCACTCGCGGGCGCGAAGTGAGACGAGGAGGAGGAGGAGCCGATAATGCTAATCGACAGCGAAAAGTTTGAAGTCGCCCTGAACGAGAAGGGGGTTCTCCCGGCGTCGGCCGGCGCTTTCAGCGCGCCGGCCGACGTGGTGGACATGGAGATGCTGGCGAGCTTCGGAGAGGCGCAGATCGACGGCGAGCCCGACATCGTCGTCGAACTGATAGACCTCTACGTGACGGACGTGGCCGCCAAAATGAGCGCCCTGCGGGGGGCTCTGGACAGCTCGGACGGGCCGGCGCTGCGGCGGCTGGCGCACTGTCTGAGGGGCAGCAGCGGCAACCTCGGCGCGCACCGGGTGGCGGCGCTGTGTAAGGAGCTTGAGTACGTCGGCGGCGACGACTGGCGTCCCGCGGCGGTGGGCCTGCTGCTCGGTCTGGAGCGCGAGCTCGCGCGCGTCGAGATGATCTTCGCGGCCGAGCGGCGGAGGAGGACGTAAGGGGAGCGTCGCGAAGATTGCTTCGGGACGGAGTTGCCTCGGCCAAGCAGGCTGCTAGGCTGCGACGCCGAGCAGACTCCGGACGAACCTCGCCCGCCCCGTCGCGCCCCTCCCGTCCAGACTCCTGACCTGCCCCTTCCTCATCAGGTGTACGGCCTCAGTCCCTTCTATCGCCCGCTCCGCGATTCGAGACGCGGCCCTTGACTGCGTTAGCCCGCGCGCCGTAGGTGATGCGGCCGGCGGCGTCCGCCGGCAGGCGCGCGCGCATCCGCGCTTCGAGGGACGCGAGGGTCTCGGGCGCCATCGCCGCGAGCTGCGAGCCGACGCTCGGCCCCCCGCGGACGGTCGCCCAGTAGTCGTCGAAATCATTGAACGTCCGCCGCACGTCGATCTCCCGCGTCTCGACCGAATCCAGACCCGCGCCGGCCCACAAGTCCCGCATCGCGTCTATCCGAGACGCTTCGGGGCTCGGCGGCGTCGGGACCGCGACGCCCAGCCCGCGCATCTCCTCCTGCAACGCCCCGTAAGGGAAACCGCCGCCTTCCATGTCCCACGCGTAGGCCGTGACGATGCCGCCCGGGCGAACCACCCGCGCCATCTCGGCGACGCCCTCGGCCGGGTCGGGGACGAAGAAGATGACGAGCGGCATGACGGCCGCGTCGAACGTGTCGTCGGGGAAGGGCAGCGCCATCGCGTCGCCCTGACTGAACTGTGCGACGCGGGCCGCGGGCCGCGTGCGCGCGTAGGCGAGCTGCCCCTCGGACGGGTCTATGCCGTGCGCCGAGGCCGGCGCGCACCGCCCGATGATCATTTCGGTGAAGGCGCCGTTGCCGCAGCCGACATCGAGCCACCGCAGACCCGTTCGCGGGGCCAGCCAGTCGAGGAACGTCTCGCCCGCGAGCCGGCTCCACTCGCCCATGTACCGCTCGTAGGCGGCCCCGTCGTCGAAGCGGATTTGGTCGGTCAACGTCAGTATTTACCTCTGCCGTCCGAGTTCGGTTATCAGGTCATCCGAATAACGCCGGAGCCGTGATGGTGAGTCGCTCCCGCGCCCCCATCGTATAATACCCGGCCTTTCAGTCGGTCAAAAAATTCCAGAAAGTTTTTGCCGCTCGGGCGTTCATCGTGTTGATGAAGACTAAATTCGTGTGTCTGATCGTTCTGGCGCTTAACTTCAACGCCTTCGCGCAGGTAGTCCCGCAAGGGGCTCGGCTCAAACCGGTCTACGTGAACGGCAGGTGGGGATACGCCGACCCCGGCGGCAAGGTCGTCATCGCCGCGCGGTTCGACGCGGCGCTCCCCTTCGCGGACGGCCTCGCGCGCGTCGGGGTGGTGGACGAGGAGTTGCCCGAAATCGGGGCGCAGCCCAACCTCAGGTGGGGCTACATCGACGAGCGCGGGCGCGTCCTCGTCGAACTCCGTTACGCAGTCCTGCGCGATTTCTCCGAGGGCCTAGCGGCGGCCGCCGTGCTGGATAAGGAGAAGCCGGAGAGGCCGGGGCCCGGGCGCTTCGAGCGGCGCAACCTCAGGTGGGGCTACGTCGACAGGGGCGGGCGCGAGGTCATCCCCACGCAGTTTCTTGCCGCCGGGGATTTCGCGGAGGGGCTGGCGGCCGTAAACCCCGGCGGGGGCGAAGCAGGGGGCGAGGGCTCTCTGTGCGGCCTGCCCGGCAGCTTCGGCTACATCGACAGGGCGGGCGCGTTCGTCATCAAGCCGCAGTTCACATACGCCTCCAAGTTTCAGGGCGGGCGCGCCCGCGTCTCCGTCGGGCGGATCACCTACGCCGGAAGATGCCTCTGCTGCGGCCCCCGCTTCGTCGGCAGGCACGGCTCCGTTGACAGGGGCGGGACGTTCGTCGCGGACGAGAAGAAGGACGGCGCGGCGCCCGAAGAGGGTTGGGAGAATTAATTGATGAAGCTTGCAAGGGCTCTCTTTTTTCTCTGGCTCTTCGGCGCCTGCGTCTTCCCTTGCGCGGCGCAGGAGCGGCGCGTCAAGAGCCACGCGGGGCTGCACCCGGTCGCGGACGCCCGCGGCAAGTGGGGCTTCATCGACCGCACGGGCCGCTTCCGCATCGCGCCGCGGTACGAAGGGGCCGGCGAGTTCTCCGAGGGGGTCGCGTACGCTTGGCTTTGGGAGGGCGGGTGGAGGAGGGACGGCATCGTCGAAGAGAACGGCAGATTCACCGAACTACCCGCGGTGAACGACTCTGCGTTCGTCTTCCGCGACGGGCTGGCGAGGTTTCAGACCCCTCTCGGGGAGGAAAGAAAGTACGGGTACATGGATAAGACCGGGCGCGTGGTCATCCCGCCGCAGTTCCACGACTCGGGCCATTTCTCCGAAGGTCTCGCGTGGGTGGCCGTGCTGAAAGAGCGCAAGTGGCTCTACGGTTTCATCGACAAGACCGGCACGATCGTCATCGAGCCGCAGTTCGTCTACCAGCCGGGCGACTTCGTTGACGGCCTCGCCAAGGTGATCGGCCAAAGCAGCTCGGGCTTTATCGGCCGGTCGGGCGAGTTCCGCCTCATGGTAGATTACGAGCGCTCGGGCGACTTCTTTACGGAAGGGCTGCTGCCGGTCGTTCAAGGCGACCCGCCGCGCGGCGTCTACCTGAAGCGCAACGGCCGAGTCGCTTTCGAGACACCTTTCTGGCAACACCGCACCGCGCGCCAGCGCTCGCTCTACACCATCCGCCGGCTGGAACTCGCGCCCTTCTCGGAAGGTCTCGCGCCCGCCTTGTCCTTTAACAAGCTCGGCTTCATCGACAGGACGGCCAGAGTCGTCATCGAGCCGCTGTTCCGCGAAACGAGCGGGTTCTCCGAAGGCTTGGCGGCCGTCAAGATCATCGGCAGCGACGGCCGTTACGTGTGGGGGTACATCGACCGCGCGGGAAGGTTCGCCGTCGCGCCGCGATTCAGCGAGGCGCACCCGTTCGCCGGCGGCCTCGCCCGGGTCGCGACGCCCGACGGCAAGAAGCAGTTGATCGACGCGACCGGCAAAGTCATCTGGCAATTATGAAAGTGTCCGACCGCCGGTTCCGCCACAGCCCCGTCGCCAAGCTTGATTCGGGACGAGGGAGGTCGTTAAGGAATCTAAGCCCGCGCGGGTGTCGCACACCCCTGTTTCTCGCGGCGTCGTCCACGGTCTACCGCCGGCCCGGACATGACCTGCTCAGCTTGGGAGAGCGGATCGTCCAGTCCCTCAATCTCGCGCCCGGAGTCTAAGAGAGTACGGCATCCCTCCACGTAACACTACACGCCACCCTTCAGAGCAAAAGCGGCGCAGGATAAAAATCCTGCGCCGCTCTCACCTTACAAAGTATCAGAAGTCGCATGCGGCGGGCGACATCGAGCGCCGCCCGACACCCTAACAATAGACTAGCTTCAGGGGCATTTTGGATAACTAGGAATTATCGTGCGCGCGGCCCTCAATCCGGCCAACATTGCGTCCGTTGTACGGGTGCCGCTGGCGCTGCTCTTCGTCGGCCTATTTCGTCGGGAACCGGGAGCGCTGCTGACCGCAAGCGTCGTTGTCGCGGTGATTGCTCAAGTCACTGACCACTTGGACGGGTACTTGGCGCGGCGGACTACGGGTAAGACGGTGACGGGCTGGCTGTTCGACAGCGTCGCGGATCGCGCGTTCTATATCGCCGCCGTGGTTGCCTTTGATCGCGAGTACGGTCTCGGGTCGTTCCTCGTGTGGGCTTTCACGTTTCGAGAGGTCTGCTTGTACGCCTTCAGAGTGGGCGTCGGTGACTTCGACCAACTCGTGCCGGGATTCCGGAAACTGGTCCTCGTCCACGCGGGCGTCGTGCGCCTCGCAATCGTCATCGGCTGTCTGCTGCCTTATAATCTCTTGCCGGCCTCATTAAACAACTCCACAGTCGTGTCAGCTATTCTTGCGGCCGCCACCGCGTTCGGGTACTTGTGCCTGTACGTTCTTGTTAAAGCTCTGAGGTGATGTACATCACCGCCCGGATCGCAATAGGAATCAGGGCGGCGGCACGGAGCGCGACGGCGAGGCGGAGTGCGGTCGTGCTGTACGGGCTGAACTTGGCGTTGTAGACGAGCGTCAGGTAATCCAGACTTAAGTGGCGAGAGCCCCTGCCAGTCCTCACGAAGGACGCCATCTTGAGCAGCCGTTCTTGGCGCCTGACAACACGCACCACCTCATAAATTGAAAGAACAGAGATTAAGACAACGCCGACCGTGATCGCCATCAAGCTGAAAAGATTCCCGACGGTTACCCGGCTATGGGTAATGATTAATAAGAACACCTCAATGAGCGCGACGAGTAGGCCTATCGCGTAGATGGTGTCGAGCCAGCCGAAGAAGGTGAAGCCCCCGTGTTGGTCGGGGTGCCCGGGCTGGAACTTAACGAGGCCGTGCTCATCGCACTTTCTAAAGAAGAGCCGGATCGCCCTCGTGTGCGCGACGAGATAGCTTGCGAACAGCGGGACTATGACGCACCATGATATGAACAAATTCACGCGCATCACCCAGAAGCTCCCGCGATGTAAGATGCTGTCGAAGGTGTCGTGACCGTAGTAGGCGACGGCATCCGTCAGCCGCACGGTCTGATTCACGAGGGAGACCGCGCCGACCACCGACAGAAACAACAGCATCTTGCCGAAACTCCCGCCCCTGCCAAAGATACCGCGGAGTATGATCAGCCTGAAATACCGCTGAACCACGGGTCGCCGATGTGTCGGGAGCCGTCTCCCCACTGACCGCGTCATCCGACTTGCGTACACGCACAAAAGGAAGAGAACGGCGTCGCCCACCACGATGGCCAGTATGCCCGGATGCTCGAACAGCCCGACCCCTTCGCTGGGTAGCCACAGCGAGTTGTCGAAATACGCAGCCGCGACGAGCGACGCCGCCCGCGCAACCGCAACAGCAACCGCGATGGTCACTCCGCTCTTGGGCCGGAGCCTATGCAGCCAAGCCGAAACCAAAGTGAAGTCTCCTCAGACTCGTGATAATTCCTAGTTATCCCAAGGTCTTCAATTAGTAAGGGATTATAGCTGGATTCACACAGCTACCCCTCACCGATTCAGTACTTCCGGCTGATTTCCTGCCTTGTATGAGGGCCCATGCGTCCGCTGCATCGAGGATCGCGGAGCGGCCCGGATTATACAGCGCCCGTCCCCGGCTTGAAATCAAAATCTTACGCCGTTAGACTCGCCTCAGATTTTCCCTTCCAACCTCTTTCAAAGCTCACAGGAAGCTCTTCCTATCCTAAAAAAGAATCGCCGATCTCTGTCTCGGCGCATAAGGCATGCATCTGAACCAGGCGTGCGCGAAGTTCGTAAGCGGATACTTCTCAACCAACGAGCGGTCGAAGAAGACGAAGGCCGCGTACCTCTCGGACCTGACGCAGTTCAACGCCTTCGCCGGCGAGAACATGCTCCTGAAATCCTTGAGAGGGGCCTTGATAGAACACTGGTGCGTGCACCTCCGCCAGAAAGGCTATGCCCCCACTTCGATCCGGCGGAAGATGGTCGTCCTGAAAGTCTTCTGCTCCTACTGGGTGCGCCGCGGTTCGTCGCGGGAGTCCCCCTTTTGGAGGGTCAAGCTGAGCTACGGACGGACGGAGCAACTGCCCCATGCACTCAGCGCGCACGAGATGCGAAGGCTCCTCTCTCAGGCCAAGAAGAGCAACATTTCAGCCACCGCTGTTCTTGACGAGGCGGTCCCTCATCCTTGGTCACGGTTTCATCTCCTGAATACCGACGCGTCCGGAATCTAGCCTTAGTGGATCTGCTATTCGCCACGGGGCTGCGCGTCGGCGAAGTGTCAGCCCTCGACGTCCATGACTTTTTCATGAGGGAGTCGGTCTTCAGGGTTCAAGGCAAGGGCGGGAGGGACCGGCTGGCTCTAGTCGTGGACGAGGAGACGGTACGCGTCCTGCGCCAATACTTAGAGGCGAGGGCGCGGATAGGGACGCGGAGCCCGGCACTCTTCCTGAACTCGTCAGGCGGGCGCCTGACGACTCAGGGCATTGCGAACGTCATCGCGCGGCTCCGGGAGGAGGCAGGGATCAAGCGGCGCGTGACGCCGCACATGCTGCGGCACACGGTGGCGACGCTGCTCCTGCGCAACGGCGTGGACATTCGAGTGGTGCAAGAGTTCCTTGGGCATGCTTCGATCGCCACAACCCAGCGGTACACGCACGTCACAAAAGAGCACCTGAGAGGGGTGCTCCGTAAGCGTCACCCCTCTCTAGGGATGCGTGCTAAAACTTGAACTGAATCATGGCTGATGTCTCACAGCCCAAGATGGAATCAAGGGAAGATTGACTCAGTTGCTCCGAACTCGTTGAGCTTACCCAAACAGCAGTTGTAGTCCCCTAAGTTCGAATCCGGCTGGCCGTTGAACCCGACGTCATTCGGATTACCCCGTAGGTAACCGTAGTACTGCATCAACAGTAACGTACTGTTGGTCTCTGCCTATCGGAAGTCCGTATCTTCGGCTACCGTCCTAGGGCCTTCGCCCGCGTATCCGTGCGGATCTCAAGGCTGCTGATGAAAGCGTCCCTCTCGGCTGTCGAGAGCGCCCCGGCCGTGGTGGAGTTGAGCGCGTCGATGAACGCCCGGTCAGACATTTTCTGAAAGTAGAAAGATGTGAAACGTGGGGAGGCTAACCCACTGCGGGAAGTAGGAGGCCTCAAACTTGATCTAGAGGACGAAGGCGGTCGACGTGTCCACTCGCTTGACCTGCCAACACTGGAAATTTGTGAAATTTTGCGATAGCAGTAAGCAGCGCCTGTTAAGGAAGTATTGTAAGCCTAGAGTGCCAGTAGGGCTGCACTTCCGACTTGCCATGATCGGCACGGGGTAGTGGAAGATTAAGACGGAGGACGTTGCCGGGATCCCGTTAAGGTAGTTTGAAAAATTTCTATTGACAGGCGTGTAGGCCGCGCGTAGATTCTTGCCTGCACCCGAAGCGCCTTTTAGTCACCGCTTAATCCTCGCGCCGCTAGCTCCGCAGCATTAGGAGAAGAGTTAGCCCCTAACCTCAACGTCATTCACCCAGGGCTGTAATGTAACGCGTCCACCCGCGGCCGCTTACACATCCGACTCCCCACACTTTGACGCTAGTGTCGTAGTCCCGGCGCAGGCCTCTAAGGCGGGTGTGCTTCACCGTTGGCGGCTGGCTGGGGAGCCTTCGAACACCCGTTGTCGTCATACGGGAACGCCCCGGCGTAACTCCACTTCACCTTCTGCGCGGGCGGCACCTAGCCTTCGGGCGTCGTCGCCTCGGGCGGGAAGTAGCCGTAGCCTCATTCCACCGAGGAGTGTCACCACTATGAACAGGAGCGCCCACCCCCGCCCGCTGACCAAGCCTTCGCTGCCCACGATCCTCTGCGCGACAGGTCTCTTACTCGCGCTCCTCCTCTCACTGGTCTCTGCCGCCCCGTACCCCGGCACTCCGCGCACCCGTTTGCCGGCCGCGGGCGTCCCCGTAACCCCTCAGGACACGCCGCCCCCCTGCTGCGGCAGCGAGGAGGACGACCAGAAGCCGCACCTGCTGGCCGCCTCCTACTACAGCCTGAAGGACGGCCTGCGCTCGAAACTGCTGCTGAACAACAAGGGGCCGCTGCCCCTCGAAGTCAAGGCGACGCTGTTCAGCATGGGCGGGGAGCGGTACGAGGTCGCGCCAGTGACGGTCGAAGGCAACTCCTTCCAGCTGCTCGACCTCCGCGGTTGGGCCGACGCGGCGGGGCCGCAGTTCCGCGAGGGCAGCATCCAGGTCTTCCACCTCGGGCGAGACCTCGTCCTCGGCACGCAGGTCTACGTCGAGGACGAGGCGCGCGGCCTGAGTTTCGAGGAGAAGTTCGCGGAGCCGGCGACACTGCCCTCCTCGCGGCTCAGGGGCGTCTGGTGGCTCCCTTCGCAGAGGGGCGAAGTCCGTCTCGCCGTCTCCAACACCTCCGACGCGGCGGTCACGGTCACGGCGCACGCCGACGGCGCACGCCCGACCCGCAGGGGCAGCGTCACCGTAGAGTTGCTGCCGCATGAGACGCGCCTCCTCGACGTGGGGGGCGATCTCTTCGGGCCGGGCCGGGGCGCGATGTCGAGGCTCGGGGGCATCTCCGTCGAGCACACGGGGCCGGCCGGAGCCGTGCTGGCGCGCGGCTTCGCGCGGGATGCCACGGCAGGGTATTCCCTGTCGGTCCAGTTCTCCGACCCGCAGGGGGCCAAGTCGTCCGCGTACCAAGGGGCGGGCCTGCGGTTAGGCGCGGCGGGCGACGAGGCCCTGACTCCAGTGGCCGTGGCGCACAACGCCGGCACAGCCGAGGCGGTCGTCACCGGCCGCCTGCCTTACACGAAGACCGACGGCCTCGGTGCCGAGGTCGTCCTGCCGGAGACGCGCCTCGCGCCCGGCGAGACGGCGGAGATCGACATCGCCGGGGCGATGAGGTCGGCCGGCGTGCCCGAGGACGTATCCGGGGCCGGGCTAGAGTTCGAGTACACTGGCGAGCCCGGCGGCGTGCAGATGACGGCGCTAAGCGTCGGCGAAGGCGGCGGGCCGGTCTTCCGGGTACCGATGTGGGACGTGGCGGCCCAGCGCAGCGCCACCGGCGGCTACCCGTGGTTCATCGAGGGCGACTCCTCGACAGTCGTCTACCTCAAGAACGTGACGGCCCTGCCGCAGGAGTACACCCTGCAAATCAGCCACGAGGGCGGCACCTACGTGCTCGGGTCCAAGACCGTCGAGCCGCGGCAGACGACCGTCCTTGACCTGCGCGCCCTGCGCGACGAGCAGACGCCCGACGCGTTGGGCGCGACACTCCCCCCCGGGGCGGCGCGCGGGCAGATCGTGTGGTCGGTACGCGGGCCGGACGGGCTGGCGATGATCGGGCGCTCGGAGCAGTTCGACGCGGCGCGGGGCGTGAGCAGCAGCTACGCCTGCGTGAGCTGTTGCCCGCAGAGCTTCTACTCCGCGTCGGTCGTCCCGGTGGACGTGAACGTCGTAGGCGTCGGCGCGACGACCCAGTTCAGGGCCATGCAGACGGACAAGAACTGTTACGGCCAGATAATGACCCCGTACCCCACCGGCGCGAGTTGGGCGAGCGCGAATAACTCAATCGCAACCGCCTCGAACGGGGCGATCACGGGGGTCCAGACCGGGACGACGGGCATTCAGGCTAACTGGACGGGCTACGTCTGGACTGTGCGTTACTCGGGCGGGGCGTGCGACAGCTTCTCGGTGAGCCCGCGTCCCGCCCAGAACGTTAATGTGGCGAGCGTGGCGTTCCAGAAGGAAGACGGATCGGCACTCCCCACGCCGCTACGGGTCGGGATAAGTTCGGTGAAGCTCGACGGCACGGCCCAAAACCGCGCGCAGCAGCTCAAGGCCCTGGTCTCGCCCCCCTCCATGGCGGAGCACGTCATGATCATCGGCAACAAAGTGCAGATTTCTGACCGGACTCCGAACAACAGCACCGGCTTCATCACTTTCAAAGTCGTCGGCGTCACCCCGAGTGAGCAGCCGGCCGACGGCTCCATCAGGGCCGAAGTGGGTTCGACCCCGCTCCGCACCCACCCCATTACCGTGGTGGTGCCCGCCAAGCTGACTCACGACTTAGGTGGCTCGCTGATCATACAGAATAAGCCGATGAACGTGACGACGACTCCGCCGGCCGTGGCGGTCCCGGCCACCCAGATGCTGCTGAACACCCTCTACTACAAGTCCTTCACGGTCACCGTGAAGGACAAATGGGACGTGCACGTCGGAGACCTTTACGCGGGCGCTGAGGTGACGGAGGTGATCGGGAATAACGAGGAGGCGTCGATTAACTCCCCCGTCACTGCTTCGGGCACTTTCATAGACCCGGTCGGAAGGATTGCACCGGGGGCGATTCTCGTGCCGGCTACCGACCCGCGGGTGGCGGCATGGCCGAGCCAGCCGAAACTCCAGGCTTTACAACCTGGGCTGTGCAGCGACACGGGCACGCAAAACATCGAAGTCTTCGTGGCCGGGTTCGAGCTTGCCCCGGCGATTGCCAGGTCGGTAGTGTTGTGCCGTAACCAGAACGGCTCGTACACCCTCGAAGTCACGTGGCCATAGTCAGGAGCGGTATATGAGTAAATACGCACTGATCGTCGCCGCGCTGAGCGTCATCGCGGCGGGGACGCACCTCCCCGGCGGCCGGCAGGGGCCAACCGTGCGCCAGCCTCGACAATCTCGGACAACCTTCCTCGAAGGCCACCTCCTGAAGCTGGGTGAGGAGTACAACGTCTATTTCACCCTGGAGGCGGCGTGGGAGGACGGCGAGTCTTCTAACTGGATGGAGAACCAGAAGATCAAAGAGGCCCCGCAACACGACGGCCTCCAGCGGGAGTTGGAGCGACTCGTCAACTCCGTGCCCCATTTCACCTACGCGTTCGACCGGACGAACCCAAGGGTGATCCACATCGCCGACGCGCGCCTGGCGCGGCAGAACGAATACGGCTTAGACAGCATCGTCAAAAGCATCGACTACAAGGGAAGTCCAGCGGGGTTGGTGACCGCGCTAGGGGCGCAGGGGATAAAAGTCTCCGCCGAGATTTTGATGATGATCGGTGACCCGCGCCCCCGCGACTCCGGCACGGAGATTCGCGTGGCGGGCCAAAACATCATCGTGCGGGACGCGATCACACACTTCACTCCGCTCGAAGGCCGCCGCCGCATCTTATGGGTCTCGACCACGAAACTCGCCCCCGGGGCGGTGAGCCAGATCGATTTCTTCGCCGGGCCAAAGAAGCCACAGTAAAGGGTGTGGCTGCCGTTGGTACAGCCGTACTTCATCCTGCCAGAGAGTGCCGCCCCGGTGCTTCCGGGGCGGCACTCTCTTTCCCTGCGTACTTCTCGATAATCTTCACTGACAGCTCCAGACAGTTAGTGCTACACATCGCCAAGATTCACATTATGTCCCCATGCCCTTATAGTGATGGTCATAATTGCTGATACCAAACAGCTTACTTGGTTCGCGCTTTGGAAGTTGTGCGAACAAAGTTCTTGACTCTGTAATAAAACTATTGAAAGTCAGAAAAGTTGGTTAACACGCAGGCCTGCATGACGGAAGAAGCTGAGCAGCAAGTCGGGGCGGCGGCGTAAGCGGTTGAAGCCGCGGTTGACTGCCTCCTCGATCTCCTCGACCGAGTCGGGTCGCTGGTTGCGCATCCGCTCTTTGACATTGCCGTGGCAATACTCTTCCGGGTTCAACTCCGGCGCGTAAGCAGGCAGCCACTCGACGACGACCTCGGGGTGGCGCGCCAGAAACCCCGCCACCTTGCGCGAGCGGTGGGGTCTTGAGTTGTCCCACACCAGGATGAATCCCCCGCCCACTTGCCGCAGCAGATGCTCAAGAGCCGCGATCACGCAGTCAGCGTTGACGCCGCGGCGGGAGTGGCGCTTGAAGATGCGCCCGCGCAGGCTCAGCCCGACGCAACTCTGGAAGGCTTTGCGCCACCCCTTCAGCTTCAGCACGGGCGTCTTGCCGCGCCGCGCCCAGGTCTTGGCCAGCTTCTCGCGGAACGACCAGCCGACCTCATCGAAGCAGATGATCTCTAGCCCCAGCCTGCGCGACTTTTTTTATCCGGGGCCAGTCCTTCGCGAGCCAGGCGCGGATCAACTCCTCGTCGCGCCGCTTGTCCTGGCGCTCGGGCTGCTGCCGGCTCCAGCCGCGGCGGCGCAGGAAGGCGCTCAGGCTGCGCGCGTGGTAGCTGACCGAGAACTCGCGCTCGATCAGTCGCTGCACGCGTGGCAGCGTCCAACGCTCGCTGTCAAACCCGGCGGCCGAGGCCCCGGCGTCTAGCAGGCGAAATAAACGCCGCTCTTGCTCGGCCGTGAGCTTGCAGGGACGGCCTGGAGTCGACGCCCGGCGTAAGGCCCGCCTGCCGCCTTCATCGAGCCGGCACCGCCACTTGTGGACGGCGGCGGGGGTGACGCCGAGGCGTCTAGCGATCTCGCTTTGCGAGAGCTTGCCTCCTCGGAGCAGTGGCACCGCCGCGAGGCGGCGCTCCTCCATCTGTCCGCGTGTCAGCTTGGCTGGTGTCCATGACATCAGCCATAGCTTTTAACCAATTTTTCTGACTGTCAATAGTTCATCATTCGGCCCGATTTTGCTCGTAAAATCTCCTACGGGAGCCTTCCTGCCTTGTCCAGTAATGCTCTGACCCCTGAAATCCTAAGCGGCGGCGAAGCTCCGGCGAGGAGATTTGACCCGAGGAGCGCGGCTCCCTTCGTCAACAAATCAGTCTCTGAGGCGACACGGCGCGCCTACGGCCAGGCGGTTCGCGAGTTCTTCCAGTCCGCCGGCATGAAGCACCCGTCGGAGGTGGTGCCGCAGGACGTGGTGCTCTGGAGGGACAGGCTGCGCTCTCAGAAGAAGAGTGCAGCGACGGTCGCCTTCAAGCTTTCCGTCGTACGCTCCTTCTTCGAGTATTTGAAGGCGGCGGGCGCCGTCCTGCTCAACCCGGCCTCGACGAAGCTGGTCTCCCCGCCCGAGCTGCCTTCGGAGCCGGCCGGTCGGGCGCTGTCGGCGAAGGAGGTGCGCTACCTGCTCTCGGGCCCTGATCGTCAGAAGCCAGAGGGGGCTCGAGACTACGCGCTGATGCTGGTGATGCTGCGGCTCTCCCTGCGTGTGTCTGAGGTCTGCTCACTCCGGGCCTCGTCGGTGAAGTGGAGCCACGGGCGGTGGACGCTGCGGTGCAAGGTGAAGGGGGGCAGGGAGGAGGTCTGGCCCCTGCCGAAGGACATCAAGGAGGCGGTAGACCACTACCTGAAGCTGGATCGAAAGCGGAGGGAGATCGTGCACTCTGGCGGGGAGGAAGCACACCTCTTCCAACCACACACGAACTATCGCACGCTCGACTTCGACAAGGCGCTCTCGACGAGGATGGTGCAGAAGATCGTCAAGCGGTGGTCTGACTACTCCAGACTCGGTGACCTCTCACCGCACGACCTGAGACGAACAGCCATCACTCGGGCGCTCGATGGCGGGCTGACCTATCGGCAGGTGCAGATGATGAGCAAGCACAAGGACCCGAAGACTGTCATGCGCTACGACCACGGGCGGGAGAACTTGGAGCAGAACGCCGTCAACTTTCTCAGGTATGAGGATGAGACGTAGGAGGCGGCTGCGGTGTTGGTCTACAGCTTACAGCTACTTTAGTTGCTCTCGGGCGATATAGATTATGTATACAGATTAAGGATAGAAGTGAAGGCGGCAGAAGATGGAGGGCTGGGTAGAAGCGCTATGACCGGAATGCGGCACGCCCTCTCAATCCAGACTTTGAAATTGCATCACGCTGTTTAGTTGGTTCCCTACTTCGTAAAAGACTCTTTGCCCGTCTCTGGAGATGGCGAGTCGAAAAATCGCGTCGTTCGGCCATTCGCGTAACTGTTCGGGCTGGTTGCCGTTCAGGTGAAGTCTCCAGAGACTGACGGGCTTTTCGCGTTGCAGCACGACGAACAGACTTTCCCCGTCTTTCGACCAGTCGAGGAAAGGAATGTCGTCGTTTTGCGGGGTCGCCGGATATTTTAAGACTTCCCCGGTTTCGGCCGAAATTAGCGCGAGCATCATCGTCTTCGTTTCGGGATTTGAGATGTAACAGGCAATCGTCTTCCCGTCGGGCGAAATACGCGGCGAGCGGGTCGCCCGGTCTGTCAGTTTGATGGGATTCTCACCGCTAATCGAAACCCGCCAGAGCGTTTCCACTTCACTTTCGGCCTCCTGAACAAGGTAGAAGACCGCTTCGCCGTCCGGCGAAATTATCGAATCTTTAACATTCCCGCTTGTCGTCAGCCGCACGGCGTTCGTCCCGTTGGCGTCCGAGCGCCAGACGTCCATCTGCCCGGTGCGATTCGACATGAATGTCAAAAAGCGTCCGTCGGCCGAAAGCTTCGGCGAGATTTCGGCGCCGGCGTCCGAAGTCAACTGTCTTCGCTCGCCGCCGTCCTCGCTGATGGTGAAAATGTTGGCGTTCCCGTCGTCCGTCGCGGAATAGACGATCAGCCCGTCATTCGTCCAGTCCGCGCCGAACGGCAGCGGGCATTCATCCGAGATCGTCGTGAGGACGTGAGTGTTTTTTCTAAGATTATCGACCGGGGCGGTCAGGAAACAGGCGAATTTGCTGGATTTTACGGCGACGAGCGAATTTGATTCGGCGTTCAGGCTGATTCCGTATCTTCCGTTGATGCCGTTGGCGACGAAGCGGGCTTTCCCTTCGGGGTACGGAACGACCCACAGCTCGTCATTTAAGGCGGACGATTTTGCCCCGTAAGCGACCACGAGGATTCCGCTGCCGTCTTTGAGCCAAATCGTCTGGCCCGCCGAAATCCAATTTTCGCGTGAAACTATCTTTTGTTCGCCGGTTTCGGCGTTGACGACCGCGACTTGAACCGTTTCCTGACTGTTTTCGGGCTGAAAAACGGTCGCGGAAAGAAATTTTCCGTCCGGCGACCATGAGACCCCGCTATTTGTAAATCCGTCCTCGGGTTTGCGAACTGCCAGATTCCGCTCGCCTCCGCCTTCAATATCCGCCAGCACCAGCGCCGTCTCTTTACTCTCGCGGTTACGGCGAATAAACGCGAGACGGCTTTCGTCGGGCGAAATCGCCGCCGGGCTGTCTATGTCGCGCAGGATTTCCCGCGAAGCCCCGCCGTGGACGGAAACCCTGTAGAGAGTTGAGATCGCGGGTTTGTTCGGCTCAAGATTTTCATTTAAGGAATAATAAATCTGCTCGCCGTCGGGCGAAAAAACCGCGCCGATAAACATCCCGTTGATTCGCGGGACGACCTCGACACTGTTGCCATTCTCGCTCTGCCGTAAGTACAGGGATTGGACGCCGTTTTTAACTTGAACCAGCGCTAAGTACTTACCGTCGGGGGAGATCGCCGAATTACGTATATCCGCGTCGGCGACGATTGTGTCAACCCGAAATTTTCTAAAATGTGACTCCGCAAAGCTCGGGCGTCCTTTAAAGCCGAAAGCCGCGAAATATCCGACCGTGAAGGCCGAAATCGTCAGCAGACCGATGAAAACTGCGTTCCGCGGTAAAAAACCGCTTTCAGGGAGTATTTGGCGGGAAGTTTCCTTGGTTTTGTCCGAACTCGTCTCGGTTGAATCATAGATTTCGCGTTGTTCGGTGGAGAAAGGCGTCGGCGCGTGGTCTTCGACGGCGATTACTTCCTCCACGTCGCCGACAAATTGATACCCGTGGCGCGGGACGGTGACGATAAATTCTCTGTCCTGCTCGAAGCGGCCGAGGGTTTTTCGTAAAGTCCGGATATTTTGTGCCAGCGTGGTCTCCTCGACAAAAGTATCCGCCCAGACTTCGCTGAGAAAACACTCCTTCTCGACCACCTTCCCGTGGTTGCGCAGCAGGACGACCAGGGTTTGAAAAGCCTTCGGGGTGAGCGGGACGGGTTGATCCTGAAATGTCAGGCGCCGCGCGTCAACGTCCAAACGGAAATCGGCGAACTTGAAAATGGGTAAAGTCTTGGTGCTCATATCCTTAGGTGGTCAGGCGCGCCGGGAGGAGAGCCGTCGAAGGTCAAACCATCATTTAGACGAAGGTGGCGCATAAATCAACGGGTTGAGCCGCCGGGATTGACCGCGCGGCGGCGTCGAAATCGCGGGTGAAACAGTCTGGCGTGAGCGGCGCTCGTATGTCAATAACCACTTTCAAAAGTCTTTGATAAAGATTTCAAGCCGACTTTCACGTAACTTTCAAGACTTTCAAGGCGAGGGTTCTTTATCCTGACCCGCAGTTGCGACCGAAATTCCTGTTTGCCAAGATGGCGCTTCGCGTCAGTCTCGGCCTAAGTCCCGAACAGGAAATTCACAAACATGAAAAACCTTTTATCTTTGCTCGCAAGCTTTCTGTTCGCCGTCCCTCTGTTTGCGCAGGTGCCCTACAACTCGGCGGTTCCGAACGGCTACACGAAAAAAGCGGCCGTCTCCGAACAGGTTGGTTTGACGCAGGTGACGATTATTTATCACCGCCCCGCGGTCAGGGGGCGCGAAGGTAAGATTTGGGGCGGAGTCGTTCACAAGGGCTTTATCGACCAGGGGTTCGGGAACCGCAAACCCGCGCCCTGGCGGGCGGGCGCGAATGAAAATACCGTCATCGAATTTGATAACGACGTAAAAATCGAAGGCCAAAGTCTGCCGAAGGGAAAATACGGATTATTCATCGCGTACGACCCGCTGGAGAGCATCGTCATCTTCTCCAAAAGGTCGGACGCCTGGGGCTCTTTTTTTTATGACGAAAAGGAGGATGCCCTCCGCGTCAAAGTTAAACCCCGGCCGGTCGAGAAGAGCGTCGAGACTCTGAAATACGAGTTTACAGACCAGACGCCGAATTCCGCCGTCATCGCCCTTTCGTGGGAGAAATTATCAATCCCCTTCAAGGTCGAAGTCGATTATTTGAAGCAACAATTCGACGCCTTCCTCGCCGAATCGCAGAACCCGCGCGGCTTTACCCCGCAGGGGTTAAACATCGCCGCGGGATGGACTTTGCAGAACGATTACCAGTTGGAGAAGGGGCTTGAGTGGGCGACGCTGGCGACGGGCCCGAAATTTCCGGGCGACCCGACCTCATTCCCCGCGCTTTCGACTAAGGCGCTGATTCTCGACAAACTCGGCAAATCCGACGAGGCGGCGGCGGTTATCAAAACCGCGTTACCGTTCGGCAGCGTCGTCGAGCTACAGCAGTTCGGCAGACAACTTTTAGCCGCGAAAAAGCCGCAGGCGGCATTAGAGGTTTTTCAGTTTAATTACAGCAAAAACCCGAATCAATTTGCCGCGTTGACGGGAATGGCGAGAGGTTTATCCGCCAACGGCGAATACGCAAAAGCCCTCGACTTCGCTAACAGGGCTTTGCCGTTAGCGCCGAATGATTCGGCTAGGCAGGCGGTTCAGGCGATGATTGAAAAGCTGAAGGCGGGCAGAGACATAAATTAGGGCTCCGTCGACGTTTCGGCGTAACCAGATAGGCGCCCTGACGAAACCCTGGAATCCCCGGCGGCGCGGGGCCTGCGCCTTGCACAGCTCTGGAAGCTCTCTCACACGCCGTAACACTTCTACTACCTACAACTCGCGGCTCGATTTTCATCGAGCGCCGGCCGCGGTCTCCCTTCAACCCTTCAGCAACTAAGGAGAAAGACTTCATGAGGAGATTCCTACCCCTTCTGATAGCGATCACTCTGTCGGCCCTCACCCTGACGCCCCCGCAGACGAGCGGACAGAATCAGCCCCCGCCTGCCCCGGGCAAGTTCCGCAGGGTGCAGCGCGACCGCGTCCCCGACCAGTACGTCGTCGTGCTCAAAGACGACGTGCCCGCGGCGGAGGTGTCGGCCCGCGCCGCCGACCTGAGCAGGGCTCACGGCGGCGCCACCGGACACGTCTATACGCACGCCCTCAAAGGCTTCTCCGTCCGGATGCCAGAGGCCGCCGCGCGGGCGCTCAGCAGGAACCCGCACGTCGAGTACGTGGCCGAGGACGGCGAAGTCGGCCTCGCGGCCACGCAGTTCAACCCGACCTGGGGCCTCGACCGCATAGACCAGCGCGACCGCCCGCTCAACAGTCAGTACAACTACGGGTTCACGGGCGCGGGCGTCCACGCCTACGTGATCGACACCGGCATCCGCCCAACCCACCAAGACTTCGGCGGGCGTGCGTCCATCGCCGCGGACTTCGTAGGCGACGGGCAGGGCGGAAACGATTGTAACGGGCACGGCACGCACGTCGCGGGCACGCTCGGCGGAACCTCTTACGGCGTCGCCAAGGGCGTGACGATTCGCGCCGTGCGCGTCCTCAACTGCACCGGCAACGGCCAGTTCTCCTGGGTCATCGCGGGCGTCGATTGGGTCACGGCTAACCGGGCCTTACCCGCGGTCGCGAATATGAGTCTCAGCGGCGGCGTCTACGAGCCGCTCGACACTGCCGTCAGAAACTCCATCGCCAGCGGCGTGACCTACGCCGTCGCCGCGGGTAACGATTACGGCTTCGACGCCGGTCAGAAGTCTCCGGCGCGCGTGTCGGAGGCGCTGACGGTCGCGGCGTCGAACGTGGCCGACTTGATGGCCGACTTCTCCAACGGCGGCCCCCTCGTAGACCTGTTCGCGCCGGGCGTTGACGTCATCTCGGCGTGGATCGGGTCGGACACGGCCACGCACACCATCTCGGGCACCTCGATGGCGAGCCCGCACGTCGCGGGCGTCGCCGCGCTCTACCTTCAGGCCAACCCCGGCGCGGCCCCCGCGAGTGTCAACGCCGCCGTCGTCAACAACGCCAGCGGCGGGAGGGTCGGCGGCATCTTCGTCCCGAGCACGACGGACAGGCTGCTCTACTCCTTATTTCCGGCGCCGTCCCGCGTCCTGACGGTCGCCTCGTCGAATCCCGCGAGCGGCGTCGGCGTCGCGGTCAGCCCGAACGACAACAACAACCAGGGCGACGGCGTGACGCAGTTCACGCGGACGTACGCCCCCAACACCGTCGTCACCCTCAGCGCGCCCGCGTTCGCGGGCGGCAACGCCTTTCTGAAGTGGCAGCGCGACGGGCTCGACTACTCCTCGAACGCTTCGACGAGCGTCACGATGGATTCCGACCACACGTTGACGGCCGTCTACGCGGCCGTGCCGATTCAGGTGACGGTGCAGACGAACCCGGCGGGCCGCTCCTTCACGGTCGACGGGACGACTTACGTGGGGAGCCAGACCTTCACCTGGGCGCAGGGCTCCACTCATACCATCGGCACGACCTCGCCGCAAAGCGGGGCGGACGGCACGCAGTACGTCTGGAGCGGGTGGAGCGACGGGGGGGCAATCACACACACGGTCGCGCCGACGGGCAACACGACCTACACCGCGAACTTCACCGCCTCCGGCGGCCCCCCCCGGCAGAACGTGGCGCTGGCGGCCAACGGCGCGACGGCCTCCGCCTCCTCGACGCACAGCGCGGCCTACCCCGCAGCCAGCGTCATTAACGGCGACCGGCGCGGCGTGGGCTGGGGGACGCCGTCCGGCGGATGGAACGACGCGACTATCAACACCTTCCCCGATTGGGTGCAGGTAGATTTCGGCGGCAGCAAGACCATCAACGAAATCAACGTCTTCACAATTCAAGACGACTACGCCAACCCGGCCGAGCCGACAGACACCATGACCTTCACGCAGTACGGCGTGACTTCGTTCGACGTGCAGTACTGGGACGGCTCGCAGTGGGTCACCGTGCCCGGCGGCGGCGTCACCGGCAACAACCTCGTGCGCAGGTCGTTCACCTTCCCCGCCGTGGCGACCAGCAAAATCCGCGTGCTGGTGAACAACGCGCTCGCCAGCTACAGCAGAATCATCGAGGTCGAGGCTTACACTCCCAAGACGAATCTGGCCCTCGCTTCTAACGGCGCCACGGCCAGCGCGTCCTCCGAATACGACGCGGCCCGCGCCGCGGGCGGGGCCAACAACGGCGACCGCAAAGGTCTGAACTGGGAGACCGGCGGCGGCGGCTGGAACGACAGTTCCATCGGTGTGTTCCCCGACTGGTGGCAGGTGAACTTTGGCGCCAGTAAAACAATCAGGGAGGTCAGGGTGTTTACGATCCAGGACAACTACACCAACCCGGTCGAGCCGACTGACACCATGACGTTCACGCAGTACGGCGTCACCGCCTTCGAGGTGCAGTACTGGAACGGCGCGGCTTGGGTGACGGCGCCCGGCGGCGCCGTCACCGGCAACAACCGAATCAAACGCACCTTCACGTTCACACCCCTCACCACAGATCGCGTGAGGGTGCTGGTGAACAACGCGCTGGCAAGCTACAGCAGGCTTGCCGAAGTGGAGGTCTACTGAACGCCCCCACAAAAGAGCGAAAATGAAATCGCTCCCGGTTACCGCGCCCCAATACGGCTTTGCAGAATTGCCGTAATCGGGCTCTAGAAAGAGGGTGCGCGACGCTCATTGAGCGTCGCGCACCCTCTTTCTAATCGTTATGACGCGTTCAAGTTACCATAACACGTTGGGTTCACAACGGAGCATGTCGTGAACCCATATCGAGTCGTCTAACCAATGTTATGTAAGGCGCGTCGGCAGTCGGGTTGCATACCGATGTTAGATGGCGGTCATCGCTTACTATGTGCCAGCCGCTCTTGCCGAAAGTCGGTTAGCAGCACGAAGAACAGACCCACCGCCTTTGCCTCGTGCCCCCCACCCGGAGGGTGGGCTTTTACCGCGTCATTGTAGTTATGCGCCTTCTCAACATGCGCCGGATCGGCGGAGGCATTTTTAATTGGGGGCCGCGCGAACCCTTTTTTATTAGTTGGTAATCATAAGTAATGGCCTAATCTTTTTTTAGGAGACATACGGATGAAAGCGATTTACGCGCTTATCTCCCCCTTAATTTTGCTTACCGCCGCTTCTATGGTCGGGAAAGGCAAATTAATGATAGACCCCGAAGATCGCTGTCTCCGGGCCATGACGAAAAGACTGTTTTACGTGACCGCCGTTACGTCCTGTGCCCTCAGCCTTGCCGGCGGGAGCGGCTACGCCCGGACCCGCCGCCCCGGGCCGAATCCCCGGCACCCTTCGACGACTTGCGCATATAAAACCATCGGGGTCGCCCATGACATGTACGACAAGAAGCAAAAGCTGAGCTTCTACTACCCCCCGACACGGCTGGTCGCGGCCATGAGGCCGAAACGTGATTACGAGGTCTTCATACACCCCGACGGTGAGGTGAGGATCTCGCGTACGTTCGACGGCGTGAAGTACAACATCAGATTCGCGGGCGGTTCCAACCTCTCGTTCAACTTCGCGGATGGGCACCCCCTTTCGTTCAACGCCGACACCGACATCGAGAAGGACTACCCGTACGTCAGGGTGGCCGGGGGAGAAATGCGGCACGCCGGACCACCTGATCGAGCGCAACGTTTCCCGGATGATCGAAGACCTCCCGCTCGACGCCCGGCAGAAGGCGGAGCTTAGGGGATACGTGGCGGTACTTACATTCGGCCAGCCCTCCGACCTTCAAGGACTGAAGAAGGTCTACGTAGACGCGGGCGCCGATCCGGAAAGCAGGAAGCGCATCACCCGCGAACTGAACAAACCCGAACTCGGCCTGACGCTGCTCGATGGGCCCGACGGCGCGGAGATCATCCTCGACTTCGGCAGCCGCACCGAGGATCACTTCGAGAAAGTCAACACCACGAGCTCCAACACGGACGTGCGCCACAAGCAAATCCTGATCGGGCGGGGCCGGGTGTTCGTGGTCAAAGACGGCAAGCCCCGGAGCGTGATGTCGTTCGAGAACACGAAAAGCACGTTCTGGGAGCGCGACCCGGCGACCAACTTCGGGCGCAACTTCCGCACACTCTACAAGAAGGTGAACGGGATCAAGTGACGGTCGCCTGATTTCGGGCGGTGTTGCGAAGATTATTTTCAAACGCGGAAGGTCGCCAATGACTCTTCTCCCGCGCGGCGGTCTATGCCGCGCGGGAGGACGAGACGGCGCGGGAAGGCGAGGTGGTGGAGGTCGCGCCCGGCGAATACGTGGCGCTGCCCGATGGCCTCAACGAACCGGCCGCACTACTGGGTGGCGTCATGGACACGGCGCGGCCGCCCTGTCGCTTACCGTTCACAATCGGCACGGATAAGCACGCCTCGTACCCGGAGGCGTTCGCAACTGCAGTCAAGGAGAAAGTTTTGCCCCCGGACTGCAAGCTCAGGCGCGTCAAGTGCCTTAACAATGTGATCGAACAAGACCACAGGGCGAGACGCAGGAGATGGCGAGCGATGCAGTGCTTCAGCTCTTTTCACACCGCCGAGCGGACGGTTGAAGGGGTCGAGGCGGCGCACGTGATGAGGGAGGGGCGGGTGAAGAGATTGGACGGAAGAGACTCGGTGGGGCAGGCGAAGTTCGTCGCGGGACTCTTCGATGTCGCCGCCTAACGATCGGCTCAGCATCGCCTCTTCCTATATCCAAGTAATTCCCGCAACACAACCCGATCAGCGGCGACTCTCCCTACGACGTCGCCGCTGACGGCCGGCGCTTCCTCGTAAACGTGCCCGTCGAAGAGACCGCCCCGCGCCCGTCACGGTCGTCCTGAACTGGACGGCGGACTTAAAGCGCTAACGTTATCTCGCGACGGGCCTCCTCTAAAATCTCGTATCATCAAATGTGCGGAAGAGCCTTATGTCCAAACCGGCTCTAATAGGCGTCAGGTGCGACACCGAGAAGCACGGTCATGTGAAGGGCAGGCGAATAAAAACTTAAGGCTGTTCACTCGGAGGCCGAAATGACAAAGCGATTTAGGGTCGCTGCCAGGCTGCTCTGTGCCGACATTAAGCTGTCCACTGAGGTGAGCGTAATAGTGACGCAAGAGAACCGCCCGACTGATGTCCAAGCGCGGGAGCTTATTTGGGCTGAGGCGGACGAGATTTTAGCTCCCGAGGGGGCCGGGGGGGCTCATGCCGAATTATCAGAGGTGAGAGTCACCGGCCCCCTATCCGAAAAGAAGCTGGTGCTCGTCGGCAGCCTATCCTATGCCGAGGTCAAAGCGCAGTTCGCCGCCCTCTGGCCGAAACTCGACCTGGGGCTATTCATCCCGGATCGCAACTTCTATCAGAAAGGGGGAGACCCGTACGCCTCGCTGCTCAAAGATACTGACCCCCTCCATACCTTTCGCGCGGGCTCCGAAGCCGTCGTGCTGACCATCGACGGCGACCTGCCGGCGGGTAACATGTGCGCCCTGTTTGACAGGAGTTTTTGGCTCCAGGCGTGGGTGACGGTCGGGGATAGAGGCCCGCGCGTCCCTGCCGAACTGAGCTTAGACGCCGCTAACGACGCGCCATGAAAGTCGTGTACGGACGGCCGGGTACGGTGCTCCTCATCGCCAAAGATGAAGGCGTCGAAATCTTTTACGCCTCAGAAATGAAAGCACGTGTGGGCGGACGGCGGCTCTCCCGTGCCGGTAATGAGTTTTAGCTCATCCCCGGTTTTTTCAATGTCGAGGGTTTTGAACCGTCTATCCTTCCCAGAGTTAAGACTCCGGGCAAACTCGTTAAATTGTCTATCCATACCCATTCCCCTTAATCCGGTGGGGGCAATTTAACGCCAGGCACCACCCGCAGCCTATGCATCGTCAACTTTCCTTCACGCTGACGAATCTCGTTGGCGACTTCTTTCATGTGCAATAGGGCCGTGCCGCAGTACCTCATCTCCCGCCACGACTCGTACTCTCTACGCGCGCGCTCGATACCCACTTTCTTTCCGTAACGGTATCCGAGCACGTAGGCGAGCATGGCGATCACGGCTAACACGGGTAACGCTAAAATCCAGAGCATCGTGTTAAGTCCCTCGGGGCGGTTGCCGCCACTTGCTACCACGTCCGGCAGCCTAACGCGCGGCATCACCTGCCGCGGCGAGACTGCTACATGAATAGGTCTAGCGATGACACTCCTGCTGAATCGCGTTCGGGCGCGTGCCGTTGTCAGGCGCGGGCCGTTTCTCAGTTCTTCAGGCCCTCTACTGCTTCTCCGCCCGCCCACTACATCTCATCCCATCTTAAAATCTCATCCGGCTTCACCCGACCCGCCGCAGGCAGGACACACCCCCGTTCCGCCGCACTTCTCGCAGTCGCCTTCGTACCCGGACAGCACCGCCCCGCCTACGTCAACCCCCGTCCCGCCACACGCATTACATTTACCGCCGCCTCCGCACTCGGTACAAGGTTTTGATAGAGCCGTCATCACGCACCCCCTCGGCATTGAAGCCGAACCGTTAACCGGGCAACCGATTCTCCATTTCCCGCATGCCTCACGCCTCTACAAGGCCATCAGTCCGGACTTAGAGTCACGAGCGCCGATCCGACGTCACGCGCCTAACGACCCCTCCTCCTTAGACTGCCGGCCGCGCCCGTCCCGCAGAGCTTCCGAGGCGGCGCTCAACTTAACTTCCTCCTCAGGACTTCTTCGATCAGAGGCGACCACTCGCGTCTCCACGTACCCCCGCGGCTCCGGCAGCCCGTGCATATCGAGTCAACATACAGGCTGAAGGTCTCCCCCGTCCGGTGGAGGAGCCACCCGGTACTATGTTCCCATTCCCCACAGACAGGACATTCGCTCCGCAGGCCGAGCAGCTCCTTGCTAAAGAGGATGCCACCCGGAGGCTGGTTAAACTTTGAATCACTCAAGGTAAGTATAGCCTTTCAGAGAATGGGTCGCTCGCTCCGCCCAAAATACGGAGCGCCTAACGCCCGGCGTCACCCGCCGCCCAGCCCGGCATAGGAACTTGAGAGCTGTCGTGTCGGCGGTCGGGTGCGTCCCGTTGTTAGGTGCGGCTTCGGCTGAAACCGTGTGAGCCGACATGATGTGCCGTCACTCGTGACCGGGCCACTCTAAGAAATCATCTTCGGACTGCTCGGTCATGAAGAACAGCCGGTGCTCCATTGCCTTGTGATCCGTGACGATAAACATCCTGTTATGCTCGGCGCTCCTGGGCTCCTCAACCATGAACCTCCATCCCAACTCGGTATAGGGCTCAATGGCCTCCCGCCAGTAGTCGGCCGTCCAGCCCGACGCCTCGCCGCCGAGCCGGAAATAGATCTCCTCGAACAACCCCTTCGAGACCTGTTTGAAAGCGGGCTCGCCCATTTATTTCTCCATCCCGGCGCCCGAGCGCCGGGAGCCTCAAGTCTGAACCTCTAAAGGCCGTTCTGTGAAAGAAGCGTGTAACGCCCAAATTAACCGGCGAGCAATCAACTAGAGCATGAAAGAACTGCCATATTGCGAGTCCGGTTGAATGAGTTGTTAGGAGTCGCTGTAAAACGACCAGCCATACCCTTCGTAACCGGCAAGATTGAACAGATAAAGAAACAGTTTATTCAATCGTGCTGCGTCGTTGCCTTCAAAGCCGCTAGAGTGCATCATAATTTCAAGATTTGTATGCCGCCCCTCGACCCGGGTTTCAAAAGATATATGTGACCAACTATCGGATGTATCAACGACACCTTCTACGTCGGGAGTCCGGCCGGGTAGTCCTAGAGCATTCAGTAGCTCAATTATTTTGAGAGACTGCTCAATCGACAATGCCCCGGCATATTCACGCCAATCGCCGTTGGAAGAATCCCGCCTGAGGATTACGATACGACCGTTATCAGGAGGGCCTGACGGCAAATGAGCGGCGCTCGCCCAACAGAATAGATTCGGTGAACCTACCCGACCGAATGGGCCGGAGGATTCAATCAGAGACAGCGTAAATGAGATATATGTATGAGAGTCCATACTGTCGATCCGACGGACGCCTAACGCCGGGCATCACCCGCCGTCCCGAGCCTCTGCAAGTATATGACAAGCGGCGTGTCGGCGGTCGGGTGCATGCCGTTATTGGGCCGTTGTCGGGCCGCTCTTGGCCTGCTCCTGTCTTGGCCCAGTGATAATCGGATACCCACACCTCATCCCGCGATTATCGCTGCCGCGCCGGCAGTTGGGGTGATCGGAGATTCGTTTCCGTTAGGCCGGGTGGCGTCACGATGAAGATGGCTGCTCAACGATATTCGGGACCCGGCGGCCGGGGGCCGGGCCCCCGCCAGCGCGGCATAAACTCGTAGAAGGCTCTAAGGCGTAGAAGAACTGCAAGGAGCAGCAGTACAGAAGGGAGTGCTGTCAGGAGGCCGACAGGCGTCACGAAGACCAGCCCCGCGAGAATCCCGACGGCCGTCAGGGTGAACACTCCTGTCATCCCGCCCAACCCACCCACAATTACTACTACCGACTGGCAGACAGGCCACGGCTGCCAAGGGTGCGCGCTGAACCAATCCGGGAAGGGCTGCCCCAGCACGATCGCGGCAAAGGCCGCTCCTCGATCCAGCAGTGTCATTATAAGGCCGGCGATACCACTCCCAATCATTAACACACTGGCAGCGAGCCTGGGTAAATGTACGCGTGGAGGTAGTGCCATAAATAAACTCAAGGTTCTAATTCAAGGGTAAGCATGGAGAATACGAGGCCCTGAACGCTCCCAAGAGTGGAACTCGCCGTTCTCGCCACAGGGCCCACGCCCCGCGGGAGCGAGGCGAGAGGTAAGAGCCATACCGTTATTGCGCGCCCGGCTTGAGCGGCCCCCAGCACGTTGAGGAAAGCCATCAGTTGCTCCCCGGCCCTGTCCGATGCATCGCCGGCCGCGGGCGCACCGCCCGCCTCGGGATGCCGTCGTCCCTGATCTCTGCCGGCATGCTGTTGATTAGGGCCCAGACCTCCGCGCGGCCGTGGATCATCGGCGGGATGACGAGCTTGCCGCCCTCGAAGACCAGCTCGAGTTGGTTGTCCTTGATCTGGCGGCGGACTCCTCCCCTTATGACGACCTTCGTGACGTGGTCCACGTAGTGGAGCTTCCCCCACGGGAACCTCTGCCCGAAAGCACCGCTGACGCCCTCCGCGTCCAAAGATTTGGCGAAGCCCCGCCGCACGTACGCGCCGACCAAGGCGATCATGCCGCACGGTATCGACATGAGGAACCCGTAAAACAACAACGCGCCGGCGCCGTCCTTGGCCCTCGCGCCCAGCGCGAACAGGATGAGGCCGAGGGCGATAAAGATTCCCGGCGCGCTGAACAGGAGCGCGTAGACGAAGATTCTGCCCAACCGCGAGCTGAAGCGCGGCTTCACCTCGACGCGCCCCCTGATGTTCCGCCTCGCCCAGTCCGCTACCGGCCCGTTGTAGTACTCGCCCGAACTCATCCGAATCATCTCCCTTTCGAGACGCCCCCCTTAACGGGCTTCACCCGAGTCCGCGGCGACGGGGCGCCGCGCGGCCCCCGGGGATCGACTTGTCGGGCCGGCTCCGCAAGGGTGGCACACTCCGTATGAAGTGCCGCCCCTACGTTGCCGAACCGACTCTGACCTCGGCGTGCTCGCAGGGCAGCCCTCGGACGAACTCACTTACTTCAGGGTAGTTGCCGACCTTGGTCGGGATCACCCACGCCGACTCGCCATTCCTGAACTGGATTTCAGTCCGCCAGACGGCCTTCGTGCCGTGGGCCAGCGAGGTGATTCTGATCTGATCGACCACGCGGCTCAGGTCGGCCCACGCGAAGCTGCGCCCGTCGTTGCGCACCAGACCTTCGTCCGAAAAGTACCTGACCGACCTGGCGTGGCCTCTGCGCACTAGCCACATGACGGCGGCGAACATGACCAGCATCATCAGCCCGATGGCTACGGGCACGACCCTGAAACCTCCGGACAGCCCGCCGGCCAGACTCACCAGGCCGAGCGGGACGAAGAAGATGCCGAGTAGGACGGCCAGGACGAGTTGCAGCCTGCTTGTTTTGACTTCCAGCCTGCTCATTCCTTCTTCTCCTTGTGCGCGGTCGGCCGCGGACGGTTGTCAGGCGGCGGTGAACTTCGCACGGCTTAACTCCGCAGGCGAGCTCACTCTGCCGGCTCTATCGGTGGACTATAGCGCGACCGCAGGCGGCAGACGCGGAGGCGACCGAGCCGGGGCGGTAAGGGGCGCCGCGTTAGGCGCCAGCCCGCGAGTAGCGCACCGAAGAGCAGCGCGCGGCGCGCGGCCATGAACGAAGGGCCGAAGAAGTTCCAGATCGTTTCGTTGTATCTCGTACCTAAGAAGAATGCACGGACCGACTCAGGGGAGAAGCGCTCCACATCGGCATGATAACGAGCATCTGGTAGAGGGGGCCGCCGACCTAGACGCCGAGGCTGAGCACGGCGAGCCACAGTAAGACTTGGGTGATGCGGTTGCGGGCCCTCATCGAGTAATTGGTCTCCCCCGTAAAAGGGTACGGAATACAGAAGCGCTTTTATGCCAACCTGCGCCCGGTGTCAACGCTCTCCCCTGAGAACTTCCGCGCGTGCCTTCAGTAAAACAGCCCCACCGTTGCGGTGGGGCATTAAGAGCCTTTTTCGTAATAGGAGTAATGAACGGGGCGGCGTTGGGCCGCCCCGTATCTGTTGATACTCCCATCGATCACTGATCCTGTCCGAGCATGAGGTCAACGATGACGAATTACTGGGTTCACGAAGGAGCCGGAAGTGGACCCTACGAAGCCAATTGTGGAGCCATAGGGTATAACAATTCAGAATGCAAATATGGCCTTCCAAGCGATCTCGTAGGCAGTAAGGTACTGATTGAACACCTGAGCGCCTGAGAGTTATACTAACGGGACCCGAAAGGGGAGTAGGTCGCCCGCACCGCTTGCGGGTCCGGTGGGCCGTCAATACGGCGCCCGACGTGAAGGCGCCCGGCGCACCGGGGAGAGCCCAACCTTACAGCTCGATGACCAAGACCTTTTGCGGCTGCACGCGGCAGCGCAGGAGGTCTTTCCTTTTTGCGCGGCCGCCGCAAGTCACGCTTGCGCTGACGCGCGAAAGGGAAAGGGCATGACCGAGCTTCCACAGCCGCCGAACGGCGGGCGTCTTATCCGGCCCGCGCCGGCGTCTTCACCCACCCTCCCCGACACCTGCCTGAGCGTACACGCTCGCCCGCCCCGCGCCGTCAGCCTCCCGTGCGTGTCAGACCTGTGCCCGACGCGAGGAGGTGAAAGATGAAAGCGCCTTCTAACATACTGATCGCTTACGACGGGTCCGCCTGCTCCGACGCGGCCCTCCATGATTTACGACGCGCCGGGCTGTCCCCGGACGCTGACGCGGTAGTCCTGACGGTGGCCGACGTCATCATCCCGCCGCCGGATGAGGAACTCCCGGGCGCGCCCGCGGTGCGGATCGCCGGGCTGGAGCGACGCCACCGGGAGATGAGGGAGAGGGCCGTCAAAGAGGCGCGGGCTTTGGCCGAGCGCGCGGCGGGGCGAGTTAAAGAAGACTTCCCGGGCTGGCGGGTGAAGGCCGAGGTGGGCTGCGACTCGCCCCCCGTGGCGTTGATCATGACGGCCGACCGTCTGCAAGCCGATCTCATCATCGTCGGCTCTCACAGGCACACGGTGGCGGGCGGGCGCCTCATCCTCGGCAGCACGTCCCAGCGGGTGCTGTACGACGCGGGGCGCTCCGTGCGCGTGGCGCGCTGCTCCGATGGGCGGCGTGAGGGCCCGGTGCGGATAATTGTAGGGTTCAGCGGCACGCCGGACGCGGAAGAGGCCGTCGCCGCGGTCGCGGCGCGGGCGTGGCCGGAGGGCAGCGAGGCGCGCCTCGTCATCGCGGGACGTGGGCCGGGCCGCGACTCAACAAGCGCGGCGGCGGAGAGGCTGCGCGCCGCGGGGCTGAGCGTGTCGGAGTTCGTCCGCGAGGGCGACCCGGCGCACGTCCTCATCGCCGAGGCCGAGGGGTGGGACGCCGACTCCATCTTCGTCGGCACGAGGGGGCTGCACGGCTTCCAACACCTGCTCCACGGCAGCGTCGCGTCGGCGGTGGCCGCGCGCGCGCAGTGCTCGGTCGAGGTGGCGCGCCGCGCGGCGCCAGAGGAGTCGAAGGGAGAAGACGCCCATGCGGGTTGAAACCGTTCCCCCCAAAAGTGTTGACGCGGGGCCGGGCCACGGCGGCGCCGAGCCCGTACGGGAGTGGCACGCGCTCACGGCCGAGGAGGGCTTCGCGAGGCTTCGGTCTGGCCCGCGCGGCCTGACGGACGCCGAGGCCGCGCGCCGCCTCGGGGAGTACGGCCCGAACGAGCTACAGGCCGCGAGCCGAATCTCTCCTTGGGCGATCCTGCTCGAACAGTTCAAGAACGTCCTCATCGTCATCCTGCTGCTGGCGACGGCGCTCTCGGCCTTCCTCGGCCACGGGGTCGAGGCCGTCGCCATCACGGTCATCGTGCTCTTCGCCGTCGTCCTCGGCTTCGTGCAGGAGTACCGGGCCGAGCGCGCCATCGAGGCGCTGCGCGAGATGGCCGCGCCCAACGCGACCGCCGTGCGCGACGGACGTGAGAAGCGCGTCCCCGCGCGTGAACTCGTCCCCGGCGACTTGATTCTGCTGGCGACGGGCGACAAGGTTCCGGCCGACGTGCGGCTCGTCGAGGCGGTGAACCTGCAGACGGTGGAGGCCGCGCTGACGGGAGAGTCGGCGCCGGTCGAGAAGCACACCGAGAGGCTCGCGGACGAGGGTCTCCCGACCGGCGACCGGAAGAACATGGCCTACGCCGGCACGGCCGTCACCTACGGGCGCGGCCGCGCGCTCGTCGTCGCCACGGGGATGGCGACCGAGTTCGGCAAGATCGCGCGGATGCTCGAAGAGGTCGAGACGACGCGGACGCCCTTACAGGCGAACCTCGACCGCGTGGGCAAGGCGCTGGCGCGCGCCGCGGTGGTCGTCGTCCTCGTCATCGTCGCGCTCGGCCTCTTCCGCGGCCAGCCCTTCGTCGAGATGCTCATCTTCGGCGTGGCGCTGGCGGTCGCGGTCGTCCCCGAGGCGCTGCCCGCGGTCGTCACCATCTCGCTCGCGCTGGGCGTCAAGCGGATGGTCAGGCGCAACGCGCTCGTGCGCCGGCTCCCGGCGGTCGAGACCCTGGGCAGCACCTCCGTCATCTGCTCGGACAAGACGGGCACGCTGACCAAAGACGAGATGACGGCGCGCCGCCTGTACGTCGGCGGCCAGATACTCGACATCTCGGGCACGGGATACGAGCCGACGGGGACGTTCTCGCGGGACGGGTCGGACGTCGAGCCGGGCGAAACCCTTCGGCTGCTGCTACGCGCGGCGGTGCTCGCCTCGGACGCGCGCGTCGAGCGGAGCGAGGCCGGCGACAAGTGGGAGGTCAAAGGCGACCCGACCGAGGGCGCGCTGGTCGTGGCCGCGTCCAAGGCCGGCTTCGACAAGGCGGAACTCGACGCGCGGTTCCCGCGGGTCTCAGAGATTCCGTTCACGTCGGAGACCAAGCGGATGACGACGGTGCACCAGACGGCGGACGGCGTGACGGCGTACTCGAAGGGGGCACCGGAGATCATCGTCGGGTCGTGCGCGTATCACCTGACGGCGGCAGGTGAGGAACCGCTCGACGACGCGCGCCGGGCCGAGGCGCTTGAGGCCGCACGGAGGATGGCGGGCGAGGCCCTGAGAGTCCTGGCGGTCGCGCACAAGCGGGACGCCGCGGTCGAGACGGCCGAAACTCACATGACGCTGCTCGGGCTCGTCGGGATGATTGACCCGCCGAGGCCCGAGGCGAAGGCGGCCGTCCGCGAGTGCGAAGAGGCGGGCATCAAGGTCTTGATGATTACGGGCGACCACCCGCTCACCGCCAAGGCCGTCGCCGAAGAGCTGGGGCTCAGCAAGGGGGGCCGGGTCGTCACCGGCCCGGAGCTGGAGGAGATGAGCGACGAGGAGTTGGAGCGCGAGGCCGACTCCGTCGAGGTGTGCGCGCGCGTCTCGCCGGCGCACAAGTTGCGCGTCGTCACCGCCCTTCAGCGGCGCGGACACGTCGTCGCCATGACGGGCGACGGGGTCAACGACGCGCCCGCGCTGAAGAAGGCCGACATCGGCATCGCGATGGGCATCACCGGCACGGACGTTTCCAAAGAGGCGGCCGCGATGACGCTCACCGACGACAACTTCGCCTCCATCGTCGCGGCCGTCGAGGAGGGGCGCGGCATCTTCTCGAACATCAAGAAGTACCTGATGTACCTGCTCTCGTCGAACGTCGGCGAGATCGGCCTGATGGCCGGGGCGGCGCTCGCGGGGCTGCCGATACCTTTGAGCGCGGTGCAGATTCTCTACGTTAACCTCGCCACCGACGGGCTGCCCGCGCTCGCCCTGGCCGTAGACCCGCCCGAGGACGACCTGATGCGGCGTCCGCCGCGCGAGCAAAAGTCGGGCATCTTCACGCGCCCCGTCGTCGTGCTCATGCTGGTCGGGGGGCTGTGGTCGGCCGTGGTTAACTTAGGGCTGTTCGTCTGGGCCTTGAACTCGGGCCGGAGCGTGCAGGAGGCGATGACGATGACGTTCGTCTCGCTCGTCCTGATACAATTCTTCAAGGCGTACAACTTCCGCTCCGACCGCCACTCGGTGCTGCGCCGCCCCTTCGCAAACAAGTGGCTCAACCTCGCCATCGCCTGGGAGTTGGTGATGCTGGGGTTGATCCTGTACGTGCCGCTGCTGGAGAGGGTCTTCGGCGTCTACGGGCTGCCGCTCATAGACTGGTTAATCATCGTCGCCGCGGCCCTGACCGTCTCGCCCGTCCTTGAACTGGCGAAGTGGGCCGAGCGGCGCGGGTGGCTCGGAGAACTCCGTTAGGGGTAGAGTTCCCCCGTGCGGCGACGCGGGGCGCGGCCCCGCGTCGCCGGACGAGGGTATTTATCGGCTGATTGGTTTCACAGAGGAGATTACCCATGAACTGTCCGTCCTGCGGTGAGGTCAAATTGTCGATGACCGAAAGACAAGGCATCGAGATTGATTACTGCCCACAGTGCCGCGGCGTGTGGCTCGACCGGGGCGAGCTGGACAAAATCATAGACCGGTCGGTGGCCGACGGGCCGGCGGGCGCGCCGCCCCCGAGGAGGGAGGATGACGAGCGCCGCGATTACCCCGAACGCCGTGAGCACCACCAAAGCCACCACGACTCTCACCGCGGCGAGTATTACAAGAAGAAGAAGCGGGAGGGCTTCCTCTCCGACCTCTTCGACTTCTAACAGGTGCGGCTCAGCCGGCAGGATTTGAGGGCGCTCATCGGCGAGGGGGCTGTGATGTGATGAAGCAGGCACCTCCAGCTTGAATGTTCGAGCTGGAGGTGCCTGCTTCATCACATCACTACCGACGGCGACACCCACGCAAAAGCAGGCGGCTAATGTCCATCGGGAAGGCGCAGTTCCTTGGACGAAGACATCAGGTGAAGAGCGTGCGCCGGCTTACCAACGGCCATGAGAGACCGGGGCACTTCTTCACTACGACGCTCCCAGACTACTACAGTTTACCGAGCGGCACGCCTGCTCTCATTCTGTTTCTATGCTGTGATAGCGGCAAAATGATTTGGAGAGGGAGTTTCTAAACAATTGAGTAAAGGAGATTGCAACAAAGATGGAATGGCTGGCTGACCCGCAACTTTGGATTGCGTTTTTAACATTAACGCTTCTGGAACTTGTTCTGGGTATCGACAACATCGTTTTTATCTCGATTCTTGCGGGCAAGTTGCCGCCCGAACAACAATCAAAAGCGCGTTATGTCGGATTAGGGCTGGCACTCGGGATGCGCGTGATTCTGCTTTTTTCTTTGTCGTGGGTGATCGGTTTGACCGCGCCTTTATTTACCGTTTTCAGACAGGAATTATCGGGACGCGATCTGGTGCTGCTCATCGGCGGTCTATTCCTATTGGCTAAAAGCACGCACGAAATTCACGGCTCACTCGAAGGCGAAGAAGGTCATAAGTCCGCGAAAATTTATCCGTCGTTTGCCGGCGTTCTAATCCAGATTGCGCTGCTTGACATGGTCTTCTCGCTCGATTCGGTGATCACGGCGGTCGGAATGGTTGATGATCTCTGGATCATGATTGCGGCGGTGGTCGTCTCCATCGTTTTTATGATGGCTTTTGCGGGCAGCATCGGTACATTTGTCCAAAAACATCCGACGGTCAAGATGCTTGCCTTGTCGTTCCTGATTCTCATCGGCGTCACGCTGATTGCCGAAGGTTTAGACCAGCACATCCCGAAAGGCTACATCTATTTTGCGATGGCGTTTTCGGTGCTGGTCGAAATTTTGAATCTGCGCCTGCGCAAAGCGAAAACTCCGCCGGTGCATCTGCATAACGCTTATGACGACAAAGACGAAGCCAAAGCGTTGCAGATGGAATGATCTGTTCGCCGGTAAATTTATACTGGAAAAATAAAGCGTGCTGTAGATGGCTTTGATTGTGATGCAAACGACCGTGAGTTTAGAGGTGGCCGACTCAGCCGGTGTTATTAGCGCGCGTGCGGGGGGACGCAGATGCCCGTAGGCGTTCGCGACTGTCTGGCGTACCTAGCGTGGGTTATCACCCTGCTGGCGACCGTGGGGAGTCTCTTCTTCAGCGAGGTGATGGGGCTGCCGCCGTGCGTCCTGTGCTGGTATCAGCGCGTCGCGATGTACCCGCTGGTGCTGATTATCGCCACGGGCATCGTCAGGCGCGACGCCCGGATGAGGGCTTACGCGCTGCCGCTCTGCCTGGCGGGGCTGGCGGTCGCGGTCTATCACAACCTGCTCTACTACGGCGTCATCCCCGAAAGCCTCACGCCCTGCTCGGAGGGGGCTTCGTGCAGCGAGAGGCAGATCGAGTGGCTGGGCTTCGTCACGATCCCGCTCATGGGTCTCGCGTCGTTCGTCGTGGTGGCGCTGTGCCTGCTTTTCTACAGGCCGGAAACGGAGAAGGAGTAGCATGCGGAAAGAGGTCAAAATCCTGGCGCTGATTAGCGTGGTCGTGGCCGTCGCCGTCGTCTTCGGCGCGAGATATTACCGCGACGCCGTGCAGGGCGAGCGCAAAGGCGGCGCGAACGCGGACGGCCCGCTGGTGCGCCCGGACAGCCCCGCGCTCGGGCCGGCGGACGCCCCCGTCACGCTGGTCGAATTCCTCGACCCGGAGTGCGAGTCCTGCGGCGCGTTCCACCCGACGGTGAAGAGGATTCTGAAGGAGTACGACGGCAAGGTCAGGCTGGTCGTCAGGTACATGCCCTTCCACCCGAACTCGGTGCTCGCGGCCACGGTGACCGAGGCGGCGGGCGAGCAGGGCAAGTACTGGGAGATGCAGGAGCTTCTGTTCCGCCGCCAGCCCGAGTGGGGCGAGGTACACGGGCACGGGGGGCCGGCCGCGCCGCCAGTCCGCCGCGCGCCTCCGGCCGTCCTCTTCGAGAGGTACGCCGCGGAGCTGGGCCTCGACGTGGAGAGGGTTCGCGCCGCGGTCGCCGAGAACCGCTACGCCGCAAAGGTCGAGCGCGACAGGAGGGACGGGGCGGGCCTCGGCGTCACCAAGACCCCCACCTTCTTCGTTAACGGGAGGCAACTGGCGCGCTTCAGCCAGCAGGACTTGCGGGCCCTCATCGACGAAGAGTTGAAGAATTAGAGCAGTTTTCAGTTGAGTAGCAGGCACGAGCCAGCTACATTACGGCGCATGAACGCTTACTCCTC
>Ga0196977_1000094_pt1 | contig 58913 bp, 34 predicted proteins | sample S3v_1013CmetaG_FD_148634 | JGI IMG/M metagenome (GOLD analysis project Ga0196977, IMG submission 148634) | Soil microbial communities from Anza Borrego desert, Southern California, United States - S3+v_10-13C | ecosystem: Environmental > Terrestrial > Soil > Desert | place: USA: California... | reverse complement strand
GGTGAGCTTGTCCGCGTGATCATCGATGCCGACCCAGTTGCTAAGATGTGCCATGACCCGTTCCTCCTGTATGTAGCTCTGCACGTGCACCTCGCCGCGTAACCTACGAAACGTACACGACGGAGCGGGTCACTCCATCTTGTCTAAGCTGCGCGGCCAGGGCACTCGTGAGGAAACCCAAGCGGCGCGGCGGTTGCGGGCGAGAAGTTGCCTGCGACGCCTGCCGAACTGCAACCGCCGTGACGCCGTCACGCTGGCGATGACGTAGGCAGCTCGGCTGCCGGACCGAAGCCGGGCCGCGCCAGCTTCAGCGTGAAGTTAGCCAGCAGTTCATATGCGGCGCAAGTTGACGTATAGCCTCAGGACAGGATTGACGAACTCGTAGACTCCCTGTCTCTCCGTGAGTCGGCGGAGAACAGGACCGAAATTCTCGTCAACTAACCGAGGGATAAGTTGGTCAACATACCTGACATCAAGATCTTCGGCCGTCTTTCGCGCCTCCTTGAGCACAACGCGGCCGAGATCTTCGTTGTAGTGCGCAACGTCTTCACGTTGCTCTGCTAGCAGGTGCAGCAACACTTGGCGATCTGGCGAATTGCCGATCGCGCGTTGGTAGGCGCTCTCCAGCGTCGGAAAGGCTTTACCCGAACGCACATCCTCAAGCACACGGGCATAAACCTCTTCCGATACGAAATTCGTATTCAGAGTGTTCGCTTGGCTTACACATTCCTTCCCGAGCAGCTGAACGAAGTATGGGTATCCCTGTGACGCGGCGGCAATCTTCGCAGCAACGGTCGGGTCAAATCTGATTGCGCCGTCGAATAGCTTTTCAGCAGTGGTAACGATCTGGGTCGCCTCCGGAAGCGACATTGGGTGAACTTCGAGCGCGCCTTCTTCGAGCAGTCGCTCCACCGACGCATGATCCGTGACCAGATCCGTAAGGTCATGACCGATGCCGCTGATCGCAAACTTCACTTCGTCTGAGCTGAGCGACTTGATGAGAGAACCAATGCTGGACTTGTCACGAATTACGTCAAACTCGTCCAACAAGATGAGGAGGCCGTCGCGTCGCATGCGTTTCTTGACTTGATGCGTGACGATGGACGACACGAAGTTGCGGAAGGTCTGCACAATGTCGTTCGGTACGATCCGCGCATAACGTGATGACTCGACGCCTTTTGCTCCCCAGGCGATCACCTTCAGATCGGTTCCCGCATGGACCTCTTTCGACCGTTCGAACTCAACGAGTTCCTTGCCGTCGTCCGGAACAAGACGCAGAAGTCCGTCCTCCTCGTTCTGATCGTTGCACAAACGCGCGAGCAGATCCGTCGCATTGTGAATGGTGGAGTCGCAGACATAGTAAGCCGTGAGGTACGATCGCGGGTGAGATGGAATGGCGTGGCCAAGTCCAGCTTTCTTCAGCAGCGTGAAATCGCCCGTGGCCATCGCTTGCAATTGCCTCATTAGCGATGACTTACCGACGCCTCGCTTGCCGTAAACGGCGATTAGACCCAACGGTGTGTCGAGAGATTTCAGGCAATCCTGAACGAGCTGCGCGCGGCCAACGAAACGGCTCGGATCTCGAATGACGCTGGACGTGAATCCGATCTCAGGATTGACTGGCATGGACGGATTATCTCACGGGCGTTCCGTCGGTCCGCCGAACTCTTACGTCGGCTGGTCCGCGTAGCGCGATCTTTACGTGGTGCTGACTATTCGTCCCCTGCTTACGCGGAGGAACCTTCCGCGTTATGCGGCGAATCACGCCGCATATTCAAGCCGGGGGTCGCTCGGCGCCATGTAGCACGGTATGTTTCCTCTGTTCGTCGGGTCGTGTAGCAAAACATGGGGCTCGGCGTTGCGCGATTCAACGGCGGCGCATGAGGCATGCACCGCGTTTTCGGGACTCGGGCGGGCGGGACGCCCGCCCGGGTCCCTCGCTACGCTCGGAATGATGTTCATTTGACAGCCACCGCCGTCACGTAGCGGATATCGCCCCCGCCCTGAGCAAGGCGGAACGGGTGGATCTCGACCTGATCTTCGTCGCGCACTACCACCACCACCCCGCGGCTGATGCCCATTGGGCCGGCTGCGAAGTAGCGCACGCCGATGTGGTACAGGCCGCGATCGAGCTCGCTGGTGCGCACCACTTCCGGGCCGAGGCCCTGCGTAATGTCTTCGTATAAGCCGAGGCCGGAGCGGGTGGAGCGGTGGGAGTAGAAGCATTCCTCGCCGTTCGGATCGACCACGTGCAGGTCGACGTCGTTTGCGTCGGTCTCCCACGCCAGCGTCACGCGTAGTGCGTCGCGGCGATTGAGGTCGACGTCGTATTCACGCGCGCGCTCGGCGATGTCGGTGCTGCGCGACGGGTCGTTTTTCATCCACGCGCGATACACGTAGCCGAGCTCCTCGCGGATCACGCGTTGCACGTCGCGGTACCAGCCGGGGAACGTTTGCCGCGTCGCCGACTCAAGCACGCGCGCCGCTTCTTCGTAGCGCCCCTGGCTCCACAACATGAGCGCGAGATGGCGATAGCCGTTCGCGCGATCGGGACGCACTTCCAGAGCCTTGCGCAGCGGCGTCTCCGCCAGTCGCGCGCTGCGCGTACGCAACAGGAGCAATCCCGCACGTTGAAGTAATTCGGTTTTCGCCGGCGCCACTTCGATCAGCGACGCGAACGCGCGCGCCGCTTCCGATTCGTGCCCGAGCTCATCGGCCGCGAGGCCGAGGATTTCGTAGACCTGCGGGTTCTCGGGATCGTACGGCTGCCAGCGCAGCGCCATGGCGCGCAGGTTCGACCATTCGCCGAACGCGGCCAGCGTCTCGCTGAGCTGGTTGTACAGCTCGCGGTCGCGCGGGTTGTCGCGCAAATGCGCTTCGAGCTCCGCGATGCGCGCGCGGGATGGCTTCTGGATCTTCGTCCACATGACGTCGGCGCGCTTCGGCTCGGGTGCAGGTGCAGGCGCCGGTGCGACGCGACGCAAGCGAGACCCAGGCGTCACGGTGATCGCCTCGGACACAGCGCCGGGTGGCGCGGCGCGCGGCGCTTCCTGGTCCGCACTCTCGACGCGCAGACTCTGCCTGCCTGAGGCTGAGTCAAAGGCGGCAACCGTGCCACCGGCAACGCCTCCGACGACTCCGCCGACGACTCCGCCGACGACTCCGCCTTCGACTCCACCTTCGACAACCGCGACCTCTTCGTTCGCAATGAAATCCTGCTGCGGCGCGGACACTGGAGACGGAGTGGCCAGGGGCGGCGGCGGCGCGCTGTTCACGTTGCGCTTCTGCGCGACGACCGGCGCCGTCACCACCTTCATCTTCGGCCTGTCCAGCCGTCCGATGCCACCTGCATCGATCGTCAGGATCTGCGCGAGCGCGCGCCGGTTGAGGCCGAACCGCTGATAGTCCCACTCCGTTTCGAGCACGAGCATCGTGGTGCGCGGAATGACCACGCGCTGCTCGATGCTCACCCTCACCTGCTCGGCCGCGAGCGCGCGCCGCACCGCATCCGAGCTCTCGCCCGCTTCGCGCTCGGCGAGATGTTCGAGGTATGCGCGATACGCCTCGCGCTCGAGCAGCGGAGCAAACGTCGACTGATCGAGACGGCGCGTCGTACCAGCGACGAGACGCGGCTCGTCTCCCGGTTTTACTTTGCCCATGACGAGGACTTCGTCGCCGGGCGCGATGTCGTCGAACTGCGCAGGATAGATCCATTCCGCACCGGGATCCGCGAGACGTACAGACCCGCCGAGCGGCCGACGCAGTTCCTCCGCCGCCTCGGCCGCGCGCGACGCCAGCGCATCCGTGAACGGCACACGCACGATGCGTCCGCGCTTCGCGGTGATGGCCTTCGCCGTCGGCGCGTCTTCGCGGCTGCCAAGAATCAGGGCGTGGACGCGGGTGTTGGCGGGGATGTTCGCGATCGCGTTCTGCAGATCGTGCGCGGCGGTCGTGCCGAGCGTGGCCACGAGGTCGCTGGCGATGACTGCGGTGCGCGACGGATCTTTCTGCGCGCGCGAGGAGAGATCACCAATCACCGCCGCCAGATCGGTGCCGCCGATGAAGAGGCGGTCGCGGAGCAACTCCCCGACGCGGCGCGAAAGCGAGGAGGCGCTGCCACGCGCGAGCGGCACCACGTCGTTGTCGAACGCGACGAGTTGCACGTCGTCGCTCGCCGGCAACGATGCGAGCAACTCCTCCAGCGCGCGAATCCGATGCGGCGCGCCTTCCGCCGATGATGCCGACGTGTCGACGTAGAACAGCCAACTGCTCGGCGGCGCCTGCTGGTCGGCGCCGGAAACATTCGGACGCAGCGCCGCGAGATAGAAATCACCCGCGCGCAACAGGATCGGCGCGTTCCCTTCGCCGCGCGACGTGAGCACGATGTCGCGATCCGGCGTCCAGTTCTGTTGATCGAAGCTCGTCACCTCGGCACTGCTCGTCGTGAACTGGCCCGGCGTCGCGGCGTTCGGGATCGGCGTGACGAACGCGCGGAACGTCAACTTGTTGACCTTCGCCAGCCCGCGCAGCGGCAGCGTGTACGTGCGCGTGCCGTCGCGCAGCGGCAGCAGCGTCGTGTACGACAGGACCAGGCGCACCGGCGCGTTCGCCTCGATCGGGAAGACGCGCGCGGAGAAGCGGTTGCCCTGGTCCTGCTCGAGCAGCGCCGGGTCGCGCATCTGATGCAGGAATTGCTCGTAAACCTGATTGGCGCGCAGCCGCTCGACGACCTCCCCTTCCATGAGTTGCCCGTTCACTTCCTTCGCGAAGCGGCTGATGGCCGCGTTCGCGGGAAGGACGCAACTGAAGCGGCCCTCGATGCGCCGCGCCTGCGGATTGCGGAAGCGCAGCTCGAGCTCGGTCAGCGACAGCATCCCGTGGATGGCCGTGCGCACGGAGAGCTCCTCGAAGATCAGCTCCTGGCCGTCGGGATCCGCGAATGTGATCGGAGGCGGCGGCGGCGCGTCCGGCTTCGCGATACGCCGCGCGGGCACGAGCGTCATGGCTGCCGAGTCCGGCTTCTGCTGCGGCGCGGCGCCGAGGAGGAGGCCGACGATGACGGCGAAGAGGAGGGTGGCGGTGAGCGAGAGCGAGCGAGTGTAAGAGGACGGCATGCACGCTTAGACAAGGGCATGGGCGCGGAGGAAACCAGCATTTCTCCGTGCTCTTTGTGCTCTCTGTGGTTTTTTTTCACCACAGAGAGCACAGAGAGCACGGAGGTCGGTGCGCAAAATCACATAGAGGCTAGCCCTTCGAGGCGATAATCGGCGGTCCATTCGTCCCGAAAGGTCCGTCACCATGCACGCTCGTTCACTGAGAATCCTCGCTCTGCTCCTGTTCTTTGCCACGCCGCTTGCCGCCGATACGTTCACGCTCGTCGCCAGCGGCGGCAGTTGGAGCAACAACACGGTCTGGTTGCAGAACGGACTGCCCGCGGTGCGCTATCCCGGCTCGCTCGCCGGTACGGTCGACATCGTCAATCTGACGGTCCCGCTCTACACGGTCGCGGTGGATGTCGTGTTGAGCGAAGGGGTCGAGCTGCACGCGAACTGCCCGAGCAACACCAGCACGTGCGTGGTCGACGTCGGCGCCGCCGGCCTGCTGCGAACGTCCGGCGGAATCTCCACGATCACCGATGACGCGCACCTGAAGCTGACCGGCGGCACGATCGAGGTTCGCGGCGCGCTCTCCCTCGGAGTCGGTTCGAAGTTCGACTGGAGCTCGGGGACGCTCACCGGCGTCGGCGCGACCGACATCGCGTACGACAGCGTCGACCCCGCGATTCTCACTCTCGTCAACGGCATCCTCGACGGCCACTCGCTCACCGTGCACGGCAAGGCGATCTACACCGGCAGCTTTGGCATCAACAACGGCGGCCAGGTCGACATCACGACGAACGGCATCTTCGACATCCAGACGCTCGGTCCGATCACGACGAACAACCCGGCCACGTCGAAGATCGTGAACGGCGGCACGTTCGAAAAAACCGGCGGCGCGGGCGGCACGAACATCTCCGTTCCGCTGAACAACAACGGCATCGTGAAGGCGTGGTTCGGCACGCTGGTGCTGAGCGATGGCTCGCATACCAACGGCACGTTCGACGTCGCCTCGACGCACGGCCTCGAGATCGCCGGCACGTTCAATGGCACGTGCACGATCCAGGGCGCGGGCACGACCAAGATCGTCGGCACGCCCGTCATCGAGAACGGCGCGACGCTCAACGTCAACGGCGCGCTGTCGATGCTCGGCGGCTGGCTGCAGGGTCCCGCCGCCGGCACCGGCGTGGCCAATGTCAGCAGCGTGGTCACGTTCGACGGCGGCGCATGGCGGCGCAATCTGACTGTGAACATGCTCACCGCATCGACGCTCGATGTCACCGGCGTGGCCAGTGTGGTTCTCGACGATGCCACCGTCGTCGCCGATGCCGGCGCGCTCGTGAAGATCAATCCCGGTGTGAGTCTCGCGATCAACACAGGCAGCTCGATCACGAACAACGGCACGCTGCGGCTGACCGGCGACGTGACCGTTACGTCCGACGGCGTGTTCTCCCCGTTCATCGTCAACAACGCGCTGCTGGAGAAAACGGCCGGCGCGGGGATCGCGCGCATCGCCACGAAGGTCGACAACAACGGCACCGGCACCATCAGTGTTGCCAGCGGCGAGCTCGCGCTCAACGGCGGCGGGACGAGCAGCGGCACGATCAACATCCCCGCGGCCACGAACCAGCTCGTGTTCGAGAGCAACACTTACACGCTCGCAGCGGGATCGTTGTTCAACATCACCGACCTGGGCTGGTTCCGCGTCGACGGCGGGACGTTGTCGCTCAGCGCGCCGCTCACGCTGAAGTTCGTCCATCTCCGTTCCGGCACACTCCGCGGATCGACGTTGATCATCAACAACGGCCTGAAGTGGAACGGCGGCACGATCCTCGGACCCGGTACCACGCAGATCGCCAGCACCGCTTCCGTCGACCTCGCGAACCTCACCGGATTCGCACTGCTCGACCAGCGCACCATCGAGAACGATGGTGCGGTCACGTACAACGCCGGCTTGTTCGGGCTGCGCATGTCCAACGGCGCGATCTGGAACAACCGGAATGGCGCGAGCTTCACCATCACCGGCGACGGCGCGATCGAGAGTCCGTCCGGCGTCAACGCGTTCAACAACCTCTCGGGCGCTACGGTCGCGAAGAACGGCGGCGCCAGCGGCACGCGCTTCGACGTCATCCTCACCAACGCCGGCACGATTTCCTCGAACTCGCCGAACGGCACGATCATCGTCAACAACGGCGGCTCGATGACCGCGGGCTCGCTCGTGGTCAGCAACAGCGCGAACATCCACTTCTTCAACGGCACGTTCGCGATCAGCGGCGGCGTGATCACCGGCTCACCCGGCGTGGTGACGGTGCTCAACAACGGCCAGTTGAGCATCACGGACAGCGTCGTGTGCGCGGCGGCGTTCTCCATCTCGAACGGCGGCGTGCTCGACGTCGCACCGCTCAAAGTCTTCGCCATTGATGACTTTTTCTGGAGCGGCGGCTTGATCCAGGGCGGCGGCCAGGTGCGCGTCGCGGTGAGCGGCCTCGTGACGAATGCGGCGCCGACGACGCTGAGCGGCGGAACGGCGCTGACGATCGACAACACACTCGACTACGACGCCGACGCCATCAACCACCTCACCATCAACGACACCGCGCAACTCAGCCTCGGCCCAACCGCCGTGATGAGCCTGCGCCTCGACGGCATCCTCGCGGGTGCGTCGACGGCGACGATCGTCAATCAGGGCACACTGAAAAAGACCGTTGGCACCGGTACGTCGCGCATCGATGTACGCATCAACAGCAGCGCCGGCGCGGTTGGCGTGACCACGGCCGGATTTCTCCACCTCAAGACAGGCGGCGGCACCGGCAGTCTCGCCGGCACGCTGATCGACACCGGCACCGGCAGGATCCAGTTCGACGGCGACTATCTGATCGGCGCCGGCTCGTCGTTCATCGGCACGGGCACGGTGCAGATCGTATCGGGGATCGTGTCGATCACGCCGAACGTGACCATCGAAAACCTCCTGCTCGATGGCGGCGCACTTTCGGGCAGCGGCGTCGTGGCGATCAACGGCGGCAAATGGACCGGCGGCGACATGGACGGCGGCGGCACCACGAGCGTCAATGCCGGCAAGACCTTCGAGATCGCCACCGGCACGACCAAGAAACTGCGCCGGTCGCTGATCAACAACGGCACGCTGCTGTTCCAGAACCTCCCGGCCGCGTTGACGATGGAGAACGGCGCGACGCTGACCAACAACTCGCTCACCGAGCTGCAGATGAACACCAACTTCTTCTGCACCTGCACGCCGTCCACGTCGCGCTTTCACAACACGGCCACGGGCACGCTGCGCCAGTTCAACGCCGCGGGCACGAGCAACTTCCTCACCGTGTTCGACAACGACGGCGACGTCGACGTCGAGACCGGCATCCTGAACCTGATGAACGGCGGCACGCATACCGGCTCGTTCGGTGTGGACGCCGTGACGTTCCTGCAGTTCAGCGGACCGGGCGACACATTCTCATCCGCGTCATCGATCGGCGGCGCAGGCGCAGTCGGGTTCGCCGGCACGAACAGCGTCTTCGCCGGTACGTACACGCTGACCGGCGCGAATGCGAAGACGATCGTGCAGGGCAACGTCACGTTCAACAGCAACGTGAGCACGCCCGCGCTCGAGCTTCGCTCCGGCACACTCGGCGGCACGGCGAATGTCGTCATCGCCGGCGGCGGCCCGGTGAGCAGTTGGCAGGGCGGCACGATCCAGGGCAGCGGCGCGCTCACCATCGCATCGGGCGCCGTCGTCGACCTCAACACATCGTCGGCCGTAATCCTCGTGAGCGGCCGCACCATCACCAACAACGGCACCATCAACTACACGGCGTCGGTCAATCCGCTCACGCTCGGCGGCGGCGCCTCGATCGTGAACGCGCTCACGCTCGACGTGCAGACCGACACCGCGATCGCCATCGGCGCCGGCGGCGGCTCGATCACGAACAACGGCACGTTCACGAAGACCACCGCCACCGGTACCACCAGCATCGCACCCGCCTTCACGAACACGAACCTCGTCGACCTCACCAGCGGCATCGTCGACTTCGGCGGCGGCTTCACGCAGAGCGCCGGCCTGACGAAGCTCAACGGCGGCAACATGGGCGGTTCGTCCGTCGCGCTCAACGGCGGCACGCTCTCCGGCAACGGCACCATCACCGCCGACGTCACCAACGGCGCGACGTTGTCGCCGGGCACGAGTCCGGGCGCGATCACGATCAGCGGCAACTACACGCAGACGAATGCAGGCACGCTCGCCATCGATCTCGGCGGCACGACACCCGCGACACAGTACGACCAGCTCAACGTCACCGGCACCGCCACGCTCAACGGCACACTCAACGTCGCATTCTTCGGCGGCTACATCCCGACCGGCGGTGAGACGTACGACGTCCTGAACTTCGCGTCGCGCAGCGGCGACTTTGCGGTGAAGACGCTGCCGGTGTTCCCGGCCGGCGGCTCCATCGAAGCGAATTACTTCCCGACGAAGCTGCAGCTCGCGGCAGTCGTAACGCAGACCGATCTCGCGGTCTCGCAGACTGATTCCGGTCCCGCGCTGCACAACGACACCGTGACCTTCACCGTCACCGTCACCAACAACGGTCCTTCCACCGCGGCCGGCGTCACGCTCGTCGATACGCTGTCGAATGCCACATTCATCTCCGCGACGTCGACGGTCGGCACGTGCAGCGGCACAGGACCGATCAACTGCAACATCGGCGGCCTCGCGCCGACGCAGAGTGCAGTCATCACGATCACGGCCACCGCGAACTCGGTCGGCACGATCACCAACAACGCGAGCGTGAGCTCATCGACATTCGATCCGGACAACAGCAACAACAACGCGCCGACCGCCAGTATCATCGTCTCGCCGAAAGCAGACCTCGGCGTCACGATCACCGACGCAATCGATCCGGCCAATCCGCTGCAGAACGTGCTCTACAGCGTCAACGTCGTGAACAACGGTCCCGACAGCGCCGCATCGGCATCCATCGCGGTGTCGATCACCAATGGCTCCATCACCAGCGCGTCCGGCGCGCCGTTCACGTGCAGCGGCACCGGGGCCAGCGCAACGTGTACGTCCGCCTCGCTCGCACCGGGCAGCTATGTCATCACCGTGGCCGCCCAGGCTCCCGCACAAGGGACGATGACGCTCAGCGCCACCGCGTCATCGAGCACGACCGATGTGCCGACGACGAACAACACCGCCAGCGAGACCACGACCATCAATTCGTTCGTCGACCTCACCATCACGAAGAGCGGTCTCACCAACGCCACCGCCGGCAGCGGCATCGTCTACACGATCACCGTGAAGAACACCGGTCCGTCCGACGCCGCGAATGTGGTCGTCGACGATCCCACTCCCGCCGGCCTCTCATTCACCGGCAACAGCGGCGCGTGTTTCACGACGTTCCCCTGTTCGCTCGGCACCTTGACCGCGGGCCAGACCAAGGTCATCACGTCGCAATGGAACGTGGAACCCGACACGCAGGGCACGGCCATCACGAACGTCGCCACCGTCTCCACGACGACTGCCGACACCGCCCCCGGCAACAACACCGCCACCGCGACGACCACCGTTGATTGCACGAACACGACGCCAACGAATCTCCAGCCTGCGAACGGCGCCACGGTTGCTGCCGATGGCACGCTCTCCTGGAACGGCACGGGCAGTTCGTACACCGTCTTCCTCGGCCCCGCCGGCAGCGGCTGCACCACTCAGTTCGCAACCACCACTTCCACCTCGGTCACGTACTCCCTCACGCCAGGCACCACGTACGAATGGCGGGTTCGCAGCCACCTCGGCAACTGCGCGGTGCAGACCTCGAGCTGCATCACGTTCACGACCGCGCAGCAGTGCATCGCGCCGCAGGCTCCACTCGCACGCGTCGTCGCACAGACCACCACCGACAAGACTTACGCGGTCGAGTGGGACCTCGTGCCGGGCGCAACGCGCTACGAACTCGACGAAGCGACCAACGCCGCATTCACGAATGCGCAGACGTTCCAGGTCACCGGACTCTCGAAGTCCTTCAAGCACGACGTCACCGAACCGACGGCGTTCTACTACCGCGTGCGCGCGTTCAACGATTGCGGTGTGGAAGCAGGACCGTATTCGCTCGCCATCCGCGCGGTGATCGTGCCGCTGCCCAGCGGCGACGACCCGCAGGACGTCAACGTGCCCGCCGGCTCCACAGAGCTCATCGTGCAAAGCCTCTTCGTCCCCGGCGAGCCGGACCAGACGTTGTTCTTCAACGCCACCGCCGATCGTCCGTGGCTCACCGTGCGGCCCGCCAGCGGCGTGCTCACGCCCAACGGCGTCACGCTCGAAGTCACCGCCGATCCGCGCAACCTGCCGAACGGTACGTTCACCGCAAGCGTCATCGTCACGTTCGACGAGGGCTCTGGCATTCGCACGAACGCGAGCACGAAGAAGACGTTCCCGATGGCCATCAACCTCGTCACACCGGTTTCGCCCGTCCCCGATAAAGGCGCCACGTCGCAGTTCGCGATGATCATCCCTACCGTCGGTCACCTCGGCGGCATCAACTCGCAATGGCAGTCCGACGTGCGCGTCACGAACGCCGGCTTCCTCCCCGCGCGCTATCGCCTCACGTTCACGCCCGCCGCCGGCACCGCGCACGGCGTGCAGCAGACCATCATCACCGTCGACGCCGGCGCGACCACCGCGCTCGATGACATCATCAGCAGTTGGTTCGGCATCGGCGCGCTCGGCGAGAACGCCAGCGGCATGCTCGAGATCCTGCCGCTCGATGACGCCGCGGTCGCCGCCGCCAGCACCGTCGCGTCGAGCCGCACGTACAACGTCACCGCGAACGGCACGCTCGGGCAGTTCATCCCCGCGATCCGCTACGGCGGCTTCATCGGCAAGGCTCTCGAGAACGCGCTGCCGCAGATCCTCAGCCTGCAGCAGATCGCCGAGACCGGCGCGTATCGGACGAACGTCGGCATCGCCGAAGGCTCGGGTGAAGCCGCGTCGGTGCTGATGCGCTTCTTCGACGGCGGCGGCGCGAAGCTGCTCGAGCTGCCGCTGGAACTGGCGGGCGGCGAACAGCGGCAGATGAACGCGATCCTGGCGCAGCACGGTTTCTCCGTCGCCGACGGCCGCGTCGAAGTGGAAGTCCTCGGCGGCACCGGCAAGGTGACTGCTTACGCGTCGGTGGTCGACAACCTCACCAACGATCCACTCCTGGTCAGCGGCACGCTGCTCGCGCAGGACGGCACGACGCGCTGGGTGCTGCCCGGCGCGGCGAGCCTCGACACGGCCATCGCGCATTGGCGCACCGACATGCGCGTCTTCAACTACGGCGCCGCGCCGCAGCCTGCGACGCTCACGTTCTTCCCCGCCGCCGGCGGTGCGCAGGCCAGCACGGAAGTGTTGCTCGAGCCGGGCGAAGTGCTGACGCTCGACAACATCGTGAAGTCGACGTTCGGACGCGACAACGCGGGCGGCGTCGTGCACCTCGACACCGCGACGAATGCGAACCTCATCGTCACCGGCCGCACGTACAACGAGACCGCAGCCGGCACTTACGGCCAGTTCATCCCGGCCGTCACGAGCGCCGAAGCAACGGGAATCGGCGGGCGCACGCTGCACATCCTGCAGGTCGAGGACTCCGTGCGCTATCGCACCAACCTCGGCCTCGCGGAAGTGACAGGGCAGCCGGTGACGGTGGAAGTGCAGGTGTGGCTGCCGGACTCGAAGGTGACGCCGACGGTGGAGGTCCCGCTGGCCGCAAACGAGTTCCGCCAGTTCGGCCTCCGCGACCTCGGCCTCGGCAGCGTCTACAACGCGCGCGTCACGGTGCGCGTGATCGAAGGGACGGGTCGCGTCACGGCTTACGGTTCGGTGATCGATGAGCTGACGCAGGATCCGACGTATGTGCCCGCGCAGTAATCTGGAGCGACGGGCTCTCAGCCCGTCGAAAAGCAGGCGGGCTGCGAGCCCGCCTCTCCAGATGGCCTCACGTGATCTCTCTCACGGCGGTTGAGCTCGCGAAGCCCTACATTCTTCGCGGGTTCCTGCTCACAGTCGGATTGAAACGTTTATCATCGTTCGATCACTAACTGACTGCTGATCGTTTGCGCCGGTGGCCGCTTCCACCGTACGCGCGCGTGTGTATGTGAACGTCCAACGGGAGAGCTCTGCGATGTCCGGTGTTGCTGGCTGTCGGCGGTTCTTGTTATGTGCAGTGATGTTCCTGGCTGGTGCCGCCTCCGGGCAGAGCGTCGATCTTCGCGTCACCAACCTCTTCGACAGCATCGATCCGATCACCCTCGGCACCGGCGACGTGGCCTACTCGGCCACGATCTTCAACGGCAGCGCTACCGCGGGCACGAATCCAGTCGTCACGTTCACGCTCCCCGCGGCCTCGACGTTCGTCTCCGCGAGCGCGAACCTGAGCGGCACCTGCAACGCGCCGAGCGGCGGCACGCTCACCTGCACCTGGGCCGGCAGTTTCGCCGCCAGCAACACGCGCACGGCAACCATCACCGTCACCCCGACTGCCGGCGGCAGCATGAGCGTTACCGCGAGCGTCACCGGGGATCAACCCGACCCGACGCCGTCCAACAACTCGCTCACTGAATCGACCACGGTCAACGCGCAGATCGATCTCAAGATCAGCAGCCTCTTCGACAGCATCGATCCCATCACGCTCGGCACCGGCAACGTCACCTACACCGCGCAGATGTTCAACGAGAGCACCTCGAAGGCCACGAATCCCTTCGTGACCATCACGCTCCCGGCATCATCCACGTTCGTTTCCGCGACCGCGAACCTGAGCGGCACCTGCACCGCGCCGAGCGGCGGCGTGCTCACGTGCAACTGGACCGGCGACTTTCCCGCGAGCAACACCCGCACTGCCACGGTCACCGTCACTCCCACCGCGGGCGGCACGATGACGCTGACGGCAACCGCCGGCGCCGATCAATCCGATCCCGATCCGGCGGACAACACGGCGTCGCACAACACGGCCGTCAACGCGCAGATCGACCTCAAAGTCAGCAGCCTGTTCGACAGCATCGACCCGGTCACGCTGGGCACCGGCGACGTTACCTACACCGCGCAGATCTTCAACGAGAGCAGCTCGAAGGCCACGAATCCGTTCGTGACCGTCACGCTCCCGGCGTCATCGACCTTCGTCTCCGCAAGCGCAAATCTCAGCGGTACGTGCGGCGCGCCGAGCGGCGGCGTCCTCACGTGCAACTGGACCGGCGACTTCCCCGCGAGCAACACCCGCACCGCCAACATCACCGTCAGTCCGACCGCGGGCGGCACGATGACGTTGTCGGTCACTGCCGGCGCCGATCAATCCGATCCCGATCCAGCGGACAACACCGCGAGCCATAACACCACCGTCAACGCGCAGATCGATCTGAAGGTGAGCAGTCTCTTCGACAGCATCGATCCCGTCACCCTCGGCACCGGCGACGTCACCTACACCGCCACGGTCTTCAACGAGAGCAGTTCCAAGGCCACGAATCCGTTCGTGACCTTCACGCTCCCCGCGTCATCGACCTTTGTCTCCGCATCCGCGAACCTCAGCGGCACCTGCGGTGCGCCCAGCGGCGGGGTCCTCACGTGCAACTGGACCGGCGACCTGCCCGCGAGCAACACGCGCACCGCCACCGTCACCGTCACACCCACAGCGGGCGGCACGATGACGCTGACGGCAACGGCCGGCGCCGATCAGTCCGATCCCGACCCAGGGGACAACACCGCGAGCCACAACACCACCGTCAACGCGCAGATCGATCTGCGCGTCAGCAGCCTGTTCGACAGCATCGACCCGATCACGCTCGGCACCGGCAACGTCACCTACACCGCGCAGATTTTCAACGCCGGGACCTCGAAGGCGACCAACACGTTCGTCACCATCACGCTCCCCGCGTCGTCGACGTTCGTGTCGGCGAGCGCAAACGTCAGCGGCACGTGCACCGCGCCGAGCGGTGGCGTGCTGACGTGCAATTGGGCCGGCGATCTCGCCGCGTCCAACACGCGCACCGCCACCATCACCGTCACCCCCACGGCCGGCGGCACGATCACGCTCACCGCGGTCGCGGGCGGCGATCAACCCGATCCGAACAACGCCGACAACACCGTCTCGCACAACACCACCGTCAACGATCAGATCGATCTGCGCGTGAGCAGCCTCTTCGACAGCATCGACCCGATCACGCTCGGCACCGGCAACGTCACCTACACCGCGCAGATCTTCAACGCCAGTTCGTCGAAGGCCACGAACGCGTTCGTGACCATCACGCTGCCCCCGTCATCGACGTTCGTCTCTGCGAGTGCGAACGTCAGCGGCACGTGCACCGCGCCGAGCGGTGGTGTGCTCACCTGCAACTGGGCCGGCGATCTCGCCGCGTCCAACACGCGCACCGCCTCCATTACCATCACGCCCACCGCTGGCGGCACGATGACGTTGACCGCGGTCGCCGGCGGCGATCAGCCCGATCCCAACACCGCAGACAATACGGTTTCGCACAACACCGCCGTCAACGATCAGATCGATCTGCGCGTCAGCAGTCTCTTCGACAGCATCGACCCGGTCACGCTCGGCACCGGCAACGTCACTTACACCGCGCAGATCTTCAACGCCAGTACGTCGAAGGCGACCAATGCGTTCGTCACCTTCACCCTCCCCGCTTCGTCGACGTTCGTGAGCTCGACCGCGAACGTCGGCGGCACCTGCACCGCGCCGAGCGGCGGCGTGCTCACGTGCACCTGGGCCGGCGATCTCGCTGCGTCCAATACCCGCACGGCCACGATCTCCGTCACTCCCACCGTTGGCGGCACCATGACCCTCACCGCGGTCGCCGGCGGCGATCAGCCCGATCCCAACACCGCCGACAACACGGCCTCGCACAACACGACCGTGAACGCGCAGATCGACCTGCGCATCAGCAGTCTCTTCGACAGCATCGACCCCATCACCCTCGGCACCGGCAACGTCACCTACACCGCGCAGGTCTTCAACGCCAGCTCGTCGAAAGCGACCAACGCATTCGTCACCTTCACGCTCCCCGCTTCGTCGACGTTCGTCAGCTCGACCGCGAATGTCGGCGGCACCTGCACGGCGCCGAGCGGCGGCGTGATGACGTGCACCTGGGCCGGCGATCTCGCCGCGTCGAACACCCGCACGGCTACCGTCACCGTTACTCCGACCGGCGGCGGCACGATGACGTTGACCACCACCGCGGGCGGCGATCAGCCCGATCCGAACACCTCCGACAACACCGCGTCGCAGAGCACCACCGTCAACGCCACGCTCGACCTGCAGCTCTCGATCAGCGACAGCCCCGATCCGCGCATCGTCGGCGCCGGGAACGTCACCTACACATTCAACCTCCTCAACGCCGGCTCATCGAAAGTTACCAATCCCGTGTTGACGTTCACCATGGCGCCGTCGACCACGTTCGTCTCCGGGACCGCGAGCAGCGGCGGAACGTGCGGACATTCGGCCGGCACCGTCACCTGCAACTGGACGGGCGACTTCAACGCGTCGACCGGTCGCACCGCGACCGTCATCGTCACGCCGACCGTAGTCGGACAGATCAGCGCCACCGGCACCGTCAATGCCGATCAAGGCGACCCCGCGCCCGCGAACAACACCGAGACCGAGACCACGAACATCTATCCGGCCACGGCGCCGACGATCACCGGCTTCACGCCGATCAGCGGACCGGTCGGCACCGTCGTCACGATCAGCGGCTCGAGCTTCTTCTCGACTTCGTCGGTCTCATTCACCGGCGCCGGTGCGACGTTCACCGTTGTGAACGACACCACGATCACCACCACCGTCCCCGTCGGCGCGGCGACCGGCAAGATCACCGTGCTGAACACGATCGGCTCGACGCTGAGCGCGGCCAACTTCACGGTCACGCCCGCTCCCGATCTCACCATCAGCAAGACCGCGTCCGCCGCGACGGTGCCCGTCAGCTCGCCGTACAACTACACGCTCGCGGTCAACAACGGCGGCGCCGGCAGCGCGAATGACGTGACGGTCACCGACACGCTCCCGCTGGGCGTCACGCTCACGACCGCCGCCGGCACCGGCTGGACCTGCAGCGGCACGACCACGGTAACGTGCACGATGGGCGCGCTCGCACCGGGCGCGGCGCCGTCGATCACGTTGAACGTGACCGCGCCTGCGACCGGCACGACCGTCAACAACATCGCCAACGTCAGCACGACCACGCCCGAGACGAGCACCGGCAACAACTCCGGCAGCGTCGCAGTCGGCATCGTCGGCTGCCCGACCACACCGGTCGTCACCGCACCCGCCACCGTGTGCGCCAACTCCACCAATCACACCGCGTCGACGCCGCTCGTTCCCGGCGGCACGTACGCGTGGTCGATCACGAACGGCACGATCACCTCGTCGACCACCAGCAACATCATCACGTTCGACGCAAACTCGAGCGGACAGGTGCAGCTCGACGTCGCTGTGTTCGTGAGCTCCTGCCCGTCGGCGTTGAACACCGCGTTCGTGAACATCTCCGTGCCCACCGCCACGATCACGCCGAGCGGCCCCACTACATTCTGCAGCGGCGGCGGCGTGATGCTCACGGCCAACGCCGGTTCTTCCTACCTCTGGTCCACTGGCGCGACCACGCAGTCGATCAACGTCAATACCGCCGGCAGCTACACGGTCGCGGTGACAAATGCAGACGGCTGCACCACGACGTCCGCAGCGACGAACGTGAGCGTGCTGCCGCCGCCGACGGCCACGATCACGCCGAGCGGTCCAACCACCTTCTGCGATGGCGGCAGCGTCACGCTGAGCGCGCCCGCGGGCATGACCAACTATTCCTGGTCGAACGGCGCCACGTCGCAGTCGATCAACGTCACCGACAGCGGCACGTTCACCGTCACGATCACCAACCCCAGCGGCTGCAGCGCCACGTCCGCGCCCGTGAGCGTCACCGAGCTCGCGCCGCTGGTGGCCACCATCACGCCGAGCGGCCCCACCACCTTCTGCAGCGGTGGCAGCGTCACGCTCGACGCCGGCGCCGGCTTCACGTCGTATCTCTGGTCGAACGGCGCCACGTCGCAGTCGATCAACGTCGCCGCGTCCGGCACGTTCACCGTCACCGTCACCGACGCCAACACCTGCAGCGCCACCTCGGCGCCGACTGTCGTCACGATGAATCCGAATCCGACCGTGACGGTCAGCGGCCCCTCGACTGCGTGCGGCAGCGCCGTGCTCGACGCCGGTCCCGGATTCGCGACGTACAACTGGTCCAACGGCGCGACCACGCAGACGACCACGGTCACGACCACCGGCGGCTACTTCGTCACTGTCACCGACGCCAACGGCTGCTCCGCGACCTCGTCGCCGAAGAGCGTCACCATCAACTCCGCGCCCGGCGTCAACATCGCCGGCCCGCTCAGTGCGTGCGACAGCGCGAACCTCGACGCCGGCGCCGGCTTCGTCTCGTACCTCTGGAACACCGGCGCAATCTCGCAGTCGATCAACGTCACCACCAGCGGCGTCTACACCGTCACCGTGACCGACGCGAACGGCTGCACCGGCACCGACACGCACACCATCACCATCGATGCGACGCCGGCCGCGACGATCACGCCGAGCGGACCGACCACGTTCTGCGCGGGCGGCAGCGTCACGCTCACCTCCAGTCCGGCCGCGTCGTACTTGTGGTCGAACGGCGCCACGACGCAGTCGATCGTCGTCACCGCATCCGAAACGTTCACCGTCACCACGTCGAACGGCGCGTGCAGCGCGACGTCGGCTCCGACCGTCGTCACCGTTTCGCCTGGAGCAACCGTCGACATCACCGGTCCCGCGGCGACGTGCGCGGGCGCCGCGGTCACGCTCGATGCGGGCGCGAACTTCGCGTCGTATCTCTGGAGCACCGGCGCGACGACGCAGACCATCACCGTCACGCCGTCGACGCTTACGACCTACACCGTCAACGTCACCAACGCCAGCGGCTGCAGCGCAAGCGACACGCACACCGTGAACGTCACCGCGAATCCGGCCGCCACCATCAACGCGCCCGCAACCGTCTGCAGTCTCGCCACGAATGCCACCGCCTCGGTCGCACCGCAAACGGGCGCGACGTACGCGTGGACGATCGCGAACGGCACCATCACCTCCGCGAACAACACGCCGTCGATCACCTTCACCGCCGGCGCCAGCGGCTCCGTCACCCTCGACGTCACCGTCACGAACGGATCGTGCGTCAGCACCGGCTCGTCCGTCATCCCGATCGGCGCGCTCACCGTCAACATCACCGGCCCCGCCGATAGCTGCCCCGGCGACCCGTTCACGCTCAGCGTGCCCGCGGCATTCGCGAGCTATCTCTGGTCGAACGGCGCAACCACGCCGTCGATGACCGCCGCCGCACCCGGCACGTACAGCGTCACCGTGACCGACGCAACCGGCTGCACCGCGTCGGCGTCGCACACCGTGGCACCGCTCACCGCGCCGCTCGCGACGATCAGCGCGCCAGCTTCGGCGCCCGCCGATAGCGCCGGCCACATCGCAAGCGTGCCGCTGTTCGCGGGTGCGGCCACGTACGCGTGGTCGATCGCGAACGGCACGATCACCGGCGGCCAGGGCACGACCGTGATCACGTTCCAGACCGGCAGCAGCGGCACGACGACGCTCGGAGTCGTGATCGTGGGCAACGGTTGCTCGTCGAGCGACAACGTTGCTGTCGCAATCACGGAAGCCGGTCCGGGCTCCGCCGATCTGTCCATCTCGAAGACCGCGCCGTCATCGGTGCAGGCCGGCGCGCCGTTCGCGTACACGCTGGTGGTGACCAACAACGGCCCCGACACGGCCGGCGACGTCACGATCGAAGACGTCCTGCCCGCCGGCGTCACGCTTTCCTCCATGAACGACAGCGTCTTCACGTGCATCCCCAGCGGCCTGCCGATCCACTGCACCGGCGGGCTCGCCGCCGGCTCGTCACGCATGATCACCTTCAACGTGCTCGCGCCGCCGACCACCGGCACGATCACGAACACCGCCACCATCGCCGGCGGTCCCGGCGATGAGAACGACGCGAACAACACGTCGTCCGCATCGACGAACATCGTCGCTGCGCCGCCAAGCTGCTCGACCGTGCCTCCGTCGCTCATCGCACCGGCGAACAACGCCACCGTCCCGTCGCCGGTGACGTTCACCTGGAACCCGGTCAGCGGCGCGACCGAATACGAGCTCTGGATCGAGTCGTCGCTGGCGGGCACCACCAACGCGACGTCGCTCACACTTCCGCTGCCGAGCGGTGCCGCCACGTGGCACGTCGTAGCGCGACTCGCGGAGAGCTGCACGCCGCTCGTTTCCGCGGAGCGCACGCTGTTCGTCGCCACCTCGAGCACATGCGACAACGGCCGCCCGCAACTCCTCGCGCCGACCGCGGGCTCGACGCAGACGTCGCCGGTCTCGTTCCAGTGGACCTCCGTCGCGAACGCGATCGGCTATCGCCTCTGGATCGAATCGAACGGTACCGCCGCGCAGGACGTCGGCACCACTACCGGCACCACGCTGACCGGCAACATCGAGCCGGGCTCCGCGATCGCGTATGTCGACGCGCTGTTCAGCGGCTGCGGTCCGACGCGCTCCGATGCGATCCCGTTCAACGTGCCAGCACCCGATCCGTGCGCCGCGCGCGCGACTGCCACACCGATCTCGCCGAACAACGCGATCCTCAGCTCGTCGCTCGTCACGTTCCAGTGGCATGCGGCCGCCGGCAGCGCTGGCTATCGCGTATGGGCCGCGATCGACGGCGCCGCGCCGGTTGTCATCGGCACGACCGAAGGCACTTCGCTGCAGGCGTTCATCGAGGACGGCGACGTGCTCTGGTTCGTCGAGTCGCTGTACGAAGGTTGCCCGTCCACGGAATCGCAACGCTTCCACTTCACCATCCCACCGGCACAGCAATGCGGCACGAGCCCGCTGCCGAATCTCGCGCAGCCGGTCAACGACTCGACCACGCAGGATGGTGAGATCGACTTCCGCTGGACAAACGTCCCGAACGCGATCGCGTACGAGCTGTGGCTCGGCTTCGCGGACGCCGCTCCCGCACTCGTCACCACGACCAGCGCGACCGAGCACACACACATCGTGGCGCCCGGCACGTACGACTGGTTCGTGCGCGCGATCATGAATCGCTGCCCGTCGCGCGATTCACAGACGCGCACGTTCACGTTCACCCCGCCGCCCGCCTGCACCGCGAATCAGCGTCCGACAGCAATCGAGCCGCTGCCCGGCGCGACGCATACGCCGGCAGTGGCGTTCTCATGGGGCGCCGTCCCGAACGCGACGCATTACGAGCTCTTCATCGACGGCGCCGCCGTCACGAACACCAGCACTACGCAAGCGACGCGGACGCTGCTCACCGGACCGCACCGCTGGTTCGTGCGCGCGCACTTTGCGAACTGCGCACCGCTCGATTCCGCCGCGCAGCCGATCAACGTCGTGCAGCCGCCGCAAGCGTGTGCGCCATTGCGCGCGCCCGCGATCTCCGCGCCCGGACAGATCTCCAGCGGCGTCGAACTGCGCGTGCAATGGTCGCCGTCGCCCGGTGCGACTGCGTATCAGGTGCAGTTCGCGTCGACGAGCGATTTCCTGGACGCTGAAGTGATCGTCACGAACGCAACGCAGCACTCGCTGCTGCGCGTGAACGACGGCACGACGCCACTCTCGATCTTCGCGCGCGTGCGCGCCATCGACGCGCGTTGCAAGCCGACGCCATCGGTCTCGCCGTTCGGGCCAACGTCCGTCCTGCACATCCTGCCGGCATCGGCCGAAGCATCCGTGCCGCTGACGAACAATGACGTGGCGACCTTCACCGTGCCGATCGGCGCCGAGTTCGCCGGCCAGTCGTTCACCGCGACGGTCAAAGAAACGTGGCTCACCGTCACGCCGTCGTCCGGCATCGTCCCCGCCGGCGGCACCACGCTCACCGCCCAGGCGAACACCAGCGTCCTCGGCGTCGGCACGCACCTCGGCGCCGTCTTCCTGACGTTCGAAAGCGCGGGCAGCATTCGCACGAACGCCACCACGCTCAAAGTGCCGACGATCTCGATCAGCAAAGTCACGCCGGTCACGCCGTCGCCGAAGTCGACGCCGCCGCCCGACGCGCTGATCATCCCCGCGGTCGCGCACGCGAGCGGCATCAACTCGCAGTTCCAGTCCGACGTGCGCGTGACGAACAGCTCCGCGGAGCTGCTGCAGTATCAACTCACGTTCACGCCGACCGGCACCGACGGCCTCGCCTCCGCGCGGCAGACGACGTTCTCGATCGATCCCGGCCGCACCATCGCGCTCGACGACATCCTGCGCACGATGTTCGGCACCGGCGGCGACAGCGTCACCGGCACGCTCGAAGTGCGGCCCATGACCGAAAACGACTCGACGACGACGTCGGATTCTTCGCTCTTCGGCGGAGCGCTCGCGGATCTCGTCACCTTCGCGTCGTCGCGCACGTTCAACGTCACCTCGAACGGCACGTTCGGCCAATACATCCCGGCCGTGCCGTACGCGAATTTCGTCGGCATGAGTCCGACGGTGCTGTCGCTCCAGCAGATCGCACAATCCGATCGCTACCGCACCAACCTCGGCATCGTCGAAGCCTCCGGCAGTCCGGCCGAGCTGCTCGTCAAAGTATTCGGCAGCGACGGCCAGTTCCTCAAGGAGTTCCCGGTCAACCTCGCGGGCGGTGAGCACACACAGCTCAACGGCTTCATCTCCACGCAGGGCATCGGCACGTTGAGCGACGGCCGCGTCGAGATCTCCGTGATCGGCGGCACGGGCAAGGTCACGGCGTACGCGTCGGTGCTCGACAACGCCACGAACGATCCGCTGCTCGTCACGCCGGTCGCGCTGAACGATGCGGGCGACACCAAGTGGGTCGTGCCCGGCGTCGCCGATCTCAACAACGGCTTCGCGAACTGGCAGACCGACATGCGCCTCTTCAACGCCGGCTCGACCGACGTCGACGCGCTGCTCACGTTCCACTCGCAGGGCGGCGGCACGCCGAAGACACAGTCTGTGACCATTCCCGCGGGCCAGGTGCGGCAGTTCGACAAAGCGCTGGCCAGCGTCTTCGGCTCGGCCGGCGATGGCGGCGCGATTCACATCTCCACGCCGAGCGCCACCCGCCTCGTCGCCACGGCGCGCACGTACAACGAGACCAGCGGCGGCACGTATGGCCAGTTCATCTCCGGCATCACGCCGAACGAAGCGACCGGTACCGACTCGCGCCCGCTGCAGATCCTGCAGGTCGAGGAGTCGAACCGCTTCCGCTCGAACATCGGCCTCGCCGAAGTCACCGGCAAACCGGTGACGCTCGAGCTGTCGATCATTCCGCCGGACGGGAAGTTCATCGCCGTGACCGAGGTCGAGTTGCAGGCGAACGAGTTCCGCCAGATCAATTCGCTGCTGAGGACTGTCGGCCTCGCCGACACGTTCAACGCGCGAGTGAGCGTGCGCGCGATCGAAGGCGAAGGCCGCGTGACCGCGTACGCGAGCGTCATCGACATGCTCACCAACGACCCGACCTACGTGCCGGCGCAGTAAGTCTATGGAGTGCGGCGGCGCAAGCCGCCGCACTCCAAGTTACTTCATCAGGTTGAGCAGCTCGTCGAGATGCACGGCCTTGATCTTCACGTTCGTCAACAAACTGTCCGTGAACACCGGCGTCGCGTAGCCGTGAGCTACGCGCGCCTGCGACAGCGCAGCGCGAAGCTCGTAAACGTCCTGCGCCAACACGAATCCGGTCAACGTGCCGGTGAACGAATACGGCGAAAGATTCGCGGCCGCGCGCAGTGCATTCACGCGCGTTCGCAGCCGCGTAAAGTCGGCCGCGAGAACGGGCATCCCCGCCGTGATCGTCGACGATTCGTGACTCGTCGTCGTCGCCAGATCGATCGCGCTGTACGGCGAGTAATTCGGCGCTCCGTCGGCGGCGCGCACTCTATAAACGTACGTCGTTTCCGGCGTACGCTCAGTATCTTCGAATGATGGAGCGAATGCCGAACCGGCCACGCTCCAGGTTCCGTCGGGCGCGCGGCGCGAGATTTCGTACTGCGTCGCGCCTTCAACGGCGCTCCAGGACATTGCGACCGACGTCGTGCTCGTGGCGGTAGCGACGAACTGTTGCGGCGTCGTGAGCTCGTACGTGAACTGCTTCGGCGCCGTCATCGGATCTTGGCCCGGCACCGACACCACGACATTCACCAATCCGCTCGCGTGCAGCGGCGACACCGCAGTCATCTGTGTCGGACTGACGACGGTGCTGCTGGCGGTGATTCCATCGAACGTCACCGTCGCGCCAGGCACGAATCCGCTGCCGTAGATGGTCACGTTCGTGCCGCCCGCCGGAATGCCGCTGAGCGGCGTCATCGACGTGATGCGATCCGCTTCGCTCAACTCGTACACGTCGCCGAGGCCATTGCTGCTGTAGAAGAGGTACGTCTTGCCGCCCTGCTCGACGATGCGCAAATCGAGCAGAAACTGGGCGAATAGGCCCGCTTGCGCATAGCCGCTGGGCGCGAAGTAGTAGTACTTCTGGAAAAATCCGCCGGTGTCGAGCAACTGCGGCACGCCGGCGGCGATCTTCAGCAGCCGAAGGTCCGTCGCCTGAGTTGCGTTTGCCGGACTTGCCGTGCGGCCGCCAACCGCGATGTAGCCCGCGCCGGCATGCATCACTCGCGGCGAGAATGCCGAGCCATACACGTCATACGTCGTCGTCGTATAGCCGCTCTCCGAGGGCGTCAGCTTCCACAGCAGGTTCGTCGTGCTGGCGATCGTTGATTCCGTGAACCACAGGTTGCCGTCATCGTCGAACGAGAGGCCGTTGAAGAACTTTCCGGACGTTGGAGCCACGGTGGCCAGCGGCGCCGCATCCGCGATCAGGTCGGCAACGGTATAGATCCGGATCTCGCCCTGCAACGTTTGCAATGCGATGCGGCCGCTGGTCTCGTACTTCGACCACCGCATGAACACCTTGCTGTTGCCGGTGCGGGTTGCGACATGCGCCGGAGTGGCAGGCGTGGTGACGTCGTATAGCTTCGATTGCGAGCTCATGTCGGACGTGAAGACGTAATACGAGTCGCCGTTTCGCAGCGATACCAGCAATCGTTCCTGAACGTTCGTGTTCGGTACATGGACGACCGACGGCAACTGCGCGCCGGTCGCATCACCCTGGTCGGAGATGATTCCCCAGCCGAAGTCAAAGGTGGCGAGGTAGAGATAGCCGCGATCGTCGACGTCGATATCACCCACGACTGAATTGCTGTCGTGGAGGGGCGTGTCCCAACCCGAACCAGTCGACTGCGCGTGAAAGTAACGGTCGGGCTTCGCGAGCTTCTCGAATGGGTTCCGGCCGCCGTAAATCGATCCCGTCGGAATCGTGTTCACGGGAATCATCGCCTCTTTCAGCTTGGTGCTGAAGAATGTATCCAGCGTGAACGCGCCGACCATCGAACCGAGTTGGAGGTAGATCCGGTTCCGCGACGCAGGCGCGACGCGCACGATCCCTGTGCGAACGGTAATCATGCCCCGCGAATCGGTCTGCGTGTTCGACGAATCCACATACCGTCCCGCGTGCAGCGCGATCGGCGTTTCATACGGAAGCGTCGGCTTGTCCGCGTTCGGCTCGCCGGCGCCGTTGTTCCCCGGACAGCCCGTGCAGATCACCGGCGGATCGGGCACCGCGCCCGGCATCGGATGGTTTTGCGCCGCCGCGGAAAATGCGCACGCGAGCAGCACGGACACAACGGCAGACTTCGGCAACCAGTGCATGGGGACCTTGAGAGCGGATTTGGACTGCCTGCGATTCACGCCTGCAAGGCGCGCAAACGCAACCGAATTCCTTTGGAGTGCGGCGCAAAGCCGCCGCTTTGAAGCGGCAGCTTTGCTGCCGCACTCCGGAGTTACGCGCCCCGCGCGGCCTTGATCAGCGCTTCCATGTGCTGGAGGTATTTCTCCAGGGCGCGCCGTCCCGAAGCGGTCAGCGAGTACTCGGTCTTCGGAATCCGCCCCTCGAACGACTTCTTACAGGCCAGATATCCGGCTTCTTCGAGCTTCCTTGTGTGCACGCTCACATTGCCGTCGGTGGTCTTGAGGATAGCCTTCATCTCGTTGAAGGTGACCGAGGGGTTGACGGCGAGCGCGCTCACGATCGCCAGCCGCGTTTTTTCGTGGATCAGTCTGTCGAAGTCGGGGATTTTCGTCTCGACGACCGGCTCGCGGCGCGGCATCGGAGCTTCGGATTTTCTTGCTGCCCTGGCCATCGTTCAAAATCCTCCTGTGTCAGCCGCCATGATTTCTTGCGATCGTCCAGCCGAACACGATGTGCAGGCCGCCGAAGCCGGCGCCGAGCAGCGCGTTGGCGACCGGAAACGGGACCAAACATGCCGCGATGCCGAGGAGCATGAAGCAAACGCCCATGACCGGGACGACCGGGATCGAGTACGCGCCGCTGCTGATGAACGACGCGCCGTAGAGCAGCAGCCACGTCGCCGGCAACGCCGTCAGCATGCCGCTTTTCGCGAGAAAGAACGTCAGCACTGCGGCCGCGACGATCGGCGCGAAGTAGCTGATGAAGAACCGCCGCGCCGGCGTTCCGCGGAACGACACATTCGACCGCGAAGCCTTGATGTACATCGTCGCGCCGGCGATGAGCGCCGCGAGGATCGCCTCCGCGAGCCAGATCAGCAGCCACTGCCGCGAGAGGCCCGCGCGTCCCGCGAGCACCGACGCGACCAGCGCCGTGACCCCCACACCCACGCCGCCCCATCCGGGGATCGACGTGAACGCGCTGGCGCGCTCCATCGCCTCGCGGATGTAGCGGAGGTTATTGAGGGCGTGATCGCGGATCGGGGCGGGCTCGGTCATCGGCCACATGGTAACGCAAAGCGCTTTGTTCGGGACATCGCGTACAATAACTGTCCCAGGTTCGTCGGGTCCGGAGGATTCATGCGTCACGTAGTGTCTCTTGCAGTGGTGTTGTGTCTGGCCGTCGGGTCGATTTCCGCGGCCACATTCGAGACCGTCACGGATGCCGCTCTCGTCGAGCGCTCCGAACTGGTCGTGGCCGGACGCGTGCTCGATGCCGCTTCGAGGCAGCTCGAGAACGGCTCGATCGTCACCGACTACCGCCTCGCGGTCGACGACGTGCTGAAGGGCGCAGGCGCCGCTTCGATCGTCACGATCACGGAGTTCGGCGGCACGGCCGCGAGCGGCCTGATGCTGATCATCCCCGGCTCCGCGCGCTACACGCCCGGCAGCCGCGTGGTCGCATTCCTGAACGCGCGCAACGACGGCACGTACTTCACGTCGCACATGGCTCTCGGCCACTTCAAGTTCGAAGCGCGCCGCGACTTCGAGGTGCTGACGCGCGATGCGGATGGCGTCGAGCTCGAGAACGAAGCGCAGGCGCTGCGTCCGCGCACGGCCGCCGCGTTCGTGCGGTACGTTCGCGACGCGGCGAGCGGCATCGCGGTCGAGGCCTACGCGCCGAGCGTCGAGCCGGTAGGCGCAGATGACCCGCGCAAGACGCCGAAAGTCGACGCCGGTGCGGATTACGCGCTGAAGAACGGTTCTACGCCGCTCCGCTGGGAAGGCTGCGAAGCAGACTGCGTCATCGGTTACTTCTGGAGCGGCGATCAAGGCGGCGTCGTCAACGACGCGGGCAGCATCGAAGCGGCGATGGACGCCTGGAACAGCCATGGCGACTCGTTCGTCAACCTCGGCCTCGGCGGTACGTCGTTGGCCACGAACCTCACCGTCTTCGATAACGAGAACACGATTCTCATCAACAACACCTCGTCGCCAGACTTCGGCCTCTGCAACGGCACGATCGCGTGCGGCGGTGTCTGGGGCAACACCAGCACGACGCACGTCTTCAAAGGCACCACCTATCTCTCCGTGCTCAACGGCGACATGCTCGTGCGCCCCGGCACCTACTCGAGCACGCAGTTCGAATCGATCGTCGCGCACGAGCTCGGACACACGCTCAGCCTGCGTCACTCGAACAGCGGAACCCCGTCCAGCACCAATGCGCTGATGAATTCCTCGCCGCCGCTCAGCGGCGCCGTGTTGCGCCAGTGGGACATGGACGCGATGGCGGAGCTCTACGGCGAAGGCCTCGCGTGCGCTCCGCCGACGAACCTCATCACCACCGGCGCCGGCACGATTTTCAGCGGCCAGACCAGAACGCTGACCGTCAGCGCCAGCGGCACCGCTCCGTTCAGCTATCAGTGGTATCGCGGCAACTCCGGCGACGACGACAATCCGGTCGGCACGAACTCCAGCCAGTTCACCACGCCGCCGCTCACCGAGACCACCTCGTATTGGGTGAAAGTCAGCGGCTGCACACCCGCGGTCAGCGCGAACAGCAACACGGTCACCGTCACCGTCGACGAGTGCCCGGAGCCGGGCATCACCTCGCAGCCGCAGAACAAGAACATCGCCACCAACACCTCCACGACGCTCAGCGTCGCGGCCCAGGGCGGCGCGCCGTTCAGCTATCAGTGGTACCGCGGCGAACAGGGCGACATCACCAACCCCGTCGGCACCAACTCCCCGAACTTCAACACCGGCAACCTGACGCAGACGACCTCGTACTGGGTAAAAGTCACGAACGTGTGCGGCCTGCACGCGATCAGCCAAACTGCCACGGTCACCATCCAGGCGTGCCCGCGGCCGGCATTCACGACGCAGCCGCTCAGCCAGAACATCGCGTCGAACACCACCGCCACGCTGACCGTCGCGACGACGAGCAACACCACCGTTGCCTATCAGTGGTTCCGCGGACTCGTTGGCGATACGTCGAATCCGGTCGGCATCAACTCGACGAGCTTCACCACGCCGGCGCTCACGCAGACCACGTCGTACTGGGTGCGCGCGACGAACAACTGCGGCCCGACCAATAGCGCACAGGCCACGATCACCGTCGGTCCCACGTGCAATACGCTTTCGATCGCCTCCATCCCCTCCACCGTCAACGCCACCCTCGGTGACGGCCTCACGATCAACGTCACCCCCTTCGGCACCGCGCCGTTCACGTATCAGTGGTTCGCCGGCGAATCGGCGGACGATGCGAATCCGGTCGCGGGCGCCACGAGCTCATCGCTGCCGCTGGCGCCGTTCACCGCCACCGGCACGTTCCGCTACTGGGTTCGCGTCGGCGACGCCTGCGGCAACACGCTGAACAGCCCGACCGTCGTCATCAACGTGGCATGCGGATCGCCGACCACGCCGATCATCTCGGCGCCGTCGATCTCGCACTTCAGCGCCGGCTATGACGTGCAGTGGCTCGCGAACCTCGCACAGACGTCGAACTTCGAGCTGCAGGAAGCGCGCGACGCCGCGTTCACCGTCGGTGTGAAGACGTTCCTCGTCGACGAGTTGAGCGAGCACATCGATCCGCATCTCGAGATCACGACCGACACGCGCTTCTACTATCGCGTCCGCGGCATCGGCAACTGCACGCAGCAGCCGACACCGTATTCGAAGACCACCAGCACCGTCATCACCGCGCCCGAGCCGGCGAACAGCAGCGAGTTCTCGATCAGCGTGCCGCAGAGCACGACACAGACGTTCACGCAGCCGTACCTCGTGCCCGGCTTCGGGGAGATCGCGACCGCGGGCGACACCTTCTCGATCGTCACCGACGCGGCGTGGCTGACCGTCTTCCCGGCGTCCGGCGCGCTGTCCGCGGGCGGCACGACCGTGCAGTTCACGATCAATCCGTCGCTCCTCGAGATCGGCTCGACCACCGGCTCCATCGTCGTGACGCGCACGCAGGGCACCGCGGCACGAGGCGGCATCGTCACGAACGCGACCAGCAAATTGACGCTGCCGATTACGATCAGCAAAGTCACGCCGGTCACGCCTTCACCGCGCGACGGAAATGCGCCGCTCGGCACGCTCGTCGTTCCCGCCATCGCGCATGCGGCCGGCATCGGCACGCGCTTCCAGTCGGACGTCCGCATCGTCAACGCGTCGGGTGAGCCGGTCTCCTACGAGCTGTCGTTCACGCCGTCGCTCACGAACGGCACCGAGACCGGCAAGCAGTTGCCGCTGACGATTGACGCGAACGGCACGGTTGGCCTCGACGACGTCGTGAAGGCATGGTTCGGCGCCGGTCTGCTCAACGAAGGCGGACTGGGCACGCTCGAGATCCGGCCGCTCGACGGCGCGAATCCACAGGCCACGTTCGCCTCCAGCCGCACGTACGCGATCGACACCACCAGCATCACCGCGAATGCCGACTGCACCATCCTCCGCTGCACGCTCGGGCAGTTCATCCCGGCGCTCGGACTCGAGAAGTTCGTCAGCAACATCGGCAGCGATCCGCTCGCCACGATCAGCATGCAGCAGCTCTCGAACAGCCTCGACTCGAGCGGCTTCCGCACGAACCTCGGCTTCGTCGAAGGCTCGGGCAACGCCGCGAAGATGCTGCTCACGCTGCGCGACGGCGCGAACAACATCCTCCGGCAGGTCGAGCGCGACATCGCGCCGTACGGCCACGAGCAGACTTCGCTTTCCGCGGTGTTCGGCGCGCAGGCGCTGAGCGACGGCCGCGTCGAAGTGCAGGTCATCTCGCCGGGCGGCAAGGTCTCCGCGTACGCGTCCGTCGTCGACAACTCCACGAGCGATCCGCTGCTCGTCTTCCCGGTGCAGGCCGCGCGCATCTCGGCGCAGCATTACGTGCTGCCGGGCGTGGCCGAGCTCAACAACGGTCCGTCGTCGAACTTCCACACCGACATCCGCGTCTACAACGCCGGCGCCACGGCGGTGACCGCGACCCTGAACTACTTCCCGCAGGCCGGCGACAGCACGCCCCGTCCGCCGACGGTGGAATTGCTGATGCAGCCGGGCGAAGTCAAGGCGATCAACAACATCCTGCCGGAGCTGTGGCAGCTCAGCGGCACCGGCGGCGCGCTCGCGATCGATGCACCGAGCGCGGCTTCGCTCGTCGTCACCGGACGTACGTACAGCCGCGACAGCGACGGCGGCACCTACGGCCAGTTCATCCCCGGCGTCACCGCCGCCGACGGCGTCGGCGTCGGCGAGCGCGCCCTCGAAGTGCTGCAGCTCGAGCAGTCGGATCAGTACCGCACCAACCTCGGTCTCGTCGAGGTCACGGGCAATCCCGTCAACGTCGAGATCGTCGCTCAGACCGCCGGCAAGATCACCGCGCGTACGGAGTTGGGGTTGAGCGGCAACGAGTTCCGCCAGCTCGGCCTCATCTTCAGGCAGCTCGGCTTCACCGATGCGGCGTACACAGGCCGCGTGAGCGTGAAGGTCCTCAGCGGCAACGGCAGGATCGCCGCGTACGGCTCGGTCGTCGACAACAAGACCATCGATCCGACGTACGTGCCCGCGCAGTAGACAGTTCCCCGGAGTACCTCGGGTTCCTCGGAGGGGTTTTAACCCCCCGAGGAACCCCGAGGAACCGAGGAACCCGAGGAACCAGCGGCCGCGGCCGCAGCCGCAGCGGCAGCCGCGTCCACGAACCACCACGAATCCAATCCACTCGTCGCAACGGCGACCGGATGCTGTACACCCTCCCGCACTTCGCGAATCACCTTCGCTTTTCCCGCACCCGTCGCTAACACGAGTCGCTGTTTGGCCGCGCGAAGCACCGGCATGGTCAGCGTCACGCGCCACTGATCGAGTCGCGGAACGAACACTTCACTCGCGATGCGATCGTGTACGTCGAGCACCGGCGTCCCGGGAAAGAGCGACGCGGTGTGACCGTCGTCGCCGCATCCGAGCAGAACGAGATCGAGGTCGCCCGGCCACTCTTGCTCGAACGCACGCGCCGTCGCGGCGGGATCATTCAGCTCCGTCTTGAATCGCAGCCATCGCTCCGGCACGCCACGCGCGAACAATGTTCGCTCGATCATCGCGGCGTTCGATTGGGGATCGTCCATCGGCACGTAGCGCTCGTCGACGAGCACCCACGTCACATCGCTCGGCAGCGACTTCGACAAAATCTCGTACAGCCGCGTCGGCGTGGAACCGCCCGTCACGCCGATCGTTTTCGCGTTCGATTGCAGGATGGTTCGCGCCGCCGCCTGCGCGAGCGATTCCGCGTCATCGAAGACGCGCAGATTCACGCGGCCAGTCTCCGCGCGATCTTCAGCGTCTTCAGATACACGCGATCCGCTTCCGGACGTTTCAGCAGGCGCACGATGAGGTCTTCACTCTCGCGCGCGAGCGAGCGCGTGATGCAGTCGACCGACGTTTCGATGCCGTCCGAGCTGGCGATGACGACACCGCGTTCGCGATCGTGGCGGATGCTCGCGACAGAATCGTCGAAATGAATCTCGATCGATCCGATGCCCGCCTCATGCCCATCTTGTGCGAGCTCGAACGCGATCTCCGTCCCGCTCTGCGCCGTCAACCACGCTGCGTACAACAGCCCCTCTGCATTCGCGCCGAATGACGCATCGCCGCCGCTGATCACGCGCAGCTTGCGGATGTTGCGCATGCGTTCACGCATCGACGGCGGATCGAACAACGCGGCCGTCGCGGCACGCCACTCCTCGACGCGTGCCCAGTTCAGGTCCGCGGGTGCGGTCGTGGTCTGCTCGCCGATGCGCGAGACGAGCTCGAGGTCAGCCGCGCCGTTGAAGTGCGACGAGTCGACGATCAGTCGATCGGCCGGATCGAGCAGCGTCTCGACATAGCCATGCTGTTCGTTCGGCAGATCGCCGAGCCACCACACCGCGACCGGCATGTCCGGCAGCAGCAGCGCACTGACCAGCGGCGGGATGTGATGCACGCGCTCCCCCGCCGCGACGATGACCACTTCTTCCGAGCACACCTGCTTGCCGCCGCCGATGACGTGGCAGTTCGCGGAGATCCATGACGCGATGTCGGCGGCGCCGGCGGGATCCGCCCGAACGACGATCGTGCGCTGTGGCACGCGAGCACTGGCGCGCGCGAGCACTTCCGTCGCGCGCGCATGTTCATCCGGCGTCCACGTGTGCGCGACGACGTTCCACAACGCGGCGCGCGTGACCGCGCGTTCGTCTTCATTCTTTTCGGCGCGCCACAGCTCCGCGAGCTGGCGCTCGATTGCGGTTACATCGACCCGCACATCCGCCTTCTCCCCTCCCTGAGGGGAGAAGGTGCCGAAGGCGGATGAGGGGTGAGCGCCAGTCACGGTCTCCGCCATTTGCGTCCGTCTTTCTCGAGCATCTCATCCGCCGCTTCCGCGCCCCACGCACCCGCGGGATGGAAATGCAGCGGCGCCTCGTTCGCGGCCCACTGCTTCAGCAGCGGATCGAGCCACGCCCACGCGGTCTCGATCTCATCGCGGCGCGCGAACAGCGTCGCGTCGCCCAGCATCGTCTCCAGCAACAACCGTTCGTACGCCTCGGGTGGCTCCGCGCCGAACGACGTTGCGTAGCGAAACTCCATCGTCACCGGCGCGGTGCGCACCGTCGGTCCGGGCAGCTTCGATTCGAACTTCAGCGAGATCCCTTCGTCCGGCTGGATGCGGATCGCCAGGACATTCGCGTGCATCTTCATGCCGAGGCGGCTGAAGAGCGGATGCGGGGCGGCGCGGAAATGGATGGAGATGTCGGTCACGCGCTTCGGCAGCCGCTTTCCCGCGCGCAGATAAAACGGGACGTCGGCCCAGCGCCAGTTGTCGATGAAGATCTTCAGCGCCGCGTACGTCTCCGTCATCGACTCCGGATTCACCTTCTCTTCGGTGCGATACGCGGGCACGGGCTCGCCGAGGACAGAGCCTTCTTTGTATTGCGCGCGGACCGCATTGCCGGACGAGAGTGGCCGGAGTGCGCGAAGCACCTTCACCTTCTCGTCGCGCACCGCATCCGCTTCGAAGGCCACCGGCGGCTCCATCGCCACGAGTGACACGAGCTGGAGCATGTGGTTCTGGATGATGTCGCGCGTGATGCCGGCGCCGTCGAAGTAGTTGCCGCGTTTCTCGACGCCGATCGATTCCGCGACCGTGAGCTGCACGTGATCGATGTACTGGCGGTTCCAGAACGGCTCGAAGATGCCGTTCGCGAACCGCAGCACGAGCAGGTTCTGCACCGTCTCCTTGCCGAGGTAGTGATCGATGCGGAAGACCTGTCGCTCGCGGAACGTGTGCACGGCGACGCGGTTCAGCTCGCGCGCGGATTCGAGGTCGTGGCCGAACGGCTTCTCCACGATCACGCGCGTGTACGGACCGCGGCCCTCGGGATCGTTGACCATCCCTTTCGATCCGAGCGTCTCCGAGATCGCGGCGAAGAAATCAGGCGGGACGGCGAGGTAATAGATGCGCCGTCCGCCGGTGCCGCGCGTGCGATCGAACTCCGCCATCCGTTCCTTGAGCCGGTCGTAGCAGGAGAGGTCGCCGAACTCGCCCTGCACGTAGAACAGCCCCTTCGCGAAGTTCTCCCAGACCGCATCGTCGACAGGTCGCGTGCGCGCGTGTTGATTGCACGCTTCCTTCATCGACGCGCGGAACTGCTCGTCGCTGATCGCCGCGCGCGCGAAGCCGATGATCGTCTGTCCGCTCGGCAACAGCCCGTCGTGCGCGAGCGAGTACAGACCGGGAATCAACTTGCGCTGCGTGAGATCGCCGGAGGCGCCAAAGATGACGAGACATGACGGCTCCGGCACGCGCTCCTGCTCGAGCCCTTCCCGCAGCGGGTTCGGTTGCATGGGGCAAGTCTAGTGCCTCGGAGTACCTCGGAGTACCTCGGAGTACCTCGGAGTTCCTCGGGTTCCTCGGAGTTCCTCGGGTTCCTCGGAGTTCCTCGGGTTCCTCGGAGTACCTCGGGTTCGTAGAGTTGTAGAGGAGCTTCGCAATGGGTGTCCTCTACGACTCTACGACTCTAAGACTCCCTCCGAGGTACTCCGAGGAACTCCGAGGTACTTCGTGTGCGGTATGCTCCGCCCCATGACGTGGCAATACTCACCGCGCGTAGCCGTCGTCGCCGGACTGCGCACTCCTTTCGCGAAATCGGGCACGCATTACGGGCATCTCTCCGCGCTCGACCTCGGCAAAATCGTGGTCACGGAGCTCGTGCAGCGCTCGGGCATCGATCCGAATGAAGTGCAGGAGCTCGTCTTCGGCAACGTCATCCCCTCCGTCAAAGCGCCGAACATCGCGCGCGAGATCGTCCTCGGCACCGGCCTGCCGCGCCGCATCCCCGCGTACAGCGTCAGCAAGGCGTGCGCGTCCGCGAACCAGTCGATCACGGCCGCGTCCGACATGATCGCGCGCGGCTACGCCGACACGGTCATCGCCGGCGGCGCGGAATCGCTGTCCGACGTGCCGATTCTCTTCTCGAAAAAATTCGCCGACGCGCTCGTCTCCGCGAGCAAACAGAAATCGCTCGGCGGCAAGCTCGGATCGTTCTCGAAGATTCGTCCGAAAGACCTCGCCCCCGACGCGCCCGCGATCGCCGAGTCGTCGACAGGGCTCACGATGGGCGAATCGGCCGAGAAGATGGCCAAGGCCAACGGCATCACGCGCGAAGAGCAGGACCGCTTCGCGCTGCAGAGCCATCATCGCGCAGCGGAAGCGACGGCGAATGGGCGGTTCAAGGACGAGGTGATGCAGGTTGTCGTGCCGCCGTCGTTCGACAACATCGTCGACCAGGACAATCTCATCCGCGGCGACACGACGCTCGACGCGCTTTCGAAACTGCGTCCGGTGTTCGACCGCAAGTACGGCACGATCACCGCGGGCAACGCCTCACCGCTGACCGATGGCGCGGCGGCGGTGCTGCTGATGTCGGAGGAAAAAGCGAAGGCACTCGGCATCAAGCCGCTCGGCTTCATCAAGAGCTACGCGTATGCCGCGACCGATCCGTTCGATCAGTTGTTGCAGGGCCCCGTGTTCGCGCTACCGGTTGCGCTCGAGCGTGCGAAGGTGAAGCTCGAAGAGATCAAGATCATCGAGATGCACGAGGCATTTGCCGCGCAGGTCTTGTCCAACATCCAATGGATCGGCTCGAAGAAGATCGCGCAGGAAAAGCTCGGACGCAGCGAGCCGGTGGGCCAGATCGATCCGGAAAAGATCAACCGTACCGGCGGCTCCATCGCCCTCGGCCATCCGTTCGGCGCAACCGGCGCGCGCATCGTCACGACCGTGTGCAACGAACTGCAGCGCACCGGCGAACAGTACGGCCTCGTGACCGTGTGCGCGGCGGGCGGCATCGGCGTGGCCATGGTGTTGGAGCGCGAGTAGTGGCGCAGCTGGTCCGCGCCGTGTGCCCCCACGATTGCCCCGACACGTGCGCCATGCTCGTCACCGTCGAAGACGGACGCGCCATCCGCATGGCCGGTGATCCCGATCATCCCGTCACGCAGGGCTTCCTTTGCACGAAGGTGGCGAAGTATCTCGAGCGCACGTATCACGATGGACGTCTGCTCTATCCGCAGATCCGCACCGGCGCGAAAGGCGAAGGGAAATTCCGGCGCGCGACGTGGGATGAAGCGCTCGACGTCATCGCCACCAATCTGCGGCGCGTCATCGACACGCACGGACCGCAGGCGATCCTTCCCTACTCGTACGCCGGAACCATGGGGTTGATCCAGGGCGAGTCGATGGACCGCCGGTTCTTTCATCGCATCGGCGCGTCGCTGCTCGATCGCACCATCTGCGCGAGCGCGGGCGTCGAAGCGCTGAATGCGACCTACGGCACGCGTATGGCGCCCGATCCGGAAGACGTCGTGAACGCGAAACTGATCGTGCTGTGGGGCACGAACACGCTAACGTCGAACCCGCACCTCTGGCCGTTCATCCGCAAGGCGAAGGCGAACGGTGCGACCACGGTCTGCATCGATCCATTGCGCACGCGCACGGCTGTCGCGTGCGACGAGCACATCGCCATCCGTCCCGGTACCGACGCGGCGCTCGCGCTGTCGATGATGCACGTGCTCTTCCGCGACAACCTCGCAGACCGCGGCTACCTGAGCGAGATGACGATCGGTTGGGAAGAGTTGCGCGAGCGCGTGCTGAACGAATATGCGCCGTCACGCGTCGCGGAGATCTGCCGCATTCCTGCCGAGACGATCGAACATCTCGCGCGGCGCTACGGCACCACGCGGCCGGCGTTCATCCGTCTCAACTACGGGCTGCAGCGCCACGCAGGCGGCGGTTCCGCCGTGCGCGCGATCTCGATCCTTCCCGCGGTGACCGGCGCATGGGACGACGTCGGCGGCGGGGCGATGCTCTCGACCTCCGGCACGTTCTCCGCGCTCGACACGACCACGCTGCAACGCACCGATCTCATCCCACCCAACACCCGCACCATCAACATGACTCGACTCGGCGAAGCGCTTACGCGCATCGACAATCCGCGCGTCATGGCGATGATCAACTACAACTCCAATCCCGCGACGATCGCGCCGGATCGCGAGAACGTGCTCGCCGGCCTGCGCCGCGAAGATCTCTTCACGGTCGTGCTCGAGCACTTTCAGACCGACACCGCCGACTACGCCGACGTGCTCCTGCCAGCGACGACGCAGCTCGAGCATGAAGACGTGCACCGCGCTTACGGCCACACGTTCACGATGTTCAACGCGCGCGCGATCGAGCCGCTCGGCGAAGCGCTGCCGAACACCGAGATCTTCCGCCGCATCGCCGCGCGGATGAATCTCGACTTTCCCGAGCTGCAGGAAAGCGACGAGACGATGATGCGGCAGGTGCTGGCGAAGATGCCGTTCACGCTCGAGGAGCTGCGCGAGCGTTCGTGGATCCGCCTCGACATCGCCTCGCCGCATCTTCCCTATCGTCGCGGCTCGCGCGTGCCGACACCGAGCGGCCGGATCGACATCGACTCGGCACGCGCCGCGGCGTCCGGAGTCGATCGCATCCCCGAGTACGTACCGCCATACGAATCGGAAGAGCGCGATCCCGAGCTCGTGCGCCGTTATCCGCTCGCGCTACTCTCGCCCCCCGCGCATTCGTTCCTCAACTCGACGTTCGTGAACGTCGCATCGCTGCGCCGCGCGGCCGGCAAGCCGACGCTGGAGATCCACGCGGACGACGCACGCGCCCGCGGCATCGAGTCGGGCGTGAAGGTCTCGATCTTCAACGATCGCGGCGCGTTCACCGCGGAAGCGGTCATCACCGATCGCGTGCGTCCCGGCGTCGTGTCCGCGCCGTCCGTGTGGTGGGGCAAGCTCACAGATGACAAGAACAACGCGAACCACACCACGTCGCAGGCGCTGACCGACCTGGGCAATGGCGCCACGTTCTACGACAACCAGGTCGATGTGCGCCTATGGAGTGCGGCAGCAGAGCTGCCGCTTGAAAAGCGGTGGCTGCGCCACCGCACTCCATAGGACGCTGCGCTACACTGCGCGCGCGCATGCTCTACGCGATCTCCGCCCTCTTCGTCATCGTGGTCTGGCTCGCGATCGTGCTCCTCAACGAGCGCTACGGCCTCCTGAGCTGCGACCGCTTTCCGTCGACCGGCGCGAAGTGGTTCGCGTACGTCTGGCTGCTGCTCTTCATGGTGGGGCTGGCGCTGCTCGTGACGCAGTCCGCGCTCAGGCCGACGACCACGAAAGAGCTCGCGAACATGCCGTTCTACGCGCTGTTCTCGATGCACGCGATCCTGGTCGTGTTCCTCATCGGCTGGTGGGCTGCGACGGGATTTCCAAGCCTTCGCGAGTTCGTCAACATCCGCCACGAGCGACCGGCGGAAGTCGTCGCCATCGGAGTCTCGGTCGGCGTCGGCGGCTGGATCTTCACGCTCGCGTTGGCGATGCTCATCGGTTTGCTATTGCAGGCCACCGGCTTGATGGATGAAGCGCCGGATCCGCCGGCCATGATCGGCTGGATGGCCGCGCTGGCCGGCTGGAAGAAGGCGCTGATCATCCTTTCGGCGATGACCGTCGAAGAGGCGTTCTTCCGCTCGTTCCTGCAGAAGCGCGTCGGTCTGATCGCGTCGACGATCCTCTTCTCGCTTGCGCACTTCACGTACGGCAATCCGTTGATGCTGATCGGCGTGACCATCGTCTCGCTCGTCATCGGAATCACGTTCTATCGCACCAAGAACGTCATCCCCGGCGTCATCGCGCACGGCGTCTTCGACGCGATTCAGCTCTTCGTCATCGTTCCGTTCGTCGTGAAGATGATGGGCATGGGCTAGCGATGAGCTCCTACGCGGACGCTCTCAGTGCGCTGAGGTCGGGCGGCAACGTCGCCCGCGATGACGTGCGCAAATGGATCGATTCCGGCGACCTGCTGACGTGGAGCGTCGTGTACGCGCTCGCGGAGACCGGATGGGCGCGCATTCAGCCGGAGATCCCGGGCGACGAGCACACTGATTTCATGCGCCGCTACTTGTTGCGTTGCATCGAAGAGAACCCGCCGTCCGGTGATTATCTGCACGGCGGATACGAAGCAGCCTGGGAGCTCGCGGCCACGCTGAAACACTGGCGCCTCCTCGGCGGCCGCATCGCCGCCACCGTCCGCGGCGTGGCGCTCGATCTCGAAAAGATTTACCGCCGCGGCGAACCGGCCACGCAGAACCGCATCCTGTGCGGCGTGATGGAGCACGCGTTCGAAGATCCCGCCATCCGGCCGTACTTCGTCGACTGGGAACGGGATCCCGACCTGCGCGACGCGTACAAGCTGGCGCTCGAATGGGGCGCGGCGCACGAGTAGGCGTGTACCGCCCGCAAGCGGGGCGAGGGTTACCCTTGTAGCCTTCTCCCCTCGGCGAGGGGAGAAGGTGCCCGAAGGGCGGATGAGGAGTGCGTTTACTGCTCGCTGACGACCACGCCGTCGCCTTCGAAGCGGATCTTGAATCCGGCCACGCCCTCCTGCAGGATCATGACATTCTCGAGTGACGCATCATCGACGACCGTCGGGATCACATTGCCCGTCCACGCCACAAGCGCGTTCGAGGAGATGGAGAGCGGATACTCGCGCGTCACGCGCAGCGTGAGCGGCTCGATCGACGTCGAGATCGCCAGCGAGCCTTTGCCGAAGATCTTCACGACGTCGATCTTGCGCTGGTACGACGCGTCGTAGATCGGCTCGACGCGATATGTGAGCGAGTCTTCGAGCGCGAGCAGGTTGCTCCCTTCGATGTAGATGAACTCGTCGTTGAGATCGAGCAGGAAGGTCTTGCGGCCTTTCTCGTAGACGAAGATCTTCCCCTGCCCCACCGCCTTCACCAGCGTTTGCGCGGTGGTGCCCAGGAGGCCGGATTCGGCGACGAACTTGAGGTTGCCGGAGTAGCTCGAGACCGTACCGCGCTTGCAATGAACCGAGCGCGCGAAGTTGATCTCGAGGAAGCCGTTCTCGTGCAGCGCGAACGTCCTCGATGCGCCTTCGATCTTGCGTCCGACGTCGATGCGTTTCGCTTCGACATGCTGCGGATCGTCGACGGCATCCTGCAGTTTGCGCGCTGCAGTCACGGCTGCGACGGAGATCGGCGCCGTGACATCGGGCGGCGGCGTTGGTATGCGCGCCACCGGTTGCGGCGGAGGCGCGGGCGCTGCACCGGGCATCGTCCGCGTTGGTATCGCATCCGGCTTCACGGCCGGGATCTTCTGCGTGATGTGTGGCGGCGCGGGCGCAGGAACCGGCGCGGGCGGACGCATCTCCAGCTCGACTTCGCGCACCAGTTTGTCCGCGCCCGCGAAACGCAGATGCTCGATCGCCAGTCCGAACTTTTTCTTCTGGCGGTACAACAGGCCGAGGTAAAGGTGCGACTTGGCGTAGTTCGGACGCAGCTCGACAGCGCGCAGGAGGTAGTGCTCGGCTTCGTCCTGTTTGCCCTGCTTGAAGAGGATCAGGCCGAGGTTCGAATGGAGGATGAAGACGTTCGGGTTCTCCGCGATGAGTCTGCGATAGATGACTTCCGCCTCGGGGAACGCGTTCGTTTTGAAGTAGACCAGGCCGAGGAGATTGAGGACGTCGGCGTCGTCGGGGCGGAGACGTTGCGCGGCCTCGAGCTCGCGCCGTGCCTCCGCATACCGCCCTTCCTGAAACGCCTCCCGTCCTCGGTTGTAATGCAGCAGGAAGACGCCCTGATCGAAAGGCGGCGCAACAGCCGGATCACGCTCGGGCATGCGGCGAAATTGTACTCGACCGAGCGGAGACGGTACCTCGGGTTCCTCGGAGGGAAGCCGCGAAGAACTCCGAACCCCTCCGAGGTACTCCGAGGTACCCGAGGTACTCCGAGGTACTACTTCTTCAGTGCGACCCGAGATATTTGGCGCCGGGGATCAGCGCCGCGGCCATCGGCTGCACCACGCCCGTGCCGAATCCGCCGCGTAACTTCTTTCCGCCGCGACGTCCCGCGAACGAGACCGCGCCGCCGAACGGACGGCCGTGATAGACCGTCAGCGCGCGCTTCACGTATGTGCCGGTCTCCTCGTACGGCGGGATGCCGCCGTATTTGAGGACTGCATTCTCGCCCGCGTTATAGCCGGCGAGGACGCGCGTGAGGTCATCGTTGAAGAGGCGCTGCAGGTACGCGAGGTAGCGCACGCCGCCATGGATGTTCTGCTCGGGATCGTGGATCTTCGTCACGCCGAAACGCTTCGCGGTGGCCGGCATCAGTTGCATCAAACCGCGCGCGCCCTTGTGCGAGACGCAGTTCGGATTGAAATCGGATTCGACCTGGATCACGGCGCGCACGAGCGTCGGATCGACGGCGTATTTCGCCGCGTAGTGTTCGATGATCGGGTCGTACTTCGACGGACGATCGTGGCGTTTGGCGAGCCAGTTCAGATCTCCGCCGCCCCCGCCGCGGCCGGCGTTGTAGATCACCTTCTTGCCGTTGCGCTGTACCGCGATGCGAACGTCCGCGTTGGCGTTCGCCGCCGCGATCAGCACACCCAGCACGAGACTCAGGGACCGCATCGGCCAGGATTTTACAGCATAGACTTCGGAACATGTCCTTCAAGCCGGTGCAAGCGGAAGTCGACGCGTGGATCTCGCAGTTCGAGGAAGGCTACTTCGCGCCGCTGCCGATGCTCGCGCGCCTCACTGAGGAAGTAGGCGAGCTCGCGCGCGTGCTGATGCATCAGTACGGAGGGAAGAAGCCGAAGACCGGCGAGGATGCGGGCGACGTAGGAGACGAGATCGCGGACGCGATGTTCGTGCTGGTGTGCCTCGCGAACTCGCTGAACATCGATCTCGATGAGAAGTTCGGGGCGATGATGGAGAAGTATCGGACGCGCGACGCGGAGAGGTGGAGCAGGAAGACTTAGTCTCAGAGTCTCAGAGTCTCAGAGGGTATCCTTCAGGCGCTGCTGGTGAGGCCGACCCTCTGAGACTCTGAGACTCTGAGACTCTGAGACTCTGAGACTCTGCTTCCGCGTCCCCCTTTACCGATTACACATCGCGTACGCCTCGCGGAATGTCGGGTTCTCGATCAGCGCGCGGTTCACTTCGAAATAGCTGCGTACGACGTCATTGGTCTGCAGCAGGCGCCGGCGCAGATCGATGGCGATCTCGCGCCAGAACTTGGCGGCTGCCGCGGGGTTGTTGCGCAGGAACGCCGCGAGGTCATTCATCGAGATCGACACGATCTGCACGTCCGTCACTGCTCTCAATGACGCAGACGCGACGCCGTCCTCAATGATCGACAGCTCGCCGAATGTCTGGCCGTCGCCGAGGTCACAGAGCGGCACTTCGTGATCGTGCACGCGGCGCCACACGCGGATCCTTCCGCTGCGCACGATGTGCAGCGCGCGGTTCGCATTTCCTTCCTCGAGAATCACGTCGCCGGGCGCAAAGTGCGATGCATGCAAGAGCCTGCGAACATGGTCGAGCTCGTCCGGCTCGAACTCCACGAAAAGCGTGACTTTCTTAAGAAAATCGTCGTTCTCCACAATCCGCTCTCCGTTTTTACGCTATCATTCCTGCATCCAAAAACATCGGTTGTATTCACCGCGAGGCCGGAGAGGGTACCGCGGCAGGGTTGCCTGTTCAAAGGACGGAGTCCTGGAGGAAGTCATGGACGGATTGTTGCGGTCGCTCATCAAGACAGTGCGTCGCCGCCTTCGCGCGGATGAAGAAGTCACGGTGGAAGCCGTGACCAAAGAGCTCGGCTACACGCGACAGTACATCTCCGGCCGATTCCATCGCATTACAGGCCGCCTCCTCAGCCAGTTCCTCAAGGAGAAGCGACTTGAAAAAGCAGCGCGTCTGCTCAAAGCCGGCAACGTCCGCGTTTCGCAGGTGGCGCGCCGCTGCGGCTTCGACTCTGAAAATTACTTCCGCCAGCAGTTCCGCATCCGCTATGGCATGTCGCCGCGCCAGTTCCGCGCAAACGGCACGCTGCGCGCGGCGCCGCGGCGTCCCGTCGTCGAGATGGCCACCGCGTAACGCGATTACGCGCGCTCCAGCTCGTCGAACGCGCTCTGCAATTTCTCGGTCACCTCGCCGCGTCTTCCATTACGGATGACGCGGCCGTCGATCTCCGTCACCGGCATGACACCCTGGGTCGTGCTGGTGATGAAAGCCTCGTCGAGATCGAACAGCTCCGCCTCCCGGAGCGGTCTTTCATCCACACGAACCTTCGCCCGCAGCGCCAGTCCAATCACGCGATCGCGCACGACGCCCGGCAGGATGTGCTCGTCCAAGGGATGCGTAATGACCGCGCCGTTCTTGACCGCGAAGAAATTCGAGCTCGCCCCTTCGCGCACGAATCCGTCCGCCAGCAGCACCGCCTCATCGGCACCCGTGCGCTGCGCCTGTTTCTTCGCCAACGCGTTGCCGAGGAGGTTCACCGATTTGACGTGACAACGGCTCCACCGGCAATCCTCGGTCGTAATGACGCGAATCCCGCGATCCTTGCGCGCCGCATCGGGAAACTTGAAGCGCCGCGAGTACGCGAGCGCCGTGGGCTCGACCTCATCCGGCCAGAAATGCGCGCGTTCAGCTTCGCCGCGCGAGACCTGGATGTAGACGATGCCGTCGTCGAACGAGGTACGCCGTAAGAGCTCACCCATCGCGTCCGCGAAATCCGTTTCGCTCCAGGGACAGCGGATCTCGATCTCGCGCAGTCCCTGCGCCATGCGCCGATAGTGCTCGAGCAGGAACGCCGGTCGCCTGCCGACGAACTTGAACACCTCGTAGACGGCGTCGCCGAACTGGAATCCGCGGTCTTCGACGCCGAGGACGCGCTCGTCGGTCGTGGTGAATCGGCCGTTGAAGAGAAGAACGTCTCCCATTGGGCGCGAATGATACGCGCCGCGCCGAAATGCGGGCCGCATCGAAATGCTTGCGGTAGACTCCGGCTCAGGAAGGCGTCGGTCCATACAAATGGCTCATCGTTCCGCGCGCTACGCCGCGAAGGTGGTCGCGCTCGCGGGCGTGCTCGCACTGCTGAGCATCGCCGCACAGAAACTGCAGCCGGGCGGTCACGTCACGCTCGTCTATCCCGCAACCGGCCTCGGCGCCGCGCTGCTCTGGGGATTTGGCGTTCGCTGGTGGCCGGCGTTCGTGCTCGCGCAGTTCGTCATCAGCCTGCGCGCCACGCATGGCTCGGTGTGGGTCGCGTCGTTCGTCACCGCGACCGAGCTGCTGGTCATCCTTCTCTTCTGCGGTGTGGTCCTGCGCTATCGCGTCACTCGCGATCTCGAACGCCTGCGCGATCTCGGCATCTTCCTCGCTGCGGTCGTGCTGACGCCGGTCGTCGGCGGCGCCGCGACGATGATCGGCGAGTCGATCTTCGAAAAGCCGCCGTTCGAGCGTCTGCTGTCCGACGGCATCTCGTTCTGGCTCTCCGACTTCGTCAGCATGCTGATCTTCGTCCCGCTCGTCCTCGGCTGGCGGCGCTGGCCGTTCCCGACGCGCATTCAGTTCCAGCGCTGGCTCGCGCTGGCGGTCTTGCTGATGACCCTCGGCGCGGTGATCGCGGAGCGCGGACCGGCGTCGAACACGCTCTTCCTCCTCCTGCCGATCGTCGTCTTCACGGCACTCGTGGCGGGCATTCCGGGCGCATCCGCGGCCGGCGCAATCCTCCTCTTCATTCTCCTCGGCATCGGCGGCATGCACGACATCGCGCGCGCGGACGCGATCATCCGCGTCGTATTCATCGGCACCGCGACTGCGACCGGCTACATCCTCGCCGTGATCTGGCGCGAGCGCGAACAGGGCGCGCTGCGCCTGTTCCACCTCGCGCATCACGACTCGCTGACCGGCATGTACAACCGGCACGAGCTAGAAACGCGATTGCAGAAAGCGGTCACGGCCGGACCGCCGGCATCGCACGCGCTGCTGTATCTCGATCTCGATCAGTTCAAGCTCGTCAACGACACGTGCGGCCACATGGCCGGCGACCGCATGCTCCAGGAGCTCGCGCGCGAGCTGCAACGCGCGCTCCCCCGCGGCACGACCTTCGCGCGCCTGGGCGGCGACGAATTCGCGATCATCCTTCTGCATGCGACCGAAGAGAGCGTTCTGGAAATCAGCGCGGCAATCCATGACGCGACGGCGCGCTATCGCTTTTCGTACGGCTCGATGAGCTTCGCGGTCGGCGTGAGCATCGGCATTACGTTCTTCCCGGACGAGCGCGGCGACACCGCGGATGCCGTGCTCGGACGCGCGGACGTCGCGTGCTACGTCGCCAAAGAGGACGGCCGCCATCGCTCGCACGTCTACATGCCGCGCGATGAAGTCATGCTGAAGTGGCACTCGTCGATTCACGAGGTGTCGCAGCTCGAAAAGGCGATGGAGCACGGCGGATTCCGGCTCTATCGGCAATCGATCGTCGACCTCGAAGGCGGCACGCGAACCAACTTCCACGAAGTGCTGCTGCGCCTTGCCACGCCGAGCAACGAGGGCGTGCGCACGAGCGCCGAGTTCCTTCCCGCGGCACAGCGTTTCGGCATGATGGATCGGATCGATCGCTGGGTGCTCGAGCACTCGTGCCGCCATCTCGGCGATTCACGCGATCGCGGACTGAAGCTGAGCGTGAACGTCTCCGGCTCGACGCTGAACGATCCCGCGTTTTACGACCTCGTCGTCGCGGCGCCTGAAAAGTACGGCTTCAATGCGCGACAGCTCTGTCTCGAAGTCACCGAAGGCGTGATGATCCATCGCCTGCGGCAGGCCGTCGAAGCGATGAAGGGATTGCGCGCGCGCGGGTTCGACCTCGCACTCGATGACTTCGGCGCGGGCGTGGCGAGCTTCGCGTATCTACAGGAGTTGCCGGTCACGTATGTGAAACTGGACGGCCGCATCGTACGCGGCCTCGGCACCGATCCCGGCAGCGAAGTGATCATCGGCGCGCTGGTGGGGCTGGCGAAGCTGCGCAACATCGAATGCATCGCGGAATGGGTCGAGAACCAGGCCGCCATCGACATCCTCAAGAGCCTCGGTGTGCGTTACGCGCAAGGCTTCTTTCTGGACATGCCCGCGCCGCTGGAGGCGTAGGGCATACGACCCCCTCGTCGAGGGGAGAAGGCTACACGAGGTCGTAGCCCTCGCCCCGCTTGCGGGGAGAGGGTGGCCGAAGGCGGATGAGGGGCTACACCGCGACCGCTTTCACGATCACGATCGTGCGATCGTCCTCGTCTTCGCGTCCCCACTTCGCGACGCGGCGGAGCACTTCCTGGCCGATCTCCTGCGCACTGCGGGCGCGCGTCGCTTTCACGATGCGGATCAGACGATCGGTGCCGAACTCGCGATCCTGGCGATCGTGCGCTTCGATGATGCCGTCCGTGTAGAGGCACAACAGATCGCCGGCTTCGAGCTGCACGTAGCCGCGCATGTACGTGGCGTCCGGAGTCGGACCGAGGACGGGACCGCCGTTGCGCAAAAACTCCGTCTTCCCATTCTTGCGCAGGAGGAACGGCGGATTGTGTCCTGCGTTGCAGTAGATGAGGATGCCGCCCGTTTCGAGCTCTCCGTAGAAAAGCGACACGAACTTCGTCGTCAGGCGGCCGCGATGGATGATGTGATTCAGCTTCTCCAGCGTGCGGATGATCTTGAAATCGCGGTCCGTGGCCATGCGCAAACCCATGTACACGTCGCGCACGACGAGCGCCGCGGGCAGTCCGTGGCCGGAGCCGTCGGCGATGGCCAGGCCGAGGATGTTGTCGGAGACGGGAATGTAATCGTAGAAGTCGCCGCTGACGATTTCCGCGGGCACGGTGCGGCCCCAGATGTCATAGCCCGCGTACTGCGGAATGCGCGATGGCAGGATCGACTGCTGGATGCGCTGTGCTTCGACGATCAGCGACTCGTACCATGTCGCGCGGATGCGCTGGTTGATGACGTAACGGATGAGATTCAGCGAGAAGAGGATGTCCTCGCGCCGGTGCGACGACGAGACGTTGAAGGCGATGATGTAATCCTCGTCGCCGACGGAGATCGCGCAGAAGCGATGCGCGCCGAGCTTCTCCTCGAGCACAGGATCGAAGCCGGGATCGGTCGGGTCCATGACCACGATCCCGTTCTCCGTGACCAGCTCGATCGGCTTGTAGTCCTTCGGCACTTCGATGCCGATCGCGCCGTCATGGGACTCGCCGAATCGCGAAACCAGCTCATACGTGTGTTCGCGCGATTCATAAACGCGCCCGCCGGTGATCCCCAGCTCGACGCGAAAGTTCGTGGCGATCGTCTCCGCGATCTGCGAGACGGTGGCGGTCCGAGAGGCAGAGGTGTCGGTATCGAGCTGCTCGAGCGTCCGCTCGACCTGGGTGAGAAGGCGTTTGTAATCCATGGTTAATCAGTGGATGAGGTGCTGATCTCGGCTGAAACGCTCACGCGCCCGCTCGTCGCGGTCGTAGACCATCGCCTCGAAGGAACGATATTTTACGGACGCGCGGTGCTGGCCGCTGCGGAGGCAATAAATGGTTCACGAGCGCATTCAGGATGTTGAGCCGCTCGCTCAGCGTGAATCCAGGCCGGGCGAATTCAGCGGGCATGTCGTCAACGGCTTCAGTGCCGAAACGAAGTGCGACTCCATCGACATCGACGGTCTGCGTTCGGAATGACTTCGGAGACGCCGCCAAGAGATCGATGTACATCGGCGATCCCGATCTGGAGCGACGGGCTCTTTGCCCGTCGACGGGCTGAGAGCCCGCCGCTCCCGATGGAAGGACATCGGCTTCGGGCCAGACATCACGGACAATCATCACTGCAGCATCACGGGCGAACATCGCGAGCAAATCCCCGACTTCCATCGCTACCGCAACTCTACTCCATCCAACTCATACGGCGCCTTCACGCCCAGCGCGCCGAGCACGGTCGGATACACGTCCGCGATGTAGGGCGCGCGCGTCGTGGTCAGCTTGCGGTTCGTGAAGAAAATGCCTTTCACGATCTCCGGGTCGACCGAGCAGTGGTCGCCGCTCCATACCGCTTTGTTGTCTTCGAACAGTGTCTTCGGCACGCCGCCCAGCGAGGTCTGCCAGGAGACGCGGTAGCCGTCGTTGTTCATCACGAAAAGGTCCGGGATCATGTTCGGATCGAACTTTTTGTACGCCTCTTCGCGCGTGAGCACGCGGCGCACGGGATGTTCGTTCGTTTCCGGATCGACCATCTGCACGAGCCGCGTCTGCAGCTCTTTCTTGAGCGCGTCGTACTCGGCGCCCGGCTCGACGATGCCTTTCGCCTCGCGACCTTTCAGGTTTACGTACACCTCGCCGAGACCCATGGCGTAGGCGCGGGTCTTTGACCAGTCGACGTTCTCCCAGAACTGTCCCTGATCGAACAGCATCTCGACGTTGCGGTCCTTTACCTGCACTCCGGTCTTCAGCGTCATGTAGCCGTTGAGCACGAGCCAGGTGTTGTAGTGAACGTGCCGGCGGAACGACGCGAAGCCGTGATCCGACGCCACGATCAGCAGCGCGTTCTTCCGCTCGGCCGCTTTCATCGCATCGCCGACGATCTCGTCCATCAGTTGATACGACTTCAGCAACGCGTCGCCCCAGTCGGCGGCGAGCTTCGCATCGTACGCGGGATGTTTCGGATCGACGATGCGCCAGAAGACGTGACCGACGCGGTCCGGAAACTCGAAGCACTGCACGATCAGGTCGTCATCGCGCTGCAGCAGCGCGTTGAAAATCTTGCGCGACTGCGTGACCGTCCACTCCATGTCGTCCCAGAAGATCTTCTCGGTCGCGAAGCCTTCCGAGATCGCCCACGTGTCGATCTGCCAGCCGATGGTCTTGTACGGACCGTGCTCCTTCGCGAGCTGCGGCGCCCAGTCATCCGGCGCCGAGACATTGAAGCCGGGCGGCAGATGCCGCGGATCGAAGTTGATCGGCGAGAGGTACAGCTTCACTTCCGGCTGCACCGACAGGAGATGAAACCGGCTGATACCGCGCAGTTTGATGAGCGGGTTGAATGGAAAGACGAAGTCGACCCATCCCGTCCACTCCCCCGCTTTCAGACGATGTTTGCTGCCGCTCACTTCGATCTCGATCGAATTGCGATCTTCCGCGATCGCGATCGTCATCGGGATCGAGATGTACGGCGGATCTCCGAAGAGCTTGTTCGGCGGGCCCTGAATGGTGGTCTGCACGACGCCTTTGTTGTCCTCGAGTTGCACGACCTCGATCGAGAACTCGTTCGCGCCGCTCCGTTTGAAGTCGAGCTCGGACGTGAAGTAGAACGGTTTGCCGACGCGGCCGGAGATGTCGGGCACGCCAAGGCCGGAAAGCATGTGGCCCCGATGATCTCCATGGCCAAAATCCGTTGCCGGGAACGTCACCGGCACATGCACGATCGTCGACTTTTTCCCTGCCTGCGACGCTGCCTCCCAGAACGGCGTGCCCTGCCGGCGATTGATCACGCCGGGTCGTTTCGTCGGGATGTACTTCTGCACGGCGTAGAAGACACCCGCACCGACGCCGAGACCAAAGGCGAAGACGATCAGCGCGCCGAGACGACGCCGGCGCAAAAGGAAAATCGCGGCGATGACCGCGAACAACAACACGCCCGCCGCCGCGAACGCGACTGCATTGCGCTCGCCGAGGAGAAACGGCTCCGTCGTTTCATCGAACGCGGCGAAGACGGGAAGGTACGTCTTCGGATCGCGGCGCAGGAAATCGAAAATGCCCGTGCGGCCGGGATCGATGCCGGTGCTGAAAGTCGACCATGACACCGGCGTCTGCGCAGGGATCGTTGGAGTCAGCGGCCGGAACGTGCCGTCCTGCCGCAGCTTCGCCAGGTTCGGCAGTTTCCCCTCGTTCATCCAGCGCTCGGTATAGTTCGCATCCACGCCGTCGAAGCCGAGAACGATCACTTTCTGCTGCGCGGCCACGCTCAGCGAGCACGCCAGCGCGGCGGCAAGGATCAATCGTCTGAGTGACATACGCCGCGCATGATACAAGTGCTGCGTCAGCCGGGCACCCGTCTTGTAAATCGTCCGGCGGAGGAGTAACGCAATGAAAACTCGCCCGTTGATCGCGGCAGCGATCGCTACCACGCTCGCCCTCGCCGGATGCGGCGGCGGTGAGAGGAAAGACGGAGGCGGTGGCGGGGGAAGCGCGGACGCGAACCGTCTCATCATCGGTCTCAAGAGCAGCCCCACCAACCTCGATCCGCGCGTCGGCAACGACAACGCCTCGGGACGCATTCAGGATCTCTGCTGCGCCGGCCTCATCCGAGTCACGCCCGAGTTCGACTACGCACCCGACATCGCCGCGAGCTGGGAGACGCCAGACGACAAGACCATCATCTTCAAGCTCAATCCGAACGCGAAGTTCCAGAATGGGCAACCCGTCACCGCGCAGGACGTGAAGTGGACGTACGACTCGGTGATGAACTCGCCGCTGGTGACGACGAAGAAATCCGGCTACTCCGCCGTCGCAGCGATCGAGGCACCGGACGCACAGACCGTCATCTTCCGTCTCAAGGAACCGAACGGCGGTCTGTTCGACAACCTGAACATGGGCATCGTCCCGCAGGGCACCGACACGAACGTCGCAAAGTCGAAACCGATCGGCGCCGGTGCGTACAAGGTCGTGGAGTTCAAGACCGATGAGCGCGTCGAGCTCGAAGCGTTCGACCAATACCATGGCGGCGCGCCGAAGATCAAACGCGCTACGGTCCGTATCATCCCCGACAGCACGACGCTGGTGCTCGAGTTGCGACGCGGCACGATCAATCTCGCCATCAATCAGATCCCGTTCGAGAACGTCGGCGAGTTCGAAAAGAGCGACAAGCAGCAGGTCATCAAGAAGCCCGGCTCGGTGTGGCAGTACCTCGCCTTCAATCTGAAAGATCCCATCCTCTCGAAGGTGGAAGTGCGGCGCGCGATCGCGCACGGCATCGATCGCGAGAAGATCACCCGCGACCTGTTGCGCGGGCACGGCGTGCCCACCGACAGCATGTTCGGGCAGGGTCACTGGGCGCGCGCAAACAACCTGCCGACGTATGCCTACGATCCGGCGCGCGCGAAGCAGCTCCTCGACGCGGCCGGATACAAGGATCCGGACGGCGACGGGCCGCAGCCGCGTTTCACGCTGTCGTTCAAGACGTCGACGGACACGGAAGCGAATCTGCGCGCGCAGATGATCCAGCAGATGCTGCAACAGGTCGGCATCAAGGTCGAAGTTCAGACCAGCGAGTTCGGGACGTTCTTCGAGGACATCGGCAAAGGGAACTTCCAGATGTATTCGCTGAGCCGCAACGGCATCGGCGATCCCGACTTTTTCTACATCATCTTCTTCTCGAAGAACATACCGCCCGAGGGACAGAATCGCGGGTATTACGCGAACCCGCGCGTCGATCAATTGATCACAGAGGGACGTGCGACGTTCGACCGGGCGAAGCGCAAGCAGATCTACGGTGAGATCCAACGCATCGTGCAGGAGGACCTGCCGTACATTTCGCTCTACCACCAGATCAATGTCGCGGTGATGGATAAAGGCCTGCAGGGCTACACGATGTATCCGGCCGGCTTCTGGCTGGGCATCCCGCAGATGAGCTGGCAGCAGCAGTGATCATCGACTTCTCTGCGGCCATCCTCCGGCTGGCATTGGCTCTCGCGTTCGGCGCGTTCATCGGCGTCGAACGCGAGCTCCGGCAGAAGCACGCCGGTCTCAAGACGATGGCCCTGGTCGCCCTCGGCGCCGCGGCCTTCGCGATGATGTCCGACACGTTCGGCACCGACAATCACAATCCCGGACAGATCGCGGCGGCGGTCGTCGGCGGCATCGGCTTCATCGGCGCGGGGGTGATCATGCATCGCGGTGCGACGGTGCAGGGCGTGACCACCGCCGCGACGTTGTGGGCCTCCGCCAGCGTCGGCGTTGCGCTCGGCCTTGGCCAATACGCGCTAGCAGTCGCGCTCACTGCCGGCATCCTGATCGTGCAATTCGTGATGCGGCCGTTCGAAACGAAGATTCTCTATTCGTGGCGCCGCGCCGCGCCGGGGCGCTTCGAATTGCGCATCGACTGCGACGGCGAAGCGTTGCCCGCGCTGAACACCGTGCTCGCGCGACACGTGGAGCTCGTGCCGCTGCGACGTTCCGTGCAGCGCGCGCCCGAACATCTGACACTCCGCGCGGTGATGCGCATGCAGACCGGCGTCGACCTGACGAAGATCGAGGAAGAATTGGTTGGCGTGACGGGAGTGCGGAAGGTGGAGATCCGCCACCTGGGAATCGACGAGATCGAGTGAGCGACCCCTCATCCGCGCTTCGCGCACCTTCTCCCCTCGCGGAGGGGAGAAGGCTACATTAGGGAGCACTCAGTAATCGCCGCAGACCGTTTCCATCAACATCGCGCACACCTGATACGGATCCATGTTCGCGGCCGGACGGCGATCTTCGAAGTAGCCCTTGCCGGTGTTCGACGTCGCCATCGGGATGCGCACGGACGCGCCGCGATCGCTGATGCCCCAGCGGAACTGATGGATCGGCGCCGTCTCGTGCAGGCCGGTCAGGCGCTCTTCGTTGTGTGCGCCGTAAACCTTGATGTGCTCGTCGTGGCGCTTCTCGAGCTTGCGCATCGCTTCTTCGATGATCTTGAGACCGCCCTCTTCGCGCATCGACTTCGTCGAGAAGTTCGTATGCGCGCCCGCGCCGTTCCAGTCGCCTTTGACCGGCTTCGGATAAAGCGTCGCGCTGATGCCGAAGTCTTCGCCGAGGCGGTACAGAAGCCAGCGAGCGAGCCAGAGCTCATCGGCGACGTCGAGCGGCCCAAGCGCACCGATCTGGAACTCCCACTGCGCCGGCATCACCTCGGCATTCGTGCCGTAGATGCTGATGCCCGCGCGCTGACACGCTTCGGCGTGCGCTTCGACGAGCTCGCGGCCGAACACTTCATCGCTGCCGACGCCGCAGTAGTAACCGCCCTGCGGCGCGGGGAACCCGTGATCGGGCCAGCCCAGCGGACGATTGCCTTCGAAGAGCGTGTACTCCTGCTCGATGCCGAACCACGCGTCGTGATCCTTGTACTTTTCGGCGATGACGCGCAGTTGCGCGCGTGTGTTGCTCCAATGCACGGAGCCGTCGGGATTGAGCACTTCGCAGAGCACGAGCACGTCGTTCTCGCGGTGCAATGGATCGGGCACGATCTTCACGGGCCGCAGCAGCAGGTCGCTGAAGTGACCGCTGGCCTGGCTGGTGCTCGAGCCGTCGAAACCCCACTCCGGGATGTCTTCGACTTTCTTCACGGGCGCGTCGAGAATCTTCGTTTTCGAGCGCAGTTTTGCCGTCGGTCTTTGTCCGTCGATCCAAATATATTCAGCGGTGATCTTCGCCAAGATGAGTTACCTCCAGAAGCGGCTTGAGTTGAAGAATCGAGAAGATAGCACGGTCGTGCTAAGGCTGTATCGAGGTTGTCGCGACCAACGATTCATCCCACACCACGACCTGATTTTTGCCCAGTGATTTCGCGCGATACATGGCCATATCGGCACGGCGCAAGAGCTCGCTGCGCTCGAGATCGAGCGGCACATCACGCTTCGGATCGGGCACGTGTCGCGCGACGCCGATCGACGCCGAGAGCACGCCGCGCAGGTGCAGCGGCGGCATGCTGAAGCCCCATTCCCGCTCGAGGAATGTCGTGCCCTCGATGGCCTTGCGGATGTCTTCGCAAACGCGCAAACCTTCTTCGATCGATGTGCCGGGAAGGATCATCACGAATTCGTCGCCGCCGTACCGCGCGACCGTCGCATCTCCGCGCTGCACGATGCGCTTGAGCAGGAAGCCGACCTCGCGCAGCACCTGGCTGCCCGCGAGATGTCCGTGGCAATCGTTCACGACCTTGAAGCGGTCGAGGTCCATGAACAACAGCACCGCTTCCTTCCCGCTCGTCCTTGCGTCAGTCAACGTTTCGCTGAGCCGCACGTGGAACCAGCGGTCGTTGTACAGCCCCGTGAGGTCGTCTTTCTTCGCCAGCTCGTGCGCGCGCTTCGCGTCAAGTGCGTTCTGCAACGTGAAAGACGTGTAGCCCGCGAAGATCTCCAGCAGCGTCATGTCGCGGCGCGTGAAGCTCTTCCCTTCGAGACGATTGATCAGCTCGAGCACGCCGCAGACGTGCTTGCCGATGTAGATCGGCACGGCGACGACGGAATGCGTCTTGTGCCCGAGCGCTGTATCGATATTCGCGTAGAAGTATTGGTCCTTTTCCACGTCGGCGGAAAGGTACGGCGTGCCGGTCTGGTAGACGCGGCCGACGATGCCGTGCTGCGCGGGAAGACGGCGGCCGACGAGATCGCGCGCGGCATCGCCGAACGTGGCGATGAACACGAGCTCGTTGTCCTTGCGCGAGGCGAGCTTGCGGAACGGATCGTCGAGCAGGATCGAGCCCGATTCCGAGGGCACGAACTCGTATGCCTTCTGCAGGATCTGCCGCAGCACGAGATCGAGATCGACCTCGTTCTTGAGCGACAGCCCCGCTTTCTGCCGCTCGAGGAAGCGCTCCAGCTGCGGGGTTTCCAGCGAATGGAAGTGGATCATCGGCTCGACGGTCATTTGATTATAGGACCACCGGCTCGTGCTCGGCGCGGACGGCTTCCTGCTCGAACGAGATCAGGTCGTACGCCTTGCTGATCGACCGCACGCGCGCGAAGTGCAGTCCGAACTCGTACATGTAGCGCCAGTAGAAACGAAGAAGGCCGAGGCGGTTGATCTGACGGACGTGTGCGAGCTCGTGGCGGAGGAGGCGCGCGGCCGAGGCAGGCGCGGCTTTCGCGCTGAGGTAGATGCGCCGGCCGAGGGTAATGCCGACGACGTCGCGCATCAGCAAGGTACGCAGCCACCACGGATAGCCGACCCGCACTTTCGCGTGTGCGTCGGCGACGGCGTCGGCAACGTCGCGCGGCAAGTTCATATAATCGCCGCCATGCGCACACTGTACCGCTCTCTCGCAGCCACCGTCATGCTCGCGCTGAGCACCTCCGTTTTCGCACAGCGCGACTTCAGCCAGGTCGAAGTGAAAGCGACGAAAGTCGCCGGCAGCGTGTACATGATCACGGGCGCCGGCGGGAACATCGGCGTGTCGGTCGGCGACGATGGCATCGTGCTGGTCGACGATCAGTACGCACCGCTCGTGCCGAAGATCGAAGCGGCGCTGAAGGCGATCTCGACGAAGCCGCTGCGCTTCATCATCAACACGCATTACCACCCCGATCACACCGGCGGGAACGAGCAACTCGGCAAGTCCGCGCCGATCGTCGCGCAGGAGAACGTACGCAAGCGTCTGAAGGAAGGGACGATGACGATGTTCGGGCCGATGGCGGCGCAGCCGAAAGGGGCGCTGCCGGTGGTCACGTTCAACGACGCACTCACCATTCATCTCAACGGCGAGGACGTGCGGGCGGTGCACTATCCGAATGCGCACACCGACGGCGACTCGGTGATCTGGTTCACGCAGTCGAACGTCGTGCACATGGGCGACAATTTTTTCAACGGGATGTTCCCGGTCATCGACATCGACAACGGCGGCGGCGTGCGCGGCATGGCTCGCACGGCGCTCAAAGTCGCGTCGATGATCCCCGCCGACACGAAAGTCATCCCCGGCCACGGCCCCCTCGGCGACCGCGACTCGCTCCGCAAATTCAGCGAGATGCTGACCGGGACTGCCGATGCGGTTCAGGCGGGCATCACGGCCGGCAAGACGGTGGAGCAGCTCAAGACCGAGAAGGTGCTCGCGGCCTGGGAAGATCCGTGGGGCAAAGGCTTCATCAAGACCGATCAGTTCGTGGAGCTGCTGTACAAAGATCTGTCGCGGAAGTGATCACGATTTCCGTTTGAGCGACAGCGTCAGCTCGAAGCGCGCCACCGGCTCGTCGCCGAGCTTCGACGGCACGGTGGCGATGACCGGCACGGTCGCTTCCTGCCGCTCGCCCGTTTCGATGGCGCGGCGCAGCATCTCCTGAATCATCGGGCCCTGCGTATTCGTGAAGTGCACATCGCCTTCCGCGCGCTTGAGGAACTCCGCTTTCATGTCCTTGAAGACGAAGTTCGCGCGCAGCTTGCGCTCGTTCACGAGCTTGAATGCGATGAGGCCCGCGGCGACGTCGGCGCCCATGCACAGCGTGCCGAGGTACATCGCGTGAATGTCGCGGCGGCGTGTGCGCCAGTTGAGGGGCACGCGGACGACGCAGCGCTCGTCGGTGAGCTCGACGATCTTCGGCGATGCGAGCCAGAGAAAGAAGACGTTCTGCAACGCCCAGAGGCGAACCATCGCGGTAGTCATGATGGCGGAGTCTACTTTACGAGGTCTTGCGGCGCGCGTATGGAACCATCATCCGCTCGTACAGCGCGTCGGGGAGCAACCGGGTGACGCGCATGAGTAGCGACATGCGGCGCGGGAACTCGACGACGCGGGCGCCGCGCTCGATGCCGTCCGCGATGATGCGCGCCGCGCGCGGAGCGTCCATGAGGAAGGGCATGTGGAAGCGATTCTTCGCCGTCATCTCGGTGACGACAAAGCCCGGGTTCACGATCGTGACCCCGACGTCGTACGGCACAAGCTCGATGCGCGCCGCCTCGAGAAATGCCTGCACGGCAGCTTTGCTCGCCGAATACGGACCGGAGGTCGGCAAACCGCGCAGACCGGCGACGGATGCGATGCCGACGAAGCGCCCGTTCCGCCGCTCGATCATGCCGGGAATGACGGCGTCGTAGAGGTACATGACGCCGAGCACGTTGACGCGGATGACCTGCTCGGCGTCGGCTAAGTTGAACTTCGACGCATGGTTCGGAATGCTGACGCCTGCATTCGCGATCGCGACATCGAACCCGCCGCCCAACTCCTGCTCGCCGCGCTGCACAGCGTTTCGAACGGCCGCGGCGTCGAGGACGTCGCACCCCATCGCCACCGCCCGACCACCCTTCTCGGCGATCTCCCGCGAGAGCGCATCAAGCAATTCAGACCGCCGCGCGAGCAACGCGAGATCGTACCCGCGCCGCGCGAGCTCGCGCGCGAGCTCGAAGCCGATGCCACTCGAAGCGCCGGTGAGGATCGCGCGTTTGGGGGTCATGCGCGGAGGATGTTAGCAAGGTGTTGGGGCGGTCAACTGGTCGAGGAGGATCAGTCGAAACGCATCGAGGCGCGCCGCCGCGTCACAATTGACATCCGCGAACGTGGCAAGGCGATGGCGACCGCCACGCGTTCGCGACGATTCACCAGTGCTTCGACATCCATGAGATCGCGCAATTCCGCACGCTCCAGCGGCGCGCAGAGTGTCTCCGCGAGAATCGCACGCGGGGCGCTCCCGCGAAGACAGGAGTGCCGCCCATGAGATCGGGCGAAGACCTCACGACCGCGCTTTTCATCACATTCAGCTTGCCAATTTCCCATGCGGTGGTTATTGCAACTTCGGCAGTTTCACGCGATCCTCGAACACTTTCGCGAAGAGATCCCCCACCTTCGCCAGCCGCTCCGGCATCGTGCGGATGTTGAATTTCTTGGGATCGAGTTTCTTCGTGATCTCGCTCCATTGCAGCGGCGCGGAGACCGGGGCGCCGTCGATGGCGCGGGGTGAATACGGCGCGACGACGGTCTTGCCGTAGCCATTCTGCATGCAGTCGAGATAGAGCCGTCCGCGACGGCCGGCCAGGCTGCGCTCGACGGTCATGCCCGGAACTTTCGCCGAGACCGCGGCGGCGATTGAGCATGCGAACTCCGCGACCTCTTCATGCGAGTAGCCCGCTTGCAGCGGAATGAGGATGTGGATGCCGCGCTTGCCGGACGTCTTCGGCACGCTCGGCAGTTCGAGGTTGTCGAGCAGGCGTCGCATCACACCCGCGGCTTCGATGGCCTGTTCGATTCCTTTGCCTTTGGCGGGATCGAGATCGAACAGGATCCAGTCCGGCTCCTCGAGACTCGCGCCGCGCGACGACCACATGTGCACCGTCAGCACCGACATCTGCGCGAGCCAGCGCAGCGCGTCCACGCTGTCGACGACCAGATGCTTGACCGTGCTGCGCTTCACCGTGCGCGTCGGCGTCTCGATGACCGACAACCAATCCGGCGCTTCCTTGCCGAGGTGCTGATGGAACCATGAGGGCTTGTCGATGCCCTGGTTCCAATGTTCGAGCGCGAGCGGCCGGTCCTCGAGCGCGCGCAGCATCGGCTCGGCCACGGCCTCGTAGTACGCCGCCAGCTCCGCTTTCGTGATCTTGTCGCGCGGATAGAGCAGCCGGTCGGGATTCGACAACTTCACCCGTCCCGCCGCCGGCGCTTTCTCCGGCGTCTCGCGCACGACGTCCTTTGCGGTCGCGCTCTTGTCGTCGCGCAGGCCGAGGAAGGAAGGATGGCGCAGGCGATTGTCGGAGGTCCATTCGGTGAATGAGACTTGCGCGACGAGCCGCGGCTTCACCCAATGCGCGGTCTTCACGCGCGGCGCGTCTTTGACGAGCGACTTCGGCACTTCGTCCTTGGCCA
>Ga0196977_1000093_pt1 | contig 59206 bp, 44 predicted proteins | sample S3v_1013CmetaG_FD_148634 | JGI IMG/M metagenome (GOLD analysis project Ga0196977, IMG submission 148634) | Soil microbial communities from Anza Borrego desert, Southern California, United States - S3+v_10-13C | ecosystem: Environmental > Terrestrial > Soil > Desert | place: USA: California... | reverse complement strand
GCGGATCAGGTAGTCGTCACTCCCCTGCTGAAGAACGCGGGCAACAGCGTCATTCGTCCGCTTACTTCGTTGAAGGTGACGGACAGCGCGGGTCTCGCGGTCGCGGAGTTGCCACAGAAGGAAGCACTGCCACTGCTGGGAGGCGCCGAATTGGTCCAACCGGTAGTGCTGGAAACGAAGTTAACTCCGGGAACTTACACCGTGAAATACCGGATAGATTTTCAGGACGGTAGTAGACCGACTGAAGGGATTACTGAGTTAGTTGTGCCGCAGTCGCAGCGAACGTCAAGTGGACCAACGAACCGTGGGGTTGCTGCGGCCGCAAACGAATGAGGACGGTTATTTGCAATGCGTTGTTTGGAGAATCGAGAGTTCCGCCGAGCGATATGCGCGGTCCACTCACGAGCAGCAGATCGCGTGCACCTTCGAGATCGAACTGCTCCGGTATGAGAAGTTCGTTAACCGCCGCCGGTGAAACCAATCTTCCGGTCGCCCGCACGTCTGCTATTGATAATTTAGTCAGTAAGTTTGTTGATTCGACGGCGGCAGAGATTTTGAAACTGCTATTTGAACGCACGAGTAACGGCACACGGATAACCGAAGCTTGAGCATCGGTGCCTCTTAAAGTTATTCGCACCGTGTTGCCTATGCTCACCACGTCCGCGTCAACGTCGCCCTGAGTAAAATTCGGGACCACCGAAAGCGCAACGGTTTCGCTGACCTGACCTTGCACTATGACGCGACCGGTTTGCGCCTCCGCGGCGGCGGGCACGACAAGCACGACCGCAATCAACGCGAAGATGCGACTACACCTCAGCCTTGTCCGTCTCGACGGCATCAAGTGAGAAACTCCCTGATTCAGATTCCGGACTTTATAACACAGCGCCGCACACTTCAGGAAAAAATCCCGCCCCAATTTCCCCATGCACATCGCCCTTCGAGTTGCTGTGTTCTTATTTATAGGCCTTTTGGCGATCGTGCAATCGACCGTATTAAGTCTTGGCAACGTCCGTGCCTCTGCGAAGACCAATCAGGAAACCTCGGTAATTATCGTCAACGAACGCGCGCTGGTCGGACCCAACAGCGGCGTGCAGTTGCGTGGCGGACGATTGTTTCTGCCCGTTGCAACCATCGCCCAGGCGCTCGGCGACACCTTCAACTCCGACGCGACACTGCGCATTGTGACGATCCGCCGGCAGACCGGCACGATCGCGATTTTCAATGCGCCGCTGAATGAAGTGCGCGAGAATGGCGCAGTTATTCTCACCGTGTCCGGCACCGCAGACCTGATCTTTCCGCCAACACCAAACGAGCTAATGCTTCCCGCCGAGATCGTCGCCGCGCTCCTCGACGTCACAGTGCGGCGCGACGAGAAGAACGCGATCGTTATCACTCGCAAAGGCGTTCAAGCTGAAACGATTCGCCCCGGAGAGAAACACGCGCGCTGGGAACTCTTTCAAATCGAATACGATTACAACTACACGCGCTACAGTGAGTCGGGCGATCATAGTCTGGTGATCCGCGGCACGGGCCGTGTCGGCGACGCGCGCTTGAGCTTCATCGCTAACTCGGCAATGGGCGTGACGCGCAATTCGTCTCGTCCGAGTTTGCAGGGCGGAACTGTAAGACTGGACCGTCCGAATGGTCAGAGTTTTGTTGCCGGTGAATTTGGTACCGGCACAGATGTAGAGTTCCTCAGTGCGGCGGTACGCGGCGGGCTCGTTCAATTGCCTTTTGATCGTGTGCGGGTCGATTTCTTCGGCGGCCAAACAACTTCCGGAATACCAAAAACTTCATTCCACTTAAACCCGAATTCCTTCTCGCCTCTCGCCGTCCGTTACGACACGAAAATTTTGGGAGCGATCGCTACAACCGCGACCGAAACTCCTCGTCAACGAGATTTCACGCTCTCGGCCGGCGCCATGCACTTCGGCGGTTCAACACGCAAAGGAAACATGCTGGCCGGTGGTCTCAAGTACATCTCCGGTCTTAATCGCTTTCAAGCTGATGTCGCGGTGGGCCAATTCTCGGGCATCGATCGCGACGGCACTTCAATAAGCGGAACTGGTACAGCAGCGACGCTCACGGGTTCTTATAACCTGACAGACGAGGTACTCCTGCAAGGCCGTTATACTCACGTGGACCAAACGTTCCTGAGTCCGCAAAGTGGAATACACACGCCTACGCACGCAGCCGCCGCCGGCGTCAGTTGGCAACCGCGGCGTTGGTTGACGGCAGGGTTGAGTGGTAGCACTGCGACGACACCCGGGAAGCGTGGTGAATTCAATCGCTACGTAACTGCGAGTATGAGTCTCGCGCCGGACAATTCGTTACCGAATCTCTTTATCTCACACACGCAGAGCGGCGCCACGCAATTGAGAAGCTCTCAGTTCACACTGATCACTGCGACCAAAAAGATCCACCGTTGGAACATGTTTTTCAACGGCTCCCGCGTCAAGACGTTTGGCTCTACGGCCCTCAACGCGCAAGTTGGCGGAAACATCCGGATCAATGAAGCCAACAGCCTCGAGGTTAGCCAATCGCTCGGCAGCAATGGTGTCGTTACAGGCATGGCCACATGGCAAATGTCTAACCTTTTTCGTAATCGTCTCCTCTTCAGCGCCGGACTGGGTTACACACGAAGCGATAGCGCACCCTTTCAGACGTCGCAACATCTCTCAGGATCGCTTAGGTTGCCGCGCAACAGCACGCTGCAATTCAGCTACCTGAAGACACAAACCGGCACGACGGCCCTGCTCACTTTGCATGGCCTGTTCTTCTCTTCCAAAAGAGCCGAACGTGCCGTCAATGGAAGCCTGGCGGAACTGAACTCCTATGGTGTGGTATCCGGGCGCGTCTACCAGGACGTGAATCTCAACGGACGCTTCGATCCGGGAATCGATCAACCACAAGCAAACGCGCAGGTCCGTGTCGATGGCAGCCGTTACGTGGCTTCAGACGTTAATGGCAATTATCGAATCGAGAGCATCGCGCGCGGCGAACACACGATCTACCTGGACCTTCTGTCTGTGCGTGCCGATCTGACGTTGTTGGATAACACTCAACAACTTATTGCGCTCGATTCGAAATGCGACGTTATGGTCGATTTCCGCGTCGTGCGCACCGGACGTATCAGCGGAATAGTTTGGCTGGATGCAAATAACAACGGACGCCTCGATGAAACGGAACAGCCGTTACCTGACGTACGCGTTGTAACGGGCAGCGGTCGCGACACGCTCACCGACGAAAAAGGTTATTTCATCATCGGTGACTTGCCGCCGGGAGAGCACATCGTTCTTCTGGATGAAAAGACCATCCCGGAACAAACCCAATCCGTTGCTGGTTCACAAACCGTGAAAGTCGCAGCGGGCAACGAAACCGTTACCAGTTTTCCAGTCGCTCCGTTACCGGACCAGATAAGAAAGTTCCCCACGCACTAACACAAACCCGGAGTCCCTAGTCGCCGGGCGCGTCGCCGTAGCCGTCGCGCAAATGGACTGGCGCCGTTTTCGGTTTCCGCAGCCGCAGGTTCAACATCTCGACAAAAACAGAAAACGCCATCGCAAAATAGATGTACCCGCGCGGGATATGCTGGTCCAGACTTTCCGCAATCAAAGTCACGCCAATGAGCAGTAGGAATGATAGGGCCAGCATTTTTACTGTCGGATGTTTTTGGACAAATCCGCCGATAGCACCCGAGAACGCCATCATGAAAAGGATGGCGATGACGACGGCCGCGATCATGATTCTGAGATCGCTAACCATTCCCACAGCGGTGATCACGGAATCCAGCGAGAACACGATGTCGAGCAGCATTATCTGAATGATCACGCTGGTAAAAGACGCATAGACCTTTCCGCCACCGTGTTCTTCTTCACCCTCGAGCGAGCCGTGAATTTCATGCGTCGACTTGGCGATGAGAAACAAGCCGCCGAGCAGCAGAACGAGGTCGCGGCCGGAGATCTCCTCGCCCAGAACAGTAAACAGAGGCGCAGTCAACCCGATCACCCAGGTGAGCGAAAAAAGCAATATCACGCGCATCAACAGCGCCAGTGCCAAACCGATATAACGCGCCTTTGATTGGCGTTCGGCAGGAAGTTTACCGGCCAAAATCGAAATGAAGACGATGTTGTCGATGCCGAGCACCAACTCGAGCACCGTCAGGGTCGCAAACGCGATCCACGCCTGGGGATCTGATAGAAGCTCCATTAAACCTCACTAAATGCCGGGATTGAGCCGACTGGCCGACTTAAGTCACGTTACTTTACGGCAGCATGGGCTTATAAGAAAGTGAGGCCAATTACTGCGAAACTTTTTAAACGCTCGCTAGTATATAACTCCACCTTCCTGAACGGTTGTTTATAGCAGCACTTAGTAGTCGGGAGTATCGAATGTTGAATTCTACGTTGCAAGATCTGCGTTATGCGTTCCGAGCTTTGCTCAAACATCGTAATTTCACGGTGGCTGCATTGCTGACACTCGCGCTCGGCATCGGTATAAATACAGGCATTTTCACTGTGCTCTATTCCGTTGCTTTTCGGCCGCTGCCGGTCAAAGACCCGGACAGCGTGGTTAGCGTCTTTCAAACTTTCGAAGGTGAGTTCTCCCGTGAGGTTGAAGGTAGTGTCGAACTGCTTTCATATCCGGAATACCTGAATTATCGAGACCGCGTCGCCGGCTTCTCCGGATTAATTGCCTCTGCGGACACGGCCTTGTATTTAGACAGTGATAACGTCGAAAGAATCAATGGGCTACTCGTTACTGACAATTACTTTTCGCTTCTCGGAGGCTCCAGTACTCTCGGCCGCACGTTTTTCGATAAAGAATGCCAGGCGCCTCTTCAATGCCCGTACGTTGTAATTAGTCATAATTTTTGGCAGCGAAGATTTGGTTCTGATCAGAATGTGATCGGCTCGTCACTCACGCTGAACCGCCAGAACTTCACGGTTATCGGAGTTGCCGCACGCGATTTTCACGGTGCTGAAATCGACGTGCCTGACGTTTGGATTCCGGTAACAATGGAACCCGCTTTGAAACCTGAGAACAAACTGCTGCCGCTCCCAAACTGCAGTTGGCTAAGTGTGTTTGGACGGTTGAAAGACGGCGTCTCGATCCAACAGGTTCAGGCGGAGATGCAACTTGTCGCCACACAGTTGGACCACGAGTATCCCGGGCGGAGATCGCTCGTTAACGTGATGCCCGGGTCATATCTCAATTCTCCCGAAGCTCGCAGCAAGGGAACGCCGATCGCCATTCTCGTGATTGCAGCGGTCGCACTGGTCCTTCTGATCGCGTGCGCAAACGTGTCGAACCTGATGCTTGCCCGCGCGGCGACGCGGCGAAAGGAAATTGCCGTACGTCTGGCGCTCGGCGCGAGCCGCTGGCGATTGATCAGGCTCCTGCTGACCGAAAGTCTGTTGCTCGCGATCCTCGGTGGCATCGTCGGTCTACTGCTCGCCTTCTGGTTACCGCCGATCGTGTTATCTGCAATTCCGGAAGCAAGCCTCGGCATCAACCTGAAACCAAATACAACAGTCTTCGCTTACACGTTTTTGATCTCGCTGATCACGGGTGTGGTCTTTGGCTTGGCGCCGGCAATCGAATCTACAAAGTCGAACCTGATCACAGCGCTGAGGACATCCGGCAGCAGACCTCGCGTAACGCGCTCATACCTGCGTAATCTGCTGGTGATTGGCCAGATCGCGGTTTCGCTCCTGCTCTTAATAGGAGCTGGTTTGCTCGTGCGCGGATTACAGCAAGCCCAATCCGCGGATCTCGGTTTCGATCAGAAGAACCTGCTGGTCTTATCAATGGATCGAGCGGCACCGGATGAGGGGCGTGCGGCGACTCTCAACGCGCAACTCTCGGAACGCCTGAAAGTTTTGCCAGGAGTGGAGTCGGTGAGTCTTGCGGCAGTCGTTCCTTTTGCGGGTGTGCGCGAAGCGGCCATCGAGATCGAAGGCCACGAAACTGCGGCCGGCGGACCGGCGCTGACGGCGAGTACAAACATCGTTTCGGCTGAATACTTTCGAACGCTGGGGATTTCTATACTGCGCGGTCGTCCATTCAGCGAAGCAGATGCGCTGAGTGGCCCGTCATCGGCGGTGATCAGCCAGGCAATGGCTAATCGTTTCTGGCCCGGCGCCGATCCGATCGGCAAGCACTTCAAAGAGAGCGGTGGCACGTCGTACGAGATTGTCGGTGTCGCCGGAGACATCAGCAGCAGACGCGTTGGTCAACTGGATGGACCACTCTTCTACACTCCCGCGTCGCCTCGCGACGTAAGCGGTCTCAGTTTTGTGTTGCGAACAAACGCTAATCAGGCTGCAAGCATAAGTGCTGTGAGAGAGCTGGGACGTTCTCTCGACAAGGACGCTGTCGTTACAGTGGAGCCGCTGGAAGAGAACGTGAGGCGCATGTTGGAGCCGGAGCGAATGGGAGCGTGGTTTGCCGGCTCAGTTAGTTTACTGGCATTGCTGATTGCGGCAACTGGTGTTTACGGCATGCTGTCGTATCACGTGGCCGAGCGCACCACGGAGATCGGCATACGCATGGCGCTCGGGGCGCAACGGCGCAACGTCCTGCTGCTCATCGTCGGCGACGGAATGAAGCTGGCGGGTATTGGCACTGCAATCGGTCTTGTAGCTGCTGTTGCGCTGACAAAAGTGACGACTTCGCTGGTCTCTGGCGTGGTCTCGACCGACGCGGTGACGTTCGCCGCCGTGTCGATCGGCGCACTGGCCGTTGCCTTCATCGCCTGTTATATCCCGGCGCACCGCGCAACGAAAGTAGATCCCTTAGTGACGCTGCGTAATGAATAAGCCCGCGCATTCTTTATTCTCGGGGGGACCTAACGTGCGCGCTCATGGCGCAGGTGGGCGAGCAAGAGAAATCCGGTGGTTAGAGTAAGACAGTAGAGTCTCGAAACGAGGATTGTAGGGTTAGTGAGAGCGGGATAGGTCCAGAGTTGATAGAGCAGCGGGTTGTAGAGCCAGTGATTGTGGCCCGTGCTGTATAAGTAGAAGAGTCCGGCGCTGGCGCCGATGGCCGCCACGTAGGCCAGGTACTTGTTTCGCAGCAGGACGTTGAACGCAACGACCAACGCAGTCACAAAGACGACGCCGGGCACAAGCACCACGCCGTAGACGAGCAAATAAGCCGAGAAATTAATCGGCGTGTGACCTCTCGCAAGTTGGACCACCACGGCGGTTAAACCAACCGCAACTAACAAAGCAAGCGCCAACACGATCGTCGCGAGGAACTTTGAAAGCAGTAACACACTGTTCGGTGCGGGCGTGGACCACAAAACCGGTTCGACCTTCACTTCTCGATCGCGATGCATCGCTTCCCCGGTGTAGAAAACGATCATGCCTACCAGAAACAGTAGCAGCGCCTTGGCTGTGCCACTCGCATAAGTGACCGAATACCCGAGTTCAGGAACCACCCGAAAAAACGCAAGATCGAAAATAGAAAGCACGATCGCCAGCGGCACTATGACGATGAGACTTCGCTCTGCTCGAAGCAGCCGAAACTCAACGCCGAGGGCTGCGAGTGTTTGCGAAAGGGTTGTCGCCGGACCTCGCGTTCGGCCGACGTTGGGGACTATTACTCGATCGTGAGCGAGTGTCGCTTCGTTTGTTCTGTCGAGAAATCCAAACGACGGCACGTTGTCCAACGTGTAAGGCACTATCTCGGCTGCGTCGGAAAGTCTCAGCACTGTTACGTCGCCCGCAGTCTCGGATCGAGCGGAGATCGAGAACCGCAAATAGACGACAAGCAAGATCAGAGCAGAGATGACGATCATCCACGCGCGGTTCGCGTATGACTCCAGACTGTAGCCAAGCGCGTACTGATTGAGGAAATCTGCGCTGCGCTTCCACGGATCTAATCCCAGCTGCGAAGCAAGACCCAACGGATCGGTAAATACGCCCACCGTTCTCGGCAGACTTTTCATCATTAGCTGATACGCGACATAGACCGGGTAAAAACACGCTGCCAGTCCAAAAACTATCTTCGCATTGCGACTAAGCGTGCCCACGGCGAAGTAGAACGCCGCCAGCACGAGGTGAGAAATCACCACCACGAAAAAGAAATGCTTGACGTACGGCAGAACGCGCACCGGCAACGTAACCATTCCCGGAAACGGAATCCACTGAAGCAGAAACACCACGATCGCATAAGCTGACGCGCAGCAAACAAGCACAAAGAAGTTGCCGAAGAACTTGCCAAACAGATAAGAGCCGCGGCCGATGGGTTTCGAAAAGATCAGCGGATGCACGTCGAGGCGAAGATCTCTCACCACCGGGTCGCCCATGATGACGGCGTTCAGTATCGGCAGTCCCAGGATGAACGAGAAGCCAACAAAGTTCCGGTGAATGTAAAAATCGCTATTGGTGGCCCAACCTCGTTCCACCGCAGGACCCCAGCCCCACCACAACACCGCATTCGCACTAAACAGCATCATCAACGCATACGGAGCAATGCGCTTTGTGCTCAGCAGTACTTCGTTGCTGAAGACCGCTGCGAACGGAGTGTGAAACGGATTTCTCATCGATTTACGAGATCGAAGTAGTAGTCTTCCAGAACTGGCGTCGCTGGAGTGAACTCCTCACTCGGACGCCGATCTTTCAAGATCACTCGCACGCGCGCCTCGCCATCGAACATCCGCGAAGAGATCACATTGAATTGCGACTTGAAAGCCGCGAGCTGCTCGCGCGGCACAGTTCCTTCCCAAACCGATCCCTTCAGTTCATCGAGTGCCTGCCGTGGCGTACACGCGGAAAGAATGTTTCCCTGGCGAATGATTGCCATGCTGGTGCAAAGGTTGGAGACGTCAGAAACGATGTGAGTGGAGAGAATCACTACTGTGTTTTCACTCGCAGTTTCCGAAAGCAGATTATGAAAACGAACACGTTCTTCCGGATCGAGTCCTGCCGTCGGTTCGTCGACGATGATCAACTCCGGTTCGCCGATGAGTGCCTGAGCGATACCTAAACGCTGTCGCATCCCACCGGAAAATCCGCCCAGGCGTTGCGTGCGCGCAGACCAGAGATTAACTCTCTCGAGCAGCGCCGCGATCAGAGCGTGACGTTCTTTCTTGTTTGTGACGCCTTTGAGTTTCGCGAGGTAATCGAGCATCTGCCAGGCGGTGAGCGTCGGATAGAGACCAAAGTCTTGCGGCAGGTAACCGAGCATCCGGCGGGTGTGGTCCTTACGAGTTATTAAATCAGCGCCGTTCATTTCGACCGTTCCGGAATCAGGTTCGAGCAGCGTCGCTACGATCTTCATCAGGGTTGTCTTACCTGAGCCGTTTGGTCCAAGTAATCCAAAGACACCCGGAGAAAGATCAAGACTGACTCCTCCGAGCGCTTGAACACCGCTCGAGTAAGTCTTGGTCAAATCTCTGATTACGAGCATTCAGGTTCCCGAGTTATCGATAGCGATGTTTCTTTGGTCTTTGGCAGGACAATCGAAGGTTTCAAACCGTGGACGTAAAGCAACAGCCGGCCTGAGATGGCGATCATAATCAGAATCTCGCCGATGTGGCCGATTCCGAGATCCGAGCTGAGGATGCGTATGGCGACGCCAGTAAGTGCAATAAGGATGAAGGACGCTTTGAAAACACGCCGCGACCGGCTGTTCCTCCGGCTGATATGCACGCACTGTTTCTTGATGCTTTCGAGATCACCAAAGCGTCTCAAAGCCGCGGTTTTTGCTTCCGCGGCAGACATTCCATTTTGGGCGTACTTGCGCTCGAGCATCTCAATGTGAAATTGCAGTTCCGCTTCGACGTCGGACGCTGTTTTCTGCCGCCTGATGTGCTCGAGTGAGTTGGCGATTTTCATCGTTTAAGTAGCCTGCAGGATTTTGGTTACCGCTTTTGAGATGCGGTTCCAGTTGGCGCGTTCGGCTTCGAGTTGTCGTTGTCCCGATTTGGTAAGTTTATAAAACTTGGCGCGGCGATTGTTTTCTGACACTCCCCACTCCGACTTTATCCAACCGCGCTCTTCCATGCGGTAAAGTGCGGGATAAAGCGATCCGTCCTCGACTTTGAGCAAATCCTCGGCAACCTCATGGATTCGTTGGACGATGCCGTAGCCATGCATCGATTCACGCGCCAGCGTGTTCAGGATCAACAACTCCAGCGTCCCTTGTAGCAAGTCTGTACGAGCATTAGCCATGAAACGGCTTCTCTCCCCTAGATAATCTGGGGCAGAGATTAGCGGAGCTTCCCTAGACTGTCAAGGGAAAATTTCCAGCTCGTCGCAAATAAGCATGCAATACAGCAAAACACGGCAAGAATCGGATGCTTACGACCGTTACCGTAACTTCTGCCGTACCGCAATACTGATAGGAGTAATAATAGCAATGAGTCAGACAGCAATCTCCGCGGTCGATCCAGCAACAGATCCGAACATCGATCCCAAGATCAGGGCTTTCCTCGTGGAGATCAATAAAGACACGAGTCCGGCCTGGGAAAAGCCCGGACCGGAGATCCGCGCGGGCTTGACTGCGCTCCAGGCAAAAACACCGGTCGACATGTCTGGCGTGATCGTCGCGAGCAGAACGATTTCACAGGAGGGACGAAACGTTAAGATTTACATCGTCAAGCCTGAGAACGTACAGGATAAGCCACCAGTCATTTTGTTCATTCACGGCGGTGTATGGATCGCCGGCAACTTCGAGAACCATCAACGTCTCGTACGCGACCTCGTCGTCGGCACCGGAGCGGTAGCGGTATTCCCTGAGTACACGCCCATTCCGGACGCAGTCTATCCAACTCAGATTGAAGAGAACTACGCGGCTGCGAAGTGGGTGGCAGAGCACGGAGCTGAGATCGGCGTTGATGGTGGCCGGATGGTTGTCGCCGGTAACTCCGTCGGCGGGAATATGTCGACAGTTCTAGCGATGATGGCGAAAGATCGTGGCGGACCGAAGATCAGTTTTCAGGTGTTGTTGATCCCGGCAACCGATACAGATTTCGATACAGAGTCCTATCGCAAGTTCGCTAACGGGCGCTTTCTGGCGCGAGCGTTTATGCAGTTCGGCTGGAACATCTACGCACCGGACGCGAAGACGCGCAAGGAGGCATACGCGGCGCCGCTACAGGCCAGTATCGATCAACTGCGCGGCTTGCCGCCGGCGTTAGTAATAACAGCCGAAAACGATCCACTGCGGGACGAGGGTGAAGCCTACGCTCGCAAGCTTAAAGAGGCCGGCGTCGATGTAACGGCCACTCGATACAACGGGATGATTCACGACTTCGTCTTGCTCAACGGCATCAACGACGTCGCCGGTGTTCAGGCTGCACTTCGTCAAACATGTGACGAGATCAAAAAGCGCTTGTAGCCACAAAGAAGCACAAGGAGCAAATACGAGAGGCACAAAGGTGTTAGCAAACCTTTGTGCCTCTTGTGTTTCTGTGCTTCTTGTGGCCCCGCCTCGAACGGAGTTAAACTTCGCTAGCGTCCGGTCACGGTACGTTTAAGACTGCCCAACATCCCAGCCACCGAGGGCGATGAATTATGTCCACCATCAAAACTTTCCTTTTATCTACTGTGCTGTGCCTGTGTGCCGGTCTTTTTCTGTTTCCCGCAAGGGTTTTCAGCCAAACGAAACCTGATCCGAGCGGTGACGCACAGGACGTCGTTAAGTTTGATACCTCGCTGGTCCAAACGGACGTGATGGTCTTCGACAAGAATGGAAAGTTTGTTGATGGTTTAAAACCGGAACAGTTTCAGTTGAGGATCGACAAGACGCCGCGAGAAATATCCTTTTTCGAACTAGTCAAGTCAGGCAGTGTCACGAGCAAGCGGGAGGAGCTGAAGTCTGACCAGCCAAACGTGTCGAGCGAGCCAAACTCGCTGAATCCACCTAAACCTGATTCACAGCGGCGAGCCGTCATATTTTTCGTCGACGATCTGCATCTCGCGCCTGACAGTCTGGCCCGAACACGAAAGGCATTGCTCGATTTCATCGATCGCGGAATCGGCGATGGGGATTTGATCGCCATCACCTCGCCGAGCGGACAAATCGGATTCCTGCAGCAGTTCACTGCCGATAAAGAAGCATTGCGTTCAGCAGTCGCGCGTCTGAACTATCGAACGAATACGAAATCCGACATGCAACAACCGCCGATGTCTGAGTACATCGCGCTCAAGATCCGCGAAGGCGACGAACACGCGATGACCTACTACATCCAGGAGGTTCAAAAGCAGGCTTGTACTAAAGCAGGCAACCAAACTATCTGCACGATCTCTCCGCAGGCCGCCAAACAACAAGTCCGGATGCGCGCACAGCAGATGGTGACGGAGTCTGCGCCAGGGACCGCCGACACGCTGCGGCTGCTCGAGGGATTGATGCGCACTGCCGCTCAGATGCCCGGACGCAAACTGGTGTTTGTAATCTCTGACGGCTTTTATCTCAACGACGTCAAAACCGGCGCGATCGATCGCATCAAGAAAGTAACTGACGCAGCCGGACGCGCCGGCGTCGTGATCTACACGCTCGATGCACGTGGCATCGTCAGCGAATCAGTCGACGTCACCAACAACAGGCCGATTAGTGCGGACAGTAAGCTGGCTGGAGCTACGATCGGAGAGATCTCTGCATCGCAGGATGGCCTCAATGCGCTCGCCAAGGACACTGGCGGCCGTGCGTTTCGCAATACAAATCAGCCGATGGCCCAGTGGGTGGAAAAAGTGATGGACGAAACGTCCAACTTCTACCTGCTGGCCTGGAAACCTGACAACGAAGAGCAAAAACGAGGTAAGTTCAAACATATCGAGATCAGCATCATTGGCCGGCCTGATCTCAGCGTTCGCGTGCGTAGCGGCTACTTCAAATCCGCCGCTCTGCCACTACTGAACGTCAAGAAAAAGTCGAACAAAGACTCGTTGAAAGCACGTGAAGACGACATGCGTTGGGTGATCGATGCGCCTGTTTCGCAGCGTGACATTCCGACGGCAGTAGATCTGCGGTTCGTGCAAATGCCGGGTTTCGGCACTCGCGTTATCGCGACCATCTCTATCGACGAAGAGGCCCTGACGTTTGATCTTATCGACGGAAAACTCTCGGCGGACGTAGACCTCGGCGGCATCTGCTACGACGACAAAGGCAAACCGATCGACAGCTTCGTTGGGCGTCTGCGCATCTTTCCGCGGAGCTCAAACGCTCCGGCTACGCCGGGTTCCGCAAAACAACCCCGGCGATCGATCTACAGGTTCAGCACACTCGTCCCCGGTGGTCTTTACCAGGTCCGAGTCGGTATTCGTGATCTGAAGAGCAGCCGCATCGGTAGTGCTATGGATTGGATCACAGTGCCGAAAATCTAGTGAGGATTAAGCACTTAGTGTACCGCCTATGACGAAGGCTCTCGTACTTCTTACGATGTTTGCAAGTGTACTCTGCCTAAGGAGCGTTTCGGGTTCTGCAGATCAGGTTCGGACCATAAAAGCTACTGTAGTCGCCTATGACCTCGGCGTGGAACAAGCTGATGGCTCCTGTAATCAGACGGCGATAGTGCGATCAGAAAAGTCTGCGAAGCGTCACGAATCGGATCGCTACTTCATCATTCGCCATCAAGGTTCGTGTCCTCAACTGATTCCCGAAGAAAGTCTCAAGGCCGATCGCAAGCGCAGCTTTAAGGTAAAGCGAGATACAAAATGCGATCAAACCCTGGAAGACCTTAAGTACTTCATCACTTTATGGCCCACCGGTATCCGTACAGAAAGTCCACGGCTGAAGACCGTGCGAGGTTGGGACGAAGTTCAGGTGTCAGCAGCAAAGAAATTGCCGTGTTACATCCTGACCTCGTCCGAACCGCTCGAAAGATGATCTCGCACATCTTCCTACTAAAGGTTAATCGCATCTTGCTGCCGTAATATCAACAATGTGCACTTCCCACGCTTTCCTCTCAAGGCGCAAGAGTTCAGTCAAAGTTGGTTGGGTCCTCCCCTTTCACGCTGCTTTCGATTGCGGCGTTGTCCGGGGTTCGCTAACGTCCGTCTCTCTTCGCCTTCGTAATCCAGGTGCGAACATAAACAGCGGCAGTAATGCCGAAACGGCCATCACGATTGCAATCACGTGAAGCGGACGATGATAAGAACCCGTAGTCTGTCGCAGGTAAGCGATCAACAACGGACCAACAGCGCTCGCAGTTCCCCACGCCGTTAACATCAACCCGTAGATTGGTCCAACATTCTTCGAACCGAAGTAATCCGCCGCAAATGCCGGCATCGTTCCGAAACCTCCGCCGTAACACATCAACACTACGAACGTAAGTACAGTCATTCCGACGACCATGTTGGCATTGGCTAACACCCAGAACAACACAATCTGGAGGAGGAACATCACCAAGAACGTCATTCGTCTGGTGATGTAATCAGACACCCAGGCCCAAAACACTCGCCCCACCGCGTTACCAATACTCGCGATACCAACCATGCTCGCCGCCACGACCGCCGTCACGCCAACAAGCTCCTGAAAGATCGGTGCTTCCTGCGAGATGACAGCAATGCCCGCGAGCGTGTTCAGAAATAGCAACAGCCACAGCGCAAACCATTGCCATGTGTGAAGCGCCTGACCGAGTGTGTAATCTCCGCCGGCACGTTGTGAGACTTGTGACGCTGAAGGCTTCCAACCTTTCGGCAGCCAACCCTCAGGCGGATTCGTCATAAAGAATCCCGTTACGACCGTAACGATCAAGTAGACAATCCCGAGATACGCAAACGTATCGAGTACGCCAACGCGCTGAATCAGGTACGTCGCAACCGGGGCCGTTATCAACGCACCGGCGCCGAATCCACCCACTGCGATTCCCGTTATGAGACCGCGACGATCGGGAAACCATTTCACCAGCACCGCGACCGGAACGATGTACGCGAACCCAAGACCCAGTCCGCCAATGAATCCAAACGTAAGATAAAGCCACCAGAGTTTGTTGGCCGAAAAACTAGCAAGAAACACTCCGAGACCATAAAGGGCACCCCCGGTGATCGCTACAACGCGTGGTCCCTTGCGATTCAGCCACAAACCGCCAAAGAACGCCGCAACTCCGAGTACGAAGATGCTGATCGTGAACGTTAACGTGACTTCAGCAATGCTCCAGCCAAACTGATTTACTAACGGCGTGCGAAAGACACTCCACGCGTACACCGCGCCTAAAGCGATCTGCAGCAATATGCCGGCGACCGCAATCACCCAACGATTAGTTCGCATTTTCCCTGCCCTTGTTCGCCAGATTTTTCCCAAACGTTTCCAGCACATCCGTAAACGCAGTGAGACCGCGTCGAACATCCGGTTTGAAAAACCGGCGCAGTAATCTGAAGAGACTCGGAGGCTCTTCCCGATCGGTCTTGAGTTCGATCTCGCCGAGCACTTTCACCAGGAGAAGCGCGTTTCGCGTGACGCGAATTGTTGCTGCGTCACTGGCCAGAACTACCGCCTGCTGAATAACTGCATCGCCGCCACCCAGCGTGCCGCGCAGTAGATCGAGCACGCCCTTGTCGTGCATAAGCTGAAGCACTTCATACCCGGCCACTATCGCTTCCGCGTGTTTTGCCGGCGCAGCTTTGAGTCGTACTTCCACTTCGCGTTGCGGATTGCGTGGCGGCAGAGTCAGAGGTATCGGTTGGGCCATGAGCTTTCTCCTTTACCGGCTTAACGGTTCGATCTGGAATAATTTTGGTCCGGGCAGGTGGTAGTCGTCGCGTTGCCATTTGCGTTCCACTTCCACGCCGTGCTGCGGTGTCGGATGACCCCAACGTGAATTGGTCCGTGGTAACGGGCTCTCGCCAACTTCTCCCAAAACACGCATCTTCACCGCGACCTCTTTGAATGCGGGTGTGTGTGTGACCGGATCCGTGTTGCTGCTGGTCAGACGGTTTATCGCGTTTTGAACCGAGTTCATCGGCACGTACAGTTCTTTTCCCCGGACGCGATCCGTCACCACTGCGCGAACGCGGATCTTGCCGTAGCGTGAAACGAGCTGCACCCAACTGCCGGTAGTTAAGTTTCGCTCCTCCGCCAATTCCGGCGAGACTTCCACAAATGTATCGGGCGTCTTCGCAGCGATGCCGCCAGTGCGATAAGTGAGACTCCCTGAATGGAAGTGCTCGAGCAAACGGCCGTTGTTCACGTGCAGATCAAACTCCGCATCAGGTTGCTCGGGCGGTTCGTGCCACTGTGTCGGGAACAAACGCGCCTTGCCGTCCGGGAAGAAAAACTCTTTCGTGTAAAGCAATGGTTGGTCCGTGCCATCAGGCGCGACGGGCCACTGAAGTGATTTGTATCCTTCGAGACGTTCGTAGGAAACTCCGGCAAACATCGGCGTCAGCGCCGCAATTTCGTCCATCACTTCAGACGGGTGCTGGTAATTCCAGTTTGCTCCCATGTGGTTGGCAACATCGCGAATGATCTGCCAGTCAGGCCGGCAACCATCGAGTGGTTCAAACACCTGGTAGAGACGTTGGATCCGCCGCTCGCTACTCGTAAACGTTCCCTCTTTTTCCAGACTCGGCGCGGCGGGCAACACAACGTCCGCGAAACGGCAAACATCGCCGAAAAAGACCTCCTGTACCACCAAAAAGTCGAGCTGCGCGAACGCGCCGTCGACATAGTTAGCGTTCGAATCGACAATGCTCATCTCTTCACCAATGATGTACATCGCCTTCATTTTGCCCGCGTAAATTGTTTCCACCATTTGGTGATTGTCGAGGCCGATCAAACCCGGCAGGGTGACTTTCCAATAAGCTTCGAAACGCGCACGTACCTCGGGATCGTCAACCGGCTGGTAACCCGGCAAAAAGTTTGGCATCGAACCGTTGTCGCTGGCGCCCTGCACGTTGTTATGTCCGCGCAAGGGGTAGGCGCCGGTCCCGGGGCGCATGTAGTTGCCGGTGATTAGCAGCAGGTTCGAGATTGCCGTCGACGTATCGGAACCCATGCTGTGTTGAGTGACACCCATGGCCCAACACATACACACCTTCTCGGCATCCGCGATCATGTGGGCCACTTGTCTCAACGTCTCGATGGGCAAACGGCAACGCTCCGCGGCGAATTCCAAGGTGAACGGTTCGAGACTCTTGCGATACCCGTCAAAACCATTCACCCAACGATTGATGAAATCGGTTTTCGCAAATCCGTTGTCGATCAAGTAGCGCGTCACGGCCGACAACCAGATCAGATCCGTCCCTGGTTCGGGATGGAAATAAAGGTCGGCGCGCCGCGCCATCTCGTTTTCACGCAAATCCGAAACTATTACCTTCAAACCATGGAGTTTTTGGGCGCGCTTGATGCGCGTGGCGAGTACCGGATGACTCTCGGCAGTATTGCTGCCGACGATGATGACGAGATCCGCGCTCGCAATGTCAGTGAACGAACCCGAATCACCACCGTAACCAACCGTGCGAAACAGGCCCGCGGTCGCTGGCGACTGACAATAGCGCGAACAGTTATCGATGTTGTTGGTACCGACTACCGCACGGGCGAGTTTCTGCATCAGGAAACTCTCTTCATTCGTGCACTTCGAAGATGAAATCAGGCCTATCGAATCCGGACCGTATGTCGCCTTGATCTCGTTCAACCGGCGCCCAACAAGGCTCAGAGCCTCTTCCCAACTCGCTTCTCGAAACGCGCCGTTTTCTCGAATCAACGGCTTCGTCAACCTGTCTTCACTATTGATGTGATCCCAGGCAAACTTTCCTTTGATGCAAGTTGAAATGCCGTTTACCGGCCCCTCAAATGGCTCGATCTTGAGGATGTGACGATCTTTGGACCACACATCAAAACTGCAACCCACACCGCAGTAGGTACAAACAGTCTTCGTGCGGCGAATGCGCGATTCACGCATTACTTCTTCGGCGTCGGAGACGCGCATGATGGCGTCAAAACCGGTTTCCGGTTCGACTCCCTTCACCAGTTCGATCATGCCGTCGAGTGCGGGTTTCGGCAGACGCGTAAAAAAGCCAGCATGGCCCAGCATCGAAGTCTCCATCAACGCATTGCACGGGCAAACGGTCACGCAATGGCCGCACGAGACACAGCTCGACTCGCCGATGGTTGATCCGCCGTCCCACAAGACGCGTGGATGAGGATCTTCCCAGTTGATCGATAGCGTTTCATTGACCTCGAGATTCTGGCAGGCCTCTACGCAACGGCCACACAAAATGCATTGATTTGGATCGTAGCGATAGAAGGGATTGGTGTTGTCTATCGCGTACGGTTTCGGACGGAAAGGAATGTTCTGGTGCTCGACGGCCAACAACTTGGTCGTGTTGTGGACCGTGCAATTGCCGTTGCTGTTGTCGCAAACCGTGCAGTACAGCAGGTGATTGCTCAGAATGCGATCGAAAGCTTCGCGTTGCGCTTCTTTGACCAGCGCGGAGCTTGTAGTGACGTTAGTTCCGGGCGAGACTTTGGTCCCACAGGCCCGCACCAGCTCTCCGTCAACCTCGACCATGCAGGTGTCGCAAGTCTGGATTGGACCAAGTTGCGGGTGATAACAGACTTGCGGCAGTTGTACTCCCGCCCGATTGATCACCTCGATTAACAACTCGTCAGGCGATCCTTGTTGAACAACGCCGTCGACTGAAACAGTGTGTGGAAGTTCTTTCACGGCGTTTATAACTCCAGATCGCTAAGGCCAGGATGATCGTCAGGACGGCGGCCGAGCGGCCAGTGGTATTTACGATCCGATTCCTTGATCGGCAAATCGTTGATACTGGCATGCCGGCGGCGCATCAAACCGTTGTCATCGAATTCCCAATTTTCGTTTCCATAGGACCGAAACCAATTCTGCGCATCGTCGCGCCACTCGTAGGCAAACCGGACCGCGATATGATTGCCGTCGAAAGCCCACAACTCTTTTATGAGTCGATATTCAAGCTCTTTCGCCCACTTGCGTTTGAGTAAAGCGATGATCTCCGCGCGGCCGTTGGGAAACTCGGATCGGTTTCGCCAACGCGAATCTGGCGAATAAGCGAGCGCCACTTTTTCCGGATCGCGCGTGTTCCAGGCGTCCTCGGCAAGGCGCACTTTCTGAATCGCGGTCTCACGAGTGAACGGCGGGAATGGCGGACGCGGCACCGCGACAAGCGTGCTATCTCGGGCTGTTGATTGTGGAGAACTCATGTCACCTCCTGATAATCGACGCCCGCAAAAATAGCGCCGGCAGGAGGACCGCGTCTTACCCTTGTTTGCTAAGAAGTATGCGTATTTGCTGAAGCGATGGCGAAGGAGTTTTATGTTCGCTTTCGATTTGCGCGGCTTGCTCCCCGCTCACGAGTAGCGCGAGTCGAGCGGGTGTATGGAACGTTGCGCGAGGGATCGACTTTCAGTTCACAGGTCACACTCGTCAACGCCGGATACTTCTTCAACAACAGTGAGGTCACTTGCTTGTTTACGATCTCCCAGTAGTCATCTTCGTTTGGATAATTCGTCAAAAGCGTCTCGACGTCTTTAGCCAACCAGCGAAAGTCAGGGTATTCAGACTTCGTAATGTTTACCGCGTAACGATACGAGATGAAAATGTTCAGGTTGTTAGTTTCACCCTGATGATCGATTTTGAAATCTTTAAGCGAAAACGAAAACTCTTCGATCAGCGAACCATTTCGCTGAGCCGGTACAGTCTGCGGATAAGCGGTCGGGATACTTACTAACGAAAACACAAAAATGGCAATCAAGTTGCAGAGTATTTTTGTCATAAATTTCATCTCCGAGTTGTGGATTGCGTTATACTCCAATCAGATCAGTGATTCATTCGCCAGTTCGAACAACCAGGGTTCGAGCGCGCGCGCACGAGATGCGACGGCGCGCGCGTTTTGCCAGAAGAAGAATAGAACAAATCTCTCGTACCGCGACTCTCGGCGGTCTCTTCCTGTCTTTTCTTAAAATCGGTCTCGTTGGGTTTGGCGGCGGGATTGCAGTCTTAGCCCAGATCCGCACCCTCACTGTTCGCAAGCGTCATTGGTTAACCGACGCTGAATTTGCCGAAGCTGTGGCCCTCGCGCAAAGTTTACCCGGGACCAGCGCGGGGAATTCCGTTACGTACATCGGAGTGCGTTTGCGCGGATGGCGTGGCGCGGCTGCGGCCATGAGCGGCTTCATTCTGCCCTCGATGCTCATCATGATCGCCATGGCGATACTTTACAAGCACGTACATAACTTCGCCGGTTCCGAACGATTCTTTCACGGGCTGAATGGCGCGGTCGTGGCGTTGATACTCGTAACAGCCTGGCGCATGGGAAGAAATATTCTGACTCAGCACTGGCAGTGGTTACTTGCGGTGCTGTCGTTTCTCGCCGTCGCCGTGCTCGACGCTACCGTGCTCGAAATCGTGTTTGCCGCGGGTTTGATTGGAATCTATGTCGACTCATTCGCCGAAAAGCAGTTGCGGCAATGGCGTAGCCTTCGCACGATGATAAGTCGCAGGCGTATCCGCATCCGTACGCGCCTGGCAAAACAAAGACGAATGCGAAAGCAGAAGGAAGAACGCGAAGAACACCTTACGTTCAGATCTGTCGCCCTGCTCGCTGTCGCTATGCCCGTGATTGCGAAGCTGAGTTTACTGCTTACGCTTTCGGCGATATTTCTTCGAATCGGCAGTGTCACTTTCGGTGGTGGACTGGTAATGGTGCCGTTGATTGAGTCGGAGGTAGTGAACACGCACCAGTGGTTAACACATCAGGAGTTCGCGGACGCTTTCGCGCTGGGACAAATCACGCCTGGTCCGGTGCTGATCACGGCTACGTTCGTGGGCTACCGTGTGGCGGGAACGTTGGGAGCTTTAGTGGCGACGATCAGTATCTTTCTTCCGGCGTTTGTGATGACCATTGCCGCCGCGTCTTCCCTGCGCAGGTTTCGTAACAACGAACAGGTGCAGTCGTTTCTGCGAGGCGTCGCGCCCGCGGTAGTCGGCTTGCTGGTCGCGGCGGCGTTGAGTGTCGGACGCGCCGGAATTCACTCCTGGGTGGGTTTGTCGATCATGCTGCTGGCGATGTTTACATTAATCCGATTTCGTCCGAACGCCTTTTGGGTCATCCTCGGAGCCGGCCTGCTCAGAGTTTTAGTCGGGCTCGTATTGGGCTGATCTCTCAACGGATTCACTCCGATCTCAGTGCTATCAACGGATCGACTCTCGTTGCGCGACGCGCCGGGATATAACACGCCAACAGCGCCACGGCGATCAGGACCACCGCGGTCAACACAAGCACCAGCGGATCGCGAGTAGGTAATGACGGAATGAGAGACGTCAAGAGACGCGAAACGCCGTAAGCACTCGCGACACCCAACACCGCACCAACCAGCACCAGAACAGCGCCCTTACCCAACACCAGCCACAGAACATCGCGCGCCTGCGCACCGAGGGCCATCCGAATGCCGAGTTCGCCAGTGCGTTGGACCACTGTGTATGACACAACGCCGTAAATCCCAATCGCCGCGAGGATCAGACCAACTACCGCAAACGCACCGAGCAAGCTTCCCAACAACGAAATACTGCCTAACCCTTGATCGATTGCCGTCTGCACGGTGCGAATCCGGTAAACCGGTAGACTTGGATCCAACTCCGCCACTGCGTTGCGCAAAGTGTTACCAAACGCTTCCGCATTCGAGGATGTCCGCACGACGAGCGTGAGATAACCAGGAGCTGCCTGGGCCACCGGAACAAACGATTGGAAGCGTGTATAAGGCTCGCCTAAATCAGCGGGAAACGCGAGGTCGTTGATTACGCCGACAACTTCAGCATACGTCCTTTCGCGTCCAGCATCGCTGACGCGTTTTCCGATCGGACTCTCGTTGGGCCAGAAAGTCCGGGCGGTTGATTCGTTGATAATCACAACCCGCGGATGATCGGCCACATCTGATTCGTTGAACGTACGTCCTTGTTGCAATCGAGCTCCGAGCGTCGCGAAATAATCGCTACTTACCGGTTCGACAAATATCTCCGGCATCTTTTCAGGAGGTGGCTCCGGTCTTCCTTCAACCAGAAATGAATTACTACTTTGGAACCCATAGGCGGGTTGTGAACCGCCGATTGCCGCGTGCTGCACACCGGGCAACGTGCGGAGGCGGTTTTCGAGTGCAGTCAGGAAAGCTACGCGCTGCTTATGATCGGCGTACTTCTCCCCGCGAAGACTCATCTGCGCCGTCACTAAGCCATCAACGCGCCAGCCGGGATCGGCATTGATGAAACGATGTAGACCGCGCAGGAACAACCCCGCCGCCGCGAGCAAGACCATCGCAAACGCGACTTCGCCGACGATGAGCGTGTGTCGCAACCGGTGTTGAGATTTTCCCGCTGTAGATCCACGCGAGTTCTCTCGCAACGCCAGGTTTATATCGGCGCGCGATGCGAACCATGCAGGCACTGTCCCGAAGAGCACTCCGGTCAGCACCGAACACAACAGCGCGAAGCCGAACACTTTGTAGTCGAGTTGCACGCTGGCGCCGGGCAGATCGTTGAAGAGCCGGTTACTGATGAATTGAACGCCGGCGATAGCTACGACCAGACTGATCGCTCCTCCGATTAGGGCAACAACGATGCTCTCGGTAAGCGAATGTCGCAGCAGTCGCATGCGAGCGGCGCCGAGTGCCGCACGAACCGCAAGCTCGCGCGAACGCGCCGTTGTACGAACTAGCTGAAGATTAGCGAGGTTTGCACACGCAATGAGCAACACGAAACCCGCGAGACCAAAAGTGAACCACATGACTGTTCTGCCGATGCTGTCCGACATGGATCGCTGAAGCGGCTCGAGTCGCAGACTCTCGCCTTCATTCGCGGAATTCTGCTTGCCGATGTTCGCGGCGAGCGTAATCATGCTCTGCTCCGCCTGCTCGATCGTCACGCCGGGTTTAAGCCGGCCAAATGAAGACAGGTAGTTGGTGCCGCGGTTTGCTCTTTGTTCCTTGCTAAACGCGAGTGGCTGCCAGATATCGATTGGTCCCCACAGTATCGGATGATCGAATCCCGGAGGCATCACGCCGATTATCTCGACGGTCTTTCCGTCGAGCTGAATGGTGCGTCCGATGATGTTTGGATCGCTGCCGAAACGGCGTGCCCAAAAACGATCCGTCAGGACCACGACGTTGTCAGCGCCGGCTTCAAACTCTTCCGGCTTGAACGTGCGCCCAAGCGCTGGCGCCACTCCCAACATTGGAAAGAAATCCTCGGTTCCCGCCAGGCTGAGCAAACGTTCAGCAGTTTGTCCTTGTTCGGCCAGATTGCGGCTCGCGAAGTTGTAAGCCGCCATCTTGTCGAAAACGGTGTTCTGCTCGCGCTGGTCAAAAAAGTTGGCATTGGAATGCGGCCAGCTTTGAGAATGTGGCGACGTGCGGAAAACTCTGACTAACCGATCTGACTGCGGGTAAGGCAACGAGCGAAAGAGAAACGTATTCAGCACGCTGAACATCGCTGTATTAACGCCGATGCCCAATGCCAGCGTGAGCACTGCAACTACGGTGAAACCTTTATGCTTGAGCAACTGGCGCAGGCTATAGCGCACATCCTGAGATACGCTGGTCATGACTTTCCTCCATTCGCACGCGAATCGACGAGCGTCGGGTTGGTTCAACTAGCTTTTGGAAGTAGTGCTTAATAATTAGAACACCTTACGGCCCGTGTTTGTGACAGTTAATGGTTTTCTTGTCGAAGAACACGTTCGAAGCCTCGTCTCGAAAAAATTTGACCTAAAACCGCGTGGCGGCGGTGTTATCTCACCAGACGCAGAAAAAACTGACCAGTATCAGTTAAGAAAAGTGGAACCTAAGCGTTAACTAACTGGAATTACACATAGCCGCAAGACAGCGGCACCTGAACTAAAATACGCACTGGGGGCATCATGTTGAAGGTACACGCCAAAAGATTGGATGCAGTTGAGGTTCTTTCCCTCGAAGGACAGATTGTAACTGGAAACACCGAGGTCTTACGCAATGTCGCCCAGCTAGCCGGCGACACGACCGATCTCATTCTCGATTTGTCGAACGTGGCAACCGTGGACGCCCACGGGCTCGGCGTGTTGTTGCAACTGCGCGAGCAGACACTCGCAAAGGGCATTCACCTCGAATTGAGGAATGTCAGACAGCCGCTGTATCGCATATTCGAAATCACGCGGCTTAATACCGTGTTCAATATCGACTCCGCGATGGAACTTATTCCGGAGTTTGCGTACGCGCAGCGAATGCCCGTCGCTGCCTGAGCAATCCCCCGGTAAGAATCCCACCGAAGATGGCGCGCGCCCCATGGGCTCCGGGACGCGCGCCCCATCACCATCGATCGAATTCTCAAACACTTACTGCTTCTTGCTTTGAGTCTCTTTCAACTTCGCGTGCGCGCGTTCGTAGTTGGCCTTGAAGACCGCGGCGTTCGGGTCGTTGTTTTGCTCGCCGAGCGTTCGCGCTTTGTCGTATAGCGGTTCGGCAAGTTCGATGCGTCCGCCCTGTTCGTACGCTTCAGCAAGACTGTCGTAAACGTTTGCCGAGGCGGGATAACGTTCGATGTTCGTCTTGAAAACCACAATGGCTTCTTCAGGCTTGCCTTCGAAGAGAAGCTGATAACCCACCTGATTAATGAGGCCCTCCGGCACCGGAATCGGATAGCCGAATTTCTCGCTGAGCTTTTTGTAATGCGCGTCAGCGCCTTTCAAGCCGCCGACGAACGCACCACTCTGTAGATCTCTCGGAGCTTGCCACTCTTCGTAAACCTTGCGCAATCCAACGTAGTGACTGCGAAGCACCACCGACCCGTGGTCTTCATCATCCATCCGCTCAGCTTTCCATTCGAAACCCTTGATGTTCGTCTTCGCGAGTGCTGCCCTGAACTTCTCGAAGCTCTCGCCAATCGCGCCCGGTTCGTTGCCGAGTGACACAAATAAACTGACTTTCAGTTCCTTCTGATTCTTCAGGAAGTCTTCGGCGCGTTTCAACGCTTCAGCGTTCTCCCATTGAAGCGAAGGACTGACCGCAATGTAGGAATTGAAAAGTCCCGGCTTCGTGATCATTGAATGGATCGCGAATAGCCCACCGAGCGAATGGCCGGCGAAAATGCGATAAGGTTGAACTCGATAGGTCTTTTCAATCTCCGGAATAAGCTCAGTCTCAAAGAACTTCAGAAAGTTGTCAGCGCCGCCCGCGGTCGGAAAGCGCAGTTCTCCCGCCGCGTTCTTGTCTGTTGATTTGGCGGGTGTCAGGTCTCGCGTACGGTCGGTGTTCGTCACGCCGACGACGATCAAGTCCGAGATTCGGCCGTTGCGAGTGAGAAACTCGACGGTACTCGCCGTATGGCCCATGTGCGCATCGCCGTCGGTCATGTAGAGCACCGGATACTTAACGTTGTTCGTTTCATACCCCACCGGAGTACGCACCAGGATGATTCTCTCCTCGCCCAAAACTGTCGATTTGAGCGCGAATCTTTTCATTGTGCCGGCGCCGGGTTGTGCGATTGCCGCAGAGGAGATCAGTAAAAGAACCGCAAAGACAGAGAGCAAACGGATCAGGTTTATGCGTTTTGACATGGCTCAACTCCAAGGTAGATGGGTTTATATCTGTGGCAACGCAGTTCGGGGAGGCGCCGATATTACTAAATTTACTCACACTGTCCAACGATAACTTTTAAACCTGGTAGAGCTACGAAAAACGTTACTGCACGTGCAAAAATTGCGGTAACGCTTCTGCCGCGCGTCCGATGGCCCGGGCCAGGCTTAGTTTCGCCAGGTTATGCGCGAACACGCTGTTGATGTAGTCCGTGTTCGCCGTCGACACGGCCTCCTGAGATTGGACCACTTCAACATTGTCACTAACCCCGGCGTCAAATTTCTGGCGCGTCAGGTCGAGATTCTGCGTTGTTACTTGAACGTTCCTGCGGGCTACTTCCACCTGACTCGCCGCTGCCTGTAGATCAAAATACGCATTGCGTACTTCGCTCTCGATGCGCCCTTTGAGATCCTCAAGTTCCGCCTGACGCTGGGCCAGTGCCGCTTCTGCGACCTCGGTTTGTCCCTTCGTCCTGCCGCCTTGCCAAATCGGGACACGCACCATGCCGGACACTGAGAACGTTCCGTGGGCTTGTGAAGGATTGGTGCCGATGAGGCCGTAATCTGCGCGAACAGCGAACGACGGCAACCGCTCCGATCGAGCCGCCGCTCGCGCACGTTCGGCCGCTTCTACCTGCGCCTGGGCCGCTTTCAGATCCGAGCGTTGTGCGAATGCCTGCTGCAGCGCTTCCGTGAAGGTGAGCGGTGGCGCCTCAGCAAAAGGTATCGCGTCGGTAACCTCATACTGTTCGTTGGGTGGTAACCCCGCGAGCCGAGCGAGCGTCAGCTTCAACTTCGAGTAATCGTTTTCCAGCGAAACAAGCCGCTGCCGTTGAGTGAGCAGTTGGATTTCACTGCGATTGAGATCTATTTGCGCGACTACACCCGCCGCGCGCTGTTCCGAAGTCTGCTTGTACAGCGCTTCAGCAGTTGCAAGTTGTCCGCGCGCAGCGTCGATGCGCGATCGCGCGGCAATCGCCTGCAAGTAAGTGCCGCCGACAGCAAGCACGATCAGATCGCGAGCATCTTCGACTGAGAGCTCGTTAGCACGCGCCAGTTCTTTGCTGGCGCGGTAGTTGTTGCGCGCCGTCAGATCCAAAACATTTTGCGTGAGACTTGCTCGCAGATCGAAGTAGTTGAATGGACCAACGATTGTCGGCGCCGAGAAGCCCGGAATCGGAACATTGAAACGCACGCCGAGTGCCTGCAGATTTGTCTGCTGCACGGTTTCGCTGAAACTCGCATTCAAGTTTGGCAGTAACGCGCTGCGGGCGATCCTCGTTTGGCCACGTGCTTGCCGCACCGCTTGAGTCAGTCCGACCGCGCCGAGGTTGAATTCAACTGCGCGGTCCACCGCTTCGCGCAATGAGAGTCGTCCTGAAAACGGAAGCTTCGTAACACTCGACGTGCTGCCGGTAAATGGTCCTTGCACCTGCACTGTCGGGTTGATCGTGTTAATGCTGTTAGTAGTGCCGGGAATCGCGGTTTGCGTGGCTGTCACCGATCCGGTTTGTGGATTACGACCGGAGAGCGGCAACTGAACCGGCTGCGTGGGCTGCGACGGAGTTGTGCTGGGAGTAATTTGTGCAAAAACACCGGGCGCAAATAGTAAAAAGAGAATCAGGACGATCAGTACCACGTTAAGTTTACCTCTTGGTGTTAGCTCAGTTGTTTTCGAAAACGCCAGACACTCAGCGACAAAAGCACCAGCGTTATGATCGAGAGCGCGAGAAAGTTGGGCCACAAAGCATCCAGGCCGCTTCCTTTGAGCATGCTACCGCGCGCTATAACGCCGAAGTGATGGATCGGATTGATGACCGTCAGCGGTTGCAGCCATTTCGGCATCGCTTCCACCGGGTTGAGCGCGCCTGACAACGAGACCATCGGCGGGTTGATGAAAAAGCCGGTCAGCAACGCCTGTTGCGCTGACTTGCTGAAAGTTGCCACGGCCGTGCCGATACCGATTCCGGCGAGAACGCAAAGTGCGCCGCCGCCGATGACGGGCAGCAAGCCGCCGTGAAAAGGCACGCCAAATACGGTTCTGATCATGATGATGGCTATAAACATCATCATCGAGAGCAGCAAAAACAGCGGCGCGATCTTCGCGACGATGATCTCCGTTGTTCCCGCCGGCGCCATTAGTAACTGTTCGATCGTCCCTGCTTCTCTTTCTTTCACCATCGCGCCGGAGGCGACGATCGAGCTATTGAGAATCAGAAGAAGTCCCAGTACACCGGTCGTGATAAACCACGAGTCCTTCAATCCCGGGTTATAAAGAAAGGCTGGATGTAACGAGATCTGTCCGCCGCGTTGTGGCGTAGTCGCAGATACTCTGCGAAAGCCTGGCCGAACACCGTCACGCTGTAACCGGACGTTGTAGTTTTGGATCACTGCCTCTGCGTAACCTTCACTGATGGCCGCGGAATTTGCGTTCGTCGCATTCAGCAGAAACTGCACCGTCGTCCGACGCCCGCGCTGAATGTCGCGTGCGAAATCAAACGGGATTACAACGCCGGCGACCAACGAACCCTTACCAATCGCGTCGCCAAGTTGATCCACCGAGAAGAAATACCCGGCCGAAGCGAAACTCTTGCTTTGCGTGAGAACGGCGATCAGATCGCGGCTCTCTTTTGTCTGGCTTTCATCCACGATTCCCAAGCGGATGTTTTCCACCTTCGCGCTGAGGGCAAAGCCAAACAGCGTCAACTGCAGGACAGGAGGAAGTATGAGCGACATCGCGAGCCGCCGATCGCGTCGAATCTGGTTCAGCTCCTTGCGAAACAGAGCGCTGACTCGCGAACCGGAAAGTCTCTTGAATAGCCCGTGCAACATATTCACGCCTTGATCTGCATGCGACGTTTATTTAGCCACGCAAATGAGAAAAAGACCGTGCCGATCACGCCGATGATCAGCGCCTTGTACCAAACTGCCGGCCAGCCGCCGCCCTGCAAAAAAGCGTCTCTTACGATCTCGACGTAATACCGGCCCCAAACAAAATTCGACAGCCAACGTAATGATGCGGGGATGTTTTCAATCGGATAAATCAGGCCTGACAGCAGAAAGACAAACAGAAAACCGCCGAGTGCCACCGCCTGCATCGCGGCCGCCTGATTCGAAATCGTGGCGCCCACCATCGTTCCAAACGACGCTACACAAAACGCGTACAGAATCGTGGCAATGATGAACGGCGTCGGATCGCCGGCAAAACTCAAACCGAAATACGTAAACAGCAATACCATCATCACGGCCGCTTCACCGAGCGCAACGCACATGAACGCGAGCACCTTTCCAAACAGAAACTCCGCCGCGGGAATATTCGACACATAGACCTGAAGGACGGTTTTTTGCTCGTCTTCTTTGGACATCGCGAGGGCCGCGAGCAGAGGTGGAAAGATCGACAGCGCCAGCACGAAAATGCCTGGACCATAAAATTTCTTCGAAGATCGATCGGGGTTGTACCAAAACCGAATCGCTGCGCGAACCAGTGGTTGGGCCGCGGTTGGATTGGTAACGGCGTTGTGTGCCGCGATGATCTGACTCGCATAACCCGCAGTCAATCGAGCAGTGTTTGCGTCCGCAGCGTCAACAATGATCTGTATCGGAGAATTAACACCTCGTTTGAGGTTTTGTTCAAAATGAGCCGGAATGATCAGCGCCGCACGGGCCGTGCTCGTAGTCAACGCTTCGACCGGCTGTTTGTTAGTGGGCCAGGAAACGACGCGCAGCGTCAACGACGAACGAAAAGCATCGATCAACTCTCGTGAAGCCGGCGAATCGTCGAGGTCCTGCACAACGATCGGCATGTCCGTAACTGAAAGAGAGATGGCATTGCCCAGCAGCATCAGCAGGATCAGCGGCAGGACCAAAGCGAGAATCAATGTGCGCCAGTCGCGCACGATCTGCGTTAACTCCTTCCGCGTCTGGGCAATGATTCGTCGCATTACGAAACTTCCGCTCCACGGCGCTGTGCCTGCGCCACGATACTGATGAAGACGTCCTCCATCGAAAAGCGTGATTGGCGAACACTCGCGACGTTAATTCCCGCTGCTCGCAGCTTCCCGGCAATACGTTGTGCTTGCTGCTCGTCACTCGTGATGACGTGCAGCCGATCACCAAAGAGTGAAACACGCCAACCTTCCAACTCTTTCTTCAGCAGATCGCTCGCTCGTTGTGGCTGATCGACGACAAACTCGAACAGCAAATCTTTTTGCTCGGCTTTTATTTGACCGGGACGGCCTTCGGCCACCAGTTCACCGGCCACCATCATCCCGAGCCGGTTACATTGTTCCGACTCTTCCAGATAGTGAGTCGTAACCAGGATCGCAGAACCGGCATCTGCAAGCTGATTGATCATGGACCAGAACGCACGTCGTGCCAGTGGATCGACGCCGGAAGTCGGCTCGTCGAGAAATAAGACAGATGGCTCGTGCATGATTGCAGCGCCAAACGCAACGCGTTGTTTCCAACCGCCGGGCAAACTACCGGTGATCTGGTTTTCCCTGCCTTCAAGTCCGGAAAACGAAAGCACCCAGCGCAACTTCTCTTCACGCTCCGCCTCCGGTACTCCGTACACACCGGCGAAAAAGTTGAGGTTCTCTTTGATCGAAAGATCGTTGTAGAGTGAAAACTTCTGCGACATGTAGCCGATGCGCATGCGCACGTCCGCGGATCTGACTCTGCCACTCTCTCCCGCGAGTTGAATCTGACCCTGTGCCGGTTCAACCAAACCGCAGAGCATCTTGATCGTGGTTGTCTTTCCGGCTCCGTTGGCGCCCAGGAGTCCATAGACCTCGCCGTATTTGATTTCCAGGCTCACGTTGTTGACCGCTGTGAATGAACCAAACGTTTTGACCAGATCGTGGGCCCCGATTGCGGTCTGGCCGCGCAAGTGCGAATGATCGTGACGTCGGGGAAAGGGTTCGGCGTGCGGCTCTTCTCCCAGATCTCTGAGCGTTGCGACAAACGTGTTCTCCAACGTCGGTTCGTCAATTCGGATTTCGTCAAACGGAATATGGGCCTGGGCCAGTTGTCGTTCGAGATTTCGTTTAGCTTTCTCTGGTTCTTGCACGAGCAGGTCCAGGCGATCGCCGAAGCGCTGGACGTCGAGAATCTCCCGATCCGATTCGCTGACGTTGGCGAGTAGCTTTTCGGCTTCGTGTATGGCTGAAGTAGTAAGCTCGAGTCGTTTGGCTTTTTGTGTTTGGCGTAATTCCGCCGGCGGCCCCATCAGGTGGATCTTTCCCTCGTGCGTGAGTGCGACCATGTGGCAACGTTCTGCTTCATCGAGATAAGGTGTCGCAACCAGGATCGTTAGTCCCTCAGCAGAAAGATGGGCCAGCGCATCCCAGAATTCGCGGCGCGACACCGGATCGACGCCAGTCGTAGGCTCGTCAAGCAACAACACCCGCGGCTCCGGCACGAGCGCGCATGCAAGCGCCAGTTTCTGTTTCATACCGCCACTCAGTTGTCCGGCAAGACGATCCGCGAACCGGTCCATGTCGAACATCTCGAGATAACGGTGGCCACGTTCCGCAATTTTGTCCGGCGGCACGTGACGCAGATCTCCGATGTAGCGGATGTTTTCGTTGACGCTGAGGTCGGGATACAGGCTGAACGCTTGCGTTAGATAACCGGTTTGCGAACGCATCGCACGCGCCGGTTCGCCAAAGATCTCAGCAACTCCACTGCTGGCGTCCATCACACCCGCGAGAATCTGAAAAGTCGTCGTCTTGCCCGCGCCATCTGGTCCAATCATTCCAAAGATCTGGCCCTGGTTAACGTTGAAACTGATGCCGCGCACCGCGTGCGTTGTGCCGTAGTGTTTGTGAAGATCTTCAACGTGGATCGCGGCCGTCGCGAATCTGCTTTCGTGCATGACGCCTCAGCTATTTGTGTCGTGTGTTCGAGGGCCAGGAACTTCCCTGGACCAGAATCTCACCGTCGGCCGGCATGCCTGGTTTGGCGAAACCAAGACCATTCTTGAGTTGCAACTTGAGACCGACGACCTGTTTCACTCGTTCGTCGCGAAAGTAAGTATTCTCCGGAGTGAAAGTCGCTTCCGGATCGATGCGCGAAACGTAGGCGTCGAGTGGTTGATTCGGATTTGAGTCGAGATAGACCCGCGCCGGCTGGTCCAGCTTGACTTTGCCAATCTCACCTTCAGGAACGAATCCCCGGAGATAAACTCTGCTTAGATCGAGCAGCGTGACGACGGCGGTCCCGGCTGCGACAACCTCGCCGGGTTCGGCAGTGCGTGTAGCGATCGTGCCGTCGAATGGCGCCGTAATATTCAGGTCCTGACGGTTTGCCTCTGCTTCAGACAACTGCGCACGAGCTTGTTCGAGCTTTGCATTGGCGCTCGTGACTTCCTTTTGCTGCTGCACGATCTGTTTTCGATTGGCGCCGGCCTGGCTGGCGCGAATACCCGGATTCGACAGGCTTGCCTTCGCAACCAACAGGGCACCGCGCGCTGATTCCACTCTGCGCCTCGCGGCGGTCACGGCTGCCGTCTGTTGTTCGGCGGTAGAAATCGCTTCTTTTCCTCTGCGTTCCGGAACCGCTCCGGTAGCGGCCAGCCGTGTGTAGGCCTCTCGATCGAAGGCGGCGAGTTGGTAAGCCGCCTGTTGCCGCTCCAATTCCGCTTCCGCGGCGACCACTTCACTTTCGGCCTGGCGTACTCTTCCCTGCGCGTCGACGCGCGCTTGCTCGGTGAGCAGTTCACTCTCGTGCAGTTGTTCCTGAAGTACACCGATCTGCGCGCGCGCTGCGTCGGCTCGCGCTTCGGCGTCCGCGACTGCCGCGCGTGCCTGATCTTCGCGAGCGCGGATCTGTTCGTCGTCGAGCACTGCAATGACGTCGCCTGCCTTTACGATGTCTCCCTCGCGCACTCGAATCTCGAGTATTCGTCCGCTGGTTTTTGCAGCGACCGCCGCCGGATCTCCTTCAATTCGCCCGCTCAATGCGATCACGTTTTCCGGACCACCGCCGCCGGCAAAGAAGAGTCGCCAAAGCAGATACGCCGCGCTACCGAGGACCACAACGAACAAAAGTCCTGGGAGATATCGCCGTAGTCGTGAACGAGTTGGTTTTAATTTTTGGTCTTGCGTCATCTCTTTTTACTGAGGTAAGCGAGTGAAAACTCAGCGATGTGATCGGCAATCAGGTCGATTTGCGCCGGAGTCAGCTTCATGTTCGGCGCCAGCCGGCTGATTACGGGCCGGGCAAACGCATAAAACAGGATTTGGCCAATGATGCTGTGCGCACACATGCGCGTCTTTTCGTGCTCGGGCGGCAAATGCAACATGCTGCCGATCAGTTCGCACATTCGCGAATAGAGCGGTTTGATGGCTTCGTTGACGATTACGGTCATAGCCGGAGTCGGTTTCGCCAGTTCGTGCGCAAAGATGCGGAAATGCCAATCCGTAAGATCGAGGCTTCGCAAACTTTCCAAACGGGCTTTGATCACAGCGCGCAGGATCAATTCGGCTGACGCGTGCTGGTCGAAGGCAGCGCGTACAGTTTCAAGTTGAGCGGCCTGCATCGACTGGCGTACGACTTCGGTATACAGACCAGTCTTGTCTCCGAAGTGATAATTAACAGCGGCGATGTTGGCGCCGGCGCGCAGGCAAATTTGCCTGACGGTAGTTTGATGGAAACCGAACTCGGCAAACATTTCACCTGCGGCGTCGATCAGACGTTTACGCGTCTGGTCGCTGACGATCGGCTGAACAGATCCTGCCGAGCTTCGGCGTGTCGTTCTCTTTTGTGCGGACATTCAAACGACAATTTAAAACGCTTGTTTGAATCTGTAAAGGGGAAACTCGTCACGTGGTAAGTAGTCGAGCCGAGACCAAAGGCGCATGGCTTTGTAAGTCGGGCTTGTGCTGTACTCGAACCGGTGGTGAGTACATAAATGCTTGAATTGCGCACGCGAAACTCGGGGAAGTCAGCTTCTATCGTTTGGAGGGCCGCATTGCGATCGGTGAAACGGACGGTCTAATGAACACTGTGTTAGCTCACCGGTTTTAATACTGTGTTCGAATTTTCATCGGAGGCGGAGGTCGATCGATACCATCCTCTAATAGATTCCCTCGCCTTGTTCTGGCTTAATCCCAACATGAACAAGAATTTCGAGAATGTAGCAACTGAACAGTTATTGAGTGACGTTTGGGACGATCACACACGCAATGAATTCGCTGTGAGAAACGCGGATGCCGCACGCGCCACGATGGACGTCTGACGCATACGTTAATCACGTGCCCGTACTGACCGGCGGTATCGGCCGCGAGCGAGTGTATGACTTCATTCCAGGCACTTCATTCCAGCAGTGCCGGCCGACAAAGTACACACACGTTAATGCTCCGACATGGCATATCGAGGCGAATGGCATTAGCTTCGCCTATCGATGTGTTGGCGAGGAGCGAGGTGTGCCGCTCGTGTTCAGGCAACATCGCGGCGAATGGACCACTAGGATCCAGCCGTCGCCGATGGATTTGCGAAATCGCGACGTGATGGTGCCGACGATTCAATTCATTCACTCTGTCGCAGCACATTCCCAACGCTCAGATCATCATCTATGCAGACTCGGACACGGCTCACTATTTTCAATATCCGAACCTCTTCGTGGCCCATTCCAGTATGTTTCTATTGACGCCGGCAACGTAGTCCGGTATGTTTCCGCTTTGATAACACATCGGATAAACGAGAAGATTATCTCTACTCCTCAAGCCCTCAATAAACGAACACTGGCGTGGAGCTCCCCGCGGGTACTTTCGTAAACAGACCGGTCTCTAATGGTACGCTCCCTTTCCGGGGCAGCAACGTTAGCGCGCAACAGTTAAAATTACACACTCACTACCTTCAGGAGATTTCCCAATGTCCATTCCCCCAGGCTTACTGCGTACAAAGTCTCGAACAGTTGCCGCCCTGTGTTTCAAACTTCGCTCAGCAAACCGACTCACGGCGCTCGTCCTAGCAATACAGATGTTGTTGCTTCCGTCGCCGGTATCAGCAGTGGTCCTAAGTGATGCAATCAGAAATTCCGGTGCCGCAGGTGCGGGCATGCGCGACAGCTTCTTGAATTGGCTAAAGCTTTTTCCACGACAGGAGCCGGAGGCGCAAGGCGTAAAGTCACCACGGCCGGAAACGATGAGCGAAAAGGTGAGCCGTCTGGCTCGACTGGAGATCAATCCAAAAGGCGCCGTGCAACTGCAGTCGCGTGAGACGATGTCATTCACCGCAGTGCCGTTTGACAGCGAAGGATCGGCGATACATGGTCTAGAGGCTGAATGGGAATCGAGCGACAAGCAAGTTGTGTTTGTTAAGAAAGACGGAGAAGTACGCGCCGGTAAACCAGGCACCGCAACCGTGACTGCTAGAGCTGGTTCACTAACCGCGCGTGTTCAGGTCATCGTGATGAAAGACGATGGCGAACCGTTCGGCAAGCAGAAGCCCGACTCTAATCGGAATCCTCTTCGCATCCGGCAACATCCTGCCGGTTCCGAGAATGATGCTGTCAATGGAATCGCCTCGCGAGGTAAGAAGCGGCATCATGCAACAACGTCGCGATATATGTTTTTGCGAGACCCGAACGATGATCCTTTGCCAGATAACGAAACGACTTGGCTGTACAAACCAATCAACACGGTGGGCTCGCCACCAGGAAGAACAAGAGGTGGGGCCACAGTACCAGCACCAGCCATAGGCGCCACTGAAACAAACGGCAATAAGAATTTCACCTTTTCACTGCCTGTTGCAGGCTTGCCGGGCAGAGGCATCAGCGCAGGGCTCTCATTGGTTTACAACAGTGCGGTCTGGAACAAATCGACCGCTCTGTCCTCCACGTGGATGACCTACGACGTGGATTCAAGTTGGCCCGCAACCGGATGGCGCATGACGTTGGGCCAGATCGAAAACCAGGGCAGCGCAGGTTATACGCTCGTGGACGCTGATGGAACGCGTCACGCACTTTCGCTAACGAGCACCTCGCATTACGAGACAACCGACGGCACCTTCATTCACTACAATGGTGGTTCCAGCTCCGGCACTCTCTATTACCCGGATGGCACGATCGCGACTTTCGGTGCCGGGGGCGGCGGTTACCGTCTGTATCCCACTCAGATCAAGGACCGGAATGGAAACTACATCTCCATTAGTTATGCGGGCACCAGCGGCGCCGGACCAAAGATCTCGAGTATCACCGACACACTCGGACGCTATATCAATTTGTACTACGCCAGTAACGGTGACCTGGTCGCGATCACGCAACCGGGCCTGAGCACTTCCGACGTGCAGACGATCCGTTTCTACTACACGGACGTCACGCTGAGTTCGGGGTTGTTCGATTCCAGCCTCGGTGTCGTCGTGCCCACTACAGTCCACACGCTGCAGTACGTTTATTTCCCGACAAGCTCCGAAGCGAGCGGTGCACACACCGGCTATAAGTTTGAGTATTCGCCTTATGGGATGGTCCGCCAGATCACGAAGCTGCGTGGAATGACGGTCAGTTCTCCTTCGACCACGAGCGCCGGCTCCGTGACTGCCGAAGGCACGATGGCGGCGAAGACTACCTACAGCTACCCAACGAGTGCCCAAGCCTTGACTGATGTACCGACGTACAGCACGCGCACCGACGATTGGGCGGGCCGCACTACGAGCATGAGCGGAGTTGTGCCCTATTACACCTTCGCGACCAATGAATCGACTGGCGTGTCTACGGTGACAGCTCCCGACGGAACGATCACGGAAATTAATACGATCGTGAACGCAGGGCAGTGGAATGATGGCCTGGTGAGCGATACCTATATCAAGGACAGTACAACCACCTATGCCCGGACTCATTTAGATTGGCAGTTAGACGCAAACAATAAGAACCCCAGGGTCTATCAAATACTCAGCACCGACAGTCTCGCCAGCCTGACCAAAGCAACTGTTCTCAGTTACACGACCTACAACAACGTCTCGTCCGTCAGCGAGCGCGATTTCACGACTAACGGCACAGTTTCGTCCACTGAGTTGCGTCGCACCGACACCACCTACGTAACGGACTCAATCTACATCAACAGGCGTCTGTATCACCTGCCCTCCAGCGTCAAGGTTTATCCCGGCGGCTCGTCGACGCCAATCTCGGGAATTGATTATGCGTACGATAACTACGGCACCAACCATGCGAACATGACTCCGCGGACCAGCATCATCATGCATGATGACGCTTACGATCCGTTTCAGGAGGACCAGGAGACCTGCGACTGGGAATGCACCGAATGGGGCATCAACGAGACGGGATTCTGGGGCTGTATGAACTGGGAATGGCAATGCACCTACTACAATCCCTATCTGTTTTCAACCGACTTTCGCGGCAACGTGACCAGCACCACGACGTATACTGATGCCGCAAGCGCCACGGGGGCGCTCACTCACGCAGTTACCTACGACATCGCCGGAAATGTAACCAGCGCGCAGGTCGACTGTTGCCAGCTCAAGACGTTTGAATACTCCGACACCTATCGCAACGCCTACATGACTTCGGTGACGCGCGGCAACCCGAGCGGGCTCCATCTAACTTCGAACGCAACTTATAACTTCAACACCGGACTTGTCGACGTTGTGACTGACGAAAACAGTCAGGATACAACCAACTATTACCATAGCGACTCGCTACGTTTGGAACATCTCACTTATCCAGACGGCGGCGCGACGTATCTGAGTTACTCCGATGCACTTGCCGCGGATGCCAACGGCAAATATCACTCCTACGTCGACCAATCCGTCAAGCTCGATGCTCCCGGCGGCACGCCGCGTTATGTGACGACGCGGCGCTTCTTTGATGGCCGTGGCGCCACCGCGCGAGTGTTTTCCGGTTACACTGCTACCAATGGCTGGTCGGCTCAGGACATCGAATACGATGTGATGGGACGCGCTTACCGCACGAGCAATCCTTACTACGCGAGTGGCAACAGCGCCGCCATAAACGCCGACGGTTTTTGGACCACCCGCACGTTCGATCATTTGGGCCGCGTTACGCAGATAACCATGCCGCGTGGCGACAACAACAATACCCTGACCACTTCGGTGAGCCTCAGCTACGACGGCGTCTACACCACGATGACCGATCAGACCAGCAAGACAAGAAGACAAAAGATCGATGCCCTGGGCCGGTTGATCCGCCTCGACGAGCCTACGACCTCCGGCTTGGGTACGACGTCGTCACCAAACCAGGCAACCTCTTATTATTATGACACGCTAGATAATCTTGTACGCGTCAACCAGGGCGCACAAAATCGTTACTTCAAGTACGACTCGCTATCGCGTCTCATCCGGGAGCGGCAAGTCGAGCAGACCACCAACGCCAGCTACAATCTCAGCGACTCTTTAACGGGCAACAGTTCGTGGACGGGCAAGCTCGAATACAACTCGCATGGGCTCGTCACCAACAGCTATGACGCACGTGGAGTGCAGGCGACCTTCAGTTACGATGCGCTGAATCGCCTCACGCAAGTCAGCTATTCCGACTCCACGCCTGCGGCCCATTACTATTACGATTCCCAGACTCTGCCCACTGGCGCGCCCAGCTACACCAAGACCAATACTACCGGGCGGCTGCTGGCTGCCACTTACGGTAGTGGAGCGACGGGCACGTACTTCGCATATGACACTGTAGGCCGTGTTACGACGCAAAAACAGGTTACGGGATCTACCACTTACTCATTGAGCTACGCTTATAACCTCGGTGGATTGCTGACGAGCGAAACTTACCCCAGCGGGCGAACAGTTACGCCGTCCTACGATGAAGCTGGCCGGCTCTCGAACCTCAGCACCGGAGCCACCACTTTGGCCAACTCCTTCACCTATGCCCCACACGGTGGACTCACCTCCGAGACTTGGGGCAACAGTGCCGTGCACACGCAGGCGTTTAATCGCCGCTTGCAGGCAAGCCAGGTAAAACTGACCGCTAGCAGCGCTGTACAGCAGCAGTATGATTACAGCTACGGAGAATTCAATACGAGCACCGGCGCCGTAGATACGAGTAAGAACAATGGGCAGCTTGGCAAGATCAATTCGACCATTGGCACGACCGCGCAATGGAACCAGGGGGTCAGCTTTGACGTGCTGGGAAGATTGTCGAATGTTGTGGAGTACCAAGGCAGCAGCATGTCTACGCAAACCTATTCCCACCGTTACGGCTACGATCGCTATGGCAATCGCACGCAAATCGCCAATGCCACGCTTGGTTTGCCGGCAGTTTCTACGAGCGACTATGACACTAACAACAACAACCGCTTTGTCTCCAGTGTAGCCACATACGATGCGGCGGGAAATATCACGACGGACGCCAAATTCCGCTCGCTCACTTATGCGTACGATGCGAATGGGCGGCAAAAGACAGCCAGCAACGGCACCTGGACCCAAACGCAGGTCTACGATTGCATGGGCCAACGAGTGCAAACCACCGTTAACTCGACTACGCGGACGATGGTCTACGACGCTTTCGGCCGGAACGTGGCTGAATACCTCGGGAGCTCACTAGAGCGAGAGAACATCTACCGCGGTGGCGGTTTGCTGGCCATCTATGAGGCAGGCTCCAGCGCGCTCAGGTATGTGCTTCAGGGTTTGCAAGGTTCTGCACGGGCCATGTTGAATTCCAGCGGCGCCGTGATCGCGCGGCATGATTACCTGCCGTTTGGAGAAGAGATTGCTGCGGGCATTGGTCTGCGCACCACTGGTCAGGGCTTTGGGGCCACCGACACGAACCGGCAGAAGTACGCCCTAACGGAACGCGACGACACCAGCGGATTGGACCACACATGGTGGCGGAAATATGAAAACCGGAGTGGCCGCTGGACAAGTCCCGATGCTTTACGCGGGAGCATCGGCGATCCACAAAGCTTCAACGCCTACACCTACGCTGCGAATGACCCCGTGGATTTCGTTGACCCCACCGGCTTAGATCCCGATGAACCTCCTCCGATCGTACATATCGATCCTCTTACGGGCCAACCCACGCCGGTGCCGGGCATCAACGCGGGCGGAGTGGACATCAATATCAGTGGCGAAAATACCGGTCTCGGCATGTTCGGTGCCGATACGAACCAGGCGCTGGCCGTTATCAATCCGACCTTTCTCAACCAGGGTCAGGGCGGACAAAAGCCTTCAAATGCTCTGCCGTTCGACAGTTGTGAGCAGTTTGTAAAGTGGCTCGCAAGAGACGCAACACAAGCTCTCTTGTCAGGGCACATAAACGGTTATCCAACCCGATTTACACTCCGCATATATGGAAGTGATTTAGCGGAATTGGCATATTCAGGTTACGAGAGACACATTCACAACGGTTACGAAGGTTTCAAGCCGGAGCTTGTCGACGCCGGAGAAGGTTCGCCCGAAGGGAAGCAAGGCGCGGGTGTCTACGGTCATCTGCTTTCGGCTGGTGTCCGGATAATCCAGGGGAGTGGCGATCCTGGGGGCGCTGCGGCTTATCATGCCAATCGCGCCAAAGACTGGTTGCAGGCATGGTCTGGAAGTTCGCAATATCCGTCTGAAAGGGCGGGAAATATTGCTGGTAGAGCAGTGGGAGATGCAATATTGAATTATTTTGGCGGGAAACCATCCGAGGGTGAGTTAATTGATCAGCTAAAGGGAATATTATGCAGATAAATATGCGCGACCGGTTTTCTGGATCAGCTTCCGCACGAGCGTTGGGCCGGCATCAACGTCGGAGCAAGATCGCTCTGTTTCTCCTCGGGAGTGCCGGTTTGGTCTTGTTGCTTTCCGTGGCCTACTGGCTGCTGAACACTGACGCAGTGTTCAGTACCACCACCTCACCAAACCAGACGTATACCGTCGATCTCAAGGGCTCGAAGGCGCGTGCACTATTCACCCGGAATGAGGTCAGCGCAGACGTATCGAAAAAGGGGCAGCCCTTTGCCTCCGATATTTGGTTGCATTCAGCGCGAAATGCTTTTGACTTGTCATTTGAAGCAGGGTATCCAGACGTCAGATGGCTTAATGAGAATCTCGTGGAGTTCTACCGTCCGCAATACTTCGAAAAGGGATCTGATTCCCTGGTTGTGCGGAACTCCTCGCCCAAACCCATCAAGTACATTCGCGTGCAATCACTTAATAAGTTTCTCCTCTTGGATCTTGCAGAGGGATCATCAGTGTCTATGAAGATCCCGGCGCCGCGCGGTGATTCTCAGTGGCTTGCGGTAGAGGGTGTTTTTTCCGACGGCCAGATCATCCCGTTCAATGATCAGAGTTTCAACCGGCAATCCACTCAGTTGAATAGCTTCCATTACCAAATAGAAATCAGTTCGAACGGCTCCCTGATTCAGGCATTGGAAGGTCAGCCCTAAAGGGGCGGTGTGCAGGTTGTCAAAATACGGGCCAGCAGGATGTGTTTCTAACCACTTCATCATCCAAACGAACTTACGTCGTCAGCGGCCGTTGTCGGCGAGCTTGTTGTACGTAGAGTAGACGGTGAAGAGACGATCCCTAGCGGTGGCGTCGCTGCGCGCGAGAAGGGTTATCAACTCGTCACGTTCGGCGAGTAGAGAACGAAATCCCTCACGCTGACCGGAAGTCAAAAGCGAGCCGGTGTCGGAATCGACCTGTCGTCGCAGGTCTGTGTAGAAGTCGCTGGTAAGCTGGCGCGCTGGTTCGTATTGCCCGCGTTGCACGTCGATCAGCGCCGCAGCCAGCGTGTTTTGTAATTGGGCCAAACGCACCCCACGCTGTGCTGCGTCACGCTGTTCGATGGCCCGCGTGGCTTTCAGCCACATGGGTGTAAATCCCAGGAGAAAAAGACCTAAGGCCAACGTTGCGAAGAGGGCAACACGCCGCCAAGGGATCGTAAGCGCCGAAAAACTCGGACTCAAGATATTACCCTTACTAGTGACGTGCTGCCCTACCGCTCTCATTACCCCTTACTCGGTCCAGCTCAAAGGAGCATGCTGACAACATACTAGTCGCAAATTTATCGAGGCGAATCAGTGTAAACACCTATGCCTTAAGTGGTGTCACTGATGCTCCCCAGGACCACGTTCTTTACGATATTAAGCGGCAATTTATGCCTACTGAATGTGGAAGGAAGAGTGCAAATGGGAAGCTATTTAAAAACTTTTATTCGTCCGGCATTGCTATCGCTAACTGCCGTTCTCCTGGCGACGGTCGTTAATGGGCAGACTACCTCCACCTCGTCAACGCAGGGACAAGTTGCGGTAGTGAACTCATCAGCGAACAAAGCGACAACACCCAATGCCCCGGTGTTCACGGATTATCGCGGCGTCAGTATCGGCATGGCGGCTGACGACGTTCGCGCCAAACTGAATCAGATCAAGAAAGGAGAAGGCCAGGACTATCTGGCGTTCTCAGCGCAGGAGTCGGCCCAGATCTACTATGACAAAGAGGGCAAAGTGACTGCCATTTCGATCGATTATTTCGGCGGCGACGGCAAGGCCCCGACACCTGAGGCGGTGCTCGGCGTCGGAATCCAACCGAAAGCGGATGGATCGATGTATCAACTGAACCGGTATCCCCAGGCAGGCTACTGGGTGTCGTACAACCGCACTGCGGGAGACAAGCCGATCGTTACGATAACCATGCAGAAAATGTAAGTCTGAATCGACTCCCGCTTTACGTTGCCACAAAGAAGCACAAGAAGCACAAGGGACTTTTACTAAGCCCGTTTGTGCCTTTTGTGCTTCTTTGTGGCTAGGTATACTTTTCATCTACTTTCGAACTAAGGAGTGGGAGTTGGGGATTCGCGGCAAATTGTTGCTACTGGCTGCTGGTATAGCGGTGCCGCTGGTTCTGGTGGGAGCACTCGACCTCAGAAATATGTGGCGGTTGAGTCGCTCGCAAATGGACGACTCAGTCAAGCAACAAGTCGATCTCGCCTCCGTAGCTCTCGAACGCTGGCTCGACAATCAGAAGAAGGCCCTGGACGCGATCGCGGCTTTGGCCGGCGACAAAGACACGCGCACTCCGACCATTCGCGAGAACCTGGAAAGTGTTCTGCGAACGAGGCCTTTCTGGCTCGACTTACGCATCACGAATGCTGCCGGCACAACCTTGATGTCGCAGCCAAGCCGTCGCGAGGTCCTCCCCAACGCGCTCACTGATTTTCTGGTTTCGGAGATGCGTGACGGAGATTCATGGACCGTCGTCACCGACCGGACACTGGATGAAGCCCGCCCGATCGTTATCATCGCCGTCCCGATTGAAAAGGGCGGCGCCGTCATTGCACGAATTGATGGCGCTGCAATCAACCAGCTCTTCGACAGCATTGAACTCTCACCACAAGTGGTTATCTCTGTAGTCGATTCCGATGGCCGTGTTCTTTACCGGCGTCGCGGATCGGAGGCGCCTTCGGAAGCGGACGTAAGCTGGGCGCCACTCTCTTCCGTAATCACTAACGAGAGAACGAACGTGGTCGAACTGACCAGTCCGATCGACGGCGTAAAACGTGTGTACGGCATGGCCCACGTGAGAGAAACAGGCCTTGTCGCGATGATCGGTATTCCCAGCGCGACTTTGTACGAACCCGCGCGGCAACGTCTGACTCGTTACGCGCTGATCGGATTGATCGCGTTGCTGCTTGCGCTTGCCGCGGCGTTGGTGATCGAACGAAGTATCGTGTTGCCGGTTCGCCGGCTACGTGCGGCAGCGCAGCGTCTCGGAGGTGGCGATCTGACCGCACGGGCACAGCGGCTTGGAGGTGGTGAGATCCGCGATCTGGGAACCGCCTTCAACACCATGGCTACCCAGATTGCCGAACGTGAAGAACGGCTAACGGAACTGGATCGCTTGAAGTCAGAATTTGTCAGCAGTGTTTCTCACGAACTAAAAACGCCGTTAACGACGATCAAGCTGTTGGCCCATCTGTTACAACGAAGCGATGTTTCCGAAGACGAAAAACTCGACTATTCCAAGACGATCGCTGTCGAATGCGACAGGCAGATCGAATTTGTCGGGAATCTGCTCGACGTCTCTCGGATCGAATCAGGAGCATATAAACTTCGCAAAATGCGTGTTGACGTTAGTGAATTGATCGACTCCTGCGTAAGAGTCGAACGGCATCGCGCCGAACTGCTGGGTCTTCGGTTGACGACGGACGTTCCGGCGGACATAAGCGAGGTCAGCGGAGATTTTGAAGCACTGCGAAGAGTGATTCGAAGCTTGATCGACAATGCAATTAAGTACACGCCCGACGGCGGCCGCATTCTGATATCCGCGCGGAGAGATGACGAAACGATAGCCATCAGCGTAACAGATACCGGCAAAGGAATTCCCGGGGTTGATCTGCCGCGGATTTTCGACAAGTTTTACCGCAGCGCGACGGAAGCGGATGGCGCCGCGATTCAGCCGGGCACGGCAGCGCCTGGAGTTGGCCTCGGTCTCTATTTAGCCCAGCACATTGTGGCCCAACTCAACGGTGAGATTACGGTTGAGAGCAAGCAAGGCGTGGGAACGACGTTCAGTGTCATTCTTCGCCAGTGGATTGAAGACGCGGGCGCTGAAGAAAGCGAGGAAGACGCCGATGTCAAAGCGCTTGTTGGTAGTTGACGACGAGCCAAATCTTCTGCGTGCCGTTGCCGCATGTCTCAAGGCGGAGAGCTACGAAGTGAGCACGGCGCGCAGCGGACACGAAGCGCTCATGCATTTGGCGGAGTCGGTGCCCGACCTCATCATCAGCGACATCAGAATGCCGGGAATGGATGGATACAAGCTGGTCCGACAACTCCGCGCTTCACAAAGAACAGCTCTTGTGCCAATCGTGTTTCTCACCGCCAAGGACGAGACCGCGGATCGAATCGAGGGTTTTCGAGCCGGCATAGACGCTTACCTGACCAAGCCGTTTGAGCCCGACGAATTGATCGCCGTCGTTAATGGAATTCTCAATCGCGTGGAGCGAACTCATTCGCAAATCGCTCGACTGCTGAGTCCCGCCAGTGCAGAGGAAGCCTCCATTCAGGACGAAGCGCTAACTGACGCAGAGAAGCGCGTGGCCCTTGCCGTCTCGCGCGGCTTGAGCAACAAAGAGATCGCGGCGAAGCTCGAGATCAGTGTGCGCACCGTGGAGAACCACATCAGTCGCATCCTCGATAAAAAAGGCTTCACTAATCGCGTGGAAATCGCGCGCTATATCCTCGAACATAGGTGAAATTACCTAATCCTAGGTATTAAAACTGATGTTTTCGAACCAGTAGTTCTTTAGGATGAGCATGCTCATCACGATGTGACTGTTGACTAGCTAAGCAAATGCTGGGGAGCGTCAACTAAGAAGAGAGGTCACATCGCCCGGACGATTGAGGCGCCGCAAGGCGCCTCAACGTACGTAAGCAAGTCGATGACGAGACAACATATTTCCGCGGATCTTAAGAGATTCATTAAAGAACAAATCCAAACGGCCCCCAAACTGGAGGTCCTGCTGCTGCTCCATCGTCAGCAATCCAGATCGCTTGCTGTCGGAGAGGTTGCAAATGAACTCAATTTCGAGACCGACACTGCACGCGAGCAGTTAACCGCCCTGCAAATGCTCGGTTTGGTCGAGTCAAGCCCTGACGAAAGCAGATACCGGTATCATCCAGTTAATTCGTCACTGGCTTCGAGGGTTGACCGGCTGGCGGTCGCGTATCGGAGGCAGCGCGTTCCCATCTTGAGCGCGATCCTGGCGGAAGATCCTAATAAGGTCCGGCGCTTTGTCGAGGCATTCAAACTGGCCCGTAGCAACGACTGAGCCTTAAACGCCTCACTCAGTTGTCTCACCAGTCTCTCGTTGCCAGTTCGCGTTTCGTCTGCTCGTAACGGCAGCGATCGTCGCTGTTGCGGCGAAGGCGGTCACGGAAGATATCCGGCACAAGCGTGACTAGAAGTATGCTCCCGCGTAACTCGCCGTAGCCAACACCACATGGCAGAGCACGTGCGCGATCATTGCCGATTCCAAACCGTATTTCCAATAGAGATAACCGGCAACGATCCCGAATGCGGAGTTTGCGACGATTACAAAGAGAACCACCGCGACCGTCGCCTCGCCCAACAACAGGAGAGCCACGGGCAGATGGCCCAAGCCAAACACAAACGCCGAAATCAGGATCGCCGCAACAAAACACATCCCTTTTGGTTTGCCGAGCCCCTTTTGAAAGACACGCCACGCGATCCAGACGAGAAACGTCATCAAACCCCAGCGCATTAACAACTCTTCGGTTATGCCGCCGTATAGAAAACGAGTTGAAAGCGGCAAGAGTCTGCTGAAACTGCTGATGCGCTCGATCGTTTCCGTTGTTAAGAAGGATTTGGAAACCCCGGCAGTCAAAAGAATTGAAACAGATCCCACTACTGAGCCAAGAACGCCGGGCAAGAGTTGGCGTTTTAAGGCGGGAACCACTCGGTCGCCCACAGTGATTGCTTCGGCAACCGGCGCGGATAATCCAACTCTTGGAGCTAGCGCCACACCAATCAGCACAGCGACTAGAAGTAAGACCGTGGGCTGAATCAAACTAAGTGCTTTTATCCCCAGCGTGATCGAAGGAGGACTCGATACGGACGGTACAGGAAATAGTGCGATTAGTGCTGACAAGTCCACTAACAGAAAAGACACGACTCCTGCGAATCCCGCCAGAAACAGGATCAGGAACAGCCGCGTTTTAGCATTCAGATTCAAATGACATCACTCCAAGTCCAACCATCAGACGTGGCTTGCCAACGACAAAGAAACGACGTGAAGATTATCAGCGGCCCAGTTTTTTTCAGAGCGAAACGAAGCGATAATGCCAACGGATGCGAATTCTGTTAGTTGAAGACGACTCGCGCATGGCAGAAGTGATTGCCAAAGGACTGCGCGAGCATACCTACGCCGTCGATGTGGCTCGGGACGGCGAAGCCGGTCTTTACCAGGCGGCAATCAACGACTACGACGTCGTCCTGCTTGACGTGCTGTTGCCGAAGCGCGACGGATATGAGGTTTGCCGTGAACTGCGAACGCGCGGTAACACAACTCCCATCCTGATGCTCACAGCACGAGCAGCCATCGACGATCGCCTCACCGGTTTCGATGCGGGCGCTGATGATTATCTAACCAAGCCCTTTTCTTTTCGCGAGCTACTCGCGCGCATTCACGCCTTGCTCAGACGCGATTCGCAACTCCGTCCGGACGTGCTGGAGGTCGGGGACCTAATGGTGGATTCGAACAGTCACCGGGTTTCCCGGGCGAACCGCGACGTCCAACTCACAGCTAAAGAATATGCGTTGCTCGAATATCTTGCACGGCGTACGGGCCAACTCGTCTCGCGCGCGGAGATCGCTGCCCACGTTTGGGATGAAACATTTGATCCGTTCTCCAACTCAATCGAAGTCTACATAAATCGCCTGCGGAAAAAGATCGACGGAAAACATTCGGTTAAACTGCTTCACACCCGCCGTGGCGAAGGCTACATGCTCGACGTCCGCAATTAATTCGCGAAGGTCTATTAATCTTCCATTAAGGTTGGCCCAGCTATACTCGCCATCCGATTAAGAGACGAGCATGTCGAAGCCAGCGAGACTGAAGGAACTCCCCCTCGCGATACTGTTTGCACTGGTTTGTTTGTCTACGTCGCACGCCCAAGTCCCTTCGCGACCTTCCGCTTTACCGACGCCAGTAGCTTCGCCGACAACAGAAGCCCCGATTTCAAAGATTTCGCCACTCACGCAAGCGGAGACAATCCCGACTCCCCTTTCACTCGACGAAGCGCTCCGTTTGGCAAATGCGCAGGCGTCAACGTTTCAAACAGCAGTCATCAACGAACGTCTCGCTGCTGAAGACGTTCGCCAGGCGCGGACTGCATTTCTGCCAAGAGTCAGCACACCATTGAGTTACATCTACACGTCGCCGGCGTTAGGTCTGCCGCCCGGCGAACCACGCGCACCGAGTTTCATTACCGCCGATGCTATCGGCGTCACGGATGCACTCGTGAATGTAGCCGGAGATTTCGACGTCGCCGGCCGCTTGCGCGCGACTCTGGCGAGAAGCCGCGCACTGCTTTTGGCGGCGCACGCAGGCACTGAAGCTGCAAGACGTGCTCTCGCGCAGGCCGTGATTGAAACCTATTACGGACTCGCACTCGCAAGCGCACAACGCCGGGCGGCGGAAGAAAATCTGGCCGCTGCCGAAGAGTTTGAAAAGATCACGTCGCTGTTGCTGAGCGGCGGCGAAGTGGCGGCTGTCGATCTCACGCGCGCGCAATTGCAAACACTGACACGCCGTGACGAATTGCAACGCGCACAAGCAAGTGAAGCAGTCGCGGCCGGCGCGTTGCGAGTTTTCGTCGGCTATGAATTCTCGCGGCCCATGAACACCACGGACCTGGCGCTCGCAATTCCGGTCGATTCCGAATACCAGCAGTTCAGAGCTGAAGACGTTTCACGGCGGCCGGAGTTTGTCCAACTGGAACAGGAGGCCCGAGCCGCGGAACAGGAGATCAAGATCGCCCGTGCCGACCGCTTGCCTTCCCTTTCGTATTCGATAAACGGCGGCTTTGATACTGATTCGATCAAAGCGCCGCGACTGAAAGAGCACACCGGAGTGTCCGCGGCGATCACCCTGTCGATTCCAATCTTCGACTGGGGTGCGACCCGCAGCCGTGAGCGGCAAGCGCGTTTGCGCGCGGATATCGCCGAGAACGAACGAACTTTAGCGCTGCGCGGTTTCATGCAGCAGTTCTACGCCGCGCGAGCGCAGGTCGATAGTGCCGTGGCGCGCATCGCGTTAGCACGCGAAGGAGTTACGAAAGGTCAAAACAACGCCGCCGCGTCGATTGCGCGTTATCGCGCCGGAGAAGCGCCGATTGTTGAAGTTACGGATGCGCAAACAACTCTGGTTGAGCAACGCAACGCGCTCTATCAGGCAATCTTCGATTACCAAACGGCGTTGGCGCGATTGAAGCAAGCGGCCGGACGCTGATGAAACACGATGAGCCAAGACCCAAACAGGATTGATGATAGCGAAGTCGATCGGCTGGTCGACGAGCAGAGAAGAGCGCGAGTTATTCGCCGGCGAAACATCGTGCTCTTTGTCACGGGCGCCGGCCTCGTGGTCCTGCTGCTGGTTGGTCTGATCGTCTGGCGCGTGCGGAGTTCGGCGACGGAAGCGGAAACGGAAGTTACGCCGACAGTCAGCGTCAAGGTTGCCAAGGCGGAGAAAGGCGCCATCGCCGCGCCAATGACAGCCGTGGGCACGATCTGGCCACGCGAGAAAGCCGACGTTGCGGCGAAGATCAGTGCGCAGATCAAATCGATGTCACTGCTCAAGAACAAACTGGTGCGCGCGGGAGAAGTGATTGCAGTGCTCGAATCACGCGATCTTCAAGCGCAACGCTCCGAGGCAGTCGCAGCGCTCAACGAAGCGCGAGCGAACGAACGCAGCGTTGTTACTGGCACGATTCCCAAAACAAATGCGGAAGACCAAAAGGCGCTCACTGACGCGCGCGCTAAAGTGAATATTGCGCGTGCGACTTACGAGCGCCGCCGCGCGTTGTACGAAAAGGGCGGCATCTCGCAAAAAGACCTCGAAGCCTCGCAACTCGACGTGACCACCGCCGAAGACGAATTGCGACTTCAGGAACAGACCATCGCTTTGCGCACACGTTCGCTGAACCCAAACGATCGCGCGCTCGCAGCAGCTCGTACAGCGCAAGCACAACAACGCGTCGCTACTCTCGACGCGCAACTGAGCTACGCAACGATCCGTTCGCCTATCACGGGCATCGTCACGGACCAGTTTCAATACGAAGGCGAGTTTGCGTCCGCCGGTGGAAAGCTGGTGACAATCGCCGACACCAGCACCGTGATCGTGAAAGCCCCCTTTTCAGACACCGCTGTTGCTCAAGTAAAAACTGGTGACACCGCCACCGTTGTACCGACTGACACTTCTGCCGAGGAGATGCACGGCCAAGTGACCCTGTTGAGTCGTTCGAGCGATCCGGCAAATCGCACCGTCGAGGTTTGGGTGACGTTGGGAAATGGCGATGGAAAGTTGCGCGCGAACGGGGCGGCCCAGGTCACGATTGCGACGAATTCCAAGGCGGATGCGATCGTCGTGCCTGCTTCAGCCGTCGCGCTCGAAACGAGTAACGCGAATGAAGGAACAATGATGGTCGTCGACGACCAGAACGTGGCGCACGAAAGGAAGGTCACGGTCGGCATTCGCAACCCGGATACGATCGAGATCGTGGAGGGACTCAAAGGCGGCGAAACAGTCGTTATTGAAGGCAACTACGCGTTAGCCGACGGAACGAAAGTGGAGCCACAGACTGAGACGGAAAACACGGACCAGAAGCAATCAGGTGAGGTCGAGGAGAAGGAACCCTAGCTGCCTTAACTGTTTCTGGTCTGTGTTCGTCCGTGTTCATCTGTGGCCGAAGTACAATGACACTTGCTCGGGTAGTTTCACGTCAGTCTCGTGCGATCGTGGTGATCGTGGCGTTGCTTTGTGCGGCCGGCCTCTACGCGGCCTGGCAACTGCCGATCGCGGTCTTTCCGGAGACTGACTTCCCGCGCATCGTCATCATTGTCGATAACGGCGAAGCTCCCGCGTCACAAACCCTCGTCGCCGTAACGCGTCCAATCGAAGAAGCGATGAACGGTATCCCCGGCATCGCCCGCATCAAATCCAAAACCGCGCGCGGCTCGACCGAGATCAGTCTCTACTTCAACTGGAACGGCGACATCAACCAGGAGTTGAGCCTGGTCCAGGCACGAATGTCACAACTGCTGACCTCGCTGCCGCCCACGGCGGAAATTCGCAACATCGACCGGCTTACGTTCGCTGTGTTTCCGGTCGCCGGCTACAGCCTGACGTCAGACAAACGCGATCAGGCAACGCTTACCGATCTCGCAACCTACGTTGTGCGGCCACAACTCGCACGACTTCCCGGCGTGGCCATAGTCGGCGTGGCGGGCGGTAAGACACGCGAATTTCACGTCACGATCGATCCCGAAAAACTGACGGCCCACAATGTTTCCGTGCAACAGGTCGCCGAAGCGATTCGCAACTCAAACATCATCGTCTCGCCGGGTTTGATCGAAGAGAACCACCAGCTCGAACTGGCGCTGATTAGCGGCCAGGCAAGAAGACCGGACGAACTCAACAACATCGTCGTCGCCACCGTGAACAACGCGCCCGTGCTCGTGGCAGACGTAGCAATGGTCTCTGCCGGCGTTGAGCCGCAATACACCATAGTTACCGCAGACGGCCATCCCGCGGCACTGGTGAACATCAATCGACAACCCGACGCGAACACAGTCGCGGTTGTCGATAACGTGAAAGCCGCGTTGAGTGCGATGCGCGGTCAGATTCCGAAAGATGTGCGCGTTGCTGCTTATTACGATCAGTCGTTGCTCGTGCGCGACTCGATCAATTCCGTGCGTGACTCGATTCTTATCGGCTTGTTGCTGTCGGTTGTGATCCTTTACGCGTTTCTGCGTAACTGGGGCACAACACTCGTCGCGATCCTGGTGATACCGGTAACGATACTGGTCACGTTTCTCGCGATGTGGTTAGCGCGGCTCAGCTTCGATCTGATGACGCTCGGAGGTGTCGCCGCGGCGATCGGTCTGGTGATCGACGACGCCATCGTTGTCGTCGAGAATATCTACACACACATGTCGCGCGGGCAATCGCGCCGTGAAGCCGTGCAAAGCGCGGTTTCCGAAATCACGGTTCCGATCATCGGTTCCACGGTCACACCGGTCGTTGTATTTCTACCGTTGACGTTGTTGACGGGCGTCACCGGCGTGTTCTTTCGTTCACTCGCTTTGACGATGGCGGTGGCGTTGTTGACATCGCTGGTGCTTGCGTTGGCGTTCACGCCGGTGCTCGCGGAGCGGCTGGTCAAGGCAAAGCCGGGTGACACGATCGGCGCGAGTGATGATGAAGTACACCACGGCCGCTTTTTGAGCGCGATCGTAAGGCGTTACGAAGCGGTTCTAAGTGTCGTGTTAGATCGCCGGTGGATCGTTGGGGTCGCGATCGTTTTTGTGCTTGCCGGTTCGTACGCGCTCTATCACGCACTCGGTTCTGAGTTTCTGCCGGAGTTCGACGAGAGCGCTTTCATACTCGACTATATCGCGCCATCGGGCTCTTCACTCGCCGAAACCGATCGCATGCTTCAACACGTGGAAGAGATGCTGCGGAAGACACCTGAGGTGGAAAGCTACTCGCGACGAACCGGCCTCGAAATGGGACTCTTCGTGACGGAGCCGAATACCGGCGACATTGCCGTCAAGCTGAAGCCCGATCATAAACGCAGTACGGAGGACGTGATCTCGGATCTTCGCGAGCAGATCGCACAGTCAGAACCGGCGCTTGAAGTGGAGTTTGTCGGTATCGTGCCGGACGTGATCGGCGACTTGCAGGGAAATCCGGAACCGATCGAAGTAAAGCTTTTCAGTGAAGACGCGGCGGCCCTGCAAACGGCAGCGGATGAGGTCGAGAGCGCGATCAAGAAGGTGCCGGGCGTGGTCGATACATTAAACGGAGTTGTTATCAGTGGACCAGCAGTCACGTTCCGCATCGATCCGTTGCGCGCCTCGCAATTCGGCGTCACGGCAAACGACGTCGCCGCGACGATCACGACCGCTATGTCGGGTGACGCGAGTTCCTCGATCCTGCAACAAGACCGGTTGATCAAAGTGCGCGTGATCTTTCCCGCAAACGTGCGCACCTCCCTCGACAATGTGAAAGCACTGCAAGTGCGCTCGTCGTCGGGCCAACTCTTCCGGCTCGATCAAGTCGCGGAGATTGAGATCGATAAAGGACAGGCGGAGATCGAGCGCGAAAACCTGCGGCAGATGATCGCGGTGACCGGACGTCTTGAAGGAAGCAATCTCGGCACGGCCATCGGCCAAATCCGCGAGCAACTCGCGAAGGACGTAAAACTTCCGCCAGGAATGACCGTGGAGTTTGGCGGACTTTACGAGGAACAACAGTCCAGTTTTCGGGAACTGATGACGGCGCTGGTACTCGCTGTCATGCTGGTTTTCATTACGTTGCTGATTGAGTTTCGTTCGTTTGCCCATCCGATCGCGATCGTAACTGGAGCCGTGCTGGCGTTGAGCGGCGTGCTGTTGGCGCTGTTCGTCACCGGCTCGACACTGAACGTGGTCTCGTTGATGGGCATGATCATGATCGTCGGCATCGTTGCCAAGAACGGCATCTTGATGCTCGATGCGGTTGAGGAACACATCGCCGCCGGCGATACGTTGAGAGAAGCGTTGCTGCGCTCGGGACGCCGGCGCTTCAGACCAGTGCTCATGACGTCACTTGCCGCGATGCTCGGAATGTTGCCTTTGGCGCTTGCGCTTGGTGCCGGCTCCGAGCTCTTACAACCGCTGGCGATCGCCGTCATCGGCGGACTAACAGTAGCGTTAGTCTTATCCTTGATCGTGACGCCCACCGTTTACGCAATGTTTGCACGCCGGAAAGAAACGACGGTTTCACAGTGACGTGGAACTTCTGACTCTTACAGCAGTACCATGAAGTATGTTTGATTCGGTTCGCGTGAGACTAACGCTCTGGTATGCAGGCGTACTGGCGCTTTCGCTGATCGCGTTTGCGTTTGTGATCTACTACGCGGCGGGCAACATCTTTCACGAGCGTCAGGATGAATCGTTGCTCTCAACGGCGCAGACGGTCGCGAGCGCGTACGTCGAAGAGCTTGGCGAGGTCCACTCGCCGTCTACTGCGGGCGAGGTTGTCCTCGCAGAGATCACTTTCCCCAACCGCTATGTCCAACTCACTGACAACACCGGCAAGCCGATCGCTGCTTCGGCAAACCTCTCCGGCGCTACTGTCACGATTCCCTCACCCGTGCAGGCGGGTGCGCGGGCGCGAGGGTTTAGTCACGCGACGGTCAACGGACTGCGAGTTGCCGTCGTTCCGTTGTCGTGGGATCAGACGCTTGGATACGCAGCCGTCGCCGAACCGTTGAGCGTCGTCGAAGACGGGCTCAGTGAACTACGTCACGATCTTTTTGCGGGCGTTCTCTTGGTTTTATTGCTCGCTTCAGGCGGCGGATATTTTTTGGCCCGCAAGAGCCTCGCGCCGATCGCTTCGATGAACAGCCAGACACAGCGCATCTCCGTGGAAAATCTGTCCGCGCGGCTCGACGTCGCAAATTCCCGAGACGAGCTCGGACGGCTCGCCACAACAATCAACGAACTGCTCGCGCGGCTGGAAACTTCTTTCAATGAGCAGCAACGATTTATCGCGGACGCTTCTCACGAATTGCGTACGCCGCTCGCCGTCTTGCGTGGTGAAACGGAAGTCGCGCTCGGTAAGACACGCAGCCTGGAAGAATATCAACAGTCGTTGTGGCTGATTCAGGATGAAGCTGAACGGCTCTCGCGCATCGTTGAAGACCTGTTCATTCTCGCGCGCCAGCCGATTAACACGAAGACGGCTTTGCACAAAGAACATCTCTCGTTGAATGACACAGTCAGGGACTGCGCGCGCGCTGCGCAGGTGCTCGCGATGGGCAAAGGCATTCGACTAAGAACGGAAAACGATTTCCCGCCGATCACGCTTAGTGGTGATGAAGAACTGATCAAACGGATGCTTTTGAACCTACTCGACAATGCCGTGAAATACACTCCCGAAGGCGGCGAGATCTCGGTGGCACTGGCACGACAAAACGGAAACGCCGAGATCGTCGTGCGCGACACCGGCATCGGCATTCCAACAACCGACCAGGCGCGCGTCTTCGATCGTTTCTTTCGCGTGGACAAAGCACGTGCGCGCACCCTCGGAGGCGCAGGCTTGGGACTCTCAATCGCCCGATGGATCGTGGAGGTTCATGGAGGAGAGATCAACGTCGCGAGTGTGCCTGGTGAGGGCAGCGCGTTTACGGTTCTGTTACCGCTGAAATCTGTGGATTAATTCGTTGCCGGTGACCAGGCCGCCTTAAGCGTGCGCGCTTCTTTTCCCGTCTGGAGATCGTAGATCTTGATAGTCTGATCGGCGCTGCCGGCGATCAAGAAACGATTGTCGGGCGTGAAGACGAGCCCGCCGACGTCGAACTTTTGTCCTTCAAAGGTGAAGAGCTTTTCTCCAGTCTCCACGTTCCAAACGTATGTTCTGATGTAAACATACGGCGACTGCTGGTCCTTAAACGCTGCAACGCTGGTAGCAACCAACTTTTGATTCGGACTAATGGCGAGTACGTGGGAGTTCTCAGTTAATCCATCTGTCTTTTTCTCTGCGAACGAGTGTAGCTCACGCTTCGTCGCCACGTCCCACAACTTCATCGTTGCTTCAAACATGCCGGTGGAAGCCAGCAGACGATAATCAGGACTGAAGGCCAGGGCCATCACTTGATCGCTGTGCGCTTTCCACACGTCTGTTTCCTCGCCCGATGCTGTGTCCCATTCGCTAATCGTTCCGTCGCCATTACCGGCGTAGATCTTTTTTCCGTCCTTGCTAAATACGACTGAGTAGATCGAAGTGTCGACGTTGGGCGAATCGGAATGGACCAATGACTTCAGTTCCCTGCCAGTCTTGACGTCCCACACCTTCATCATTCCATCGTTCCCGACAGCCGCCACGGTTTTTCCATTCGGACTGAAGGCGACCGACTTAACCGCGCAGTGGAATCCAGTCAACTTATGAAGCTCGCGTCCAGTGGCGAAGTCCCAAATCCTCGCGGTCAAATCGCGAGAGGAGGAAGCAATCAGTTTTTCATTTGGACTGAACTCAGCTATGTAGATCGCGTTAGTGTGACCGGTCAGAGTTCGTTGTACCTGTCCGGAGGCGAGATCCCAGACCCTGATGATGCCATCCGAACCGGCAGCCAGGAGCGTCTTGCCGTCGCGGCTGAGACTCAGGCCAATCACGCCCGGCTTCGGGTTCTTCTGCATGGGTGGAGATGGCTGGCAACGGGAAACTGTTTGCGCGTAGGAGGAGATAACAACTAAGAGGATAACGACAGCGCTTCGAATCATACGACAGGCATCTTACGTGTGAGCGAACACAATTTCAAAGCGGTTTTGGTGAGGATCTCAAATCTTCGCAAGTCTTCGCCCGAACCTCTGCAGCAAATGGACAAAAAGCGCGAACAATGCGACGACAATCAACAGCACCAGTTCAACTCGCTTCACGTTAACCAGAATCATCGAAACGCTCGCGCTGAGCGCGAAGCCCAAGCAGAACAGAAATGTCGTCAACGTAAAGCACGACACTCCGTCAACCAACACGAATCTGCCAAACATTGAGCCTCGCGCACCTAAAAAACTCATCGTCGCGATGCGCGTTCCGTAGATGATGTGTGAAGCCGGTATCTGCCAGTTGCCCACGCGCCGGTAAAGGACCTCCGCTTTTGCCTGAAACCGGAGCATCATTTTGCTCTTCCGGATCGCGCCGCTTCGCCCGACGTAGAACCAAACGCAATCACCCGCGAGTGCTCCCAAACTCGCAACCGCGATGGCAGTGGGCGGATCGAAATAGCCGCGATGTGCCGCAACTCCTACCAAAATCGGAATCACGTCAGCCTCCAACATCGCCGCCACGAAAACAGCCAAGAGTCCGTACTTGATCAGCAAAAGTTCCATACAACCGCACACAATGCAGAAATAGCTCGAGCAAGTCTTTCAACTTTTTGTCTGCTTCACGCGCGCCACCTTTCTGTCTCGACAGCAAATGCCTGAAAACAGTGGCAACAAATTGAAAGAGAGATCGAAGATGGCGAGCTACTATTTCCAACAACGAAGCTTAGAGAACTTCTTCAAGTTAGACACAGGGTTCTTAACGAGCGAAGGGGGGATGCCCTGTGTTTTGAGTGTGGGTGGACCAGTATAAACGGGCTCACAGGGGGGTTCACCCACATTCCTTTTTTCATCACCGGTTTTTCCAATTCGCAACAATAGGTCTTCCCACTCGCAACGCCCGAGCTGCGTCCGAGTGCGTCGATCGCAAGATGGTTCACGGGGCCGGCGAGTTTCTCTTTTACTTGAGCCCTCGTTAACGCAAACGCTTTTTGTAAAGGCAGACGCATCGCGACGCACGCAGTACGACGCGACCCGTCGCGAATTATCGTCAAACGGTTTTGACTATTTTTCAGGAAGCTGAAGCGCCCAACCTTGCGTCCGGCCGCGTCACAAGTTCCAACACGCAAACAACTCGAACACCGATAACACTACAAAGCCGATCGGAAGGCTTTTGGCGTGGCACCTGCAAGCCTCCGGAACGCCGTAGTGAAGTGGCTCTGACTGGAAAATCCCGAACGGAGGGCAATCTCCGAAATCGGCAACTCAGTCTCCTCCAGCATCTTCTTTGCTCGTTCGATCCGGCGCTCCGCGATGTAATTAGTGGCGGTCATTCCCATCGACTGCTTGAAGGCGCGCGAAAAGTGGAAGTAGCTCATGTGCACGTCTTGCGCGACCACCCGAAGAGCCACACGTCCTTCTTCTTCGTCAGAAAGATGATGATCGATCAAGGCGATGGCGCGCCGTAACTTGTGCGGCGCCATTCCGCCGTGTCCGATGTGGACGTCCTTCAGCGAGCTGTAGCGGCGGACGAGTTGAATTGCAAGTCCGATGGCAAGCGAATCTGCGTAAAGCCGTCCGACAACGTTCGCTTCATTCAACTCGTGCAAGAGCGACATCGCAACGTGACAGATGTGCTTGTCTCGAAAACCGATTTGAGGAGTTAGATCGATCTCGTGCTGCGCAAAATCCGCTTCGCGCACTGCTGAACGCACAAACAACGGACGCAAATACAACAGCAGCAACTCCGCGCCATCAGAGCGGCAGGTCCACGATGAACCCGCCGGAATGATCGCCACATCGCCGGAGCGTATCTCTCCTTCGAATCTTCGTTTGCCCGGCTGAACGTGAGCGCAACACGTAGCGCCAAGGTTTAGCACTATGCAATAGTCGTCCGACGCTGGAATCATCGTCTCGTTCGCACGGCGGCGAAAATGTATTGCGCGCACGTTTTGCCATCCGATCGTGTCGCTCGATTTGAGCACCGACTCCGGATACAACGCTGAAAGATCGTTCACAGATCGTTTTTCAAACTGAGTGTGATTTACCCGTTCTGAGATTGGCTTCACGCACCCGGCAGCCAATGATTGATAGTTCGCAGCCGTAACAGTTTGTAACATCGCACATCCCCTTCTGGTTAACCCTTATCAAGACAGGCGTTGATTGCTCGGACGAGAGCATCCTCGCTAAACGGTTTCTTCAGGAAGTCAACAGCTCCTGCCCGCAAGCCGCGGGCGCGTGCCCCTCCATCGTCGTGGGCGGAAATGAAAATAATGGGTATGGAGGAATTGGCGTCGTTTAATCGTTCTTGAAGTTGCAACCCGCTCATTCCCGGCATGCGGATGTCGGCAATCAGACAGTCCGTTTGGGATCTGTAAGGCGAATTCAAGAACGCCTCGCCCGAGGCAAACACCTCAGCGCGATAGCCCATCGAGTCAAACAAACTCTTAAGGGCGTCGCGCACCGACTCGTCATCGTCAACAATTGAGATCAGTGGAGGTGTGGTGTTCATTACGTGAGGAGATTACGAGTGTGGGAAATGGAAATCTATTATACGGAAGTATTCGCACCCTATACTTTGGTATAGAGCTCGTAAACTCTTGGGTGATCCTTTATAACGCCGAAGGCGTTCGCCAGTTCTAGCCCAAGGTTGGCGCGAAGCAACAACCTTGGGTTAACGTTCCCTTAAATCGTTTTCAACCCTGTAGGGGTTTGTCAGGTCGCTAACCCTTTCAGGGTTGTTCTTCTTGTTGCTGAAAACCCAGGGTTGTTCCAACTCTGGGTTGGAACTCTTGGGGTGGTCCTTTATAACGCCGAAGGCGTTCGCCAGTTCTAGCCCAAGGTTGGCGCGAAGCAACAACCTTGGGTTAACGTTCCCTTAAATTGTTTTCAACCCTGTAGGGGTTTGTCAGGTCGCCAACCCTTTCAGGGTTGTTCTTCTTGTTGCTGAAAAACCCAGGGTTGTTCCAACCCTGGGCTGGAACTGGCGAACGCCTTCGGCGTTGACGCTGCAGGAAAGTTATGCCCCTTCGGCGTTGACGCAGTGAAAGTTAAAGCCCCTTTGGCGTTGACGCTGCAGGAAAGTTATGCCCTTCGGCGTTGACGCAGTGAAAGTTATGCCCCTTCGGCGTTGAGTTTTTCGGCCATGCGAACGAGGTCGGCGAGTGAGTCGGCATGCATTTTTTCCATGACCTGGCGGCGGTGAAGTTTGACTGTTATTTCGCTCGTTCCTAGTTGAAGCGCGATCTGCTTGTTGAGTAATCCCTTGACGACGAGTCCGAAAACTTCCGTTTCGCGTGGCGTGAGGGAGTGATACCGATTCAGAAGCTCCGCATTGTCCGCGCGCTGGGAACGCGCGAGCCGGTCGCGTTCGAGAGCCTGTTGAATCCCATCGAGCAGATCCTGATCGCGAAACGGTTTGGTCAGAAACTCAACCGCTCCGGCTTTCATCGCGCGCACCGACATCGGGATGTCGCCATGCCCGGTGATGAAGATGATGGGAATGTGAATGTTTGCGTCAGTCAGTTCGCGTTGCAGATCGAGACCACTGAGCCCGGGCATGCGCACGTCGAGTATCAGACACGCCGGAACGTCCGGACGCTGGCGCTGCAAAAACTCATGGGCGGATGCAAACGTTTCGACTCTGAGTCCTACCGATCTAATGAGACTCTTCA
>Ga0196977_1000092_pt1 | contig 59231 bp, 47 predicted proteins | sample S3v_1013CmetaG_FD_148634 | JGI IMG/M metagenome (GOLD analysis project Ga0196977, IMG submission 148634) | Soil microbial communities from Anza Borrego desert, Southern California, United States - S3+v_10-13C | ecosystem: Environmental > Terrestrial > Soil > Desert | place: USA: California... | reverse complement strand
AACGCGGCCTGACTCACTCGGGCGCCGGCCCGGCGGCGCTCAGTTTTTCGTCGAGGCGGGCGCGGAGGTCGCGGAAGTGTTCGTCGGGGACGGAGGCGAGGGAGCGTTGGAGGCGCGTCACGACGGGCTCGACCTCGCGGGCCTCGCGCGGCTCGACCTCTTCGAGGGCGCGGGCGACCTCGGGCGCGGGCGCGCGGCCGGCGAGGCGGCGCAGGCTCTGGCCGAGCAGGGCGGCGGCCGACGAAAGGGCCTTGCGCGACTGGCGGAAGGTGCCGGAGACGGCGCTCTCGACCGGCTTGATGGGGGCTTCGCGGCAGACGACCGCGACGGCCGCGCCGACGCGCGCGGCCCCGTGCAGGTCGAGGAGCGACGCGCCGCCGCCGCGCGCGTCGAGCGCGTAGCCGACGAGGTAGCCGAAGTGGTAGGTCTGGCTCGTCAGGTCGGCGGCGCGCTTCCATTCGAGGAAGTAGAAGACCTTCCGGAAGATTTTCTTCAGCGGGTAGACGACCGCCTGCACGACGCAGCCGCGCAGGCAGCCGTCGCCCCCCTCGTCGGCGAGCGCCGCGACCTCCTCCTCGCTCAGGGCGCGGCCGCGCGCGGCGGCCAGCCCGCGCACCAGACGGCGGCGGAAGTAGCCCTTGACCACGTCGTCGAGCACGGGCACGGGGATGAGCGGCGTCAGCCCCGTCAGAACCGCGTACGTGACGAGACCCTTTTGCCCGCCCGGCTGGAGCGCGTTCTCTTCGTTCGACATGCCGACCTCGGGAAAAGACAGTTATCAGTTATCAGTTATCAGTCATCAGTAAAGACAAAACTGACAACTGACGACTGACGACTACAATTGACGATTCACGTCTTTAACGATCTGCCTGATAGCCCCTAAGTGGTAGGCGGTGTGGACGAGGATCGCCATCGAGTCGCCGACCTCTTCGTCGCCCCACGTCTGGAGCGAGCGGAGGTGTTCGTCGAGAGTCGCGTAGGCGCGGCGCAACCCCTCTTTGAGCCGTTCCCACTCGCCGGGGCTGACGGTCTGCGTCACCCAGCTCTGCGACCAGTCTATCTTGGCCGTCGCGCCGCGCATGAAGTCGAGGAGCGCGTGGACGTAGAAGCGCGCGTGCTCGCAGTGGGCGGCGACGGTCGGGCCGCCGCCGCGGGGCGGGGCCGAGGCGGCCTCGGCCGTCAGGGCGTCGAGCGTCTGGAACAGCCCCGCCCCCTTGTCGAGGTAGGCGCTCCCGCCTTCGGCCGGGGGCGCCTCGAAGGTCTCCCTGAGGAGTTGAAAGAGGCTGTTCGTGAAATCTTCCGTGTTCAGTGTTCTCATCTCGCCCCCGTCCGGTGTGGTGTCGCCGCTCGCGGCGCGGGTATTATACTCGGCGTCCGTCGCGCCGCGACTCCCGAACCGATGCCGATCCGCAACGTCCTGATCTGCACCACGCAAGTCCCCTTCACCGCGGGCGGGGCCGAGGCCCACGTCGAGGGGCTGCGCCGCGCGTTCGTGGGGGCCGGCTACGCGGCCGAGGTGGCGGCCGTGCCCTTCAAGTGGTACCCGCCCGAGGAGATCATGCGAGGCGCGCTGGCGTGGCGGCTGCTCGACGTGACCGAGTCGAACGGCAAGCCCGTCGACCTCGTCGTCGGCATGAAGTTCCCGGCCTACACGGTCGCCCACCCGCGCAAGGTTCTGTGGGTGATGCACCAGTACCGCGCGGCCTACAACCTCTGGGGCACGCCCTTCGACGACCTCTCGACCCACCCCGAGGGCGCGCGCCTGCGCGAGTGGGTGCGCGAGTGCGACAACCGCTTCATCCCGGAGGCGCGCAAGGTCTTCGCCAACTCGAAGACGGTGGCCGCGCGCCTGCGTAAGCACAACCGCATCGAGAGCGAGCCGCTCTACCACCCGCCGCCGCGGTCGGGCCGCCTCCGCGAGGGGCCGCAGGGCGACTACGTCTTCTACCCGAGCCGTCTGGAACCGCAGAAGCGGCAGGAGCTTTTGATCGAGGCGATGAGATACGTGCGCGCGCCCGTCCGCGCCGTGCTCGCCGGCTCCTCGGGCGACGGCCCGCGCTACGAAGCGCTCGTCCGCCGGCACGGCGTCGGCGACCGCGTCGAGTTGAGGGGCTTCGTCGGCGAAGACGAGTTGATCGAACTCTACGCGGGCGCGCTCGCCGTCTGCTACCTGCCCTTCGACGAGGACTACGGCTACGTCACGCTCGAAGGGATGCTTTCGGGCAAGCCCGTGGTCGTGCCGCGCGACGGCGGCGGCGCGGCCGAGTTCGTCGAGCACGAGAGCGAAGGGCTCGTCGCCGACCCCGACCCGCGCGCCATCGCCTCCGCCATCGAAAGCCTCCACGCCGACCGCGAGCGCGCCCGGCGCATCGGCCGGCGCGCGCGCGAAAAGATGCTCGCCGCAGACCTCTCGTGGGAGAACGTGGTGGGGAAGATCATCTCCGCCGCCGGCTGAGCGCGGGCCGCGGGCGCGTCGCGGCCCTCGCGCCGTGTGCTAGAATCCGGGCCGGGCGGGGGTTAGAAGTCCAGCCGCGCCGCGAGCGATATGACCGAGGACACACGCAGGCGAGTCTCATTCATCCACGCGCCGAACTCCTTTCTGGCGGCGACCCAGCAGTACGGCGCGATGTTCATGCCCGTCTGGGCCTACACGCTGGCCGCCTACGTCGAGGAGCCGGGGCGCTACGACCTGCGCCTCTTCGACACGCGGTTCGACGCCGTCGGCGACGTGCCCGCGGCCGACCTCTTCGTCTTCAGCGGCGTCAATCAGGACTACGAGACCATCGTCGCCACCCGCGGCCTGCTCGAAGAGAGGCACCCTCGGGCCTGCTTCGTCGTCGGCGGCCCCATCGCGTGGTCGCTCAAACAGGCCGGCGAAATCTCCAAGCTCTCGGCGTTCGACCACGTCTTCGTCGGCGACGGCGAGGAGGCCTTCCCGCGCTTCCTCCGCGACTTCGACCGCCGGGCCGAGCTGCCGCGGGTCATCGAAACCAAAGAGCGCTTCGACGTGTCGCGGGCGCGCCCCTTCTACCGGCCCTTCCTCGACGCGACCCACGGCCGCTACTACGGCGGCGTGCTCGAAGTCTCGCGCGGCTGCCCGTTCCTCTGCGAGTTCTGCGACGTGCGCGTGCTGCCCGACAACAACCGCGCGCACAGCTTCGCGCCCGCGCACGTCGTCGCCGAGCTCGACCACATGGCGGGCCTCGGCATCCGTCAGGTCTTGCTCGCGGCCGACAACTTCATCGGCGACCTGCGCTGGGCCGAGGAGGTGCTCGACCGCGTCATCGAATGGCAGGGGCAGTCGGGCCGCGGCGTCGCCCTCTACACGTGGCTGACGATCAACCTCGCGAAGCACCCGCGGCTGCTCCGCAAGCTCCGGCTGGCGGGCTTCGACATGCTCTTCATCGGCGTCGAGAGCTTCAGCAACAACTCGCTGATGGAGACGGCGAAGGTGCAGAACACGACGGGCGACATGGTCGAGGCCCTGCGCGAGATACAGTCTTACGGCTTCGCCGTCGTCGCCGGCCTCATCTTCGGCTTCGACTCCGACACGCCCGACTGCTTCGACCGCACGCTCGAAGGGATGGCGCGGGCGGGCCTCATCTCGGGCGACCCGTCGCTGCTGACGGCGCTGCCCGGCACGCCCCTCTTCCGCCGCATGAAACTCTCGGGGCGGCTGCGCGACAACAAGAACTCGCTCGGCGGCTACAAGTACTGCACCAACGTCCGCTACCTGATGCCGCGCGACGAGCTGGTCGGCGGCTACCGGCGCTTCGTCTGCCGCTTCTGCGAGGGGCGCTACCAGTACGGGCGGCTGCGCGGCTTCCTCGACAACCTCGACCGGGGCAACTACGTGCCGCTGCGCTCGGCCGGCTACGGCAGCCTGCCGAAGTACCTCTCGATGGTGCTGCGGAGCCGCCGCGCGGCGCTGATGCTGGCCGCGCGCCTCGCGCGCGTCGCGGCCCGGCCGGCGGCGGTGTGGTACGCGCTCGCGGGCCTGCTGCTCACGCTGCGGCGCTCGCGCCGCCACCCGCGCCTGCTCGGCGTCTTCCAGTTCTGGCTCTTCAACTGGACGAACGCGATGCTCAAGTACGAGGGGCTGGCCGACGCCGACTTCGACGTTGAGTCCGTGCCGGCCGACTTCGAGCGCGCGCTCATCCTGCCCGAGCGCTACGCGGCGCTGGCCGACGAGGAGATTCCGCCCGCGAAGATCGCCGCGCAGCAGCGCTCGACCGTCGGCCAACTGCGCCGCCTCGCCGCCCCGCGCTAAGTCAGGCCCGGGCCGCCCGCCCCCCGCATGTCCCTGCTGAAGCAGATGCCGGGCCGCGACTTCCGACGCCGGCTCGAATTCGGCGACGGGCTGTTGCTGGTCTACCTCGCCGCCTTCGTCCGGCAGTACCTCTGGCCGCTGGACACTTGGGCGGCGTGGTCTCTGACGGCCCCGCTCGCGCTCGCCGCGTGGTACGTCTACGTCTCGACGAAGGGGGACGGGCCGCCGCCCGCGGGCCGCGACTTCTGGCTCGTCGTCGCGCTGCCGCTCGCCTTCGTCTACGCCCTGCGCGCGCCCTTCCCCGACACCTCTTTCGACGTGTGGGGCTCGCGCCTCTTCCACGCCGAGCGCGCCCTGCGCGGCTTCCTCTACCTGCCCGGCGACTTCTTCCCGACCTCGGCCCCCTTCAACCCCGCGCCCGACATGGTGACGGGCATCTTCCGGCACCTGCTCGGCTACCGCCTCGGCACAGTCGTCAACCTCGTCGCGCTCGTCTGGGCCGGGCGCGTCGTCGAACGCCTTCTGCGCCCGCACGTCGCGGACGCGCGGCTGCGCGCGGGGGCCGTCCTGCTCTGCCTGCTGGCCGAGCACCTGCTCTTCGAGATCAACAACTACATGATCGACCTGCTGGCGCTGCCGCTGCTGCTGGAGGCGACCCGTCTGTTGCTCGAAGCGCGCGGGCCGGCGGCCGCCGGGCGCGGGCTGCTCGCGCGCGTCGCGTTCCTGCTGGGCGCGGCCGCGGCGCTCAAGCTCTCGAACGCGGCGGTGGCCGCCCCGCTCGCCCTGCTCGCCGCGTGGCGCGCGCTCGCGGCCCGGCCGACGCCCGCGCGTCTGGCGGCCGGCGCGCTCGCGTCACTCTTGGCCTTCGCCGCCCCGCTCGTGCCGCACGCGCTCCACTCCTACGAGCTGACGGGCAGCCCCTTCTTCCCCGTCTACAGCAGCCTCTTCGAGTCGCCCTTCCACCCGCCGACGAACGGCTGGGACAGTCGCTGGGGCGGCCTCGGGCCGTGGGAGATTCTCGGGTGGCCGGTGTTGATGTTCTTCGAGCCGGAGCGCGCCTCGGAGCTGAACGTCTACACGGGCCGCCTGACGCTGGCCTTCGTCGCGGCGCTGGCGGCGCTCCCCTTCGCGCGCCGCCTCGGCCCGCGCCTGCGCGCGCTCTCGTTCCTCATCCTCCTCGGCTCGCTGTTGTGGAGCCTCACGATGGGCTACCTCCGCTACGCCTTCTACCTCGAAGCGCTCTCGGGCGTGCTGCTCGTGGCGCTGGCCGCGCGGCTCTTGCGGGGCGGGTCGCGACCGCGCGCCGCGGCGGGCGCGCTCGTCGCCGCCGCGATGGTCGCGCAGTCGGTCGTCGCCTGCGTCTACGTCTCGCGTCTGGAGTGGGGCATGCGCCCGACCGTCTTCGAGGAGCCGGGCAGGTACGCGCGCGAGTTGCCGCACCTGCTGCGCGACCGCACGGTGAGGGGGCTTTTGCCGGAGGCCGAGCGGGAGACGTACGCGGGCGTCGGGGTGTGGGTGATGAGCGGGGCGAAGACGGCGGGGCTGCTGGCCGTGCTCAACCGGCGCGCGCCGGTCGTCGGCGTCCGCACGCTGCAACACTTCGAGAGCGCGGAGGCGCGCGCGCATTTCCGGCGCGTGCTCGACCAACACGCGGGGCGCCGGATGTGGTCGCTCGCCTACCCTTCCGACTTCGCCGAGGCGGCCTTCCACCTGCGCGAGCGCGGCTTCGAGATCGGGAGCATCCGGCCCGTCTCCGTCCCCCTGTTCGCGGAACCGGATCGACTTCATCTTTACCTCTTCGAAGTCTTCCCGCCCGCGGGGCCGACGCCCGCGCCGGCCGGCAAGCTGCGGGCCGACGGGCCGCTCGCCGCCGGAGCCTTCCGCGCGCGCGTCTCGCTCGACGACGCGCCCGCGCGCGCCTCGCCCGGCGAGTTCCTCCGGCTCTTCTTCCGCGTCACCAACGCGGGCGGCTCCGTCTGGCCCTCCCTGCCGCGCGCGGACGGCGCGTACGGGCTTTCGCTGCGCGCGCGCTGGCTCGGCCCCGCCGGGGCGGTGGGGCGCGCGCGGGCCGCGGCCGCGCCCATCCCTTTCGACGTGCCGCCGGGCGCGTCGGCCCCCGTGCCGCTGGAGATGTGGGCCCCGGAGGAGCCGGGCGAGTACGTGCTCGAAGCCGACATGGAGCAGGAAGGCGTGGCGGCGTTCGCGGCCCGCGGCTCGGAACCGCTACGCCTCAAAGTGCAGGTCGGCCCGAAGTGACGGGGGGTGATGGGCGCCCGTCACGGCCTCGCCTGCTGCTTGCGCGCGCGGCGCGCGGCGTACTCGCGAGATTGACGGAAGGCGGTCGCCAGTTCCTCCGCGCCGTGCTTCCGCACCTCACCCATCCAGTGGCCGAAGCCGGCCATGTCGCCGTCCGGCGGGTCGTCCGGGTTGCGGCCGAGGAAGGCGAAGAAGTGGAGCAGCACGAGGGCGCGGTCGCGCTCGCGCGCCTCGAAGCCCTCGTCTTCGACGACGCGCAGCAGCGCGCCGGCGCGGTCTTCGCGCCCCCCGGCGAGGTCGCGCGCGAGCGCGGCCCGCGCCGCCGCGTCTCCGAGGCCCGCGCGCTCGAAGAGGAGCGCGACGTACTGCTCGTCGTCGAGCCGCGCGTGCGCCTCGCGGAAGTCGGGCCGCCGAGCGCGCTCGGCGACGAACTCGCGGAACCTCCGCTCCGGCTTGTCCCATTCGCCCCTGCCGGGGACGAGGCCGCGGCCGACCTCGCGCGCGTCGCGCATGAACTCCTCGTAGCGCGGCATGCGGCCCGTCGCGGCGAGGTGGAGCAGGAAGAGTTTCCGGCTCAGCGGCAGGTAGGCCCCGACGAGGTGCGCCGTGTCGTCTTCGAGCAGCGTCGTCCAGTCGCGCTCGTCGACGGTGAACGGGAGCGGGGCCTCGGCGCGCGCCCCCGGCTCGGTCTTGACGACGGCGTAGAGGTCGTCGCGCCCGTCGAAGCGGTTGACGAAGCGGAGGCGGCCCGAGGCGACGGCCCCGGCGAGGAAGGCTTCGTAGCCGGCGCGCTGTTCGGGGCCGAGGGCCGCGTTGTGGATGACGAGGTAGGAGGCGGGGATCGCTTCGAGGAGGTCGAGGAAGGGCGGGCGCAGCGCGCCGTCGCGCGTCGCGCGGTTGATCTGATCCGTGAGCGGCGAGATGAAGCTGGCCGTGGCGTTGACGAGCGGGCGCCCGTGGTCGGCCGCGCGCAGCATGTAGCGGTGGCGCGCCGCCCCCGCCTCCGAGGGCAGCTCGACCAGCCCGCCCCGCATCGGCGTCTGCTTCAGCCGCAGCGTCACGGCGTCCGGCTCGACCTCGCCGCGCACGAAGCGCAGCGGGAAGGCCCGCAACTCGGCCAGCAGCGCGGCGCAGACGAGGGCGAAGAAAAGTAGGTTTCGGGTTTCGAGTTTAGAACCGGAAACGTGGGCGGTCGCGCGCGGGTTGAGTTCGGTTAACGTCGGCCCGCCCGCCGCCCCGCGCGGCTCGGCTCCGTCTTTGACTCGGAGCCTGCCCGCGACGGCGGCCGCGCCCGCGCCCGCCAGCAGCGACAGCCCGACGTAGCAGACCATCGCCCAGCGCGAGGGGAAGCGGAGGCTCTGGAACAGCAGCACGTGCTCGTGCAGCCAGAGGTTGAGGAAGAAGTTGGCGCCGAGCGAAGAGACGAAGCCCCAGCCCGCCCAGACGAGGCCGACGACCAACGCCTCCGGCCACCCCGCGCCGCCCCCTCCCCTGACGCGCCCGCGTCCGGAGCGCGCCGCGAGCGCGAGCCGCGCCGCGAGCAGCGCGACGATAACCACCAGCGCCAGCCGCGGCGTCTCGCCCCCCGTCCGCAGAAGCTGCACGCCGCCGACCGCCAACCGCACGTCCTTGTAGCCGACCGCCAGCACCCCGACGACCGCCACCAACACGATCAACGCTTCGAGCGCGACGGCGACGAAGTTTCGGGTCGCGAGTTTCGAGCCGCGAGTTGAAGGCGGGCCCCCAACCTGACCGCGGGCGGCAGCGCGCGCGTCGGCCTTAACGTCACTCGTGCCGCCCGCCGCCCGCGGCTCCGCTTCGTCTTTAACCCGAACCCCGGAACCCGCAACCCGGAACTTAAGGCGTAGCGCGGCGAGCGCGAGCAGGGGCGTGAGCAGTCCGGGGAAGAGCGGGTGGCCGCCCTCAAGGTGCGCGCCCATCCCGGCCCACAGCTTGTTGGGCGACGCGGCCGACGCCCAGTGGGCCAGCGTCGGCGAGTTGTGCGCGAACTCCCACGGCTGCCAGCGCAGCCCGTACATCTCCGACACCCAGTAGTAAGGCAGCAGGAAGGGCAGCAGCAGGAGCGAGGCGACGCCGAGCGAGACGCCGGCCCGCAGCCAGAAGGCGCGCTCGCGCAGCACCCGCGGCCCGCGCGCCGCCAGCGCCGCGGCCGTCAGCCCCAGCGGGATGAGCGCCATGATGAACCACGTCAGGCACGTCAGCGCGTTCATCAGAAACGCCGCGCCGAGCCACGCCGCGCGGCCCCAACTCCTCCGGCGCATGAAGAGCACCAGCGCCTCGGCGACGAGCGGCAGCCACCCGGCGAAGAGGTAGTGCAGGTGCGCCAGCACGTGGAAGCGGTACGGGACGAAGGCGAAGGCCACGCCCGAGACCCACCCGGCCGCCGCCGACCCCGTCAGCGTCCGCGACAGGCGGAACATGCCGTAGCCGCTGAAGGCGAAGCCGAGGAAGGTGGCGACGCTGTGGACGGTGAGCGGGCGCGCGCCGGCGGCGAAGGCCGGGAAGAAGAGCAGCGCGATGCCGTAGTCGTTCTCGCTGAAGGCGAGCGTGTACCGGTATGGGTAGAAGACGTTGGCGTGGAAGAGCCGCAGCGGGTCTCGGAAGGTCTGGTGGTAGTCCCACCAGAGCGACCACGCGATCATGTAAGGGTCGCCGGGGTCGGCCACGGCGTCGCGCAGGTTGAGCGCCCACGGCCACGTCATCAGCGCCGTCAGCGCGACGAAGCCGAGGAAGACGAGCGCCTCGCGCGCGGGCGGCGCGAGGCGCGGGCGGCCCGCCGCCCCCGGCCCTTCGCGCCCGCCCTCATCCGCGGCGTGGGCGACGGGTGCTGCTGGCATTTTCACGCACGAAATGTTAGGTTCTGCTCTTCTCTCGGGCCGGCTTCGGCGCGCCCTAACGCCGCCCGGAGTCGGGCATTGTGGGCGCCCCGCTGGCCGAAGTCAAGAAGGCCCGTCCCGTAACCTTTTCAGCCGACATGTACAAGAGCCGCCGCATCGGCGTGGTCATCCCTGCCTACAACGAGGAGCGCCTCGTCGGCCGCGTCATCCGCGACGTGCCCGACTTCGTCGACCACATCATCGCCGTGGACGACTGTAGCCGGGACGGCACGCCGGCCGCCATCGGGGCGTGCGCCGACGCGCGCCTCGTCAGCCTACGCACCGCGTCGAATCAGGGCGTCGGCGGCGCGACCATGACCGGCTACCGCAGGGCGCTCGAACTCGGCTGCGACGTGGTGGTGAAGATGGACGGCGACGGGCAGATGTCGGCGGAGCACCTGCCGCTGCTGCTCGACGCCGTCGTCGAGCAGGGCTACGACTACGCCAAGGGCAACCGCTTCCTCGCGGGCGAGTCGCTGGCGCGGATGCCGCGCCACCGGCTCGTCGGCAACGTCGTGCTCACCTTCATCAACAAGCTCGCCTCCGGCTACTGGCACGTCTTCGACCCGCAGAACGGCTACACGGCGATCACGGCCGAGGCGCTCGGCCGCCTCGACTTCGGCCCCATCAACCGCCGCTACTTCTTCGAGAACGACATGCTCATCGCCCTCAACTTTCACAACGCGCGCGTGCGCGACGTGCCCATCCCGAGCCGCTACGGCGACGAGCGGTCGAAGCTCAACCCGTTCCGCGCGGGCGTCACCTTCCCCCTGCTCTTCGTCCCGCGCTTCTGGCGGCGCATCTATCAGAAGTACGTGCTGCGCGACTTCTCGCCCATCGCGCTCTTCCTCTTCGCGGGGCTGCTGCTCTTCGGCTGGGGCACGCTCTTCGGCCTCTACCACTGGGCCAAGAGCGAGCTGACGGGGCGCGCGACGCCGACCGGCACGATCATGCTCGCCGTGCTCCCGCTCATCCTCGGCTTCCAGCTCATCCTCGAAGCCGTCGTCCTCGACATCCGCGAGACGCCGAAGTGACCGGGCCGCCGCGGTTGACATTGAAGGCAGTAGACAGTAGACAGTAGTCAGTAGTCAGTAGACAGTAGCGCTCCGCGTTATCGTCGCCGACGCTGACAACTTAACGATTCGACGGCGACCTCCTTCTACTGTCTACTGTCTACTGTCTACTCTCTTTTTTATTGCCGCGCGTTGCAATGTCGAGAATGTCGAGTGACGAGGCGAGCACGGGGCCGCGCGTCGCGATCCTGATTCCCTGCTACAACGAGGAGGTCACGGTCGCGCGCGTGGTCGGACAGTTCCGGGCCGAACTGCCCGGCGCGTCCGTCTACGTCTACGACAACAACTCGACCGACGGCACGGCCGACGAGGCCGCGCGCGCCGGGGCCGTCGTCCGCCGCGAGCGCCGGCAGGGCAAGGGCTTCGTCGTGCAGACGATGTTCCGCGAGGTGGACGCGGACCTCTACGTGATGGTTGACGGCGATGGAACCTACCCGGCCGAGGCCGTCCACCGCCTGCTCGCGCCCGTCCGCGAAGGCCGCGCCGACATGTCGGTCGGCTCGCGCCTGCACGCCGAATCCCAGAGCGAGTTCCGGCACCTCAACCGCTGGGGCAACCGGCTCGTCCTCGCCGTCCTCAACTCGGTCTTCCGCGTGCGGCTGACCGACATCCTCTCGGGCTACCGCGCCTTCAGCCGCCAGTTCGTCAAGAGCCTGCCGCTCTTCGGCGGCGGCTTCGAGGTCGAGACCGAGCTGACGATCAAGGCCGTGGCGCGCGGCCGCCGCATCGTCGAGGTTCCGGTCGGGTTAGTCCACCGGCCCGAAGGCAGCCACTCGAAGATTCGCTTCTTCCGCGACGGCCTGCTCATCCTCAACACGATCCTCGCGCTCTTCCGCGACTACAAGCCCCTCACCTTCTTCGGCGGCGCGGGGCTGTTGCTGACGCTCGTCGCGCTCGCGCCCGGCCTCGTCGCCGCCTTCGGCCTGACCGGGGCCGGGAGCGCGCCGCGCCTGCTCGCGGCCGTCCTCGCCGTCGGGCTCGTCCTGTGCGGCCTGCTCTCCATCACCGCCGGCCTCATCCTCCACTCCATCGCGCGCCGCTCGCAGGAGTTCGAGTACCAGATGCTCGTCCTCGCCAACGAGCTGCGCGCCGACCGCCGCGACGGCCGAGGCGAGGCGGCGGCCGCCGGCGCGCGGGGCGCTGGGCTTGAGGCGGAAGAGTCCGGCGGGGCCGGCTTGGTCGCGCCGGGCGCGGGGCGCGACGCGGGAGTCTTGCGGGCCGGGCGATGAGCGCCGCGCACGCGCACGCCGGGCGGGCGGGCGGCCCGTGGGCGCGGGCCGAGTTCGGCGACGCGCTCCTCTTCCTCTACGCGCTCGTCTTCGCGCGGCAATACTTCTGGGTCGTCGGCCACAACGCCCCGGCGTGGGCGCTCGCGGCCGCGCTGGCGCTCGCCGCCACCTACTTCTACGTCAAGACGAAGCCGTTCGCGCCCGAGCCCGTGGGCCGCGACTTCTGGCTCGTCGTCGCCCTGCCGCTCCTCTTCGTCTACGCGCTGCGCGCGCCCTTCCCAGACCTCTCTTTCGACGTTTTCAACTACCGCCTGCTCCACGCCGAGCGCTCTTTGCGCGGGCCGCTCTTCGCCCCCGGCGACTTCTTCCCCACGCCCGCGCCCTACAACCCCGCGCCCGACACCCTGACCGGGCTCTTCCGCCACCTGCTCGGCTACCGCCTCGGCACCGTCGTCAACCTCCTCGCGCTCGTCTGGGCCGCGCAAATTCTGGACAGGATTTTGCGCCCCTTCGTCGAGCGCCCGCGGCTGCGCGCGCTGTGCGTGCTCGCCGCCGTGCTGGCCGAGCACGTGCTCTTCGAGGTCAACACCTACATGGCCGACCTGCTGGCGCTGCCGCTGCTGCTGGAGGCGGCGCGGCTGACGCTGCGCGCCGGCGAGGCCGAGCGGCCGCGGGCGGTCTTCATTCACGTCGCGCTGCTCGTCGGCGCGGCCGCGGCCTTCAAGCTGACGAACCTCTTCGCCGCCGTGCCGCTCGCCCTCGTCTGCCTGTGGCACGCGCTGCGCGGCCCGCGGCGCCTGAACGCGGGCGGGTTGACGACGACGGCGGCGCTCGCGCTCGCGGCCTTCGCCGCACCGCTGCTGCCCTTCGCCGTCTACCTTTACGCGGAGACCGGCAACCCCGTCTTCCCGTTCGCCAACGGCCTCTTCCGCTCGCCGTTCTGGCCGACGTGGGGCGGGTGGGACGAGCGCTGGGGGCCGAGGGGCCTGTCGGAGACGCTGCTCTGGCCCGCGCTCGCCTTCTTCGAGCCGGCGCGCCACTCGGAGCTGTCGGTCTACTCGGGCCGCCTCGCCGTCGGCCTCGCCGCGTCGCTCGCCGGCCTCTTCGTCGCGCGCCGCCACCCGACGGCGTGGGCGCTCTGCTTCGTCAACCTCGCGGGCTGCCTCCTGTGGAGCGCCCTCGGGATGGGCTACAGCCGCTACGGCCTCCACCTCGAACTGCTCTCGGGCGCGGCCGTCGTCGCCGTCGCGGCGATACTGCTGCGACGCGCGACGGCGACGGCCGCGCCGGCCGGCGACTTCGGCTCAGACCCCGCGCGGCCGCGACGTTTGTCTTTATCGCCCGTGCCGGCCGCGGCCGCCTCCCTCCTAGTCGCGCTGCTCTGCGCGCAGGTCTTGCTCGCCTGCCGCCTCGTCGCGCGCTACGAGTGGGCCATGCGCCCGACGGCCTTCGGGGACTTCGGCGCGTGGGCCGCCGAGGCGAAGGATTTTTTGCGCGACCGCTCGCTCGCCTCCTACCTGCCGGCCGCGGAGCGCGCGCGGCTCGCGGGCGTCGGCGTGTGGGTCGAGAGCGGGATGAAGTCGAACGGCGTCGAGGCGCTGCTCTCGCCCGAGACGCCGGTGCTCGGCGTCCGCCACCACGAGTTCTTCACCACGGACGAGTCGTGGCGGCGCTTCGCCGGGGCGGTCGGCGCGGCGCGGGGCCGCCGCGCGCTCTCGCTCTGCCTGCCCGAAGAGTTGCCGGCCGCGGTCGCCGTCGTCCGCTCGCGCGGCCTCTCCGTCGAGCGCTCGACGCCCTTCGAGCTTCCTTTCTTTTCCGAGCGGCGGGGGGTCGGTATGATGTTGCTCGAAATCTCTCTGCCCGAAAGTGAGGAGGGCTTACGACGGCCCGCCGAGGAATGAACGTAAAAGTAGACAGTAGTCAGTAGTCAGTAGCGCCCCGCGTTGTTGATGCTGACGCCGACACCCTAACGGTTCGCTACCGAAGGTCTTCCTACTGACTACTGACTACTGTCTGCTCTCTCTTATGCTTCTCGCCTACTTCAGCCCTTTGAACCCGCAGCGGTCGGGCATCGCCGACTACAGCGAGGAGCTTTTGCCGCACCTCGCCGAGGGCGCGCAGGTCACGCTCTTCGTGGACGGCTTCGCCCCTTCGAGCCGCGAGGCGCTGGCGCGCTTCCCCGTCGTCGACTACCGGCGCGACCCGGCGGCGCTCGGCCGGCTCGAAGGGTTCGACGCGGTCGTCTACCACATGGGCAACGACCACCGCTACCACGCCGGCATCCTCGAAGCCATGCGCGCCCGGCCCGGCGTCGTCGTCTTCCACGACTTCGCGCTGCAAGACTTCTTCCTCGGCCTCGCGCGCGAGCGCGGCGACTGGAGCGTCTACCTCGAAGAGGTCGCCGCCTGCCACGGCGAGCCGGCGCGGGCCGCGGCCGCCGAAGCGCTCGCGCGCGGCGGCTCGCCCGCCATCCTCGAACGCCCGCTGGATTTCCCACTCAACTGCCGCCTCGCGCGCGAGGCCGAGGCCATCGTCGTCCACTCCGGGTGGGCGCGCGCCCGCTTCGCCGCGGCCGCGCCCGGCGCGCACGTCCGCCACATCCCGATGCCGGTCAGGCCGCACCCCGCGGGCGCGCGCGCGACCACAGAGGCCGGCGAGATTCGCGTCGCCAACTTCGGGCTCATCACGCCCGGCAAAGGCATCGAGCACGCCCTGCGCGCGCTCTCGCGGCTCAAAGACCGTTTCGCCTTCCGCTACACGCTCGTCGGCGAGCCGAACCCGTTCTTCGACGTGCGCGAGCTCGTCCGCCGCTACGGGATGGAAGACCGCGTCCGCATCACGGGCCACGTCACGCTCGCGGAGTTCGAGCGCCACATCCGCGAGACCGACATCGCCTTGAACGTGCGCGAGCGCACCGTCGGCGAGACCAGCGCGAGCCTCTGCCGCATCATGGCCGCCGGCGTCTGCGCGCTCGTCGCCGACGCCGGCTGGTACGCGGAGCTGCCCCCGGACTGCGTCGTCAGGATCGAACTCGGCGAATACGCCGACGCCCTCCACGTCGCCTACCTCGAAAGGCTCATGGCCGACGCCCCCCTGCGCTCGCGCATCGGCGAGAACGCGCGCCGCTACGCGCTCCGCGAGCACGCCATCGAGCGCAGCGCCTCGGATTACCTCGACCTCCTCCGCGAAGTGGTCGCGCGCCGGCCGCGCCGCCGCTTCGTCGCCGGCGTCGCCGCCGAGATGGCCGCGCTCGGGCTCCGCCCCGAAGAGGACGAGGCGGTCATGCGCCGCGTCGCCGCCGAGGTCGCCGCGCTCGCCCCGCCTCGCGCCTTCGGCGACTTCACGCGCGCAGACCGACCCGCCCGCGGCAACGGCCGCGACCCGCGCCGCGAGCCGGGCGAGGCGGCGGCCCGGCCGACCTCTTCAACGCCTTCGCCACCACCGCCTTCGTCAACGCCCGCGCCGGGGCGCTCGCCGAAGCTCGGAGGGATTGATTACAAGCGCGCGGCCGTCGAGTATCTGGGCCGTCTCTCCGAGGAGCGCCGCCACCACCTGCGCACCAAGCCCTTCTACAACCTCGCGCACAAGCTCCCGAAGTACAAGGGCGAAGGGCTCGACGAGGACGCGCGCCGCCACTTCTGCGACTTCGCCAACATGGCCGTCGCCCTCGCGCTGCCCGCCGGCAGCCGCGTCCTCGACGTGGGCTGCGGCTCCGGCTGGCTCTCCGAATACTTCGCCCGCCTCGGCTACGACGTGCGCGGCATAGACATCAGCCCCGACCTCGTCGAGATGTCGCGCGAGCGCGTCGCGCGCGTCCCCTACGGCGTCGATCACGAGACGCCGCTGCGCTGCGCGTTCCAAGTCCACGACATCGAGCTCGCGCCGCTCGGCGAAAAGTTCGACGCCGTCGTCTGCTACGACTCGCTCCACCACTTCGACGACGAGCGCGCCGTCGTCCGCCACCTCGCCGCGATGCTGCCCGTCGGCGGCCTGCTCTTCGTCCTCGAAGGCGAGCGCCCGCCCGCGGGTTCGCAGAGCGAGGAGGAGTTGCGCGCCGTGATGGGCGAGTTCGGCACGCTCGAAGCGCCCTTCGACCAAACCTACCTGCGCGCGCTCCTCGACGAGCACGGCTTCGCCGTCGTCGGCGATTACGTCTCGGTCAACGGCCTCTTCGAGCGCGAGATGCTCGAAGGCGACCGCCTGCCTTTACGGACGCTCGCCACCGGCTACCACTACCTGACCTGCAAAAAAGTCTCGGAGACGGGCCCGGCGCGCTCCGTCCCCGACAGCCGCGAGCCGAACCTTTTGCGGGCGCGCATCGGGCTGCGCGAACCCGCGCCGCGCAGCGTCGCGCCCGGCGCGGCGCTCGCCTTCCAACTCGCCGTCACCAACGAGGGCGACACGCTGTGGCTGACGGGCCAGACCGTGCGCGCCGGCGTCGTCATGCCCGCCGTCCGCGTCTTCGACGGCGCGGGGGCGCTCGTCTCCGAGTTCCACGGCGAGCCGATGCTGCCGCGCGCCGTCGCGCCCGGCGAGACCGTCAACCTCAGGCTCGAATACGACGCGCCCGCGCGCCCCGGCGCGTACGAGATGAAAATAGACCTCGTTGACCAGCACGTCTGCTGGTTCGAGCAACGCGGCTCCGCGCCGTTAGTGGTTCGGTTCGAGGTCGAAGGGGGGAGCGCGGAGCGATGACGCGAGAAGAAATCCTGTCCGGGCTTGAGCGGCTGCGGCCGTGGTTCCACCGCATAGACCTCGGCGGCGGCCTCTACACGAAGACCGAGAGCGTGATGGGCGAGCCGGTGGATCACCCGGCCGGGCCGTGGGGAGTCATCGGGAAGTGTCTGCCCGAAGACCTGCGGGGGAAGTCGGTGCTCGACGTGGGCTGCAACGCCGGGTTCTACGCCATCGAGGCGAAGCGGCGCGGGGCCGCGCGCGTGCTCGGCGTGGACGGCCAGCGCCAGCACGTCCGGCAGGCCGTCTTCGTGCGCAAGGCGCTCGGCCTCGACATCGAGTACCGGCGGATGAACGTCTACGAGTTGAACCGCCGGGCGGTCGGCGAGTTCGACATCACGCTCGCGCTCGGGCTCATCTACCACCTCAAGCACCTCGTCCTCGCGCTCGAAAATCTCTACGAGGTGACGCGCGAACTGCTCGTGGTCGAGACGGCCGTGATGCCGCCCGCGCGCACGCCCAAGTCGTTCCTGCACCCGCTCGGCGAGACGCAGATGCGGCTGCACCCGCTGGCTTACGTCGAGAACCCGGCGGGCGCGAAGGAGCAGGTCTTCAACTGGTTCCTGCCCGGCGTCGAAGCGCTCAGGGCGCTCCTGAGGCAGACCGGCTTCGAGGCGGTCGAGGTCGTCGAGGTGAAGGACGAGCGCGCCGTGCTCGTCTGCCGCAAGACGGCGCCGGCGGCGCGGGCCGGGGGCGACGTGAGTCACCACTACGTCGCCGCGCTCGCGCTCGAAGCGGGGCCGGGCGCGTGCCGGCCCGGCGAGGCGTTGACCTTCACCCTGCGCGCCGAGAACCGCGGCCTTGTCGCGTGGCCCGCGCGCGGCGAGGGGCCGGGCGGGCGCGGCGCCGTCCACCTCGGCGCGCACCTGCTGCGCTCGGACGAGGAGGAGGTCGAGTGGGACTTCGGCCGGGCCGACCTGCCGCGCGACCTCGCGCCGGGCGAGGCGGCGCGCGTCGAAATCGACCTGCGCGCGCCCCTCGAGCCGGGCCGCTACGTCGTCGAGTTCGACATGGTGGCCGAGCACATCGCGTGGTTCGAGGACTTCGGCTCCGGCACGCTCCGCCACGCGCTCACCGTGGAATGAGTTTCGAGTGCGGGACGGAAGCGCGGCCGCGGGGGGCGACTCAAGCATCGTCACCGGAATCGTCGTGACGCCTGAGTCGCCCCCCGCGGCCGCGCTTCCGGACGCGGCCCCGCTTTAACTCGAAACTGTTTCTTGTGAGGTGCGCGCCTTTCGTTGTATGATTTTTGCGGCGCCGGACGTTCGGCCGGCGCGTCTCGTTGAAGAACCTGCCTTTCGGACTCGCCCTTCCCTGACTGCTTTGAAAATCCCGGTCTCGTCTTCCTTTAAATCTCTGTCCGTGTCGCTGGCGGTGTCGCTCGGCGTGGGCCTCTGCGTCGCGGCGCTGTGGGGCGCGGGCCTGCTCGACTCGCCCGGCGCGGCCTTCCTGCTCGGCGCGGGCGGGGCGGCCTGCGTGCCGCCGCAAGGGTGGGTGGCGGCGCTGCTCGTCGCGGCCGCGAGCGTGGGCGCGGGCTTCGCCGTCGAGCGCGGCGGCGGGCGGCGCGCGGCCCTGTGGGTCTCGGTGGCGCTCGCGGCGCTGTGCGCGTTGAGCCTCGCGGCCTCGCGCCTGCTCCGCGTCGACACCTTGTTCGCGCCGATGGCGCTGGCCGCCGCGGGCGGACTCGTGGCCGCGCAGGCGCGCCGGCTGTGGGCGCTCGACGCGGCGCTGGCGCGCAACGTCCGGCTCGTCGCCTCGCGCCCCTCCGCGCTCGAAGGGCGCGTCGCGTCGGCGCGGCTGGCGGGCGGGCTGAAACTGCTCGACGCCGTGCTCGCGCTCGACGAGGCGGTCATCTTCCGTCTGGACGAGGCGGGCGCGCTCACGCAGGCGGCGCGGCTGCGGCCGCCCGGCCAACTGCCGGCGTGCGAGGGCGACCCGAACAGCGTGTGGCGCGAGGGCGTGCGTTTGTGCGAGCGGGCGTCGGCGGCCGGCGAGACGCAGGTCGCGGGCGCGGGCGGCGGGCGGGCGACCGTCGCGCTGCCGCTCGCGCACGACGGGCTGGCGGTCGGCGCGCTGCTGCTGCGCCTGCGCGGCGAGTTCGAGGAGGAAGACCGGACGCTGTTGGCGGGCGTCGCGGCGCAGTTCGCGCGCGACCTCCAGCGCGAGGGGGCGCGCGCGCTCGAAGTGGCGCGCGACCGCGCGACCTTCTTCTCGGCGGCGGCCGCGCGCCAGCGCCTCGAAGCCTTCGGCGTCGTGAGCGGCCTGCTCGCCGAGCAGGGCTTCGCGGCGCGCGTGCTCGAAGGGGCGGCGGACGCGCACGCGGTCGCCTACCTCGACGGCACGCTGGCCTGCGTCAACCCGGCGATGCTCGAAGCGGCGGGCGTGAGCGCCGCGGAGTGCCGCGCGCTCGACCTCTTCGGGCTGCTCGGGCGCTTCCGCACGGGCGTCTTCGACGAGCCGGCCATCGCCGTCCGCCGCGTCCTCCAGACCGGTCAGGCCTACGAGCGCGAGCTGACCTTCCACGAGCGCGGGCAGACGCTCGCGCTCCGCATCGCGCTGGTCGGCGCGGGGGAAGGCGGGAAGCCCGAGCGGGCCGAGGCCGCGCCGGCCGCGACGCCGCTCTGCCTGTCCGTGACGGCGCGCGACGTGACGCGCGTGAAGGAGTACGAGAAGCTGAAGAGCGACATGCTCTCGCTGATGTCGCACGAGCTGCGGACGCCGATCACGAGCATCAACGGGTTCGCCGAGCTGTTGATGGCCGACGAGTCGGTGCCGGCCGAGTCGCGCGAGTTCCTCTCGATCATCCACGCCGAGTCGCAGCGCATGTCGCGCATGATCAGCACCTTCCTCTCGGTCGCCCGCCTCGAACAGAAAGACCGGCAGGAGGTGACGATGGCCCCGCTCATCCTCGGCGACGTGGTGCGCGACGCGGTGGCGAACTTCCACGCGGCCGCGCGGCGCAAGCGCATCCGGCTCGAAGAGCGCGACGGCCAGCGGCTGCCGCCCGTCGCCGCCGACCGCGCCCTCATCACGCAGGCCGTCTCGAACCTCGTGGACAACGCCATCAAGTACAGCCCCGAGCGCACCACCGTCACGCTCTCGACCGCGCTCGAAGCCGACGCCGTGCGCCTCACGGTCGAAGACCGCGGCTACGGCATCCCGCCCGAAGACCAGCCGAAGGTCTGGGAGAAGTTCTACCGCGTGGCGCGCGACGGGAGGGTCAAAGAGGAAGAGTCCACCGGCCTCGGCCTCTCCTTCGTCCGCGAGATCGTCGAGCAGCACGGCGGCACGGTCGCCCTCGAATCCGAGCCGGGCCGCGGCTCGAAGTTCAGCTTCACGCTCCCGCGGCTGTGAACCGAGCCGCGCCCGGCGCTTCACCCTCACCCGCCAACCCCGAAGCAGAACACCATGAACAGCCTCAAATGCGACCGCTGCGGCTTGGTCTACCTCGCCCGCGCCAACCCCTCCTGCCCGCGCTGCGGGACGATGAACGAGGCCGGCCCTCCGCCCGCCGAGGCGCGGCGCGGCTCCGCGGGCGCGCTCGCGGCGCCGGCCTGCGTGCTGCTGTTCGTCGCAGGCGGCGCCGTCTACTACCTCAGGCCCGCCCGCCCGCCTACGTCGAGGCCATCCGCGCCTCCGAGCAGTTCAGGCGGCTCGCTACAGCGCCGAGCTGAAGGCGTGGGCCAAGTTGGAGCCGACCGACGGCGGCGGCTGGCGCGTGTTGAGCGTCGAGCCGATGGCCGAGTTCACCGGCGACTTCGTGACCGTCGATTGATGGTGCCGCGGCAGCCCGGCGACTTGCAGCGGCAGCGGTAGTCGTCCGGGTGGTGCGTGGAGATGTAGTCGCAGGTGATCTCTTCGCCGGGTCGGATGTCGCGCAGGGCCATGAAGAGGAGGTGGCCGCGGGTGATTCGCATGTAGCTGTTCGGCTCGCAGGAGTGGTTGATGTAGTGCGTGCCGTTGCCGCCGCGCGCGCCGTCGATGCTCCAGTAGTAGTTGACGGCGCAGATGCGGTGCTTGCGGCGCGAGCGGACGCGGCGGGCCACCTCGCGGCGCGAGATCAGCTCGCCGGCGTACTCGGCGATCTTCCGCCCCTTCGGGAAGAGCTGCGTGGCGAAGCAGCCCCGGCCGTCGATGCGCGACTTGGCGATGGAGAGGCCGGGCGCGAGCTTTAAAGGCATAAAAGAGAGTAGACAGTAGCCAGCAGTCAGTAGACAGTAGAAATACTTTCTCTCTCGAACCGTCAGGGCTCCGGCGTCAACGCCCTCGGCGCGGAGCGCTGCTGACTACTGTCTACTGACTACTGACTACTGCTTGAGCTTGAAGCTGCGGGCGATGGCGTCCGTCTGGTTGCGGATGCGGAGCAGGCGCTCGCTGCGGCCGGTGAAGTGGAGCAGGTAGACGGTGCGGTCGTCGGCCTTGAGGAAGTAGATGCGGCCGGCCATCGGCTTGCCCGCGCTCGTGTACTCGTAGGAGTAGACGATGCCGCCGAGGCTCCCCGTGAAGCGCTCCTCCTTGCCGCCGACGAAGCCGGGCAGGTAGCGGAGCTTGAGGTCGGCCTCGCGGCGGGCCGCCTCGCTCAGGGAGGTGTCCGCGTCGAGCACCTCGCGGCGCACGCGCAGGTAGCCGTCGGCGCGGTCGCCGTTGTTGACGAACTCCATGTGCTGGTGGACGCCGTCCGAGCGCGGGCTGGCCTTCCACGCCTGCGAGGGCAGTTCGACCGAGTACCGGTCGGTGCCGCTCACGTAGGGCTCCTGCGCGCGCGCGGCCGCGGCCGCGCCGCAGAGCGCGAGGGCCAACGTCACAAGCATTCTCACTCGTCGCATACTTTTAAAACTCCTCGGGCGGGCCGCCCGCCGGTACTGACCTCAGATGCCGCGCCGCGCCGCGCCCGTTGTCCGGCGCCGGCCGCGTCACTGCTTGGCGCGGAGCTGCTTGACCGAGGCCTTGACCTGCTCGGCGTCGGCCGCCTTCGGCGTCAGCTTGAGGTAGGTCTCCAGCTCGTCGGCCGCGCGCTTGAACTCGTTCTTCGCCCAGTAGATGCCGCCGAGGTAGTAGTGCGCGCGCGCCATGCGTTCGCCGCCGAGCTTGACGGCCTGTCGCAGCTCGCGCTCGGCGTCGTCGAGCTTGCGCTGGCGCATCAGCGCGACGCCCATGTACATGTGGACGGGGGCCGACTCGTCCATCGCCTTGAGGGCCGCGCGCAGCTGCTCCTCGGCGGCGCCGAACTCCTTCTTCTCAAGCAGGACGACGCCGTAGTCGCGGCGCGCCTCGGCGTCGTCGGGCATGGCCTTGACGGCGGCTTTGAGCGACTCGGCGGCCTTGTCGAACTTGCCGGCGCGCAGGTAGAGCGCGCCGAGGTCGCGGTGGGCGAGGCCGAAGGCGGCGTGCTGCGCGACGGCCTGCTCGAAGTGGCCGACGGCCGCGTCGGCGTCGTTCCTGCGCGCGGCCTCGACGCCCCTCAGGTAGAGGGCGACGGCCGGCCCCGGGACGCCGGCGAGGGCCGGGTGCGCCTCGGGCTTGACCCGCAGGTAGAGGATCGGGTTGATGGTCTGCTGCGCGCCGCCGATGTAGACCGGCTCGCGGACGGCCTCGTACTCCTTGCCGGCGTCGACGGTGAGGGTGTAGGAGCCGACTTCGAGGTTGCTGAAGTAGAAGTTGCCGTCCGGGTCGGCCGTCGCCGAGCGCCCGCTTGAGTTGGTGCTGTCGAGGTTGACGCGGATGCGCGTCGCGGGGAGCTTGCCCGTGGGGCTGAGGATGCGGCCGCGGATGGTGCGGTCGCCGCCCGTGCCGCCGATGTCGCCGCGGTGCGCGCCGATGGCCTGCGCGCGGGCGTGCGGGTGGGCGGCGAAGACGAACGTGAGCGCGGCGACGGCGAGCGCGACGCGGGCCGCGAGACGAGGGGTGCAAGACATCTCGTTCAACTCCTTAGATGCGGTAGGTGTCGTCCAAACGGGAGAGACGTTGCGGGCCTAAAGCCCGACCTGCGCGACGGCGGCGCGCTGCGCGGCGAAGAGGGTCTGGAGCCCGCCGCCCGCCAGCGCCAGCAGCGCGTCCATCTCCTCGCGCGTGAAGGCCGCGCCCTCGGCCGTGCCCTGCACCTCGACGAAGCGGCCCTCGCCGGTGCAGACGACGTTCATGTCCACCTCGGCGCGCGAGTCCTCGTCGTACTTGAGGTCGAGCAGCGGGGTGGGGCCGACGAGGCCGACGCTGACGGCGGCCACCTCGCCGACGACGGGCGAGCGCGCCACGCGGCCGTCGCGCACGAGGCGGCGGCAGGCGATGGCGAGCGCGACGTAGGCGCCCGTGATCGAGGCCGTGCGCGTGCCGCCGTCGGCCTGCAGCACGTCGCAGTCGAGCGTGATGGTGCGCTCGCCGAGGAGCGCGAGGTTGGTGACGGCGCGGAGGCTGCGGCCGATGAGCCGCTGAATCTCGTGCGTGCGCCCGCCGGGGCCGCCGCGCCCCGTCTCGCGCTGCGTGCGCTGCGCGGTGGCGCGCGGCAGCATCGCGTACTCGGCCGTCAGCCACCCCTGCCCGGTGTTGCGCCGGAAGGGCGGGACGCGCTCTTCGAGCGTGGCCGTGCAGATGACGCGCGTCTGCCCCATCTCGATGAGGGCCGAGCCTTCGGCGTAGGGCATGAAGTCGGGGGTCACGCGCACGGGGCGCAGCTCGTCGGCGCGGCGGCCGTCCGTGCGCTTGAATGGCTCGTTAGCGGGTGTGAAGCTCATCGTGACCCCAGACCTCGACGGCCTCCAGTCGGCGGGGCGCGCTCCCCAAAAAGCGCTCGGCGACGTGCGCGAAGCGCTCGGCCGCGTCCGTCACGTAAAAGTGGTCTAAATCATCGCACAAAACGCGCGCGCGCGCACCTGCCTCGCGCAGGTCGCGCAACTCCTGCGTGGCCGTGCGGCGCAGGCCCTCGCGGCCGATCACCTCCTCGACTTCGCGCGCCGCCGCCTCGCCCGAATCTATCAGCCGGACGCCCGCGCCGACCGCCTGCTGAATCACGCCGCGCAGGATCGGGTAGTGCGTGCAGCCGAGGACGAGCGCGCCCGGAGCGGCCCCGCGCAGGTCGCTCAGGTACTGCTCGGCGACGAGGCGGGCCACCTCGGTGTCGGCCCATCCCTCCTCGGCCAGCGCGACGAAGAGCGGGCAGGCGCGCTCGACGACGCGCGCCCCGGGCGCGAGCTGCGAGACGGCGCGGCGGTAGGCGCCGCTCTTGACCGTGGACTCGGTGGCGATGATGCCGACGGTGGCGCCCCCGGCCGCGGCGACGGCCGCGCGCGCGCCCGGCCCGATCATGCCGACGACGGGGACGGAGACGCTGCGGCGGACGGCGGGCAGCGCCAGCGCCGAGGCCGTGTTGCAGGCCACGACCAGAAGTTTCATGCCGCGCGATTCGAGGAAGCGCGCGTTCTCGACGGCGTAGCGCTCGACGGTCGAGAGCGACTTCGTGCCGTAGGGCACGCGCGCCGTGTCGCCGAGGTAGACGTAGCGCTCGGCCGGCAGCCGCTCGTGCAGCGCGCGGTAGACGGTCAGGCCGCCGACGCCGCTGTCGAAGATTCCGATGGGCAGGTTGCGATCCAGACGATTAAGACCTTCAGACGAAAAGCTCCGACACCTCGCAGCGGAAGCCGGGCACGACCTCGCCGCCGTCGAGTTCGTCACGCTCGTTGAGAATCAAGACATCACCCGAGGAGCCGTAGACGGCGACCTCGCGCCGCCTCGGGTTCAAGACCCAAACGAGGCGCGCGCCCGCCGCCGTCCAGTCTCCCGCCTTCTTTTCGACTTCGCCGGAAGTGTCACCCGGGCTTAAGACTTCGACCGCGAGGTCGGGCGCGCCCGGCCAGAACTTCTTCGGGAGGCCGCCGGGCGGGATGCGCTCTCGCCTCACGAACGCAAGGTCGGGCGCGAGAACGGTGTCCGGCCCGGAGGCCAGCTTGAAGCCCGTCTCCGCGCCGAAACAGACGCCGAGGTTGTTCGCCTTGACGTGTGACCCGAGAAGGATGCTGATGTTGATGACGACTGCGCCGTGTTCGCTGCCCGCCGGAGACATCGCCCTGAGTTCCCCTTCTACCAACTCGTAGCGGAAGCGGCCGCGCGGCATCCTGAGGAGTTCGTCGGCGGTGACGAGTTGGGTTCTGGCACTCATAGAAAATTTCCTCGCGGTGGGAGTCTGAACAGAAAAAAGCAGCCGGCCCGACTCACGCGATGTTACCACAAGGCGAGTCGGGCCGGCCGCTTCGTAACCGTTCCTGCTTTACCGAAATGGAGGCGCCGAGAATCGAACTCGGGTCCAAAGGCCGATACCGGCGGAATCTACATGCTTAGACGCTTCTCTGCTGCCGGACTTGCTCCGGCGCGTTCGCCCCGCGCGGGTCAGTGAAGCGACGAAGACCCCGCCCGCGGCTAGCCCAGTTTTTTCTCACCCGCCGCCCCTGAGCACAGGCGGCGGGCCAGCTCAAATGGGTCACGCCTCACTCCGCGCGCTTGAGCGACTTGCGGCGAGACGCTCGCTAGACGCCTAAGGTAACTTAGGCCGCGAGGGCTAACTCGTTAGAGTTGGCAGTTGTGGTTTTCTACGCTTTTTAACGAGCAGACGTAGAATGCCCGGCATGCATCCGAACGGCGATCCTAGCCCCTGTCGAGACCTATCGCCCCCTCAAAGAACAAACGCACCAATCAGATGCGCGGGGCCGGATTATAGATGCACGCGCCCCGCCGGCACAAGGCCACCCGCCCCCCCGGGCCGGCATCACAAGCTTTTGCGCGCGCGCGGTTTACGCGGGGCGCGGCGGCTTTTTGAGTCTCGCGCGGGCCGCGCCCCGTGGGTTATAATTGCCGCCGTCCGCGACCGCACCCGACGGGCTGCTCGTGGCGGCAGCCGCACGACGCGCCGGCCGCGCCCGCCGGCCCGTTTCTTCCGGAGAGGCAAGTTCTTCCATGTCCGCTAAAAATTCGCGCCCCGACGCCGACCGCAAGGCCCGCACCTACGCGCGCCCCGCGCCCAAGCGCCGCCAACTGCTGCGCCGCTTCTGGCTCCCCGCCGTGCTGCTGCTCGCGCTCGCCGCCGGCGGGCTGACCGGCATCGTCCTCGCCTACGGCCTCAACTACTCGCAGGCCGCCGACGAGGTCAAGGCGCTGGCGACCTACCGCCCGAGCGTGGTGACGCGCGTCTACGCCGACGACGGCGAGACCGTCATCGGCCAGTTCGCCTTGGAGCGCCGCATCCCGCTGCGGTTCGAGGAGCTGTCGCCCAACGTCAAGAACGCCATCCTCGCCGTCGAGGACGTGCGCTTCTTCGAGCACAACGGCATCGACCCCGTGCGCATCGCCGGCGCGGTCTGGAAGAACGTCACCACGGGCAGCCGCGAGGGCGGCTCGACCCTCACGCAGCAGCTCGCCAAGCGCCTCTTCCTCACGCCCGAGCAGACCTACACGCGCAAGGTCAACGAGTGGCTCGTCGCCCTCCAGATCGAACGCTTCTACACGAAGCAGCAGATCATGGAGATGTACGTCAACAACATCTTCCTCGGCGCGGGCGCCTACGGCTTCGAGGCCGGGGCCGAGACCTACTTCGGCAAGCAGGCCAAAGACCTCACCGTCGAGGAGGCCGCGCTCCTCGCCGGCATCCCCAAAGCGCCGAGCCAGCTCTCGCCCACCGTCAACATGGAGGCCGCGAAGGAGAGGCGCAACCTCGTCCTCGCGCTCATGGCCCAGCACGGCTTCATCCCGGAGTCCGAGGCGGCCGCGGCCAAAGCCAAGCCCATCAAGCTCCACGAGACGGCCTACGCGCCTTCGGTGCAGCCCTCGTCTTCGGCCTTCGCCTACCCCGTCGAAGAGATTCGCCAGTACCTCGAAGAGAAGTACACGACGCGCGTCGCGCAGGGCGGCCTCACGGTCTACTCGACCATCAACGTCGCCGCGCAGGAGAAGGCGCACGAGGCCGTCCGGCGCGGCCTGCGCGAGTACGACCGCGGCCGCGGCTGGCGCTCGGCCTATCAGGTCGTCGGCCAGCTCAACCCCGACAACTCCGTCACCGTCACGCCGCAGCAGCTCGCCGCCTACCGCCACCCCGACTGGTTCGCCAAGAAGTACGACGTGGGCGAGTACCTGATGGGCCTCGTCACCAAAGTCGACCGCGCGAAGAACGAGGCGACCGTGCGGTTCGGCCACTACGAGGCGACCGTCACCTCGAAGGACATGGGCTGGTCGGGCCGCCAGCCGGCGAGCGAGTTCAAGGTCGGCTACCTCTGCGAGTTCAAGATCAGGGAGATCGACGAGGCGGCCGGCCGCTTCAAGGTCGAGCTCTCGCAGGTGCCGGCCGTCTCGGGCGGGCTGGTTTCGCTCAACGCCAAGAACGGCGAGATCGTCGCCATGATCGGCGGCTACGACTTCTACCTCAACAAGTTCAACACGGCGACGCAGGCCTACCGCCAGACCGGCTCGGCCTTCAAGCCCTTCGTCTACGCGGCGGCCGTCGAGTGGGGCATGTCGCCCGACACGCTCGTCTCGGGCGCGCCCATCCGCCGCGGGAGTTGGCAGCCGCACAACTACGACGGCTCGGTCGGCCACGGCGACGTGCCGATGAGGATCGCGCTCGCCAAGTCTCTGAACATCGCGGCGGTGCACCTGCTCGACATGGTCGGCATCCAGACCGGCGCGCAGATGGTGCGCCGCTTCGGCATCACCCAGCCGATGGCCCCCTACCTGCCGTCGGCCCTCGGCGCGACCGAGGTGCCGCTCGACCAGATGGTCTCGGCTTACTCGGCCTTCGCCAACAAGGGCGTGCGCCACCAGCAGCACCTCATCCGCCGCGTCCTCGACCGCGACGGTAACACCCTCGAAGAGTGGGAGCGCACCACCTTCAAGGTGATGAGCGAGTACGTGGCCCTGACGATGGCCGACATGATGCGCGGCGTCACGCAGGGCGGCGGCACGGCCCCGGCGGCCTCGTCGGTCGGCCATCAGGTGGCGGGCAAGACCGGCACCGTCAACGACCACACCGACGTCTGGTTCATCGGCTACACGCCGACCTACTCGACGGGCGTCTGGATGGGCTACCCCGAAAGGAAGAAGTCTCTGGGCGCGGGCTTCACGGGCGGGCGCGGCGCGCTCCCGATCTGGGTCGAGTACATGAAGGACTTCCTCAAGGACAAGCCGAAGGAGGAGTTCGAGAAGCCGCCGAAGATGCCGGAGGACATCCGCGAGCTGTTCCTCCAGCGCCAGCGCGAGATGGCCGAGGAGAAGCAGGCCTTCATGGCGAGCGTCGCGCGCGGGGCCGGCGAGCGCACCGCCCCGACCATCACCATCGAGCCGAAGCTCGAACAGATCACGCTGCCGCCCGCCCCCGGCGAGGGGCTGACCTCGACCGCCCCCTCGGCCGGCGACGGCCCCGGCAAGACCGAGCCCGCGGCCCCTCGCGTCGCCCCGCGCGAAGACGACGCGCCGCCCCCGCCGCTGCCCGCCACGCGCCCGCGCACGGCCGAGCCTGACCCGCCCAAGAAGAAGGGCAAGAAAGGCTCCGACGAGCCGTAACCGGCAGGGGCTCGGTGACCGGTTAAAGACGGAGGCCGCGGCGGTGAATCTTCTCACCGCCGCGGCCTCCGTCTTTAACCGGTCACCGAGCCCCTCTTAGGTCAGCCTCTCCAGCCAGTACGGCAGCATCTTGCGCCACCACGGCCAGTCGTGGTCAACGTCGTGGCCCCAGATGTCGAGCGTGTGGGGGATGCCTTTGGCGCGGAGGATGTCGGAGAGTTCGCGGCTGCGCTGCGGGGCCTCCCACGCGCCCTGCCCCGTCAGGATGACGATGCAGTCGGCGGCGCGCAGGCGCGGCAGGAAGTAGTCGTCGTTAAGGTTCGGGAGGTAGGAGACGGGGTTGTTGAAGTACACGTTGTCGTCCGAGTAGCCGTCGAAGTAGGCGCGCACGTCGTAGCTGCCGCTCATGGCGATGACGCCGCGCACCACGTCCGGGTGGCGGAAGTAGGTGTTGGCCGACAGGTACGCCCCCATGCTCGCGCCGGTCGTCAGCGGGTTGAGGCCGCCCGTCTCGTGGCGGATGAGCGGCAGCACCTCGTCAACGATGTAGCGGTCGTAGCGCGCGAGCAGCTCGGCCTTCAGGGGCGGCGGGGCCTGCTCGTTCATCAGCGCGTAGCGGTTGACGCTGTTGATCGAGTAGGGCCGGACGCGCCCCGCCTCGACGAGGTGACGGATCGAATCGATGAGGTGGAACCTCTCGTATTCGAGGAAGTCCGCGGCCGCCGTCGGGAACATCAGCAGCGGGTAGCCGGCGTGGCCGTAAGCCACGACCGGCATCTCCATCCCGAGGTTCGGACTGTGCCACGAAGTGGTGCGACGCTCCATACCAACCCCTCCTGCGCCCGCGGGCGCGACGAGATGCAAAGCGCTTCTGGATTGCGGGATTACGGCGACAGATAATCCCGCAAATCGCGCCCGCGCGCAAGCCGCCGGCCCCTCCCCGGCCCCGCGCCCGACCCCGTTTGACACCCCCCGCGCCCCTCTGCTATAAAAATTTCCTCGCGCCGCTCCGACCCGTTCGCCGCCGCGCAATCAGACAACTCAATCTCTTCCGGCGTAGCTCAATGGCAGAGCATTCGGCTGTTAACCGAAGGGTTGTAGGTTCGAGTCCTACCGCCGGAGTTCATCAAATCAATAAGTTACGGGAAGCCTCTGGGCTTCCCGTATTGTTTATACCCGCTTTTGTACCCGCTTTAAATAGGCGTAAGCCGACCCGCGAAGATGGTTAGGGTCGGGGAGAGGGCCGTCAACGCCCGGCATCACCCGTCGTACTGCATAAGATTCATCAAGGCACGCTGAAGGGGCTTCGGGCGCATGCGTTGTTAGGCGTGGCTTATGAGCCGTGTGCGGGTAAGTCTCTCGTTTTCGCCGACGTTCGCCGCGTCACGAACCAGATTATCTAGGGCAATCAACGGGTAGGTGTGTCTCGCATCCTCCCCCGGCCGCCAAGCAGGCGAACTGTTTTTTCAGAGCCTCGCGAAACTCGCCGACTTTGTAATCCTTGCCGGCGTTCCACCAGAAACCGCCTCCGACGTATAAGGGGTCGCTCGGTTTTATGCCGTAGTATCTTTGCATCTGCGAGGTTTTCGATTTCTTGCAGGTGGCGATTTTGCCGTTTTGGGCGAGGTAATCCGCCTCGCTGCAATACATCTTTTCTTTACTGCAATAGCACTTATCCCCCGAGCATGATTTGAACTTTTCCGTGTCGCCGTCGGAGTAGCCGATTTCTCCTATCCCGAGGAACCGGCCGGGGAAGACTTTGCTCAAAGGTTTGAAAACATAATCATTGATTTCGGCATCGCCGAGGATGTGGAAGTTACAGTTGTTTTCGTAATAGCTAACCAAGACGTAGTCAATTCTGTCGAGCGTCGCTTTGGGCATGTGTCGGGGGAAGTTTTCGATCCATACGTCCATCGCATTCGCCGTCCACTCGTGGCACTTCGGCATGTACGAGACGGTCAGCATGGTGGGCTTGCCGGCGGGGATGAAGTTGATGAGCCTGCTGATCTTCTCAACCGTCAGTTCGGGCTTGCCTTTCGTGTCGGGGGGCAGGCCCGGCTTGTAATCCTCATCCGCCCACTCGCCGTTGACTTCGTTGCCCACTTCCCACGCGTCGATGTAATCTCTCGCGCCCGTGAAATACTCTACGAAACATTTCGCCCGGTGGTCGTAACTTTGGTAGGGGCCCTGAAAATCCCCGCAGTCGAATCTATCGCCGGGATTCGGAGAAAGCTTGTACTTTTTAAGGTGGTAAGAGTCGAAAGGCAACCCGACGATGTGGAATTTTTTCTTTCCGGGCGGCGGGTTGTGAAGGCGCCTTAAATTCCTCTCGTACCGGAGCGGCGACTGGTCGTCTTGAAAGACGATCCTGAGCGTTATCGGCACGGGAACGTCTCGGAACGTCTCTTCAAACTTATCTACATTTAGTTTATCCAACAGCTCGACCGTTAACCCGTAGATGCGCTGCGGCGGGCTGCCTTTTTTCGGCAAGCCTTGAGCCGATGCCGTATGAGACAGAAGGGCCAGCGCGCCAATCACCAAACTCAGCCGACGGTAGTTGCTCATCCCAACCTCGCCTTTCCTGTGAGAAGCGCCCGCATCGGCCCGGCTTAATCTCACCCGCCGCCGACACGCTCTCCCGAGTCCCTCTCAAACTTAATCGTCTGTCTGTTAATGAGGCCGGCGCAGGTATCCGCGGGCATGGAAGATATTACTGAAGCGATGGAGTGTCAATCGTCAGAGCCCGCCGCGGGCCTGCTTACGGAGAGGGCGATTTATTAAGACGTGCGGGCCGGGCGGCGAGAATCGTTCGCCGCCGCGCAAGCGCCGCTTATAGTCCCACGACTTTCCGGCGCTCGCCGTCCGCAGGTGCGGCCGGAACTTTCTGCCACCTCTTTTTGTAGACGAAGAAGATGATCTGCCCGACGCACATCGTCGCCAGCGTGGAAACGACCACGGTCGTAAAAAACGTCCGCGCCGAGGTGAACATCGTCCGGACGGGCAGCCTGACTGCCATCTCCGCGACGAACGCCGCGTAGAGCCCGAAGACCGACCAGTACATAAAACTGAAATGCAGGTCGAGCCAATTCTTCGGCCTCCTCAGGACGGCGGGAATCATCCCGCACGCGAGCGTCACCGCGCTCACGACCGCCGCGACGTGAAATACTCCGAAGCGCCCGAACAGGCGATAAATGAGGAAGGCCGTCGCAAGCAGCGCAACCATGCTGACGGCGTAGAGGTAGCCGACTCTCCGGTGCGCCCGCGTGCCTTTCAGGGTGATTAAAACCCACGTCCCGAAAACGAGCGCGAGAATCGAAGCGATTAAATGGAGCCAACCGACGGGGTTTACGACATACATCTGGCCGAGAAATCCTTTTCAAAAGAATTTCTCGTTAGTACGAGCGACCACGCGTTTCTGTTTACCTGTCTCAGAACTTAAATTCAGATTCACACACTAAAGCTGTCTAACTCGCGCATCACCCGCCCGCCAGCTCCCTTGAGTGCGCGTGGGGGCCTCAGTGTCGCGGGTCGGGCGCATGCCGTTGTTAGGCGGCGCCCGCCCGGAGACCCCGTACTAGGGCAGGCGTCTCGCGCCGCTTAACGGACACGCATCTACCGCGGAACCCCGGCCGCCTCCACACCGACCCGTCCGAGTAAGCGAGGCAGTTGATAATCACCCGCTCGGCGTACCCCCCCGGCTCATCCTTCTGTCTAACGCCCGGCATCAGCGGCGCGCACGCCCCTTCGAGGATAAAAGGCAAGCTATGTGCGCGTCCGCCGCGTGCCTTTGTCAGAGGCGGCCATGCTAACGAAGCTCTCCTTCTCGCCTCTCCCGCTCGACCTTAACCTTCAGCTCCCTAGTGGTGGTGTCGGTCACGCTCACCGCAGGCGCTTCATTGGAGGCGGGTAACTCCTTTGTGCTAAATGACGACGGCAACTCGGCAGGTTCCCGCGTCTGTCGCCCTTGCCGCTTCTTAGCCCAAATCTCACGCGCATTGGTCAGAATCATTGTCAGGGTCATTGCGAGCAGGAACCCGCCGGCGAATGAGACGCTGCCGCGCCCCAGCAGCAGAACCCACACCACGACGAAGAGCGACGACAGCCCCATCAGAATCTACCCGTAAGCCCTACGATGTTCTTTGCGGAAGAGTTGATAACTCCGCCAGCCCCCACGCCCCCGGTCAATAGCCTCATCGACCCTGTGCGCGATCACCAGCGGCAGGCTTTTGGTTACGGCTTGCGATATTAACCTCAGGTCTTCGCCGCAGCCGCGGCAGAATTTAATGTCCTGAGCGTTCTGGGCGCCACAGTGCGGACAATACATAGCGATAAGCATGGGATATCGGGCATGTGAGGTCAAGCGGCAGTCTCCCCGGCGCTCGCCATACATAAGCGTCTCACGCCGGGCATCGCCCGCGCCCCTGCGCGACGTACATGAGAGGCAGCGCGATGGGGCTTCAGGCGCATGCCGTTGTCAGTGAAGGAATTTTTGGTTTTGAGAAGTCGGCGCCACGCGCCCCGTGTAGACGAGGAACCAGCAGACCGCGACGACGACGATGAAGAGTGGCACGAAGACGTTCATAGGTTTCCGCGGCCGAGAGCCCGCCGCGGCTTGGATAGTCTCACTTGAATTGCTAAATTCTCAAGACCAAAAATCCTGCTCAAGTGAGACAAAGAATGAAGGCCGCGGGGCTGCCCGTCATCTCGCTCGGCGACTCAGACAGGGTGCGCGTCGGCGACATCGTCCACGCCATCGGCAATGGGCATCCCCCCACTTAACCACATAGTTAGGCGGCACAGACCACGATGCGGGAGGACTCGACTTCATGAAGACTCAGTACTACACGGCGACGAGCCTCGACGGATTCATCGCCACCGAAGATGACTCGTTGGATTGGCTGTTTCCGCTGGGAGACCTGAGCGATACGAGCTATCCCGCGTTCATCGCGGGTGTGGGTGCCTTGGCGATGGGCTCGGCAACCTATGAATGGATGCTGCGCCATGCCGATAAGGTCGCCGCGGAAACAGGTTCGCCGTGGCCCTACACCCAGCCGGCATGGGTCTTCTCCAGCCGGGTGCTCCCGGCGATTGAAGGCGCGGACACGCGCTTCGTCCGAGGTGACGTGCGACCCGTGCACGCCGAGATGAGCGCGGCGGCGGGCTCGAAGAACATCTGGATCGTAGGCGGCGGAGACCTCGCCGGCCAATTCTTCGACGCCGGCCTGCTGGACGAGCTCATCGTCCAAGTCGGTTCCGTCACCTTGGGGAAGGGTAAGCCTCTGTTCCCGCGGCGCGTCGCGAACCCGCCTCTTCGTCTGGTTTCGGTTCGACAGGTCGGCACGGGCTTCGCGGAGTTGCGCTATGAAGTACGCGGGAGTGATGCCGCCGGCGACGCCCGTACAGAGCGCGGGTGATGCCGGGCGTTAGGTCGTGTAAGTTGGAGCTAGTAGGATTCGCATTTAATCCAATAGTCCCGCACCGTAATTCTTCCTGTCTGGAGGTATTCCGAAGAATGGAGAAGCATCCATCCGGCATCAAACCGGAATCGTGGCTCGTCTCGGCGGGCCGCGCTTCCGAGCCCGGCGCTCCGCTGAACGTGCCGCTGATCCCCGTGTCGAACTTCATCATCGGCAGCGGGCGCGACTACTCGCGCGATGACGGTACCCCGACATGGGAGGCGCTCGAAGAGGTCGTCGGCGGGCTTGAGTCTGGCAAGGCCGTGGCGTTCGCCTCCGGCATGGGCGCCATCGCCTCGGTGTTCGATCAGCTCGCGGCCGGCGCCGTCGTGGCGATACCGGATGATTGCTACCAAGCCGTCGCGGGCTTGGCGGCGGCGGGCGCTGAAAGAAGGCGTTGGTCGGTGCAGCGCGTGGCGGTGGACGATACGGCCGGCTGGGTGCGCGCCTGCGGCGTCGCCGACCTGATCTGGCTCGAATCGCCCTCGAACCCGCTGCTGACCGTGGCGGATTTGGAGGCCATCTGCGCGGCTCCGCGCAAGCCCGGGGCGGTCGTCGCGGTGGACAACACCTTCGCCACGCCTCTGAATCAGCGGCCGCTCGACTTCGGCGCAACGGTCTCTCTGCAATCAGCGACCAAGTTCATCGGCGGCCACTCCGACTTACTGGCAGGGGTCGCCACGACGAAAGACGACGCGCTCTGGCACGCCCTCAGGAAGTCCCGCGAGTTGACCGGCGCGACGCCGGGGACGCTCGAAGCCTTTCTCGCCGTCCGCGGCGCGAGGACTCTCGCGCTCCGCTTAGAACGGGGCCAGCAGACGGCCATGATGCTCGCGGAGCGGCTTGAGAGGCACCCGCTGGTCACCCGCGTCCGGTACCCGGGCCTGCCCTCACACCCGACGCACGCCACTGCCAAGCGTATGCTCAAGGGCTTCGGAACCATCATTTCGTTCGACCTGCGTGGGGGGGCCGAGTTCGCCGACGGCGTCTGCCGAAACGTCAGGCTCATCCGCCACGCCACCAGTCTCGGGGCGGTGGAATCAACTATGGAGCGAAGGGCCGCGATCCCCGGACAGGGGCACCTCCCGCCTTCGCTCCTGCGACTCAGCGTCGGGATCGAAGACGCCGAAGACCTCTGGGACGATCTCGACTCGGCCATACGCTCCGCCGCGCCCTGACTCCGTCGACGGTGACGCGACGCGCCCGCGGCCGGCATCGTCCTCAAGGCACCTATCCATCGCGCGGGTCGGGCGTTTTATTCGTATCTGAGAGCGACCAAAGGGTCTACTTTTGTCGCGCGGCGCGCCGGTATATAGCAAGCCACTAAAGCGACCAGCATTAAGAGCACCGCATTCACTACGAAAGTCTTCGGGTCGGTCGCCTCAATGCCGTATAACATGTGCGACAGGCTCTGTAGGTTGTTTGCCAGCAGATAGGCTCCCGCCAGCCCCAGTACGGCACCGAGTAATGTCAATGTTAGGCCCTGTCGAAGAACCATTCTCATCACGTGACTGCGGCTCGCGCCCAGAGCCACTCGAATGCCTATCTCGTGCCGACGTTGGGTCACGGACCAAGCAAGCACGCCGTATAACCCGACGGCGGCGAGTGTCTGCGCGAGCAGGCCGAACAGGCTAAACAGTTTGGCGAACAGTCGCTCCATAGCGAGCGTCTCGTCGGCTTGCTCGTCCTGCGTCTTGACATCCGTGAGCGGCAGATTCCTGTCCACCTCGCGAACCGCCTGACGGATTGCCGTCACGTATAAGGCCGGGTCTCCCGAGGTGCGCACCTCGAAGGTGGCAGAGCCGAGGGCGGATAAGTCCTGCCCCCAAGGGAGGTAGACTGTCGGCGGGCTGTCATCGCGTTGACTGGTATATTTCGCATCGCGCGTGAGGCCGACGATCTCTATCTCGCCGGGGTCGGCGGGCTCGAAACCGAAACGCTGTCCGATGGGGCTCCCGCCCGGGAAGAAACGCTCCGCGAAGGCCTGATTCACCACCGCGACTTTGGGCGCGCGCGCGTCGTCCCGCTCCGTAAACGCGCGGCCGCCCATGAGTGGTATCTCCATCGCGCCCAGAAAGTTTTCCCGCACCTGATGGACGTGGGCAACGCCCGCCGGCCTCGCTTCACCTTCCGCTACGGCGTTCGACCCCGGCAAATGAAAGGCGAGCTCTGTCGCGCTTCGGGCGAGCAGCGGGTTAGCGGAGAAGGTGACGGATCGCACGCCGGGCACCGCTTCCATGCGCCCTGACATCTCTCTGTAAAGATTCGCCAGCGGCTCCTTCCTGTAGCCGCTCAGCCCCGGCGCCACATTGAACAAGAGCAGGTTACTGGTGCTGAACCCGGGGTCGACTCTGCGCAGATTAATGAGCGTGCTCAGGAAGAGCCCGGCGCCTATCATCAGCGTCAGCGATATGGCGACTTGCGCTACGATCAGCGCATCGGTGAACCATGAGCGCGCGGAGGAAGTTGAACTCCTGAAACTGTCCTTGAGGGCGGGCGCGAGATCGACCTTGGTGGCTCGCCACGCCGGTGCCAGCCCGAAGAGGATGCCCGCCGCCCACGATAGCGCCATCGTGAAGACTAACACGCGCAAGTCGAGCCGCACTTCGAGCGCGCGCATCTGTTGACCGCCCCAGTCGGTCACGGCCAACAGCCCGTCCTTAAACCAGAACGCGAGCAGCAAGCCGAAAGCGCCGCCGAGAGTGGCCAAGAGCAGGCTTTCGGTCAGCAGTTGCCGGATGAGACGCCGCCGGCCCGCTCCCAACGCGAGGCGCACCCCGATCTCCCTCTGCCTCGACGCCGCCCGCGCCAGCAGCAGGTTCGCGACGTTGGCGCACGCTATCAGAAGCACAAGGCCGACAACGATGAATAATATGTAGAGCGGTAATTGGTAATCCAGCCGCGTGTTCGTCTCGCCCTGACTGCCGGGGAAGGCGGCGAGTCGCGGAGGGGCATGCGGGTCGAGCGGCGCGGGAGCTTCTCCCCCGTCCGCTTGCGCCTGAGATATTCGGGCCGCACGATGTTCGAGTATTGATTGCTGAAAGACGTGTGCCAGTTGGGACTGCGCCTGCTCTACCGACGCGCCCGGTTTGAGTCTCCCCATCAGGCGCAGCCACCATGTATTATTCTTCATGCGGGAGCGCTCGGCCATCACCTGCGCTTCCCAAGCCACCGGGATCGTCACATCCGGCGAAGAGCCCACATTCATAGTCCCGTCGAAACCCGCGGGGGTCACACCTATGACCGTGAACGCGACGTTGTTAAGGCTGATCTGTTTACCGACGAGCGCCGGGTCGCCGCCGAAACGGCTATGCCAGTAGCGGTGGGTGACGACGGCGACGGGCGGGGCCGCTGCGTTGTCATCATCATCTGTGAGAGTGCGCCCTACGACCGCAGGCACGCCCAGCGCCGTGTAGTAGTTGCCCGAAACGGCCTGCCCGCTCGCGACATCCGCTTGCCCGAAGGCGTTCACGTTCAGGCTGAGGGTGCCGAAAGCGAAAACCTCCGACAGCGCGCTCTGCTGTTCACGGAACCGCGCGTACGTTTGGTAGGGGAATGATGACTTGACTGTCTGGCCGGATGAGTCCCGAGTGATGCTTCCGTTGTGCCACCCTATGTCGAATTTTTCTCCCCCTACCGCTCTGAAGAGTACCAACTGGTCAGGCTCTCTGACCGGCAGTTTCCTCAGCAAAACAGCGTCCACCACGCTGAAGATGGCCGTATTAGCTCCGATCCCGAGCGCTAAGGTTAAGACGGCCACGGCGGTGAAGCCCGGCCCTCGACGCATAAAACGCAGCCCGTATCTAATGTCCTGAAGCAACCGCTCCCACCACCGCCAACCCCACATGTCGCGTGTGACATCCTTGACCAGCCCCACGTTACCGAACTCCCTCCGCGCGGCGGCCTCCGCCCGCTGGGGCGTCTCGCCCCGCTCCACCCGGTCTCGGATCGCCATCCGCAGGTGGCTCCGTATCTCCTCATCCAACTCATCATCACGTCGCCTTCCCGGCAGTCTCATGCCCCCCCACCCCCTTCCTGCGGATTCAAGGCGCGGGCGATGGCCTCTGAAAGCTGCTCCCACCGGGAGCGCTCGGACGCCAGCTGCTTCTTACCCTCGGCCGTGAGCCGGTAAACCTTTACGCGTTGATTATTGTCCGAGACTTTCCACTCCGAGGAGACCCACTGCTGGCGCTCCAGCCGGTGCAGCGCCGGGTAGAGCGAGCCGGTGTCGACGCGCAGCACCTCGCCGGAGTTAGTCTTGATGGCTTGGCTGATACCGTAGCCGTGCTGCGGCCCCCATTGGAGGGTCTGAAGGATCAGCAAGTCGAGCGTCCCCTGAAGAAGCTCTATCCTGTTGCGGTAGCGAGTCTCCTTAGCCATGTAGGCAGTCTACATGCCCGTGCGTAGATTGTCTACACCCTTGGCAGCTCCGATTCCTTCTTGGCCGGGCCGGCTCTCTTTGGCTCTGTCGCGGCAATGACTTTGAGCTATAATTTGCCCTCCAGTTCGGCCATTACTCTCCTGAAATTATCTTCGTGAAGCAGAACAAGTCTCCATTCAAGTGGCGGCGCTTCGAGCACTCGCTCATCCTTCTGTGTGTTCGTTGGTGTCGCAGGCACCAGCCCTCTTACCGCGACTTGGAGGAGATGATGCGCGGCGATTGACTGAGAATTATTGAAGCATTCCGCCCGCGTCCTGAGTGGTAGCGGCATGCGGGCGAAGCTGTCCGTCACGCCGCCTCTTACCTGCGGCATCGTCGTTTCTTACTAATGTCATCATTCCTCGGCCACAGTCTCGCCGCTTATTCGCTCGCTTCCGCCACCCGATACTGCCGGGGGTCTACCTCGCTGAGGTTCCTGTGGGCCGGTTGGCTGATCGTGCTCGCCTCCGCGCCCGACGCCGACTACCTCATCCCGGCCCTGAACTCGCGGGCGCATCACGGGATCAGAATCACGCACTCGGTCGCCTTCAGCCTCGCCCTTCCGCTCTGCACCGTCGCCGCGCTCGGCTTAGCGCGCAGGGGTGGCCGGGGGCTCAAGTCGCTGAGCGTCTGCGCGGCGTTGGCCGGGTTGTCGCACTTGGTTTTAGATTTCTTAGTGGGCGTGACGCCTCTGCCGCTGCTCTGGCCGTTCAGCATGGCGACATTCGCCTCCCCCATCGGCGTCCTCCCGAGCGCCGGCCGGGTACAGCCATCGAACTACTATTTCTACCGGAATCTGTTAATCGAGATGGGGATATTAGCGCCGACGCTCTACGTGGCGAGAGGGGTCTACTGTGGGACGATTAGCGGACAAAACAGGGCGAGGATAATTGTGTTATTGACGATCGCCGGATGTTTCATCGCGTGGTCTTTAAGTCTGAGCAGATGAAAAAAGGCGTCCTGCGGCGGAGGCCGGCGAGCCTAACAACGGCATGCGCCCGACGCCCCTTCAGCATCCCCCTCATAATAGTCGGGTGGGGGCGCGGGTGATGCGCGGCGTTAGATGCCCCCGCTTAAATCAACCTAACTGTCGCGCGCGTGACCTTCGAAATGGGCTGACCCGTCCACGACCGCCGACGGTCGTTTCCCAGAGGTGTCCGAGTGCCGGTTAAGAAGTTGCTCCTCCTGTGCTCGTTAAGCGCCGCCCTGCTCGCTCCGGTGGCCGTCTCCAGCGCGCAGCAGAAGACGAGGAGGAAAGACTGCTCGCTCCAGTTGATGTCGAAGAGGCGACTCATCGTAGGGGCCGAACTTCGTGAAGTACTCTTCCGCCATGCGCACCTCAAGCGCCGCGACGGTCAGCAGGAACGGCGGCAGGATCACTTCAGGCGCGAGCGGCCCCTTCAGATACGTCCGGTACCACATGACGAAGCCGGCGACGCCCGACCCGCCGACTATGACGACGGGCGGGAGACCTATCGCCCTGTAGCCGGCCGCGGCCGTGATGAGAATGAAGGCCGCGGCCGCGACGAGGCTGAAGGACTGCTCCGCCCGCGAAGTCTGCCGACTTACCGTCATCGCCTCCCCCACTTAGGCCCTCACGCCGCCGCGAACATGCCCGGCTCGTAGCCGCCCGGCTCCGTGCGGAAGGCGATGTTGAGCCGGTTCCAGCCGTTGATGGCGACGACCGCCAGCGTCAGGTTCGCCAGCTCCTCCTCGCCGAACTGCGCGCGCGCCTGCTCGTAGACCTCGTCGGGGACGTGCCCTTCGCGGACGAGCGTCACCGCCTCGGCCCACGCCAGCGCCGCCCGCTCGCGCTCGGTGTAGAAGGGCGACTCGCGCCACGCGTCGAGCAGGTAGAGCCGCTGCTCGGTCTCGCCCGCGGCGCGCAAGTCCTTCGAGTGCATGTCGAGGCAGTAGGCGCAGCCGTTGATCTGCGACACGCGGAAGTCCAGCAGCATCAGCAGCCGCTTCTCAAGGCCCGACTTCGACACGTGCGCGCTCAGCCCCAGCATCGCCTTCAGCACGCCCCGGCCGGCCTCGGCGGAGTTAATTCTCTTCTCCATGACTTACTCCTTTACGAGAGATTGATGTCTGAGGCGCCAGCTAACTTACCGCCTCTGACACGAAGACGGGCGCGGGCGCGCATTTGTGACAGCCTTCAGCCCAGTCGTGAAGCCATCAGGTCTGCCCGGTGTACTTCTCGCGTTCGAGGGAGGCTCGGCGCAGGCGGTCGATGGAGAGCCGCGTCGCCACCCTGACGAGCCAAGCCTCCGGCGAGCGAACCTCGCTCGTGTCCGCCCGGTGCCAACGCAGGTAAGCCTCCTGAACGATCTCTTCGGCGTCGGCCCTCGTCCCCGTCATCCGGTAGGCGACGGCGAAGAGGCGGTGCCGGAGCGGCTCGAAGACCGCCCCGCGGCCCGGCGCGTATTCCGTAGCAACCATGAAACTATCCCCCCGTTAACTCACGCGGACGCGCCACGTCTTGAGCAGCATTACAGCCTCCACGCGCCGGCGCGTCTCAAAGCCTTCCGGCAGCACCCCCGCGGCCGACTCCGGCGTGCCTGTGAAATGGTCGCCTTCCGTAGTGCAATCCTCCGGCCATGCCCCCGGCGTGACGGCGACGTGCCTTAAACTGCTGTCGAAGACGGGGAACACTTCGGCGGGTGGGCGCGAGGCGGGAAGGCGGGCGCCGTTCGCGCGGCGCGATATTTCGCGACGGGCGCGAAATATCGTGCCGGGACTCGCGCCTACCGTCTACCCGGCGCGGCCCTCTTCCTCGGCCAACTCGATGACCTTCTGGACGAACAGGTGCAGCCCTTCCAGCCGGACGCCCGGCTCGCGCCTCATGCGGGCTAAGACCTCCGCGCTGTCGCTGTCGAGGAAGCTGATGTCGGCGAGGTCGAGCGTGACGGCGCGCCCCGTCTCACGCCGTAAGTCACGGCACACCCTCTCCAACAGCTCTGCGTCCGCCAGATAGAGCGAGCCTTCGACCTTGAGCCTCGTCGCGGCATCCCCCGGCGCGTCAACCTGTGTGATGCGTGTGGGCATACAAATCTTTCTTCGTCGCGCACCCCGTTCGGCAATGGCGCACCGGGCCTAGAGCAAGCTGAAGGCCAAGCCCCGGCCGGGCCGCGGCGGTGTCCGTTTGAGGTGGCGCGCTCGCCGGCGTGAGTGGGAACGGCGCGGCGGTGTGGATTGAGGTGCGGGGTTCGTGGGAGAGGCGACGCGACATTTCGCCGCCGGCGCGAAATCTCGCGTCACTTTATGCCCAGTCTCTTCATGCGGCTCCGCAGGGTTGAGGGGGGCAGCCCCAGAATCTCGGCCGCGCCGCCCTTGCCCGCGATGACGCCCTTCGTTTGCCGCAGAACCTCTTCGACGTGGCGGCGCTCGTTCTCTTCGAGCGACACGAGAGATGTCGCGGCGGCGGGCGCGGCCGGGGGCTGCAACTCGGCGAAGGGCGCTTGCAGCTCAGTCCCGCGGGTGAGAATCACGGCGCGCTCGATGAAGTTCTCCAGCTCGCGGATGTTGCCGGCCCACGTGTGTGCGGCGAGCCTCTCCATCGCCGCCGACGGGATGGTCTCGATCCTCTTGTTCATCCGCCGGGCGTGCTTCTGCACGAAGTAGCTGACGAGGAGCGGGATGTCCCCGGCGCGCTCGCGCAGCGGCGGCAGGCGCAGGGGGAAGACGTTGAGCCGGTAGTAGAGGTCGGCGCGGAACGTCCCCTCGGCGACCATCTGCCGGAGGTCGCGGTTCGTCGCCGCGATGACGCGCACGTCCACCTTGACCGTGCGCGAGCTCCCCAGCCGCTCGAACTCGCCTTCCTGTAGAACGCGCAGCAGCTTCGGCTGGAGCTCCAGCGGGATGTCGCCGATCTCGTCGAGGAAGAGCGTGCCCCTGTGCGCCACCTCGAAGCGCCCTACCCTCTGGGCGACCGCCCCCGTGAACGCGCCCCTCTCGTGGCCGAACAGCTCGCTTTCGAGGAGCCCCGTCGGGATGGCCGCGCAGTTGAGCTTGACGAGGGTGCGGTCGCGGCGCCGCGAGAGGTTGTGGGTGGCGCGGGCGATCAGCTCCTTGCCCGTCCCCGTCTCCCCGCAGATGAGCACCACGGAGTCGGTCGGCGCGACCGTCTCGACTTCGCGGAGCACGTGGCGCAGGGCGGGGCTGCGGCCGATGATCTCCGCGAAGTTGTGCTCCGTCCTTATCTCCTCTTCGAGGTAAAGCTTTTCCGCGGCGAGTTGGTTCTTGAGTTCTTCGAGCTCGCGGAACTGGAGCGCGTTCTCGACCGCGATGGCGATCTGGTCGGCGATGGGGCCTAGCATCTCTACGTCGGAGCGGGGGAACGTATCCTCGGTGAGGCTCGCCACCGCCAGCGTGCCGAGCGGCCGGCCGTGCGCGATGAGCGGGAACCCGCAGCCCGACTTGATGCCCTCCAGCGCGAGGCCGTCGGCGTATTCCGAGTGGAACTGCCGCCCGATCTCGCGGATGGTCAGCGGGACGGGGCGGCGCGCGCGCAGCGCCAGCCCCGAGGGGGCATCCTCGACGCGCATGGAGACGCCCTCGCGCACCAGCCCCTTGCCCTCGGCGAAGTCCAGCACGTGGACGCGCAGCTCGTCGCGGGCCGGGTCGTAGAGGGAGAGGCTGACGAACTCGTGGTGCAGCACCGCGCGCAGGGCGGCGGAGACGGCGGCGAAGAGGTCGTGGAGGTCGAGGTGCTTGACGACGGCGTTGTTGACTTCGAGCAGGAGGCGGAGGCGGTCGCGCTCGGCGGCCAGCTCGCGCCGGGCTTCCTCGGCGCCCTCGAAGTGGAACGCGTTGCCCACGGCGACGGCCACCTGCTTGACCGCCTGCCGCATGAACTCAAGACTCTCGTCGCTGCACCCGAACGCGTCCTTGCAGCCGAACCCCATCACGCCGAGGCGCCGCCCGGCCGGGGTGAGCGGAAAGACGTAATAAGACTTGATCCCCTGCCCGCGCATGACCCCGCTCGTGACGGGGAAGCGGTTCTCCCGGTCGGCGTCGTGGACGATCAACGGCTCCTGCGTGCGCCAAACCCACCCCGCGCCGGTGCCCTCGACCGGCCCCTCCCAGCCCGCGGGGAGGGGCTCTTGGTCGGGCGTCTGCCAGAGGATTAGCCGCATCACGTCGCGCCCCGAGTCGTGCAGCAGTACGCTCACGTAGTCGAAGCTGATGACCGAGCCGAGCCGGCGCGCGAGGTCGCGGAACAACTCGCCGAGGTCGCGGTTGGAGATGATCGCCTCCGACACCGCGAGCAGCGCGCGGTACTGCTCGGCGACGGACGCGTACGCTGGTTGTAAGGACTCGTTCGCCATGGCTTTCGCGCAGCGGCGGTAAAATTACGCGCGTGTTAAAGCGCCAACGTCGGGCGGACTAAAGTCTCGGATGGTCGAAGGAGTCACCTCCCTTGGCGGAAATTCCGGTGACATTATAGCCACCTTCCGTCCTAACGGCAGGCGTCAGAGAGGGGCGGGCACACCGGCGCGGCCGACATTTCGCTTCGGGCGCGAAATGTCGCCGCCGACTCGAAGGATGATTCCGTGGCCGGCCGGCAGCGCGGGATGTTAATCGGGACACATGAAGCTGACGACGGGAGCAGGCTGTCACAGGAAGGCTCGCGCGCCCGTCTTCACGTCAGAGACGCAGCGCCGCGGGCTACGGGCAACGGGCGAGAGCGGGCGGCCGTGGGATGATCTGCGGGCCATACGAGCGCACGATTCCCTGCCGCTTCCGGTCGGGCCGGAGCTAGCTGTCTATCGCCTCCCTGACCTCCTTCGGCAACGGCCAGACCCGGCGCGCTCACCGCCGCCCGCGTCTGCCGCGAGTCCGGCGCGCCGACTCGTCGGGGCGGCGCGAACTCTCCGCCGCGGAACCGCCCCTTCTGCCGCTCAGGTAAGCGACCGCCGCGGAGGCGAGAACCGCCCCGACGGCGACCCGCGTCACCAAGCTCTTCCGGTTGTGCTTCCACTCCGCCCCCCAGCCCCGCTCCGCGAAGACGTTCGGGACGTGGCCGCGCGAGAGGTCTTCCAGATAGCCCTCGACCACGCCGACGCGGTCGGCCAGCATCAGCGGCAGCCAGTGGCCGTAGCTCGACTCGCTGTACCTGAAGGCGAAGCGGCGGATCACCCCGCTCAGCCCGGCGGGCGGCGTCGAGGTGCCGAACGCCGCCGAGACGTTGGGCCGCTCGTTGGAGTGTAAGACTTCGACATCGAGCGGCTGCTGGGCCGGGCGCTCCCAACTGTAGCCCTCGTGCTCGCCGTCGTTGCGGTTCTTCATCGGGTAGGTTGGGTCGTTGCCGCGGTCGGCGTCGGCGCCCCACCCCTTGACCTGCGACGGGTCTATGCGTCTCTCTTCCATGTCGGTTCCCCCCTAGCTCCGGGCCGAAGGCGGTATCAGCACCGGCTTGATGCAGTTGTCGAGTTTAGCCGAGAAGATGCGGTAGGCGTCCGACACCTCTTCGAGCGGGACGCGGTGCGTGATGAGCGGCTTCGGGTCGAGGACGCCGCTCTGCACGTGCTCGATGAGCCGCGGCAGCAGTCGCTTCACCGACGCCTGATTGCCGCGGATGGTCAGCCCCTTGTTGACCACGTTCCCGATGGGGACGAGCGTGTCGATGGGGCCGTAGACGCCGACGATGGAGACGATGCCGCCCTTCTTCACCGAGTTGATGGCCCAGTGCAGCGCCGTCGCGGCCCCGCCCTGCATCAGCAGCTTCCTGCCGAGCGCCGTCTGCAACCAGCTCCCCGAAGCCTCGGCCCCGACCGCGTCGATGCACACGTCGGCCCCCATCCAGTCGGTGGTGCGCTTGGCGAAGACCACGGGGTCTCCGAGCGACCTGAAGTTGTAAGCCTCGCAGGGGGCGTAGTTCCTCGCGAAGTCGAGGCGGTACTCCACCTCGTCGATGATGATGACGCGCCCCGCGCCGAAGAGCCACGCGCACCGCGCCGCCATGATGCCGACCGGCCCCGCGCCGAAGACCATGACGGTGTCGCCCGGCTGGATGCCGCCCATCTCCGCGGCTTGGAAGCCGGTGGGCACCACGTCTGTGAGCATCACGGCGTCGTCCGGGTCCATCCAGTCGGGGATGACCGTGGGGCCCACGTCGGCGTAAGGGACGCGGACGTACTCGGCCTGCCCGCCGTCGTAGCCGCCCGCGGTGTGCGAGTAGCCGAAGATGCCGCCCACCGCCGTGGCCTGCGAGTTGGACTCGTGGCAGTTGCCGTAAAGCTCCTGCTGGCAGAAGACGCACTTGCCGCAGGCGATGTTGAAGGGGACGAGGACGTGGTCGCCGACCTTCAGCTTCTGCACCGCCGGGCCGACCTCCTCGACGACGCCCGTGACCTCGTGCCCGAAGGTCATCCCCACGCGGGTGTCGGGCACCGAGCCGTTGTAGAGGTGGAGGTCTGAGCCGCAGATGCAGGAGCGCGTGACGCGGACGACGGCGTCTTGCGGGTGCTTGATCTCCGGCACGGGCTTGTGGTCGATGCGGACCCTCAGCGGGCCTCGATAATTCATCGCGAGCATTAAACTGATTCCTTTCTTGTTAACGTCGGCCGCCTTCTTTGTCGCCGGCCTGCGCGGGCCTGAAAAGGGTATCGGGGAACCGCGGACACTCCCTCACTGACCGCGTCACACACTTCCGCCAAGCGGGACGCGGCCCGGCTTCACCCTGAGGGCCGATGCGGGGGAATCAGGGAATGATAAATCCTAGCGGAGAGCCCGTGGCCCGGCTGTACGCTCGCGGACGCACGCCGGGGCGCCGGCCTATCTCAGGCGGGCAGAGCGACTATCTATGGGCATGCCGGCCACGCGGAATGGGCCGGTGGTTTTTCAGAATTGCCGCTCGCGGACTCCGGACGGGTTCAATTCCGTCTGCTTCGTGAATCCTTAACCGGGAGCGGCAAGCGTGTCATTGTTACCGCCCCTTCCACACTATCGCCACGCGGCGATCAGCCGCAGGTGCCGCGCCGCCAGCAGCAGGTACAATCCGTAGGCGATCAGCCCGGCGGCGACCGCGATTAAAACCCACCACCCGAAGGGCTGCGCTTCCACCGCGCGGAGTATGTCGCCGTACCCGCGCGCTTCGACCTCCTCCACGTACCAACCGGCGTAGGCGAGAAACGCGCCCGTGATGAGAAACGCGACTCCGCGCCCCGCGTGGCCGGCGATGCCGCACGCTAACGTCGCCCTTTTAACGCGCCGGCTCATACGTTCGAGTTTGAGGTCCATCATGAACCGGCGGCTCACAGCCTTGTAGAAATAGAAGACGGCGACGCCGATAACGACGAGCCCGACGAGAAGCGTCAGCCACCCGTCGAGCGGCCTCCACACGAGCAACAGGGTCGCCCATCCGCGCGCGGCCGGCGGCCCGCCGGAACTCAAGACGGCGAGCCCCAGCACCAGTCTGAGCGCCGCCAGCGCGATGCCCAAGTGCGCGAGTCCGCTCAAGGCGAACCCCAAGCGCCTGAGGACGCGCACGAGCGCCGCGGGCGGCGTGCCGTCCGCGGGCTCGACGAAGACCTGCACGAAGCGGCGGAGGATGTAGCCGCAGAGCCCCGCGGCGACGAGGGCGACGATCAGCCGCCCGAACGGTTGCGCCATAATGAGGTCGAGGGCGCCGCGCGTCCCCCTCACGCGCCCGCCGACATCCATTGCCGCCAGCGCCGCCGCGCCGCCGAAGATCACGTAAAGCAACCCTTCGGCCGCGTAGCCGAGCCTCGCCAGCCGATAGACCCACCGTCTCGCGGCGAGTCGTTCGGAGATTCGCGCAAAGGCGTCCCAACGCCCCCGCGCCGGTCGGCTCCCCTCGTCAGGCACGGCCTTCGTCACCAGTCCGTTTCCCGCGCCGTGTCTCACGCCCCGGCTCGCCGCCCCCGCCCGTCACGTGGTCGCCGAGCACGTCTTCGACATAGAGCATCTTGACGAGAATCATCGCCGCGGCGGTGAGCGGCGATGCGAGCAGGATGCCGATGAAGCCGAAGACGAGGCCGAGCAGCACCTGCGCCGTGATGGTCAAAACGGGCGGCAGTTCCACGCTCCTGCGGTCGACGAGCGGGGTCAACAGGTAGGCGTCAACCGACTGGAGCGCGAGGTAGAGCAACGCGACGTAGAGGGCTTGCTGTGGCGATTGCAGGAAGGCCACCAGCACGGCGGGTATCGCGGCGATCCACGGCCCGAAGTTCGGGACGAAGTTCAAGAGCCCCGCCAGCAGGCCGAGCGATAGCGCGAGCGGCATGCCCAGCAGCCACAACCCCAGAGCCGTCAGCCCGCCGTTGGCGAGCATCAGGCCGAAGCGGCCGCCGAGCCAGTGCCACAACGCCGCGTCAATCGCGCCTAAAACTTCACCGCTACGGTTCGCGGCGGCATCTCAAGAGGCTGCGGCAGGCGCGACAAGGCGGCACGTCAACGTGGCGTTGCGCCCGCGGTCGCCTGACGGTACGTGTTGTAGAGTTCGACCAAACGGTCGGCGGAAGCCGGGTCGCTGCGCGCGAGCAGCGTGACCGTGTCGTCGCGCGCGGCAAACATCGCACGCAGGTTGTTCCGCTGCGTTTCGTCGAAGACCGAATCGGGGCCGCGCGCGATCTCCGCTCCCAAGTTCGTGAAGAAATCGCTGGCCGCTTGGCGCGCGGGTTCATAACGCCCTTGTCGGGCGTCAATCGCGGCGCTCGCCAAAGTGTTCTGCAAGGCGCTGCTGCGGAGGGCGGCTTGCGCCGCGTCGCGCTCCCGCACGCGAGCCCGCGCCGTCATCCACATGGGGACGAGCCCGAGCAGAAAGGCGGCGAGCAGCACCGCGGCGTAAAGGATTACGCGCCTGACGCGCTCGTTCTGCCAGATGGAGCCGCTTCGACTCGCCGCCTCGTTCTCTCCTGCGCTGCTCATGCCGTTTCTCCTTGAATGAAACGTTCAGGTTCCTCTCGCCGCCGTTCGCCTCCGCTTACCTTTGACGTGCCGCGGCTCGCCGAGCGGCAGGTCTACCATGATGGGCGCGTGGTCGGAGATGCGATCCGTCAGGGCGTCGTTCAGGCTCTTGAGCGTGCGCCCGAAGTGCGGGGCGAAGCGGTGCGGCTGTTCCGTATCGTCGTGCTCGGTGAGCGCGGGCGGGCGGACGAAAATCCAGTCGAGCTTGAACTTGCCGACGAAGGCGACGGTGCGCTCCACCTCGTAAGTCGTAATGAACCCCTTGTCGCCGCGCTGGTTCGAGTTCGCGAGAGTGTCGTCCTTGCCGCCGACCGAGCGCTCCTCCTCGCCGCGAAAGTCGAAGGCGTTGCCGTCGGCGAAGCGGAAGTCTTTCAGCTCGTCGAAGAACTCGGCCTCGGGGTTCGAGGCGACGAGCGGGATGCTGCGCACGGTCGGGTCGGCCTGCTTGCGGTAAGCGTTCAAGCCCCCGAGCAGGAGCGTCGGCAGCTTGATGCCGGTCAGGATTCCGAGTCCCTGCTTGATCCAAAAGCTTCTGCTGCCGAGTCGCTTCTTCAGCTCGCGCTCGACGGAGGTCGGCGTCGAGTCCTGCGTCGAGGTGTTCATGTCGCCGGCCACCACGACGGGGCCGTCGGCGTCTTTGATCCGCGCGAGCAACTCTTCGAGCTGTTTGCGGCGCCCTTCCGGCTTGGTCTTGGATTCGAGGTGCGTGGCGACGACGGTGAGGCGCCCGCCGGGGAGGCGCGCGTCCCGCATCTCGGCCGTCAACATCATGCGCCCGCCGCGCCGCACCTCGCGCCGCACCTTCTCCTGAAAGACCAACTCGCCCGCCTTGCGCTTGCCCGCTTCGAGCGGCCTGACGCTTTTCAGTTCGTCCTTGTACCAGTCGTGCGGCTGGTGCTCGAAAGGTTCGAGCCGGACGTTCTCCAGCGGGAAGCGGCTGAGGATGGCCGTGCCGTGCAGGCCCCGGTAACGCGCGCGGTCAACGCTGATTTCGCCGGCGAGTTTGGCGCGGTCGGCCGGCGACAGTTCCTCAAACTTTTCCAGCCCCAGCGCGATCGGGTCCACCTCGACGAACTCGACGCCGTAGGCGTAATTCATCTGAAGCGCGGAGGCCAAATCGGCGGCCACGTTGCGGTAGCCGGTGCGCCTCATCCCGAAGTCCACTTCGTTGAGCACGATCACGTCCGCCTGCTTCAGAAGCTGAACCTGTCGCAGGACTAGATTCCGCTTCTCGCCCTCTCGCGGGTAGAGGGTCGAGTCCAACAGTTTGGCGAAGCCCGCGGCGTCGGTGAAGGCGCTCCTGACGGCGTCGTACTCAAGTCCGCGCTCGATGTTCCACTGGACGACCCGAACTACGCGGCCGAGTCTCGCCGCGTTCGGCATGAGAGGCTTGACGCCGCGCTCCGACGCGGCGTTGCTGACGAACGGCGTCGTCAGCAAACGACCCAGCTTGTCTTGCAAAGCAGTGGGCGGGGTCTCCCGCTCGTAGAGTTGGACGAGTTCGTCGTAGGTGAGCAGCGCCGGCGCTGGCGCTTGCGCGTCAGCCGCTACGGGAATTGACAGACACGCGAACGAAGCGAGCAGCCAGAGCTTGAACGTCAAGGCGCGGCCTCCCCACGCAGGCACCCGACCTGCGGGCTGGTTCTCCTTTAGCCGATGACCTGTCAGGCGCACTTGATGGTCGCCTCCGAGGTGGTGCGCCGGCCTGACGATGCGCCGGGGCCTAGTGCTCTCCTGATGTGGCAGGCCAACTTCCCGGTCGGCCGAACTGCTACCCGCAGCCCTCTCGATCCTGCCGGAAACGGATTTAGCAAATTACCTGAATCCGCACCGGCCGTCTTTTCTCATCTTGACTTTTATTTTCTAATCTTGACTCTTTCTGCGCGAGCTTTCCTTTATGACGAGGCGGGCGTAATCATTTGGGTGCGGCGACGTGAATACTTCAGCCCCCTCCTGTGTCATCGGTCGCGGCGGAAGGTGAACCGTCATCGCTCTCTGCGCGAGTCGGCGTCTCTTCAGTCTGCTTCTTATCATCAGACTCGCTGTTCATCTCTCCACCTCCGTTCGGCGAACGATCACCGGTAGCGCTTCCGCGACGAATCGGGCGGCGGCGCAACCGCCGTCCGTCGTAGTAAAAGCGCCGCATCGCGCCTCGCCGGTTGCGGTGAGGCCACAAGGGGCGGCCATCGAATACTTAACTTTTATATGATAGCTTGCGAAATCCCAAGAAAAATTAGCAGTTCAAGTCAGAGGCCGGGGCATCGGCGGGCTCGGAGACTCGTCTCTTTAAGGCAGGCGAGCTTCCCGCCGCCCCGAGTTCCCCCCTCTGACTGCCATTGCGTTGCGATAACTTTCCACACGCAGGCGACCTGCGGGTTCGGAGCTTTCGGGTGGCTGAACCGGCAGAGGGAAAGCAGATGATTAAGCCAACGCAGCATTTCACCCACTCACCCGCCCCACACACAGCCTTCAACCTCACCCGAGCCTGAAGCCTCGGCCCGCCACGCCCGCCCGCCCGAGCCCACGCGAGAAAGAGTCAAGATTAGAAAATAAAAGTCAGGAAGAGAAAAGACAGCCGGCGGAGACTCGGCTAAATTCACGAAATCTCTTCCCGGCTGAATTGCTGCAAGGCGGCGGTGATTTTCGGCGCGAGCGGTTTGCTGCTCTTTCACCAGCCGCCAACGAGATGAGACGACAAACACCGGGGAGAGTTGACTATGGGCGACAGGTCAGTGAAGGAAGGCGGCACGCCACAACTCGCTTTGCCGGTCGGCGCGCGCGACCACGCGCAAGGCCCCGACGAAGCAGCGGTCACGCTTCTCGAATACGGCGACTTCGCGTGCGGGCATTGCGCCGCAGCCTTCCTCGTGGTCGAGGAGATCACGCGGTGGCTGCGCGGCGAGTTGCGCTATGCGTTCCGCCACTTCCCTACTGCCGACAAACACCCGCACGCGCTCCGCGCGGCGGAAGCCACCGGCGCTCAGGGTAAGTTCTGGGAGATGCACGACCTGTTGTGCGAGCGAAGCCCCGCCCTCGACGCCGTTCATCTGGAACGATACGCGCGAGAGTTGGGCCTCGATTTAGAACGCTTCGCGCGTGAGATGCGCGCCCACGTCTACTTAGAGAAGGTGCGCGAAGACGTGACGAGCGGCGTCGAGAATGGCGCCACGCCGGATTGTTTGCGATTATCTTCAGCCTCAAGTCGCGGCGCGGCGGTCAACCGTTGGTGAGGCCGGACGTTGCCGGGCGAGGTTCATACCGTATGCGGCGAGCCCTCGAATTATTCTTAGTCATAGCTTTTTCACCGGCCCTCGCGAACACGGCGGCGGAAGGGCAGGTCGCCGCCCCGACGGGGGCCGCGCCCGCGCCCTCCGCCTCGACTTCGCCGACTGCGCCGCCGGCCCCGACGCCGATTCCGTTAGCCGAGGTGGTCGCGCAGGCAGAGTCAGCCGCCGCTTCGTTGCGCGACACGGAAGCGGACTTATCTTCGGATCAGATCACCGCGGCAATCGAGACGGAACTCTCCGCTGTCACCCGTGAGATCGACGCGCGTCTCGCCGACGACTCCCGGGCGCTTTCGCCGAGTCCGTCGCTCGACACGTTGCGCGGCTTGGAGGCCGGCTGGCAAAAGATTGACGACACCCTCACGACGTGGGAACGCGACCTGAGGGCGAGCGCCAGCCGGCTGGAAAGGGAGATCGTTGAGCTGGCTCGTCGGGCGGACACTTGGGAGCAGACGCTCGCGCTGGCGCAGGGCGAGGGCGGGACGCCGCCCGAAGTGTTACAGAGGATAGAGGCCGTGATTGCCGCCACCCGTCAGACGCGCGCGGCGGTCGAAAGGCGCCGGGCGCAGGCGCTGGCCCTCCAGAATCGCGTCGTCGGGCAGAGCGCCCGCGTGGCGGAGGCGCTCGCTTCCATCAGTCAGGCGCGTGAGTTGGCGGTCAACCGCCTGTTCGTCCGAGACAGCCCGCCCGTCTGGAGCCGGGAGGTGCGCGCGCGCGCCGGGCAGAGTCTGCTCGTCGAGGGCCGGAGTTCTTTGAGGGAGCAGTTGACGGCGCTCGGCGCGTACGCCGGGCGGCGGGCGGGGAGCTTCTTTCTACACGCCGTCCTCATCCTCCTCCTCGTCGCGGCCCTCTACTGGGTGCGCCGGCGGGTGAAACCGTGGGTCGGAGAGGAGCCGAGCGTCAAACACGCGGCACTCGTCTTCGAGAGGCCGGTCGCCGCGGCGTTCGTCCTTTCGATCCTCGCGGTCGGTTGGATTTACCCGCAGGCGCCGCGCCTGTGGGAGGCCGTACTGGGGGCCGTCGCGCTCATCCCGACGATCATCATTCTTCGCAGACTCGTCGAGCCGCGCCTGTTCCCCGTCCTCAACGCGCTCGTGGTCTTCAACTTCGTCGACCTGCTGCGCACGGCCGGGGCATCCCTGCCGATTACGTCGCGCTTCCTGTTCCTCGCCGAGATGCTTGCCGGCATCCTCTTCCTGACGTGGTTCATCAAGTCCGCGCGTTCGTCGCCGGCGCCGGAAGGGGAGACGGATCGTTTTTGGAAGACGGTCAGGGCGGCCGCGGGCGCGGCGCTGGCGGGCTTCGTCGTGGCCTTCGTCGCCAACGCGCTGGGGTACGTGAGCCTCGCCACGCTCGCCGGCAACGCGCTCCTCGGGAGCGCATACTTGGCCGTCATCCTCTACGCCGCCGCGCGCATCGCCGACGGGCTCATCATGTTCGCCCTGCGCGTGCGCCCGCTCAACCTGCTCGGCATGGTGCGTGAGAACCGGCCTCTGTTCCGCCGCCGGGTGCGCGGCGCGCTCCGGGCGTTGGCCTTTTTAATCTGGCTGCTCGTCACGCTCGAAATGCTCTCGCTGCGGCAGCCCCTGTTCAGGCTGATCCGCGACGTTCTGACGGCACGGCTCGTCGTCGGCTCACTCGAAATCTCGCTCGGCAACGTGCTCGCGTTCGCCGTCACGGTCTGGGCGGCGTTCCTGCTCTCCAGATTCGTCCGCTTCGTCCTCGAAGAAGACATCTACCCGCGCCTCACGCTCGCGCGCGGCGTGCCGTACGCCGTCTCGACGATGCTGAACTACGCCATCCTCGTGGTCGGCTTCTTCTTAGCCGTGGCCGCGATGGGCATCGACATGACCCGGTTCACGATCCTCGCGGGCGCGTTCGGCGTCGGGCTGGGTTTCGGCCTCCAGAACATCTTCAACAACTTCGTCTCGGGCCTCATCGTACTCTTCGAGCGGCCCGTCAAAGTCGGCGACTCGATCCAGATGAGTGAGGCGTCGGGCGTCGTCAAGCGCATCGGCATTCGCGCCAGCGTCATCAGCGCATGGAACGGCTCGGACGTTATCGTGCCGAACGGGAAGCTGATCTCGGAGTCGGTGACCAACTGGACTCTGTTGAGCGGCCGGCGCGGCATCGCGATCAAAGTCGGGGTGGCCTACGGCACAGACCCCGGCCGCGTCATCGAGTTATTGAAAGGCGTCGCCGCCGCGCACGAGCTGGTAGCCGCCGACCCACAGCCGGAGGCCATCATGATTGAGTTCGGCGCCGACTCGCTCAACTTCGAGCTCCGCGCGTGGACTTACCACAACAAGGAGTGGGAACAGGTGCGCAGCGACCTCGCCATCGCCGTCAACTCCGTCTTCGCCGCCGAGGGCATCTCGATGCCGTATCCGCAACGCGACCTACACCTGCGGAGCATCGACGCGGAGGCTTTGGAACAGCTCATCAAACCGCGCTCCGGGCAATCAGACCGAGGCCCCTCATCAGACAGGGCAACGACCGGGGCGGAACCGGAAAGCTCATAAGTCCTGAACTCCTCTCCGGCCTAGACATCACCCGCGAGACGCGCCCGCCGCCTCATAAAGTCAGGATTAGAAAATAAAAGTCAAGAATTGAAAAGAATGGGGACGGAAGTTTCGGATAAACTGCCAAATCCCTATTCAGCTAGTCAGACGAGGCTAAGCAAGCGGGCGCGGGTTCGGATGCTTGGCGCCGCTTAACCATTTTAAGGGGGCACGCTGATGAAACTACTTCTCGCGGTTGATTCCGTAGATTCTGCCGAACTGGTGGCGGGAACCGTCGCGTCGCGCCCGTGGGTGCCCGGCACTCGCGCCCGCGTGCTCACGGTGATCGACCACGCCCACATACCCGTTGACTTGGTGAATGAAACGGGCGGGCAGATGAGACTTATCAGGCCGGAGATGCAGCAGCGCGCGTCACGGGTGACGGCGCGCGCCGTCGAGTTGCTCCGACAAGCCGGCGTCGAGGCGGAAGAGGAGGTCGGCGACGGCGACGCGCGGGTGGTCATCGTGGACAGGGCGCGCGAGTGGGGCGCCGATCTGGTCTACGTCCGCTCCCACGTCTACAGGGACATCTCGCGCTGGATGATGGGGAGCGTCGCGCGGGAGGTGCTGCGGAGCGCCCCCTGCTCGGTCGGGGTCATCCGCGCCGCGGCCGACGGGGGCGCGGCGACGCCCGCCCCCGCCGGGATGAGGATACTGCTCGCCACGGACGGCTCGGAGTATTCGCGCGCCGCCGCGCGTTCCGTGAGCGAGCGGCTGTGGCCCGACGAAACCGAGGTGAAAGTGCTGGGCGTGGTTAACCCGAACGAGCGTTCGATATACGCCGTGGCGCAGGTGATGGTCACTCAGGAGGGTGAGGCGGAAGGGTCGCAAGGGATGGTCGGTGAGACGGTCAAGGTCGTCGGCGACGCCGGGCTGAGGGTGGCCGGGGAAACGGCGGTCGGGGACGCCAAGACGTTAATCGTCGAGCGGGCGAAGGAGTGGGGAGCGCACCTCGTCGTGGTCGGCTCGCACGGGCGGCGCGGCTCGGAGCGGTTGCTGTTGGGGAGCGTCTCCGAGTTCGTCGCCAATCAAGCGTACTGTTCGACGGAAGTGATTCGCCCCCAACGCGCCTGATGAATAGGGCATGGAAATTCACCATGCCCCTTCTGAAACCACTTATTGATTCGGTGACGCGGGGAGTGGGGGAATCGAGATGAGCGACACAACAGCCACGCCCGCGAGACGCGTCTCGCGGGCGTGGCTGTTTCCGGCGGTCGCGCCCGAGTGTCAGGGTCTGAGGACGATCTTGATGCAGTCGTCTTCCTTGTTGGTGAAGATGTCGTAGCCGTGGGGGGCGTCGTCGAGGCGCATGCGGTGGGTGATGACGAAGGAGGGGTCGATCTCTCCGTTCTGGATGCGGTCGAGCAGGCCCTGCCAGTAGCGCTGGACGTGGCACTGGCCCGTCTTCATCGTCAGGGAGCGGTTCATGAACGACCCGATCGGGAACTTGTCGATGAGGCCGCCGTAGACGCCGATGACCGAGACCGTGCCGCCGTTGCGGCAGGCCATGATCGCCTCGCGCAGCGCGATGGGCCGGTCGGTCTCGCCCATCACCGCCTGCTTCGCCCGGTCGTAGGCGTAGACGATGCCGTGGCCGCCGTGCGCCTCCAAGCCGACGGCGTCGATGCAGGCGTCGGGGCCGCGCCCGCCCGTCATCTCCATCAGCGCGTCGTAGACGTTCTCCTCCTCGTAGTTGATCGTGTCGTCGGCCTTCGCCCCGGTCTTCGCCATCCGGAGGCGCTCGGGGAAGCGGTCGATGCCGACGACGCGCTCGGCCCCGAGCAGGCGCGCGCTGGCCATCGCGAACTGCCCGACGGGGCCGCAGCCCCAGACGGCGATGGTGTCGCCCGGCTGGATGTCGCACATCTCGGCGCCCATGTAGCCGGTCGGGAAGATGTCGGAGAGGAAGAGCGCCTGCTCGTCCGTCATCCCCTCGGGGACTTTCAAAGTGCCCACGTCGGCGAAGGGCACGCGCGCGTACTCGGCCTGCCCGCCCGCGTAGCCGCCCGTCAGGTGCGAGTAGCCGAAGATGCCGCAGGGGCTGTGGCCGAACATCTTCTCGGCCATCCACGCGTTCGGGTTCGAGTTCTCGCAGAGCGTGAACAACTGCTGCTGGCAGAAGAAGCAGTTGCCGCACGAGATCGGGAAGGAGACGACGACGCGGTCGCCGACCTTCCGGTTCTTCACGTCGGGGCCGACCTCGACGACCTCGCCCATGAACTCGTGGCCGAGGATGTCGCCCTTCATCATCGTCGGCATGAAGCCGTTGAAGAGGTGCAGATCAGACCCGCAGATGGCCGTCGAGGTGATCTTCACGACGGCGTCGCGCCGGTTCAGAATCTTCGGGTCGGGCACCTGCTCGACCCGCACGTCCTTTTTGCCGTACCAACAAGTAGCTCTCATCACTCCCCCTTATTTTGAAATTGACGGAGACGCGCCGGCCGGCGCGCTACGCCTGCCCGAGTTCTTCCGACGAGACGGGCTGCGCCGGGCGCTGCGTCAGGTAGCCGTTGTCCCAGACCGTGCCGTCCGAGACGGCGACCTCGCCGGTCTCCATCACCTGCTTGAAGGTGCGCAGAGACTCCTGCGCCTGCTGGCCGGGGTCGTTGCCCGAGAGCCACGCGACGGCCGCGCCGAGCGCGCCGGCCGGCGGCGCGTACTCGATCTCCACGCGGACGATGGTGCCGCGGTTGCCCGTCGCCTGTTCGAAGCGCACCGAGCCGGAGTTCTCCACGTCCGCGCCCGGCAGCGAGCGCCACGCGATCAGCTCGTTCGGGCGGTCTTCGGTGATCTCGGCGTCCCACTCGACGCGCGTCCCGGCCGGGGCCTTCGCCACCCAGCGCGAGCGGCGCTCGCCCGTCACGCGGACGGCCTCAAGGTGGTGCATGATGCGCGGCAGGTTCTCGAAGTCGCGCCAGAACTGGTAAAGCTCCTCGGGCGCGCGGTTGATGATGAGGCTCCGCTTGACCTGCGTCGAGCTCCCCCGCCCCGCGCCGCCCTCGGCGCTGAGCTGCTGGGCCGCGAGCACGTCGAGCGCCGTCACCGCGAGCACGTTGGCCGTGGCGAAGGCGAGCCGGCCCTTGTTCACTTCCGGCGAGGCGAAGCACGCGCCGAGGGCGGCGAGGTCGAGCGCGTCGCCCGCGACCCTCGACCAGACGGCCGTCGCCGGCCTCCGGCCCTGCGCGAAGATGGCGACGCCGTGCGCGATCTCGCGCAGGCCCATCAGGCGGATGAAGCCGGCGTGGCGGCCCGGCAGGCCGGCGATGTTCGCGACCCCGCGCGGGGCCAAAAGCTCCGCCAGCCCGAGGCCGAGGCTGAACCAACCGAGGCCGCGCGCCAGTTGCTCGCCGCTCATGTTCCGCAACGCGGTCTGCGCCAGACCGCCGCCGCCGTCCCTGCTCTGCGGGCGGATGCCCGGCGCCACCTGACCGGCCTGCCCGGCCGGCCCGGAAGCCCCGCGCGCGCCCTGCCCCCCGCCGCCGTCCTCCCCGTTCCCCTGCTGCTGTCTCTTCGTGCCTGTCGCCATAACTTGTTTCTCCCCTGAATAGTTTCTCTACGCTGACTCAGCCGCGCGGCGTGAGTGTTGCCGCGCGATTGCCTCGAACACGCGAACCGACCGGCCGCCCACGTCCGTGGGGGCGGGATTAAAATAAGCGCGCCACGCCCTCCGCGGCCTGCGGCCGGGGCGGGGTTAGTCGTCGCGGGGGAAGATTGCTCGGGGGAATGCTCTGACCGCGGTGGGGCCGCGGCGAGCGAAGCGGGGGAAGCGGCTTGGGGTGAGAAGAGCGGGCGCCGGGACTTCGGGGGAGGGAGTGGCCGGCGCTGATTCTTCCTGCGGCATCTTCGCCCGCCCGTCCCCGCGGCGTCAAATGGCGGGGCGGGCGGAGGCCCGGCCGCGCAGGGCGTTCCGGGGCCGGGGGCTAAAGGCCGGAGGCCGGAGGCTTGTTATCGGCAAGTCTCCGGCCTCCGGCCTTTAGCCCCCGGCCCGGCGCCCTCGCTCACGGCCGGGCTCTGTCTTTAACTCGAAACTCGAAACTTTCAGTCTTTGAGGATCGCGACGACTTCGGTCTGGATGGGGCGGCCGGTGACTTCGATGTCGCCGTCCGAGACGTACACGTCTATCTCGGAGCGGACGCCGAAGCGGCCCTCCTGATAGACGCCCGGCTCGATGGAGAAGCAGGTGTGCGGGGCGATGCGGCGGCCGTCCGGGGTTTCGAGGTTGTCGATGTTGGCCCCGTTGCCGTGCACCTCCTCGCCGATGGAGTGGCCGGTGCGGGTGACGAACTGCTCGCCGAAGCCGGCGCGTTCGATGACGCCGCGCGACACGTCGTCGATGTCGCCGCCCCTGACGTAGTTGCCGGCCCGCACCTGCTCGCGCAGGAACTCGACGGCCGCGTCGCGCGCGCCGCTCACCACCTCGAAGACGCGCCGGTGCTCCTCGGGCACCTCCTCGCCCACGTAGCCCGTCCACGTCTGGTCGGCGTAGACCGCGCCCGGCGTCTTCAGCTTCGCCCACACGTCTAAGAGCACGAAGTCGCCGCGGCGGATGGGCGAGTGCACGTCGGCCGTCGGGCCGTAGTGCGGGCTCGCGCTGTTGGCGTTGACGGCGACGATGGGCGGCGCGCCGTCGCTCGTCATCCCCTCCTGCTCGAAGCGGCGCAGGATGAACTGCTGGATGTCGTACTCGGTCGTCGGCTCGTCGGCCTTAATCCGCCGGCCGATCTCGCCGAAGGCTTCGAGGATGATGTGGTGAATGTTCGTCGCGGCGCGCTCGTGCGTCTCCCTCTGCTCGGGCGTCCAGACGGCCTCGAAGTGCTGCACCAGCTCGGCGCTCGTCACCACCTCGACGCCCATCGAGCGGACGAGTTCGAGGGTGCCGGCGTCCACGCGCGAGACGTACGGGATGTCGCCCATCGGCGAGTACTGCATGGCGACTCGGTGCGGCGCGCCCGAGGGGCCGCCGGCGGTCGAGAGCGCGTCGCGGAGGTGAGAGTGGAGCTGCTGCCAGCGGAGGTAGACGAGGCGGCGGCCCGGGAGCGCGTCGAGCTTCTCGGGCTCGATGCGGTGGACGACCTTCGTCGGCTCGCCCTCGGCGGGGATGAAGTAGAACCAGCGGCGCGAGGCGAACTTGTTCTGGTCGAGCAGGAGGATGCGGTAGGCGAGCGGGTCGCTGCGCCGGAAGTCGTAGAAGAGCCAGCCCGCGAGCCCCGCCGCGCGCAGGGCCTTCTGGATGTCGGAAACGCGTTGGGCGTAGCGGTCGCCGTTCTGTGCGTCAGCCATGGTCAAATCTCCTCTTCGCTAAGTTCCAAGTTCAAAGTTCCAAGTTTGTCTGCCGTGGGTTGCATGGCTCAACGCAGAGCCGCGAACTTGGAACCTGGAACTTGGAACTTGGAACTTCTTACAGGTTTTCGATCACGAAGTCGGCCATCGTCTGCCGCATGTGTTTGAGCAGCAGGGGGTCGGTGACGCCGTGGCGCGACTTCGGGTAGAGCATGAGTTGGAAGGGCTTGCCGGCCTTCTGCAACTCGTAGGCGAACTGGATGGTGTTCGCCATGTGGACGTTGTCGTCAATCGCGCCGTGGA
>Ga0196977_1000091_pt1 | contig 59249 bp, 58 predicted proteins | sample S3v_1013CmetaG_FD_148634 | JGI IMG/M metagenome (GOLD analysis project Ga0196977, IMG submission 148634) | Soil microbial communities from Anza Borrego desert, Southern California, United States - S3+v_10-13C | ecosystem: Environmental > Terrestrial > Soil > Desert | place: USA: California... | reverse complement strand
CAGCTCGATCTCGATCAGGCGGGCTACATCTGCCTGCCGCACCGCAACTCGACGCTGACGAACATTCAGGGCGTCTTCGCGTGCGGCGACGTGGTCGACCACATCTATCGGCAGGCCATCACGGCCGCGGGCAGCGGCTGCCAGGCCGCGCTCGATTGCGAGCGCTGGCTCACGCACGAGCGCATCACCGAGCGGTGGGGGCTCGAAAAGGGCGAAGAAGAGCGCGTCGAGGGTTAGCTCGCGTTTGGCGGTTGGCGCCGTTGACGGGTTCCGCGAGACCCGCGACCAACAAAAAAGGCCGTCTCTTTCGAGACGGCCTCGCTCCTTGCGTGAGAGCGAACTTAGAACGCGTTGAGGATGTACTCGAGCGGGTTCACCGGATTGTTGTTCACGCGCACTTCGTAATGGAGGTGCGGGCCGGTGGAGCGGCCGGTGGAGCCGACGTGGCCGATGACTCCGATCTGCTTCACGCGCTGGCCGGCGCGGACGGCAAAGTTCGAGAGGTGGCCGTAGCGCGTCGAGTAACCGTAGCCGTGCGAGACGTAGATCACGTTGCCGTAGCCGTTGGCCCACTCCGCTTTGACGACGATGCCGTCGGCGGGGGAGCGAACGGGAGCGCCGACTGCCGAAGAGATGTCGATGGCGTTGTGCTGGCCGGCTTCGCCGGTGAAGGGGTCGGAACGGCCGCCAAAGCCATCGGTGAGGATGCCGCGCACAGGCGCGATGGAAGGAGTCGAGGAGAGGAGGCGCGACTGTGCCGTGAACTTCTGCTCCAGCACGCCCAGGTCTTTGTCGAGGCTGTGCGAGCGGAAGCTCATCTTGTCGATATCGTCGCGATACGGATTGTTCGCCAGCTCGTCGTTGCGAAGACCGCCGGAACCGCCCTGGCTCGATTCATCGAGCGTGGTGATGCCGGCGATGATGGCCAGCTTGCGCGTGCGGTCTTCGACGGTGGTGAGCTGGTTGCGGAGCGACTCCACCGACTTGCCGAACTGCTCGTTTGCGGTCTGGAGCTCTTTGTTTTCGCGGCGGAGCTTCGAGAGCTCGTGAGTCTGGGAGAGGGAGGTGAAGTATTGGACGGAGAAGAACGTCGACAGGCAGAGGGACGAGGTGACGATCGAGATCAGCGAAAAGAGCAGGCGGTGCGACACCTTCAACTTTCGGAACTTGGCCCGCGCGTGCGGGACGAAGATGATCGTTGAGTAGCGCTTATTCATGCATGCTCCCGTTGTGAATTAGTAGTGAACTGGTCCGTTGGTGAGCGCGTATTCTTGATGAAAGCCTTCCGTCGAGTCAACGAAAAACTCACCTGAAAAACGGCACTACTGGAAGATCTGCCATTTGGGGTAACCCCACGGAAAATAAGCACTTGCAGTCGTGATTTATGGTGTTTTCGCATAAAAGTCGCATGCAGCGCGATGAGTTCGTGCATAAACGTCAATAACTATCGTTCGTACAGTACCGGACACTCGTCCTGAACCGGTTCCTCGGGTCCCTCGGAGTTCCTCGGAGTTCCTCGGAGGGGATTGACGACGCCCACGGAGGAACCCCGAGGAACCCGAGGCACTCGGGCCGCGCAAGGCGGATGCTAGAATCCGCCGCTTCATGACACGCGTCGACTGGAACACGTACTTCATGGGCATCGCCCATCAGGCGGCCACGCGCGCGACCTGCCTGCGCAAGCATGTCGGGGCGGTGATCGTGCGCGACCGCACCGTCCTTTCCACCGGTTACAACGGCTCGATCCGCGGCCTGCCGCACTGCGAGGACGACGGCTGCGTCGTCGAAGACGGCCACTGCATCACCACGGTGCACGCCGAGGCGAACGCGATCCTGCAGGCGGCGAAAAACGGAGTGGGCGTCGACGGCGCGGAGCTCTACACCACCGCCTCGCCCTGCTGGAACTGCTTCAAGCTGATCGCCAACGCCGGCATCCGCACGATCTACTACGGCGAGTTCTATCGCGACGAACGCTCGCGCGAGACGGCCGCGAGGATCGGGATCAGCCTGGTGGATTTGCAGATGCCCGCGTTGAAGTAGTCTCAGAGTCGCAGAGTCTCAGAGTGCATGTGGCTTCGACCCTCTGAGACTCTGAGACTCTGAGATTCTGAGATTCTGAGACTCCCGCCCATGCTCATCCTCGCCGCCGACACCTCCCTCCCCATCCTCTCCGTCGCGCTGATCCACGACGGGGCGGTGGCGGGTGCGCTTGCGCTCGAGGGAAAGGGCTCGCGTAACGAGAAGCTGTTGCCCGCGATCGACTGGCTGTTGTCCGAGAACAACGTCGATCGGCGAACGCTCGATCTCCTCGCGGTCACACGCGGTCCGGGCTCGTTCACCGGCGTGCGCATCGGGCTCGCGACGATGCAGGGACTCGCGCTCGCGATTCAGCGGCCGGTGTGCGCGATGTCGACGCACGAGGCGGTGGCGTTCGGCGAGGCAGGGCGCATCGCGGTCGTCGACGATGCCGGTCGCGGCGAGTCGTATATCTCTCACTTCGACAACGCCCTCGAAACGCGCCCCCCGCACCTCGGCCACCTGCAGGAAGATGATCGGCGCGTGATTCGTCTCTCCGAGCTCGTGCAGCACGACAACGTTGCGCTTCGCTGCGCACGCCGCGCGCTCGAGATCGAACGAGCGGGCCACGGCGATCGCTACCGCGATGTCACGCCGATCTACGTGCGCCTGGCCGAGGCGGAAGTGAAATTGCTGCAGAAACAGAATGCCTGAGGGGCTGCAGATCAGCGAAGCAACGCTCGGCGACATCGACGCGGTTCACTGCATCGAGGAGGCATCGTTCCCCGCGCCATGGCGTCGCGAGTTCTTCGCGTCCGAAGTGACGGCGGATCACCGCTTCAACATCGTGACCAGAAAGGGCGGCGTCGTCATCGGCTACCTGTTCGGCATGTGGATCTTCGACGAGATGCACGTGAACAAGATCGCCGTCGACGCCAAACACCGGCGCCAGGGCATCGCCGACCGGATGATGGAACGCTGCTTCGACTTCGCGCGCGCGAACGGCATTTCCACGATCTCACTCGAGGTACGCCAGTCGAACCGCGCCTCGCAAGAGTTCTACCGCTCGCTCAGTTTCGAGACGTCGTACATCCGCAAGCGCTACTACCCGGATGGCGAAGCGGCCGTGGTGATGGTGCTTGCGCTCTAGGGCAACGACCCCTCATCCGCCTTCGGCACCTTCTCCCCTCGCGGAGGGGAGAAGGCTACTCGCCACGCACACGCCTTGTAGCCCTCGCCCCGCTTGCGGGGAGAGGGTGGCCGAAGGCCGGGTGAGGGGGCCGTCAGCGCCAGCGCACCTGGTAACTCTCCGGCCGCTGCAACTGCTCGCGGAGAGCGTTTGCGACATCGGCCGCGCTCAACACCTGCGTCGATCTGCGCGGCTGCCACGCCATGATTGACGACTTCACCTCGTCGTCGCGCAGCAGTCCCGCCAGCGGATCGGGCGAGATCCAACGTCCCTCCAGCGCCTTGATCGCCTCGAAAAGATTCACCGGCTCGATGACGAGATCCTTGGTGAATCCTGCGCTCGACACGACCTCGCCCGGCACGCGCACGGTCATGCGCGCGGGAAACGGGTTGTAGATCAGATCCGCTTCTTCGGCGAATGTTGCGGCGTCGTCCTGCTGCTGATCCATGCGCGTCGCGATCTCTTCCATCGCATCCTTCACGGCATCGACGAGCGGTGCTTCTTCTTCGAGCACCGCCGGCCCGGTGATGCCGTCGCTTTCGCCGAGGAGATCGGCGAAGAGGTCGGGAGCGCGTCGCGGGTTGGCGTTGAGGTAGAAGTACAGACGATCGATCGCGGTGTAGTAACGCGCCGCAGCGGCACTCCACGATGTCAACGCGCTTTCGAAGTGCTGCCGCTGCTCGCGCGTCGCGCGCATGCTGCCGCCGGGATAGAACGCCAGCTCGCGCCACCCTTCGCCGTTCAACAGGTTGACGGTGATGTTCGTATCGGCGAACACGTTCTGCAGATCGCTCGTCGGAATGCGGACGACGCGCATCACCCGCGAGATCTTGCCGCGATGTTTTTCAACGGTCAGTGATTCATCTTCCGCGGTCACGCGCGCGAAACGCGCAGACCATCCGTCCGTGCCATGTTGCGCAGCAAATCGCGCGGCGTCGATCTTCGCGAGCGCGGCCGGCGTCTTCGCATCCGCGTCATTGAAGGTCGTTTGTGACTCGACACGCACGCGATCGTTGGCCTCGATCTCGATCGAGACATCCTCCGCGACCGGCGGCCGCGCACACGCGGCGGTCAGCAGCAACAAAACGGCTCCGAGCCGTCGAAGCATCACTCCTCCTTGATGGCCGCGATCGGGTCGAGCCGCGCCGCGATCCGTGCCGGGTACCACGTCGCCGCGACCGACAACAACACCGCGACCAGGTTCACCACCACGATGTCTTCGACGTCCAGGGTGAAGGGGAGGTAACTGGTGAAGTAAATCTCCGCCGGCAGCGGCACGAGATGCCAGCGATTGGCCGCCCACGACAAGCCGATGCCGAGGATGTTGCCGAGCACCGTCCCCGTGAGACCGATCAGCAGGCCGAGCTGCATGAAGAGCGAGCGGATGCTGCCTTCCGTTGCGCCGAGTGTGCGCAGCACGCCGACCGAGGGGCGCTTCTCGAGGATGAGCATCGAGAGGGAGGACACGAGGTTCAGCGCCGCGACGAAAATGATCAGCGAGATCGTCGCGAACATCACGATCTTCTCCAGCCGCAGCGCCAGGAACAACGGCCGGTTGATCTCCTTCCACGTCTTGAACTGCAGCCGCGGGAAGCGCGCCGCGAGCGTGCTCTGGATCTCTTCCGCGCGCGCCGCCGGCCCGTACATCTCGATCGCCGTCGGCCTGTCCCCCGTCCCGAACAAACTCGACGCCTCGGCATTGCTCAGCCACGCGTCGGTCGGGTCTTCCTCGTTCGTGTTCTGCACAAAGCGCGCGATGCGATAGCGCTTCATCACCGGTACCGGACCGAATGGCGTCAGGCGCATGCGCGGCGCGATGATCGTGACGGACTCGCCGATGTCGAGACCGAGCGACGCGGCATAGCCACGGGTGAGGAAGATCTGCGGCTCGCTGCTGGCCTGCGTCAGTTGCGAGCGGATGCGCATCGGCCGTCCTGCCGACTGATCCTCATTTGCGCCCCAGGCAATGCCGCTGATGAACGGGCGCACGTCGTTCATGCCAAGGCCGCGCGCGGCGGCGACAACCGCATCCGCGTCGTCAATGCTGTTCTGCCCCGTCGGCTCGACGAGCAGTTGCGGACTGGAGTCGATGAGCCTTCCGGTGATCTGCCCCTGCAACCCGGAAAGCAACGCGATCGAGATCAGCAGCGTGGCCACGCCGACCGCGAGGCCGATCATGCTGATGAACGACAGGAACGCCGTATGCGCCTGCTTCCGTGCGGCCGTGAGGTAGCGGCGGGCGATACGCGTTTCGATCATCAACGTCAGAGCCGGTGCAGCGCCTCCACCGCCTGCTCCAGCGTTTCGATGGCGGTCGAGAAGGACATCCGCAGATGCCCTTCACCTTCCGGGCCGAACACGACGCCGGGGACGGATGCGATCGAAGTCCGTTCGAGCAATGTTTCCATCGCGTGCCACGAATCGTTGCCGAGGCGCTGGCGGACGTCGGGGAAGGCATAGAACGCTCCGGGAGGCGTCAGGCAGTCGAAGCCGGCGTCGCGGAAGCCCTGCACGAGCAGGTCGCGGCGCCGCTGATACTCCTCGCGGATCGAATCGAAAAAGTGCGGGTCGTGCGTGATCGCCGCCAGCGCCGCGTATTGCGTCGGCGTCGAGACTCCGTTGACGGTGTTGAGCACCAGCTTGCGCAGGAACTCCATGAAACGCGGCGGCGCGACGACGTAGCCGATGCGCCATCCCGTCATCGAGAAGCTCTTCGAAAATGTGTAGACGGTAATCGTCCGCTCGAGCATGTCCGGCAGCGACGCGATGGACAGGTGCTCGCCGTCATACACGAGGTCCTCGTACGCTTCGTCCGCAATGACGGTGAGGTCGTGGTCCTTCGCGAAGTCCGCGACGGCGATGAGTTGTTCGCGCGTGAGCATGTCGCCCGACGGGTTCGCGGGCGTATTGACGTAGATCACGCGCGTGCGCGGCGTATGACGCGATTCGAGCGCGGCCCGCATCGCATCGCTGCTGCCGTCGCGGATGTCATCCCACGGTACGCGCACCGCGACGCCGCCGGAGAAGCTGACCTGGTCCTTGATCGGCGTCCAGTACGGCGCGAAGAACATCACCTCATCGCCGGGATTCACGCTCGCCTGAAACGCGCAGAAGAGGCCGTGCGCGCCGCCCGAGGTCACGATGAGGTCGTTCGTCGTGACCTCGATCGCGTTCTTGCGCGCGAGTTTCGCGCGCAACGCCTCGAGCAGTTGCGGCACACCCGACGAAGGCGCGTACCGCGTATGGTTCGCATCGAGCGCATCGCGCATGGCCTGTTTCACGAAGTCCGGCGTGCCGATGAAGGGCTCACCGCCTTCGAGCTGCAGGACCCGATGTCCACTGCTGCGCATGTCGAGCACGCGGTTGCGGATCTTGACGATATCGGAGAAGCCCAGGAGGGCGGATCGTTGCGCGACGTTCAAAGCGCGCGGATTCTACGCGAAACGACCGAGGGTCTCCGGCGGCCCCCGGTCGTCTTCTAGTTGGACGGCGGTTGAGGCGCCGGCGCTGGGGGCCGCGGCTGGCGGCCGCGCGTCGAGCGGCGGCCGGGAGGACCGGGCGCGGCTGACGATGGCGCCGACACGGGCGTCGGCTCGATGCCGACTTCGGTCGCGGGTGGTGCGGGCGTCACGATGTCCTTTGGCGCGGGTTGCGGCGACTGCGCGGGCATGGTCGACGACGGCGCGACGCCTGCGGGCGCGGACGATGTGGGGACGCCGAGGAACGTCATGGTACGGCGTGAGTGCTCGTTGGGGTACATCTTCAGCAGCGCGAGGTGCGTCAGCTTCGAGTCGAGGATGCGCGGATTCGCATCGACGCGCAGCAGCGACGGATTGATCGTGAACGCCTTCGCGTAGAGATGCACGGCGCGATCGGTGTGATGCCGCTTCTCCTCGATCAGCCCGAGCTGGAAGAGCGCCTGCGAGTGACCAGGGCGGACGTCGACGGTATTGCTGAACGCGCGGCGTGCGCCGAGGGCGTCGCCCTGCGCGGCGCGGACGAGGCCGAGGTTGTACCAGGCCTGGTAATACTTCCGGTCGGCGTCGATGGCGCGTTCGAACTCGCGTTCGGCGTCCTTCGGGAAACCCTTCTCGACCAGCAGCGCGCCGAGCGTGTTGTGCAGGTCGGGCGCGTTCGGATGCTCGCGCAGCGCGTCGAGCGTGCGGTTGATGTTCGCGTCGAGCGTGCTCCCGGTGTTGAGGTACTTCGCGTAGAACGGATTCTCGTACGGCTGGTCATCCGTCCGGAGGTCGTGGATGGCCGCGCAGCCGGAGACGGTGATGGCGGCGACTGCGAGGATCAGCAAACGTTTCATCGGTTAGTCCTGAAGTGGTTTCGCTTTCAACTTGACCTTGCCGTCGATGGTCTCGACGCGGAAGGCCACGGTCTTGACGTTGTATTTCTCGCGAACGAGTTCGCTCTGCTTCTGCACCATCGATGCAAGCTGGTCGATGGATACGTTCGGCAGCTTGCCCAGATCGAGATGCGCGCGCTCGATCTCGCCATACAGCTTTCGGATCTCTTCGCCGTTCGCGCCCGGCGTCATCCTTACATACGGATCGGGCGCCGCGGACGTTACGCGAGGCTGCGGGGCGATGGGGGGAGGTGGAGGCAGCGTCGCGGTTTCCATCAGCGCCTGCCGGCGCCGGAAGTCGAGCGGACCTTCCTCGCGTTCGCGCATCTTGCGCGCCCACATCTCGCGGAACTGGTTGTAGCGTGACAGGATGGTGTTGAAGCGGAAGCGCCGGGCGTTGTCGCGGATGTTCTGCTTGCTCAGCTCGTGGATGCGCGACTCGAGCTGATGGCGTTCGAAGCTGGGCGGCGTCTTCGCGATCCCGGCGAAGAACTGGTCGTACCGGTTCTTGATGCGCCGGATGTCTTCTTCGAGCTTGTCGAGCTCGTCGTCCTGTTTGATCACGCGTGGCCCTAAACTAACTCAACCATGCCTAAAGCGCCCGCCCGGGCCTCAGATTCCTCTCTGCGCGCCGCGGACTCCTTGCGCAGCATCCCGTCGGTCGAGAGGATTCTCACTGCTGCATCGTTCGCGCCGCTCATCGCGGAGTACGGCCGCGAGCGCGTGAAGGAGGCGGTCGCGGAGCATCTCGCCACCTTACGCGCGCATCGTGCGTCTTACGACGAGACCGACGCGCGTGACGCCGCACATGCGACGCTGGCGTCGTCGACGCGCTCCACGCTTCGCCGCACCATCAACGGCAGCGGCATCATCATCCACACGAACCTCGGCCGCGCGCCGATCGATCCAGCCATCTGGGCGGAGGCGGCGGAGATCGTCACCGGTTACGCGAACCTCGAGCTCGATCTCGACGATGGCAAGCGCGGCGCGCGCGACGAACACCTGACGACGCTCTGCCATGCGCTTTTCGGCTGCGAGGCGGCAATTCTCACGAACAACAACGCGGCCGCGACGATGCTGATGCTCGCGGCCGTCGCGCCGAAGAAGGAAGTGGTGGTCTCGCGCGGAGAGCTGGTCGAGATCGGCGGTGCGTTCCGCGTTCCCGACGTCATCCAGCAGGGCGGCGCGAAGCTGCGCGAAATCGGGACGACGAACCGCACCCGCGCGCGCGACTACAGCGATGCCGTCTCGCGCCGCACCGGCGCGATCCTGCGCGTCCATCGCTCGAACTTCGACATCGTCGGCTTCACCGAGACGCCGACGGTGCAGGAGCTGATCGACGTCGCGCGCGCGAAGAAAGTGCCGCTGCTGTACGACGAAGGCAGCGGCCGCGTCGTCGATCTGCACCGGTACGGATTCGCGTCGGCGTCGACGATCGCGGAGTTGATCGCGCAGGGCGTCGACGTCGTCACCTGCTCGACCGATAAACTGATTGGCGCCACGCAAGGCGGCCTCCTCCTCGGCTGCGAGGAACTGATCGCGCAATGCCGCCGCCATCCGCTGATGCGCGCGCTGCGCGTCGGCAAGGAAACGTACGCGGTGGTCGCGGCGACGCTGCGCGCGTTCGCAACAGCGAAACACGAACAGCGCATCCCCATCTATCGCATGCTGGCGACGTCGCTCGAGGTGCTGCGCACGCGCGCCGAGCACGTGATCCGCGGCACCCGCTGCACCCTCACCGAGAGCCGCTGCGCCCTCGGCGGCGGGACCACGCCGACGGAAACCATTCCGTCGATTGCGATCGAAGTTCCCGGCGACGCGAATGCGCTGTCGTCGCGCTTCCTGCGCAACGATCCGCCGATCGTGGGGCGGATTCAGAACGATCGCTTCACCATCGACATGCGCACGATCAAGGAAGCGGACCTGACCCAGCTCGCGGCGGCCCTATCTGGAGCGCCTGGCTCTTAGCCCGTCGAAGGATTGATCGCGGAGCTCCTCAATGTGCTCGATACGCGGACTCTGATGCAGGGGTCGTTCGACGCGATGTTCGCGACGGACAGCGACAGCGCCGACATCATTTTCCAGGACGGCATGTTCATTCAGTTTCCGCCGGAATCGATGAAGGAGCAGTAATCGGGGCGCCGAAGAGCATTGTCTCGACCTGCGTGCGCGCCTGCTCGAGCAGCACTCCTTTATCGCGCAGCGAACGGCCGGCGGTTTCGATGGGCGTGCCGACGCGGACGGTCACGCGTCCCGGTTTCACGCGTTTCGCGCCGACGGGGAAGACATCGAACGTGCTGTCGATCGCGATGGGCACGATCGTTTTCTCCGACTTCAGCGCGAGCAGAAACGCGCCGCGCTGGAAGGGACGCATCTCGCGAACTTTCGAACGGCCTTCCTCCGGAAAGACGACGATGGTGTTGCCTTTGCGGATGCGATCGGCCGCCATGTCGAACGACTTCACCGCGGTGCGCCGATTCTGCCGATCGATGGGGATGAAGCCCGCGCGCGCGAGGGCCCAGCCAAAGATCGGGATCTTGAAGAGGCTGACCTTGGCCATGAAGCGGATCGGCTGCGGCACCGCCGCGACGATGCACGGGATGTCGAGGTAGCTGTAGTGGTTGGCGACGAGGATGTACCTCTTCGCGGGATCGATGTTCTCCAGCCCCTCGGTCCGCAAGTCGATGCCCGCCGCCTTCACGAGCAGCGTTCCCCATGTCCGCACGATCCAGTCGATGGCCGGTGACGTCGACCGGAAGATGGCCACGAAGATCGTGGCCGTGGAGAGCGGAATGGTCACGAAGAACGCGGCAATCGCGAGCCATACGGTGCGAAGCATCGGCGGCCATCATAAAGGCGCCGCCGCGACGCTAGATCCAGTTTTCGAGTTTCAGGCCACGGACGCGGCGGAAGTGCTTGACGTTGTTCGTGACCAGCGTGAGATCGAGTGCAATCGCGTGCGCGGCGATCAGAGTATCGAACTCGCCGATCGGGCTTCCTTTGCGAGCCAGAGCGTTCGCGAGATCCGCGTAGCGCCCGGCACACTCGTGATCGAATGGCAGAACCGCGACGTCACCGATGAAGTTGTCGATGAGTGAGTGCAACTTCGCCGAGTTCCGTTGATTAGCGCCGTACCGCAGCTCAGCCAGAGTAATCGCACTGATCGATATTTCGGACCGCCGATGACGCAGAAGCTTTTGATTCATATGACCGACTCCCCGCAGCCAATAGCTGACGTGATCGGTGTCGAGCATGAACACGGCCGTCAATCCCGCGGCCGTTTTTCGAAGGGATTTCTTGCATCCGTGATCGGTGTCTGCGGAGGCCGTTCGATCTCCTCGTTCCATGAACCGAAGGTCGCGATGAACTCCGCGGACCACTCTTCCGCGGGCTCGAGGATGACTCGCGGACCTTCTTTTCGAACAGTCACTTCTTCCAGATCGTCCGGAAATCGACACGACTTCGGCAGGCGAACCGCCTGACTGCCGCCATTCGTGAAAATCTTCGCCTTCACCGTCATGGTCGTAGTATAGACACGAGTATATACATCGTCAACTATCCCTCGGGATAGAACACGAACAACCGGCATCCCTCCACCGACTTGGGCGAATGCGAGCTGCCCGCCGGATGATGCAGGAACGTGCCGGCGCGATAGACGTTCGCGCCGTCATCGAAATCACCCGACAGGATGTACACCTCCTCCGGTCCGGGCACGTGATGGTCGAGGCCCGGCCACTGCGCGCCGGCCTCGAACTCGACTTCGAGCGCGCGTTTCACGCCGTCGTTCCACAGCTCGCGAACGTGCAGGCCGGGACCGGGACTGCGCTCGGCGAGCACGCCTCCGGCGACGACACCGCTCACGTCCGGCTCTGTCGACGCGGTGAGTCCGTGCGTCGATTTGATGCGCTCGATCTGCGCAAGATGTTTTTCGTCGTGGCGTTCGATGCGGCCGTATGCATCGCGAATCGTGATCGTGCCGTAGTCGGGATGTACGCCGCTGCGCGAGAGCTCTTCGTCGCTCAGCCGCTCCAGCAACGTCGTGTTCATGCGCCGGTGAAACCAGAACTGCTCGAGCAGCTCGGACAGCGGCTCGCGCCGATGCACGCGCTCGACCCAGTGATTCTGCGCGAGCACCGGCAGCGGCGTCCCTCCGCCCGCCCCCGCGAGGATCGTGCGGATGCGCGCGGCGTAGATCAACTCGAGATCGCCGAGGTGTGCGATGACGTCGGCGATGGACCACTTGCCTTCGCGCTCGGGACGATTGAGATCGGGCTCGGGGATGCCGTGCAGGGCGAGCAGTAGGCGGGAGTGAAACGCGCGAAGCTTCTCCAGTGTCTGTTGCATGATGGCGATTATGCGCGAGGGGTATCGCACTCCTTTCGATTGGAACGGTTTGCTCACATGGCTCGGCGCGCGCGCGATTCCGGGCGTCGAAGCTATCGATGACAACACGTACATCCGCGGTGACGTTCGCGTCTGGCACGAGGGCGACGGCGTCTACACGAACGGCGAGGCGCAACGCGTGCGTCGCGTCTTCGACCTTGACGCCGATCCTGCCGCCATTCACGCCGTGCTGAAACGCGATCGCATGCTCGCGCCGCTCCTGCGCAAACGTCCCGGCGTGCGCGTGCCTGGCGCGTGGGATCCGTTCGAGCTCGCGGTGCGTGCGATCGTCGGCCAGCAAGTCAGTGTCGCCGGCGCGCGCACGATCCTCGGCCGCATCGCCGCCGCGCACACCCTCACTCCGGAACGGCTCGCGGAAGTGACGGTGGAAGGGATGCCGCGCAAACGGGCGGAGACCATCCGCAACCTCGCGCGGGCGATCCTCGACCGCGACGTGATCCTCGGTGAAAGCGATCTCACGCGACTTCCCGGCATCGGTCCGTGGACTGCCAGCTATATCGCGATGCGACTCGGCGACGCCGACGCGTTTCCCGCCGGCGATCTGGTGTTGCGCCGCAACGCCGGCGACCTCGGTGAACGTGAGCTCCTCAAGCGCGCTGAGGCGTGGCGCCCGTATCGCGCGTATGCGGCGATGCTTTTGTGGACGCGGTGAAACGGTTCCTCGGGTTCCTCGGAGTTCCTCGGGTTCCTCGGGGATCTTCCGCGTCGCCTCCCGAGGAACTCCGAGGAACTCCGAGGAACCCGAGGAACCGCCTCTCAGTTACAATCGCCCGCCTCGTTCAAAATGGAATATCTCTTCCCCAGGCGTGTGTCGAGTGATCGAAACATAAGGAGAACGGTGTGCCCGAGACCCTGACCGCAGCGGATGAAGTGGAAGCCGTAGGCGCGAGCGGGGAACCGATCCTCAACGACCTGACGATTCATGTCGCCACGGTCAACGGTTCCGGCTCGCAATCGTCGAACAACGTCCTGATGCGCTCGCTGTTTCAGATGGGCATCCCGGTCAGCGGCAAGAACATGTTCCCGTCGAACATCGCCGGCCTGCCGACCTGGTTCACCATCCGTGCGAACAAGGACGGCTGGATCGGCCGCAAGAAAGAGGTCGATCTGATGGTCTGCATGAACGCGCAGACCGCACGCGAAGACGTTGAAGCACTCGCGCCCGGCTCTCTCTGCATCTACGATGCGCCGCTCAACTGCAAGTCGATCCGCAACGACGTCGAGTTCTTCGAAGTGCCGTTCGCGAAGCTCGCCGCCGATCTCTCCGAAGACTCCAAGCTCCGCAAGCTGCTGACCAACATGGTCTACGTCGGCATCGTCGCGGAGCTCCTGGGCATCGAGCGCGAGGAGATGATCATCGCGCTCGGCAAGCAGTTCAAAGGGAAGAAGAAAGCGATCGACGCGAATGTCGCCGCGATCGACAAAGGCCTCGCCTACGCGAAAGAAAATCTGCCGCGCCAGAACAAGTGGCGTGTCGAGCGGATGAACGCGACCGAGGGCAAGATCATCATCGACGGCAACGCTGCCGCGGCGATCGGCTCGATCTTCGGCGGCGTCACGGTGGTGACGTGGTATCCGATCACGCCGTCGTCGTCGCTGTGCGAATCGATCATCGAGTACGCAAAGCAGACGCGCATCGAGGAAAACGGCAAGGCAACGTTCGCGGTCGTGCAGGCCGAGGACGAACTGGCCGCGGTCGGCATGGTGCTCGGCGCGGGCTGGGCGGGTGCGCGCTCGATGACGTCGACCGCCGGCCCGGGCATCTCGCTGATGGCGGAGTTCATCGGCCTCGGCTACTTCGCCGAGATCCCGGGCGTGATCTGGGACATCCAGCGCGTCGGCCCGTCTACCGGTTTGCCCACGCGTACCGCGCAGGGCGACGTCAATCAGGTCGCGTATCTGTCGCACGGCGATACGCAGCACATCGTGCTCATCCCGTCGAGCGTCGCGGAGTGCTTCGATTTCGCGATCGAAGCGCTCGATCTCGCCGAGGAGTTCCAGACGCCGGTGTTCGTGCTCAGCGATCTCGACCTCGGCATGAACAACTGGATGTCCGATCCGTTCGAGTATCCGGCCAAGCCGATCAAGCGCGGCAAGGTGCTCACGGCCGAAAAACTCACCGAGCTGCAGGGCAAGTGGGGCCGCTACGACGACGTCGATGGCGACGGCATCCCTTGGCGCACGCTGCCCGGCACCGATCATCCGTTTGCCTCGTACTTCACGCGCGGCTCCGGTCATGACACACACGCGCGCTACTCCGAGCGGCCGCAGGACTACAAGGACACCGTCGATCGTCTCGCGAAAAAGTACGAGACGGCGAAGCTGTTCGTGCCGAAGCCGGTCGTCGACGCGCGCGACGACGCGAAGATCGGCTTCATCGCGTACGGCACGACGACCTGGGCGCTGGAGGAATCACGCGACCAGCTCCGCCGCGAGCAGCAGATCGAGACGAGCTACTTCCGTCTGCGCGCGCTGCCGTTTACCGACGAGCTCAAGGAGTTCGTCGCCGCGCATGACCGTGTTTATGTCGTCGAGCAGAACCGCGACGGGCAGATGGCGGACATGATCCGTCTCGAGCTCGGCGAGGACCAACGCAAGCTCCGCAAGATCCTGCATTACACCGGTCTGCCATGCGACGCGCGCACGATCACCGACGCCGTGCTGCAGATGGAATCGACTGCGAGCACGGAGAAGCCGCTGCTGCTCGTTCGTGCCGAAGCGCGCATTACGGCCGCGCCGGCGACGTTCATGCCCGGCGCTGTTTCGCAGCAGCGCGAAATGCGGGTAGGGGAGGACTAACCGATGGCTGAAAGCACACTGAAGCTCGGCACCGGCGAAGCGGTCAAAGAGAACAAGCTCGGCCTGAAGCCGGCCGATTATCAAGGCGGCAAGTCGACGCTATGCGCCGCGTGCGGCCATGACGCGGTCTCGAATCAGATCGTCCGTGCGTTCTTCGAGATGAGCGTGAAGGCGGAGAAGGTCGCGAAGTTCTCCGGCATCGGCTGCTCGTCGAAAACGCCCGCGTACTTTCTGCAGCGCTCACACGGATTCAACTCGGTGCACGGCCGCATGCCGGCCGTCGCGACCGGTGCGATGCTCGCCAATCACACGCTGAAAGCCATCGGCGTCTCCGGCGACGGCGACACCGCTTCCATCGGCCTCGGCCAGTTCATGCACATGGTGCGGCGCAACGTGCCGATCATCTACATCATCGAGAACAACGGCGTGTACGGTCTGACCAAAGGGCAGTTCTCCGCGACCGCCGACGAAGGCTCGAGGCTCAAGACCGGCGTGCTCAACGAGATGCCGCCGATGGATCTCTGCGCGCTGGCCGTGCAGCTTGGCTGCGGCTACGTCGCGCGCGGCTTCGCCGGCGATCCGAAGCAGATGGTGAACATCCTCAAGGGCGCGATCGCGCACGACGGCATGTCCGTGATCGACGTGATCTCGCCGTGCGTCACATTCAACAATCACGAAGGCTCGACCAAGGGCTACACGTACTCGAAAGAGCATCAGGAGCTGCTGCACCAGATCGGCTTCGTGCCCGAGTACGAAGAGATCACGGTCGACTACGAGCCGGGCGAAGTGCGCGAGGTGACGATGCACGACGGCTCACGCATCGTGCTCAAGAAGCTGGAAGAGGATTACGACCCGAGCGATCCCGTGCAGGCATTACAGCGCCTCCACCGCGCCGTCGATTCGGGCCAGATGCTCACCGGCCTCGTGCACCTGCGACCGGAGAAGAAGAATTTCATCCAGATGCTCAACATCGGCGACGAGCCGCTGGCGACGCTGCCACTCGCGCGCACCCGTCCGCCGAAAGAAGCGCTGGAAAAGATCATGCGCGACTTGATGTGAAGAACCGGTTCCTCGGGTTCCTCGGGTCCCTCGGGGAGGTGGTTCCCGTCCGAGGAACCCGAGGAACCCGAGGAACCCGAGGAACTCATTTCTTCTTCATCGCCTGCAGCCGGCTTCTCGCCTGCTGGTTGTCGCCCGCGATCTTCAGCACGTCCTCGTAGCACGTCTGCGCGCGGCTGATCATCCCCTCGCTCTTGTACAGGTCGCCGAGGGAGATCATCACTTCGACGTTGTTCGGGTCGATGGAGAGCGCTTTCTGAAAACTCTCTGCCGCGTCGCGCCGCCATTTCGGATTGCGTTCCTGACAGGAGCCGAGCAGTGCCCACGCTTCGGCATGATCGGGAACGAAATTCACGGTCTGCTTGAGCAGCACGATCGCGCCGTAATAATCGGCGTGATTGACCAGCTCCCGCGCCTTGGTGAAGTTCTGTTCGGCGATGTTGCGCTGGGTCAGCCGCTGGTGAATCGACGCCGCGCCTTCGGTATTGTGCGACTGCAGCATCTTGTCGTACGAGGCACGGCGTGCAGCGTCCTTCAATACCTCGGTGGCCTCATCGATGCGGCGGTGAATGACGGTCACCGGATCGCGCACAATGGGCGGAAACGTCGACTGGTCGAATTCTTTTCGCTTCGTTTCCGCCGCCGTCATGATTTGCGTGCGCGTGGCGGCGCGCGGTACGTCGAGCACCTGATAGTGATCGAGCGACTGTAATTGGCGCGAAAACGCCACTGCACGCAACGAGCGTTGATCGCTCGCGCCGATCGCGGCCAGTAATTCGAGATCGCGCTGCATGTCCGCCATCTCTGCAGACGAAGTTGCGGCGCGCTGTCTGACAGTGGTGTAGACGCCGAGTGCCAGCATCGAGATGACCACTTTCGCGACGGTCACTGAATGGGTGTGAAAGTGTTTGAGGAATGCTTCAATCGACGTCGGCGTGGTGAGCGAGGTCGCAATGCCGCGCTCCTCGTCGGTCAATGGCAGCGACTCGATGGTGAAACGGCTGCTGCGCGACACTTCAATCTCGCGTTTCAGGTCGCCGAGCGAACGGCGCAACACGAGACCGTTGGTGATCGAACGGACCCCCTCGATGAGAAGCGCCGCCGTCGATTGCACGAAGATCCGTTTCTCCGGCGGCAGCGGTTCATCCTCCGTGAAGACCGCCGTCCCTTCATCCAGGCCGAAGAGCGGCAGGAACTGCCCCGTCAGCCACTCGCGCAGCAGCGTCTGGCGCGCCGAGAGATCGAGGATCCCGGCGTCGTGCACGTGCGCCACGACGTCATTGGCGTGGTTCGCGAAGAGGTGAGCCGCGCGCTCGGCGGGAATGGCGCCTCGCCGCACCAGAAAATCCCCCAGTGAATCCTCGGGCGACGCGGACGCTGCCATCACCAGCTCGCCCTGCGACCAGTACAGCACCTTCCGGAGCGGAGGCCTGAGGATGGTCAGGTAACCCGTCTGCCGGTTCTGCAGGATCTCACCCGCGATCACTGCGAACGGAGTGATCTCGATCCTCTCCAGACTCACGCTTTTTTGATCCTCGGCTGACGCTTTTAGCACAAACGCGACCAACTGTCCTGACCGGTCTCCTCTGGCACCAGCCATGCGTTTGGAAGCAGCGGCGCGCATGGCGCGTTGCGAATGCATCAGCGGGTCGAGACGGCCCCGAGTGCTACGATGAAAATGACCATGAAGAAGTGCTTCCTGCTGCTGCTGGCTGTCCTCTCCCTCAATGTCGCGGCCGGTGCGCAGGAGTTTCCTGCCGAGCCTCATGAATTCCTCCTGGCCAAGCTCGCCGCCGGTGAAGGACGCTTCGACGAGGCACTGAGCCGCCTCGATAAAGTCATCGCGAAGAATCCGGATGATCCCGTGCTGCTCTATGAGCGCGCCATGGTTCTTCTCGACGCGGAGCGCGTCGACCGCGCCGAGACCGAGCTGCGCGCCGTGCTCAAGAAATCTCCCGACTTCTATGACGCGAATCGCGTCCTCGGCCGCGTGCTCATCGATCGCGCCGGCTCCAGCCGCGCAAAGGTCGAAGAGGCACTCGGATTTCTGCAGGCCGCCTATAAGGGGAATCCTGACGATCTCTCGACCGGAATCACGATTGCGCAGATCCTCCGCTCACTCGAGCGTAATGCGGAGGCCGAGCGTGCACTTGCGGTGATGGTGGAACGTGCGCCCGATCAGCGCGTCCTGAATTTCCAATACGCGCAAGTGCTGGCGGCACTCGGACGCAACGCGGAAGCGAAGCAGTATCTCGAGCGCACCCTGGCGATCGATCCGACCTTCGGCGCGGCGGCTATGCAGCTCCTGGACATCTATCAGGAGGAAAGCGAGTGGCAGAAAGCGGCCAGCGTGCTGCAGCCGCTCATCTCCGAGAATCCGATGCGCCTCGAGCTGCAGCGGCAGCAGGCGTATTTCTTCCTGCGCGCCGGAGACGCACGCAGCGCACGCGATCGCTTCCGCGCGCTGGTCACCTCCGATCCGAAGGACACGCGCTCGCTGTTCTATCTCGCCGAGTCGCTCAATGACCTCGAGGAGTATGCGGAAGCGGAGAAGATCTTTCGCCAGCTCAGCGCGGCCGAACCGAAGGACATCGATTACGTCACCAGTCTCGGCCTGAGCTTGTCGGGACAGAAGAAGTGGGACGAGGCGGCCGAGACGTTCACGAAGCTGATGACCATGGGCGACGTTGCGCCGAATGTCGGCGCGGTCGCGCGCACGCAGCTCGCGTATATCGCGTTGCAGAAGGGTGAGTACGCGCGCGCGAAAGAGATGGCCTCGACGATTCTCACCTTCAACTCGAAGCCGAACACGCAGGCCATCAACATCGCCCTCGAAGCGCTGAAGAAAGAGAAGAAGAGCGAAGAAGCGGTGGCGTTGCTCGCGCCGCTCGTGCAGCAGTTCCCGTCCGATCCTTTCCTCAACGCGCGCTACGTCGAGGTGCTCGCGACCGCCGGTCAGACCGACAAGGCGAAGGAGCATGCGGCCGCGCAGTCGAAGCTCGGTACGCGCAACGTCGCGGCGATGTCCGAGGCGTTCATGCGCGCGGGCGACAACAAGGGAGCGGTGTCGGTGCTGCAGACCGCCATTACCGCCGCGCCGGCTGATCTCGATCTGCAATTCCAGCTCGGCTCGATCTACGAGCGCATCGACGATGACAAGTCGGCCGAAGCGACCTTCCTAAAGGTGCTGGAAAAGAATCCGGAGCATGCGCCGACGCTCAACTACCTCGGCTACATGTGGGCCGAGAGCGGCGTGAACCTCGAGCGCGCGCAGGAGATGCTCACGCGCGCCGTGGGACAGGATCCTGACAACGGCGCGTACGTCGATTCGCTGGGCTGGGTTTACTTCCGCCTTGGCCAGCTCGAGCTCGCGGAGAAGTATCTGACCGATGCGACGCGCCTCCTCCCGCGCGATCCGACGGTGCACGAGCACCTCGGCGACGTGCTCGCGAAACGCGGCGACATGGAGCGCGCGCTGAAGCTCTATCGCACCGCGGTCGATCTCGATCCCGAGTCGAAGGACGTCGGCAAGCTCCGCTCGAAGATCGCCGAGATCGAACGCAGCGCGCTCACGACCCAACGATGAGGAGAGTCGCAGCGGTCGTCCTCGCCGCGGCTCTGCTTTCGTCGTGTCGTACCGCGCGACCTGTTGGCGCGCCGGTGGAGCCGTTGACGGCAACGACGGCAGACCAGGCGATCGAGCAACTGCGCGAACGCTACGCGAGCTTCCGGGGCATGCGCAGCCTGATGCGCGTGCGTGCGACGGTGAACGGCAAAACGCAGTCCTTCCGCGCGCAACTGCACGTGCAGGACGAGCGGCACATGGAACTGACTGCCTACACGCCCGTCGGTACGACGGCGCTGAAGATGAAGGCGGAAGGCGATCGCATTACCACCGATCCGCCGGTCGCGCCGGATGCATTCGATTTTCTGCGCGACGCGGAGCTCACGCCGGCGGAGACAGCGATGCTCTTGCTTGGTCTTCCGCCGCGCGATGGCATGCGCATCGACTACGCGCCAGGCGGAGTGGCGTCGGCGAGTCTCGGTGCGATGACGGTGCAGTTCGAGCCGCCTTCGTTCCCGGCGCAACGGGTGATCATTACCAGCGGCGCCGATCGCATCGAGATCACGCACGATGAAGTCGTACGCGAAAATTAACTGGTCGCTGCGCATCACCGGCAAGCGCGCGGACGGGTTCCACGATCTCGAGACGGTCTTTCAGACGATCTCGCTGCATGATGAGCTGACGTTCCGCGACGCGGATGCGTTGTCGCTCACGTGCGACGATCCGACCATTCCTGTCGACGAGACGAATCTCGTGATGCGCGCCGCGCGACTGGCGGGGTCGCCGCCGGTTGCCATCTCACTGCACAAGCGAATTCCCGCGGGTGGAGGATTGGGTGGCGGATCATCGAATGCGGCAGCGACCCTCGTCGCACTCGGTGGTGATCCCGCGCTGGCACTTTCCCTCGGCTCCGACGTGCCGTTCTTTCTCATCGGCGGCACTGCCTACGCGACCGGCCGCGGCGAAGTGCTCACGTCACTCCCGCCGATGAGCGACATCCCACTGTTGCTCGTGTTACCCGAGGAACGCGTGCTGACGAAGGACGCATTCGCGCGAATCACGCGCTACTCGGAACCGCTCGGTGTCGACCCGTACACGCGCGGTTTCGAAAGCTTCACGAACGATTTCGAGGAACCGGTCTTCGCGATCCATCCGCGCCTGCGCGATTTCAAGGAACGCATGTACGGCGCCGGTGCGATGTGGGCATCGATGACCGGATCCGGATCGACGATCGTCGGCGCCTTCAACACCGCCGCGGCCCGTGATGCAGCCGCGGCAGCGTTCGAAGATGTGCGCACGGAGCGCGCCATCACTCACTAGGCACCCCTCATCCGCCCTTCGGGCACCTTCTCCCCTCACGGAGGGGAGAAGGCTACTCGCCGGGAGCGCGCCTTGTAGCCCGACGGCCGGGTGAGGGGACTTACGTCCCCGCCACGCTCACGTTTTCAAACACGAGCGTCGGCGAGCGCATCGCGGAGTAGGGGAAGGGATCGTTGCCGAGAGCGGCGAGCTTCTTCCAGAACTCGAGATGGTTGCCGGAGAGGTTCATCTCGCTGAGCGGCTCGGCGATCTCGCCGTTGCGAACGCGGAAGCCGACCACGCCGACCGAGAAGTCGCCGGTGCCGCTGTTCGAATTGCCGCCGATGAAGCTCGTGATCAGGAGAGCGTCCTTCGCACCGGCCAGCAACTCCTTCTGGCTCTTCGCGCCGAGCTTCCACGAGAGGTTGGAGATCGAGCCGCTGGTCGGCTCCATCTTCAGCTTGCGGCCGTAATACGTGTCGACGTAATACGACTTCAGCACGCCGTCCGCGAACACCGCGCGCGGCTTTGCGGCGATGCCTTCGTTGTCGAACTTGCGCGAGCCGAAGGCGGTCGGGACGAGCGGATCGTCCGTGATCGAGATCAGCGGACTCACGACCTGCTGGCCGAGCTTTCCTTCGAGGAATGAGCGCTTCTGCTGGAGGCTCGACGCCTGCAGCGCCACGCCGAGCATGCCGAGCAGACGTCCTGCCGCGCGGTTGTCGACGATGACCGTCATCGCCTCGGTCTGCCCCTTCTTCGCGCCGAGGCGGCGGAGCGTGCGTTGCGCGGCGCTTGCGCCGATCGATGAAATGTCCGGCACCGATCCCCAGAATCGCGACCCGGCGTAATCGAACTCCTCGGGGCGTCGTCCGTCGCCGTCTTTCGCGCTGACCTGCGCGGAGACGAAGAACGACGTGCCGCGATTCGCGCCGGAGAAGCCGTTCGACGTCACCATCCAGTTCTCGACGAGGTTCGACGAGAACGAAGACGTGACGCTGAGAATCGCGTCGCTGCCTTTCACTCCGCGCGCGGCGTCGTGCGCGGCTTTCGCGGCCTTGCGTCCTTCATCGGCGGTCACGCCGAAGTACTTCGGATCCTCCAGCTGCAGATTCGCGGACGACTGTCCTTTGTACAACTCGGCGTCGGGCAGCGCGCGGAACGGATCGGGTGCGATTGCGCGCGACACCGCAATCGAGTCCGTGATGAACGTCTTCAGCGCCTCGGGGCGCAGGTCGCTCGTCGAAACGCTGGAGAAGCGGCCGTCGACGTAGAGCTGCACGTTAAGTCCGCGCGTGGTCGACTCGCTGATCTTCTCGACCTTGCCGTCGCGATAGTCGAGCGAGACGTCGCGCACGCGATAGGCGCGCGCGGAGGCGTCCTTCGCGCCGGCACTCTTCGCGACCGTGATGGCCGACTGCGCGATGGCGAGCATGTCCTGTTCGTTGGTCTTGCCCATGGTCGTCATCCCTTCTTCTCAGCGCGGCCGCCGACCGTGATCGAGGAGACGCGCACCGTCGGCAGGCCCTGCGACACCGGCACCATCTGCCCGTCCTTGCCGCACGTCCAGCCGCCTTCATCGATCTTCAGATCGTCGCCGACCATGTCGATCAGCTCGAGCACCTTCGGGCCGTTGCCGATGATGTTCACGTCCTTGATCGGCTTGGTGAGCTTGCCGTCTTCGATGAGGTAGCCGTTCTTGACGTAGAACGTGAAGTCGCCGGCGCCGATGTTGACCTGGCCGTTCGAGAAGAGCTCGCAGAAGATGCCCTTCTTCACCGACGCGACGATCTCGTCGGGCTTGTGCGGGCCGGGCAGCATGTACGTGGAGCGCATGCGCGGCATCGGTACGTGCTCGTAGCCCTGGCGGCGTCCGTTGCCGGTCGGCTTCACGCCGTAATGCTTCGCGGAGATCGAGTCGTGCAGGTAGCTGGTGAGCGTGCCGCCTTCGACGAGCATCGTGCGGCCGACGGCGTTGCCTTCGTCGTCGACGTTGAGTGCGCCGCGCGCGCCTTCCTGCGTTCCCTCGTCGACGATCGAGACGAACGGTTTCGCGACCGGTTTGCCGATCTTGTCCGAGTAGATCGAGACGTTCTTGCGGTTGAAGTCGGCTTCCATGCCGTGGCCGATGGCTTCGTGCAACAGGATGCCCGCCGCGCCGGCGGCCATGACCACCGGCATCTCGCCGGCCGGCGGCTGCACGGCGTCGAACAGCACCATGGTCTTGTTCACCACCTCGCTGACCATGCGGTCGAGGCGATCCGCCGTGTAGTAGCCGATGTCGGCGCGCGCCGCGCGATTGATGCTGTTGTTCTCGCGGCGGCCTTCCTGCTCGGCGACGACGGAGAGATACATGGTCGTCATCGGCTGCGCGTCTTCGACGATGCGGCCGGTCGAGTCGGCGACGAGCATGACGCTGCCCTGGTCGGTGAAGCCGAGGTTGACCTTCTTGACGCGCGGGTCGGCCTTGAATGTTTTTTCATTGAGGCCGTTCAGCACCGAGAGCTTCTGCTGGGGGCGGATGTCCTCCCAACGCACTTTGACCGGATAACGATTCGGCTTCGCTTCCATGACCTTGAAGCGCGCCGGTCCCTCGCGCGACGGACCCTGCGCGATCGCGGCGGCGGTCAGCGCAGCGCGTTTCAGGCCGTCGGGCGTGATGTCTTCGGTGAAGCCGTAACCGGTCTGATCGCCTTTGAGCACGCGGACGCCGACGCCGAGGGCGACGTTGGCGGTGGCGCGGTTGACGATGCCGTCTTCGAGCGAGAGGTTGTTCGAAACGCGATGCTGGAAGAAGACGTCCGCGTAATCGCCGCCCTTCGAGAGTGCCGAGGAGAGCGTGCTGCGGATCAACTGCTCGGTCACGCCGAACCGCGCGAAGTAGCCGACGCCGTTCGTGGGACCGGTACCGGCGAGAAGCGACGAGACGTTCAACAGATCTGAAACAGCCACGGACGCCAATGCCGCGGCTCCCGCGCCGATCACGGTCCGCCGGGTGAGGCCAGGGTTTTCGGCCATACAAATCCTCCTGCTCGAGATTTGACTATTGAACGATCGTAGCGCGGAGTTGTTCGTTACGGTGAGGAGAACGTTCGGTGACAGCCGGACCGGAGGCTACATTTTTCTCGGCACGCGGCTGAGCAGGACAACCCACAACAGCGTGCGGCGCGTTACTTTCGCAGCGCTTCCAGCCGCGTGCGCACGGCACGTTCCGCGCGTTCGATGGCCTGCTGATCGTCGCGCAGGTAGAACGAAAAGTTTGCGCCGAAGAAGAGCGAGTTGAGCTCGAACGCGAGTTGCGCGGGATCGACGTCATCCTTGAGATGACCTTCGTCTTTGGCCATACGGATGGCGCGCTCGAGCGCGCGCATCCAGTCATCCATCAGCGCGCGCACGCGATCGCGCACGGGACCGGGACGGCTGTCGAACTCGAACGATGCGGCGGCGAAGAAACAACCGCCGGGGAACACGCCGCGGCGGATGTACGAGAGCCACGACGTGCAGATCGCCAGGAGCCGCGGATAGCCGCGCGGTTCCTGGATCGCGTTCTTGAAGATCTCGTTGATGTAGCGCTCGGCCGCGGCTTCGATGGTCGCGATCTGCAGTTCTTCCTTCGAGCCGAAGTGCGCGAACAGCCCGCTCTTCGACATCCCCAACTCCTCGGCGAGCCCGCCGATGGTCAGGCCTTGCAGCCCGTGCAACGAAGCGAGATCGACGGCGCGATCGAGAATGCTCTGGCGTGTGCGCTCGCCTTTCGGCGCGAGGGTCGTGGCGGCCGTCATCGCGGACATTGTAGGTTACGCGTACGCCGGAAGGTCTTTGAGCAGCTCCGCGTGCGCGTTGCGGAACTCGCGGCTCCACGCCTGCGGCTCCCGCGAACGCGGGTCGATGTTGACCACCGTGCGCTCGCCGCGGGCGTATGCAACGGAGCCGCTTTCGTTCGCGACCACAAAGCCGTACGTGCAGGTGAAGTTCGCGAGGTCGCTGACCCACAGCTCGACGCGGAGGGTGCCGGTCGACGCGAGCGGGTTGAGCGTTTCGACGAACCAGTCGCCGCCGACCGGCGCGCGTCCGTCGAGGGCGATGATGGCGCGATCGACGTGCTCGATCACGGTGGTGGCGGGGATGGCGATGGGGGAGAAGAAGTGGAACTTGGGGTTGAGGTCGTCGAACGTCATGGTGTCCTCCCTTCGATGGAAGACAAAATAGTACGAACGTTCGTTTATGTCAAGGGGGTGCCTCGGGTTCCTCGGGGTTCCTCGGGGTTCCTCGGGGGGGGGACGGCGGCAAAATCCCCTCCGAGGAACCCCGAGGAACCCGAGGGACTCCGAGGAACTATTTGTAGATTTCCACGTGCGCCACCCCATCCGCCCCGATCCACCCTCGATACATCCCCTCGCTGTTGAACGGCATCGCGAAGTTGCCCTTCGTGTCGAGGATGATCACGCCGCCCTCGCCTTTCACCGGCGCGAGCTTCTTGTGGATGACTTCGTCGCCCGCTTCCTTCACCGACATGCCGCGGTACTTCACCAGCGCCGCGATGTCGTGCGCAACGGTCCAGCGGATGAAGAACTCGCCGTGACCCGTCGCCGAGACCGCGCATGATTCGTTTTCGGCGTACGTACCCGCCCCGATGATCGGCGCGTCGCCAACGCGTCCGTATTTTTTGTTCGTCATGCCGCCGGTCGAAGTGCCCGCCGCAAGGTTGCCGCTCTTGTCGACCGCCACCGCACCGACGGTACCGAACTTTTTCTCATCTTCGACGACGAGATCCGCCTTCGGCTTCTGCTTTTGTTCCTTCAGCAGCTCATTCTGCAGCGACTTCCAGCGGCGCTCGGTCCAGAAGTAGGACGGGTCGACGATCTCCAGTCCCATCTGCGTCGCAAAGAGCTCCGCGCCGCGGCCGACCATCATCACGTGCTCGGACTTTTCCATCACGGCGCGCGCGGCGGTGATCGGGTTGCGGATGATGGTCACACCCGCGATCGAGCCCGCCTTCTTCGTCTTGCCGTCCATCACCGACGCGTCGAGCTCGTTGCGGCCGTCGTGCGTGAACACCGCGCCCTTGCCGGCGTTGAAGAGCGGCGAGTCTTCCATGAACCGGATCGTCGCCTCGACGGCGTCCATGCTCGATCCGCCTTTCGCCAGCACGCCATGACCGATGCGCAGCGCCTGCTCGAGCGCCTCGCGATATTGCTTTTCCGTGTCGCCGGTCATGCTCGCGCGGGTGATGGTGCCGGCGCCGCCGTGGATGACCATCATTGCTTTTTGGGCGGATACGCCAAGGGTGATCACGATTGTTGCAGTGAGCACGACGAATCGTTTGAACATGGCTCGGTACACTACCACGCAGTTTCTGATGAATCGCGCCGCGCTTCTCGTGCTGCTGCTGCTCGTCACGCCCGCGTTTGCGCAAGGTCCATCCGAGGACTGGCGGACGATCGAGACGGCGCATTTCCGCGTGCACTATCCGCGCGAATACGAGGCGTGGGCGACGCGCGCCGCGGAGCGCCTCGAGTCGATCCGCGACGCTGTATCGAAGGAAGTCGGCTTTGCGCCGCCGCAGACGATCGACGTGCTGGTGACGAATCCGCTGGCGACGCCGAACGGCAGCGCGTGGCCGCTGCTCGATACGCCGCGCATGATCTTCTTCACCGAGCCCCCCGGACCGGACGATCAGCTCGGCGCCTATGGTCATTGGATCGATCTGCTCGCAGTGCATGAGACCGCGCACGTCGTGCACATGCTGCGGCCGTCGCGCAATCCGTTCACGCGCCTCGTGGAACGTTTCGCGCTGCCGTTGAATCCGATCACGTTGCGCGCGCCGCGCTGGGTGCTCGAAGGCTACGCGACCGTGGTCGAAGGACGTCTCACCGGCGCGGGCCGGCCGTCGAGCACGATTCGCGCGCTGATCCTCAGACGCTGGGCCGAACACGGCCGCCTCCCCACCTACGCGCAACTCAACACCGACCGCCGCTTCCTCGGCATGTCGATGGCGTACCTGATCGGCTCCGCGTATCTCGAATGGCTGGAGCAGCGCAGCGGTCCGGGCTCACTGCGCAACCTCTGGGCGCGCATGACCGCGCGGCATCGACGCTCGTTCAATGAATCGTTCATAGGCGTGTTCGGCGATCGTCCGGATCGTCTCTACGGCCGCTTCGTGGCGGAGCTGACCGCATCCGCGATGACGATCGAACGGGGTGGTGAGTGGCAGGAAGGTGTGCTCTTCCAGGAGACGCCGCGCGCGACCGGCGATCCCGCGGCCTCACCAGACGGCAAGCAGCTCGCGATCGTGATTCGCCATCGCGATCGTCCGGAGAAGCTGGTGGTGTGGTCGACGGAGCCCGCGGCCGAAGAGCAGAAGAAATACGAAGAGCGGGTGCGCGAGATTCTCGAGCGCGATCCGGAAGACGTGCGCGCGATTCTCACGAAGCCGCTCCCGCGCAAGGCCGTGCAATCGCTGGTGATGCCCGACGGCGGCGACATCGAAGAGCCGCGCTGGACGCGCGACGGCAAGTCCATCGTGTTCTCGCATCGCGTGCGCGATGGCGAGGGACTCCTCCACTTCGATCTCTATCGCTGGGATTTCGAGAAGCTGACGCGCATCACGCATCTCGCCGACGTGCATGACGCCGATCCGCTGCCCGACGGACGCACTGCCGTGGCAGTGCGCAGCCGTTTCGGAGCATCGCAACTCGTCGACGTCGATCTCGCCACCGGCGCCGTGACGCCGCGCATGCAAGCGTCGATCGACGTCGTGGTCACGCATCCGCGCGTGAGTCCGGACGGCGCGCGCATCGCGCACGTGGCACATCGCGACGGACGCTGGACGCTGTACGTGAACGACGCCGCGATCACCTTGCCCGGCGATCCCTCATCCCCCGAATGGATCACCAACGACGAACTGATCGTCACGGTCTTCGCGCAAGGCTTCGCCGAGCTCTATGGAGTGCGGTGGCGCCAGCCACCGCTTTCAACAGCGGCCGCGCCAGCCGCCGCGACCCCGATCACGCGAACCCGCGGCGGCGCGTTCGACCCCGCGCCTTCCCCGGACGGCCGCATCTACTTCATGTCGCTGGATCCCGATGGCTACGTCGTTCGCGTGCTCGAAGACATTCGACGGGCTGGGAGCCCGTCGCTCCAGACGGCACTGGATGCGTCGCTCGTTCCCGCCATTCCGCCGCAGGCCGGAACGGCCACTCCATTCGTCGCGCAACCCGTGACCTCGCACGCATACGGCATCGGACGCCAGGAACTCGGCTGGTTCACGTCGCAGAACTTCGCGCCGGATCAGCAGGCGTTGGAACTCGGCGTGCGCATCGGCGACGTCGTTGGCCGTCTCGACACGCTGCTCATCGGCTCACTTGCGCGCAAGGACGCGCCGGAAGGAATTGCGCTCGCCACCGCATGGCGCGGATGGCCAGTCGAACTGCATGCGCACGCATTCACATCCGACGACACAAATGGCATTGAAGCGCGCGGTCTCTGGTCGCGACAGTTTCCAACCAGCCGCCTCACGGTCGAAGCGGGTGCGCTTTCCGACGATCTCCTCTTCGGCAGCGCCGCGTATTCGATGCGCCAGGTCTTCGGCACGACCACCGTCGACGAAGCCGTGCGCGTCGAGATCGACGACGAGCATCACCGTGCCATCGCATCGCTCGCGTACAGCGCGGGCTCGTTGCGTATCGCGGCGCGCTATCAACGCGATCGCGGCACGCGCGTCACGCTCGGCGGCCTGCCGTCATCGATCCTGCCGCGCTCCGCGTATGCGCACCGCATCCTCGACCCCGCCCTCCCCGTAGCGCTCCTCGGCGGTGACGACTACGATGGCTGGCGCGTCGAGTCGACCGTGCCGGGCATGCCGTTCACCGCGTTCTATCAACGACACACGCTCGATGATGCGACGTTGTCCCTCGCCGGGGCGCAAGTCGAGCTGCGCACCGCTCCCGATCCGATCCTGAAACTACCCGCGCTCGACTTCACGCTGGGCGTGGCGCGCGTCCTCGACGAACCGCTGAAAGGAACGACGAAATGGTGGCTGGGAATGCGATGGCGCCCATGATTCACATTCACAACGGTGACGTCGTGGCGACGCTCGCACGGCGCAGCGACGTTCCGGGCGAGCACGTCGCGTATCGCGAGACGCTCGTTACCGGCCCGGTGATCCCGGGACCGGAGTGGATCGAAACGCGCGCGCGTGCGATCGCCGATGCGCATTCGCAGGATCTGCTGCGTGTGCGAACGGAACTGCTGGAGCAGGAGCTCGCACTCGACAACGCATCGTCGAAGGGCGAGATCGTGTTGTGGTTCGAGCACGATCTGTATTGCCTCATTCATCTCGTGTATCTGCTGCAGCGCTTTGCCGACGCGCGCGTGTCGCTGGTGTGGTGTCCGACACCGCTCGGCGAATACGACGAGCGCGCGTTGCATTTGCTGTTCGATTCGCGCGCCGCGGTGACGCCCGCGATGACCCAGGCGGCGAAGGCGGTATGGCGCGCGTACACGTCTGCCGATCCGACCGCACTCAACGAATGGATCACACGTGACACGCCTGATTTCCCCTTCCTTCGCGACGGGCTCACGTTGCATGCGTCGCGTTTCCCATCGCTCGACAACGGGCTCGGCGCAATCGAGCAGCGAGCGCTCGCACTCATCGCGGCAGGCTTCACCGACTTTGCGACGCTTTTCGACAGGTTGAACGCCGAAGTGCCGCGTTTCGGATTCGGGGACGCGGAGGTTTTCCGGCACCTGCTGTCGATGGCGTGGCGCGCGGTGCCGCTGATCTCGGTGACGGGCGAGCCACCGAAGGCGCTCTGCGCGAACACGCCGGCGGGCGAGAAGGTACTGCGCCGCGAGCTCGACGACACGACCATCAACGATCCCGACCTGTGGCTCGGCGGCGCACACGTGACGAAGGAGCAGTTGTGGCGATTCGACGGCATCGCGCTGTTCCGCGCGTAACGCCCTGCGAGTTGGTTCGCTTCGAAGCGACGGATGGCATTCCGCTCGCGGGCTTGCTGTACGAACCGAAGCGCCGTTCGACGCGCGTGATGATTTTTCTGCATGGCACCGGCGGCTCGTCGGTGTTCGAGTCGACACGGACGAACGTGCTTGCCGCGGAGCTCGTGGCCGCGGGCGTCGCGGAATTTTCATACAACAATCGCGGCGCGCACGTGATGCGTCGCATGGGCAGCGAGATGGGCGGCTATTCGTACGAGCGCATCCGCGGTTGCGTGTTCGACATCGATGGCGCGGTGCGCGAGCTGCGGCGGCGCGGGTATCGCGACATCACGCTCATCGGACACTCGACGGGCGCGAACAAGGTCGCCGTCTACGATCACTACAAGCAACGCAATTTCGTCAAACGCTACGTCCTCCTCGGCGGCGGCGACGACACCGGCTTGCTCTATGAGGAGCTCGGCGCGCGACGCTTCACCGACGCGCTGACGAAAGCGCGCGCGATGATCAAAGCGCGTCGCGGCGACGAGCTTGCGCCGCCATCGATCGCAAAACTGCCGATGAGCTGGCGCTCGTTCTACGACATGGCCAATCCCGACGGCGACTACAACGTCTTTCCCTTCCTCGAAGTGATGCGCGGCATTCGCCTCTCGCGGCGCCCGCGCTTCCGCTATGTGCGCGCCATTCGCAAACCCGCGCTCTTTCTCTACGGCGAACACGATGAGTACTGCATCGACAGCGCCTCGGCCACTGCGGCCGTGCTCGCGGAGGTGTTGCCGCGGAACGCCGAGCTGGCGATTCTCGCCGATGCGGACCACGGGTTCGGCGGGAAAGAGCGCGAGCTCGCGAACGTGATTTTGAATTGGATGGGGGACGATCCCGAGGTAATGTTGATGGCGCCATGAAATACCGCGTGGTATTGCATCCGTCCGAAGAAGGCTTCGCGGTGTCGTGCCCGGCACTCCCGGGATACTGGTCGCAGGGCGCAACGGAGGCGGAGGCGCTCGCGAATATTCACGATGCGATCGAGGACTATCTCGCCGTGGTTGCGGCGAGCGCGGACCCTGCGTACATTCGCGAAGTCGAAGTCGCGGTGTAGTGCGTGCCGAAGATTCCTGGCGCCAATCACCTCAACGCCGTGCGGGCGTTTCAGAAGATGGGGTTCATCATCGTGCGTCAGGCAGCCACATCGTGATGAGCGACGGTTCGCGCATCCTGACCATTCCGCGTCCTAACCCGGTCAATGCGTTCACGATGGGCGGGATCGTTCGCGACGCGGGACTCACTGTCGAAGAGTTCAGGAAACTCCTCTAACGCTTGCCTCGCTCGCCGATCATCTTGACGACATCCGTCGCCAACTCATTCGGGATCGGGATGGTGAGGTTGTAGTGCGCGATCTTCCACTCGCCGCCGACGCGGCGTACCACCCCCGTCCCGCGGCATTCGCCGTACGTCGCGCTGTCGAGTTTCTCGTCGAACCAGGCCACGTCGCCGCGTGGTGAGAACATCACCTGGCGATCGCGGGGCACGAACGTCCATGCCTTTCCTTTCGCAAAGTACGGATGCGAAAACTCGCGGAATGCGGCCAGGTCCCAGCGCTCCGTGGCATCGGTGCCGAGGAAGACGAAGTCGGGGGACATGGCGTCGAAGTAGCGGGACTCATCGGCGTCCGCGGCGGCGTCATGCCAGTCGTCGAGCATCGCGTTCACGTCACCGGGAGGCACCGACGCGCATCCAACGAGCAGCAGGACGACGAGCAATGCGTTTCTCATCACGAACCTCCGATCACGCTCGCCAGCACTTCGAACGAGCGCAGCTCATGGCCGAGGAAGTTGCGCCGCAGGAAACCGGCGAGAGAGCGGATTTCCATCAGCACTTCGACCGGAAACTCGCGCGCGGCCAGATCCGCCACCGGCAATCGCACCAGCGTGTCGAGTGCCGACGCCACGTCGTTCGGCAGGATGAACGCGTCGCGTGTCGCGCAGTTCGCGCAGACGAAGCCTTCCAGCTTCTGATCGAATCGCAGCGGCCGCGTCACCGTTTCGCCGCACACGATGCAGTCGCGATGCGAGGGGAAGATGCCCGCCAGGCGCAGCATCCAGATCTCCGCGTACGCGACCACCGGCAACGCCGGCGCACCTTCGAGCAGCGCCGCCGTGGTGTGATCGAGCAGGCGATAGATCAGCTCCGCGGGATCATCGGTGGGTGCGAACGTGTCCACCAACTCCGCGATGTACGTTGCCGCGACGCTGCTCACGAGATTCTGCTGTGCTGGAAACAGTGAGCGGATCAGGTCCACCGACTCGATGCGAACCACTTCCTCCGCCTCGCGCTCGGTGTACCCGATGCGCACTTTCGCGAGCGGCTCCAGCGCCGCGCCGAAGCGGCTGCGGATCGCGCGCGCGCCGTAAGCCCACCCTTTGCGCTTGCCGTGATCGGGCGTGAGAAACACGACCATCTTGTCGCGTTCCCGCACGGCAACTGTATGCAGCACGATGGCTTCGGTGCGCTCGGTCTTCAACTGCCGAAGGGTACACTGCGGACGCGAATGCTCATTCATCCCGCCGAGGCCCGACGGCAGTTTCGCGAGTATGCCGAGGGCGAGATCACGAACGAGAATCTTGCGCTGGGTGCGCTGCTGATCGCGCTCGAGGACTACCCGCGGCTCGATGTCCAGGGTTACCTCGACGAGCTCGACGGCCTGGCGATGCGCGCCGAGCGGCGCTGCGTCGAAAACGAACCGCTCGTGTTTCGTCTGGGACATCTGCACGCCGAGATGTTCGACACCGACGGCTATCGCGGCGACTCCACGAACTACTACGAACCGCGCAACGGGTATCTCAACGAAGTGATCGATCGCAAACTGGGCATCCCGATCACGCTGTCGATCATCTTCCTGCACGTGGCGGCCAAGCTTGGCTTCACCGCGTATGGCGTCGGCCTGCCGGGGCACTACGTCGTGAAAGTGCAGTTCGAGCTCAACGAGGTCTACGTCGACCCGTTCCACGACGGCACCACGCTGACGATCGCCGAGATCGGCTCGCTCCTGAAACAGGTCACCGGCGGGCAGACGCAACTCCAGCGCGAGCATCTGCGCGCGTGGAGCGGCCGCGACACGCTCAGGCGCGTGTGCGCCAACTTGCAGAACATGTGGTCGCGCGCCGGCGACTCGCGCCGTGCCGCGTCGGCGCGCGAACGAATGGAGATCCTGGCGCCGTGAAGCTGTTCGTCACGGTCTACGAGGAGACATGCGACGCCGCGATCGACGCGATCCGGGCGCTTCCGTCCGAGCACGACGGCGTGGAAGTGCGCGCGGAACGTTTCGCGGAAATCGGTCTCGATGCCATTCGCGCCGCCACCGCGAAGCCGATCATCCTCACGTACCGCGGCTCGCGCGTTCCCGACGTCGCGCGTGCGCTCGCGTCGGGCATCGACTTCGTCGACGTCGAGTGGCATGACGGCGTGCGCATCCAAGTGCCGGAACGCACGGTGATCTCGCATCACGATTACGAAGGCATGCGCGACGTCGAATCGATCGTCGAGCGGATGCACGCGTTGCGCTGCGCGTACACGAAGCTCGCGGCGACGCCGCAGAACTTCGCTGACAACAGACGCCTGCTGGGCCTCCTGCCGCGAGCGAGCGTGATCGGTATGGGTGAACGCGGCCTCTACTCGCGCATCCTCGCCCCGTTCCTCGGATCGGAGCTGACATTCGTCGCGGCGGGCAACGTCGCAGCCCCCGGCCAACTCACACTCCAGCGGGCGTTGGAGATCTACGGGCCATCTGGAACGACGGGCTCTCAGCCCGTCAAGGTTTTCGCGGTGGTCGGCAATCCCGCGGGTCACAGCCTCTCGCCATCGATCCACAACCGTCTCTTTCGCGAGAAAGGCGTTCCCGCCGCGTACACGATCGCATCGATCGAACGGTTCGATGAGATCACGAGCGCGTTCCTGCGCGGCGAGCCGTGCGGTCTGAGCGTCACCGCGCCGTTCAAAGACGACGCCTTCGCGTTCGCGCTCGAGCATGGCGCGGAAATCGGCGAAAACGCGTCGCGCGCTAAGGCCGTGAACACGCTCGTCCACCTAGGCGACACGATCATCGCCGACAACACCGACGTCGACGGTTTCTCGGCCTTACTCCCGCGCGCGCGGCGCGCCGCGGTGATCGGCGCGGGTGGTACCGCGCGCGCGGCGGTCGTCGCGCTCGAAGACGCGCACATCCCCGCCACTGTCTACAACCGGACAGTGTGGAAGGGCGACGCGCCCCTCGATGCTTTGCGCGACTTCGACGGAGACCTCATCATCAATACACTGCCGTCCGGGATCGACGTAGCGATCCCGCCGTGCGAGACGTACATCGAGGCTGCGTACAGGTCTGGAGCGACGGGCTCTCAGCCCGTCGACGGGCTAAGAGCCCGTCGCTCCAGTCACATCGGCGGACTGGAACTGCTGCGCGCGCAGGCCGTGCGCCAACACCAATTGTTCATGAAGGTATTCGATGGATTTTGAGAACTACGACGTCATCCCGGTCGTGCGTGAGCTGAGCGCGGATACGCTCACGCCGCTGGTCGCATTCGCGGCACTGGGGGGCGGCGACGCCGAGGCATTCCTCTTCGAGAGCGTCGAGCGCGGCGAGAACCTGGGCCGCTACTCCTTCATCGGCTTCGAGCCGCGGCGCAACCTGGTCTTCGACGGCACGGTCAGCGATCCCGTGAAGCTGCTGAACGACGAGCTCGTGCCGCTGCGCGTGAAAGACGAAGAGACGCTGCCGCCGTTTTTCGGCGGCGCGGTCGGCTACTTCGGCTACAACGTCGCCGGCTGGTCGGAGCGCATCCCCGACACGCGCACGGACGACCTGCGCATCCCTGACGCGAAGCTGCTCTTCTTCGACAACGTGGTCGTTTTCGATCATGTGCGACAGCGGCTGTTCGTCGTCGCGAATGTATTCACGAAAGACGGCTCGATCGCGGACGCGAACGTGCGCCTCGACCGCGCGATGGAGCGTTTGCGCAAAGCGAGCGTCGAACCGCTCGAGTTTCCCGTTGGCGTCGACACAGTCCCATTCCGCTCGACGCACACGCAACAAGCGTTCGAACAGATGGTGCGGCGCGCGCAGGAGGAGATCGTCGCCGGCGAGATTTTCCAGGTCGTGCTGTCGCAGCGGTGGGAGACCGAATATCCGACAGCCGAGGCGCTGACGTTGTATCGCGCGTTGCGGTCGATCAACCCGTCGCCCTACATGTTCCTGCTGCGCACGAACGAGTGCACGCTCGTCGGCGCGTCGCCGGAGATGCTCGTGCGCGTCACCGACGCTGTCGCCGAGACTCGGCCGATCGCGGGAACACGACCGCGCGGGAAAACGCATGAAGAAGACGTCGCGCATGAAACATCACTGCGCGGCGATCCGAAAGAAAACGCCGAGCACCTCATGCTCGTCGACCTCGGCCGCAACGACCTCGGCCGCGTCTGCGCGAGCGGCACCATCGAGGTCGCCGACTTCTGCCACGTCGAGCGCTACAGCCACGTCATGCACCTCGTCACCGACGTGCACGGAAAACTGCGCGAGGATCACACGCCGGTCGACGCGTTCCTTTCCTGTTTTCCCGCGGGCACAGTCAGCGGCGCGCCGAAGATCCGGGCAATGGAACTGATCGACGAGTTGGAGAGCGTGCGCCGCGGCCCTTACGCGGGTGCCGTCGCGTACTTTGGTTTTTCCGGCAACCTCGACTCGTGCATCACCATCCGCACCATCACGCTCGCGAACGATCGCGCGTACGTTCAAGCGGGCGCGGGCATCGTCTTCGATTCCGATCCGCCGACCGAGTTCGTGGAGACGGAGAACAAATCGCTGGCGTTGCGCCGGGCGGTGTCAGTTGCGAAGGCCGTTCTGGCCGGGCGCGCTTGAAACGAAACGCACCTTCTCGACTCCCACGGTGTGCAGGAATCCCGCGAGCTTCTTCTCGCCGCTCTCCGACGCCACCTTGAGGATTCCCTTCTTGAGCGCCTCGCTGCGGATGTTCTCCTCGGCATGCTGCCGTGCGCGCGTTTCGAGATCGACGTCGCGCCTGCGCAGCACGCCCGTGTCGCGGTTCAGCACGCGCGACTTCTCGTTGTCGACGCGCGTCACCAGCACCTGTGCGGGCGGCAGCCGCAGGTTGATCGTACCGTCGGGCGAGCGCCACACGTCCTGCGGCTGCAACTGCGCCAGGTCGATGCCGGCGATCACGTCCCCCTCGGCGAGAAACGTGATCTCGTCTCCGGCCAACGCGTTCGGCACCAGCTTGTAGGTCTGCGAAACGCGGCCGACGTGCATCACGTGCATCGATGCGGTCTCGAGGCGATTGAGCTCGCGCACCTGCGTCACCAGCGCCGCCACGTCGATCACTTTCTCCTGCGGCGCGAGAACTTTGGCGACCTGTTCCGACACGGTCCGCTTGGCCATGCGCCAGACCAGCACGCCGGTCGAGACCGCCACGGCAGAGGCGATCAGAATTCCGCCGAGAATGAGGAGAAGGGTTCGACGTTGCATGATCGTGACCAGTAGTGGCGCTTCCACCAAGTCCTGTGCTAGGCTACGCGCCTCCCCGTAAGGTTCAAGGAAGCGTTCAAAACGGCCCCGCACGTGAGTGCGGAACCTCGCTCCCTCAAATCCGCAGCGCCTCTCCTGTCAACTCCCGGTAAGCCTCCAGATACTTTTCGCGCGTTTTCTCGACAACATTTTCCGGCAATTGCGGTGCCGGCGGGCGCTTGTTCCAATCGGTCGTTTCCAGCCAGTCGCGCACGAACTGCTTGTCGAACGACGGCGGATTGCTGCCCGCCTGATACTGCTCCGCGGGCCAGAATCGCGATGAGTCCGGCGTCAGCGCCTCGTCGATCCAGATCACTTTTCCGTCGCGCAGTCCGAACTCGAACTTCGTGTCGGCGATGATGATGCCTCGCGTGAGCGCGTACTGCGCGGCCTCGCGGTATAGCGAAAGCGTGAGGTCGCGCAGCTCCGCGGCGAGCGGCTCGCCGATGCGCCTGGCCATCTCCTCGAACGAGATGTTGATGTCGTGGCCGGTCTCTTCTTTCGTCGCCGGCGTGAAGATCGGCTCGCGCAACTTGCTGGCAGTGGTCAGGCCTTCCTCGAGGCGGATGCCGCAAACGGAGCCGGTCTCTTTGTACTCCTTCAATCCCGATCCGATGAGATAGCCCCGCGCGACGCATTCGATCGGGATCACGTCGCAACGCTTGACGATCACGCTGCGTCCGCGCAGTTCCTCATGACGCCGCACCTCGGATGGGAACTGGTCGAAGTTCGACTCGACGAGATGGTTCTCGACCTTCGGAAAACGCCTGAACCAGAAGTTCGAGATCTGCGTGAGCACCGTGCCCTTGTCTGGGATGCCCGGGGAGAGCACGACGTCGAACGCGGAGATGCGATCGGTGGCCACGAAGAGGAAGCGATCCGCGTCGAGGTCGTAAACGTCGCGGACTTTGCCGCGGCGTGCGAGTGAAAAAGGGAGGGAAGTCTCGGTGATGGCTGCGCCCATGGGCGCGGATTGTACTTGGCCCTGAGGGAGCCCCTCATCCGGCCTTCGGCCACCTTCTCCCCGCGCTGCCCTATGTAGCCTTCTCCCCTCGGCGAGGGGAGAAGGTGCCGAAGGCGGATGAGGGTGTTCGCCTTACTGCGTGATTTTCCAGCCGGTCGCGTCGCGCGTCAGACGCGCGGCGCCGCGGCGCTGTGCCTGGTCGCGGACTTTGCGCGCGTACGTGCTGTCGATTTCCGTGCCGATCGTGCGCGGATCGATGGTCTGACCCTTCGCGAACAGGTCACCCGGCTCCGCGAGCAACTGCGGAACGCCGTACGTCGGATCGCCCGTGCGACGGTCGATCGTCGACGTGTACGGGAAGACCACGGCCAGGCGGTCCGGGTCGCCGGTGCACGGATCATCGACGCTGAACTCGACCGAGCCGATTTCGAGCGCGACGGGCAGAGGCAGTTGATGGTGAGCGAGCGGCGGTATAGGGAAGACCGCCTGATCGAGCACCGTGTTGCCGTCGCCGTCGTACGCGCTGACGAACAATCTCACTTCGCAGCGGCCGAGGTTGACGGCGCCGATGTTGGTGCGCCAGTCGCCGTGGTTGCGGACCATCGGCACGATCGCGCTGATCCTGTCGAATTCGTAATCGAGCAAACCGGTCCATACGCCGGGAATGGTCTGGCCGAACGTGCCGGTGTTGTTGGGATTGTTGTACGTATCCGTCGTGACGAGGAACGAGCGCGAGAGCATGTCGTCCGGCAGATGCGGATTGTCGTCGGCGAACGTCGCGACCAGCAGCGCGCCGCCGCCCTGCGTGTCGTAGAGGTCCTCGAGGATGTTTTCCGAGTACGCGAGCGCGTTCGGCGGAAGCTCGATGAGGAACTCGTCATTCGGATCCGGTTGCGGACGGCCGCCGGTGGGGAGGAAGGTCACGCTGACCCACAACGTCTCGTCGAGATGTGGATTGAAGATGGTGAAGCGCGTCTTCCAGTGCGTGCCGAACGCGCCGGTCTGATTTGCGGCCGCGGCGATGACGTAGGTGTCGCTGAGCTGCGCGGTTGCCGGCAGTGCTGCGGCTGTGATCACGGCAGCGAGCAGAAGCAGTTTGAGGTTTTTCACGGACCTTTGTTTCCTTTCGCTGGAGCAGCGGGCTTTCAGCCCGCTGGTGTTCGGCGGGCTGAGAGCCCGTCGCTCCGGTGCGCCTCGACTGCACTCCGGGTGCCGACGAAAGGATGAGTATTCCTTGTTGAAAACAGGGCACTTAGCTGCTGTTACGATTTCGTCGCGAACGGCCGATCGTCCGTGTGACGCTACACTACGTCCATGAATCAGATCAGCGACCGCCTGCACGGTCTCGTGCAGTCCGACATCCGCCGCATGTCCCGCGAATGCGAACGGGTCGGCGGCATCAACCTCGGCCAGGGCATCTGTGATCTGCCCACGATTCCCGAGCTCGTCGAAGGCGCCTGCGACGCGATTTCGTCTTCGAAGGCAACGTACTCGAAGTTCGAAGGCATCGACGTGCTGCGCGAGCGCATCGCCGCGAAATGCGAACGCTTCAACGGCTTCAAGGTCGATCCGGCGTCGGAGCTGGTGGTGACGGTCGGCTCGACGGGCGGATTCGCGGCGGCAACGATGGCGACGCTGAACGCCGGCGATGAAGTGATCCTCTTCGAGCCGTATTACGGCTACCACCTCAACACGCTCAAAGTCCTCGGCATCGAGACGAAGTTCGTGCCGCTGCAACTGCCCGACTGGTCGATCGACTTCGACGCGCTGCGCGCGGCGTTCGGACCGAAGACGCGCGGCATCGTGGTGTGCACGCCGTCGAATCCATGCGGCAAGGTCTTCACGCGCGAAGAGCTCGAGAAGATCGCGGCGTTGTGCCATGAGTTCAACGCGTGGTGCTTCACCGACGAGATCTACGAGTACATCGTCTACGACGGCAGGAAGCACCTTTCGATGGCGGCCGTCGATCGCGAGATCGCGATCACGATCAGCGGATTCTCGAAGACGTTTTCGGTCACGGGCTGGCGTATCGGATACGTGGCCGCGGACAAGCGTGTCATCGCGCCGATCGGCCTCGTGAATGACTTGTTCTACGTATGCGCGCCGACGCCGCTGCAGTGGGGCATCGCGCGCGCGCTCGAGATCGGGGACGACTACTATCGCAACCTCGCCTCCGATTACGAAAAGAAACGCGACCTGCTGGCGGAGGCATTGCGCGAAGGCGGCTTCCGTCCGTTCGTGCCGCAAGGCGCGTACTACATGCTCGCGGAGATTCCGGATGCGTTCAGCGACGCGCGCACGGCCGCGATGACGCTCATCGAAGAGATCGGCGTCGCGTCAGTGCCGGGCGCGTCGTTCTACGCGAGCGGCGGCGGCGATCGCCTGCTGCGTTTCTGCTTCGCGAAGGACTTCGCGGCGCTCCAGGATGCGGCTGGCAGACTCGCGAGATTTAGCGTGACTGCGTGAGCGAGTCTCACAGTCCAGAGTCGCAGAGTCTCAGAGTCTCAGAGGGTCGAAATGCACACGCAGCATTAGAGGCCGACCCTCTGAGACTCTGCGACTCTGCGACTCTGCGACTCCGAGACTACTTCTTCCGCGCCGCCCGCAGATCCTCGAGCACATCCTCCGCGTGCCGCGCCGTGTCCACCTTCTTGTAGATCTTGCGAATGCGGCCATCGCCGCCGATCCAGAACGTGGTGCGCGCGACGCCCCATGTGCGGCGGCCGTAGAGGTTCTTCTCCTTCCACACGCCGTACATCTTGGCGACGTCCGCGGTGGGATCGGAGAGCAGCGGGAAGTTGAGGTTGTGCTTCCCGCGAAATTTGTCGTGGCTGTCGAGTGAGTCGGTCGAGACGCCGAGGACGACGGCGTGCTCTTTGGTGAGATCGGCTTCGTGATCGCGGAACGAGCACGCCTCGGCCGTGCAGCCGGGAGTGTCGTCCTTTGGATAAAAGTAGAGGATCACGTCCTTCCCCTTGTGTTCCTTGAGCGACATCTCCTTGCCGCGCGTCGAGGGAAGTCGGAAGTCGGGAGCCTTGTCGCCGACTTTGGGTTCGTAGAAATCCTGCACCTTGGCCTCCGGAAATCAGTTCGCCGCGCCGCCGAACAGCGTTTTTTCCGCGACGAGCACGGCGTTGAGCGCCGAGCTGCGGCGGAGATTATCGCAAACGGCCCACACCCAGAATCCGCCGCGGATGGAAGCGTCTGGGCGCACTTCCGCGATCAGCACTTCGTCCTTCCCGGCCGCGTCGATGGTGCCGAACTGCTGATCGCCTTCCTGCATCGCGATGGCCGCATTCGCCTGCAGCGCCGCGACGATGCGGTCGCGCTCGAGCGGCTCGCGCGTCTTCACGAACAGCGAGAACGTGTGTCCGTGAAAGATCGTCCCCTGCGTCACGAGCAGAGCCAGCTCCGCGCGCGGATCGGTCAGCGTGCGCACCTGCGAGACGATCAGTTCCTCGTTGTGTTCGGTCGCAGGGTAGAGATTGAACGCGAGCTGGCGATCGAAGATCTCGTGCGGCACTGACTGGATATTGAGCACGCTCAGGGTCTGCTGCGCGAGCTCTTCGACGCCGCCGGCGAACTCGGACGCCGGCTGCACGACGGTCGCGGTGCAACTCTCGATCGGACTGAGCATCGCGATCTGATGAAGGATCAGCGCGATCGGGATGGCGATCGGATGCGGCGACACGAGCAGGTCGTCGCCCGCCCGAATGCTCTCCAGATTGACACCCGCGACTGCGAGTTTTCCATCCTCGGCACTGGTCGGCTGTGAGAGATCGATGGCGATGAAGTCGTCTTCCGCCTGCCGCGCAATCCACTGCTGATTCGCCGAGGCAGAACCGCAGAAGAAGACGACGTCGAGGTCGTCGAGCCCTTCCTGCGCCACGGACGCGACGACCGTGGGTTGCTCGTCGATCTCGGTGAGCGCGCCCGTCGCTTCGCCTCCAGCGTCGAGCAGCGCGAGCTTCGCGTACGGAAACGCGCGCTCGCGCAGGATGCTCTTGATCTCGTTGCCGACCAGCGTCAGCGGATTCACGATGCCGAGCCGATAGCCGGCGGAAGATTTCGGGTGCGCCATGGTGCGGCGCGTTTTATCACGCCGTGGGTCACTCAAGTCGGCGGTTCTTCCGGCGCGATGAATCCCGCGGGCGGCACCGCGGCGGCGGTGGACGGAAATGCGATCGACCACAGCTTCACCAGCGGCCCCGAAACGAGATACGCGATCGCGCCGGCGAACCAGAATTCGCGCGGCCACTTGAACGCGAGGCCGAGGATCAGCGCGAGCGCGAGGAAGTACATCAGGGAGCGCTCTTTCTGCAGCGACAGGCCCTTCTGACTGCGATACCGGACCGGCGACACCATCGCGAACGCCGTGAAGATCGTGACCAGCATGACGATCATCGCGAAGCGGCGATCGGTGACCGGCACCGGCGCGTAAAAGATCATCGACGCGAGCGTAAGCGCGCCCGCGGGACTGGGCAGGCCGGCGAAGTAGCGATAGTCGGTCTTGCCGGTCTGCACGTTGAAGCGTGCGAGACGGAGCGACACCGCCGCGAGAAAGAGGAAGGCGATGCCTCCGCCGAGTTTCTCGAACACCTGCAGACCCCACGCGTAGACGAGCACCGCGGGCGCCGCGCCGAACGTGACCACGTCGGCGAGCGAGTCATACTCCTTGCCGAACTCCGACGTGGCGTTGAGCTGTCGCGCGATCATCCCGTCGAACGTATCGAAGACCGCGGCGAACAGCAGCGAGAGACACGCGGTCGCGAAAAAGTCGGCGGCTGCCCCGTCGCGGCCGAGGGTGGTGGCTTCGATGCCGCGGGTGGCGTAGATGATCGCGCGGAAGCCGAAGAAGAGATTGAGAATCGTGAGCGACGTCGGGATCACGTAGATCCCGCGGCGGAGGTTCGGTCGCACGGGATTCATGATCGCACCGGCATCGGCGCCGATGTTATGCAAAGGGGGTTCCGTTGGGAACCCCCTGAGGCGGATCGGCTGTGGTTGAGGAAGTGGTCTGACTGGTCTGTTTCTACGCGACTGCGTGGTTCGAATCAAAGGCGCGAACGCGTTCGGCCATCTGGTCCTTGAGGTGGAGCTTCCGCTTCTTCAACGCCTTCTCTTCCATCTCGTCGTCAACGGTGATGTCAGACCGGGACAGGAGCTCGCCTAGTCGATTTTCACACTGGCGGTGCTCGTCAGCCCATTGACGAAACTCGGGGTCCTGATCGGAAAGGATGCGTTGAATGTCAGCGGCACGATTCGACATCGATTGTCCTCCTTCGAAGTACCTATCCGCGCGGGAATTCTAGCACTCCGCCTGCCAACGGGAATGACCTTGCTAAGTGGCTGAAGGGCCGAAACTTTCCTGCTCTTTCCTTACAATGCGCTGCCATGCGCGCGCCCGCGGCCGCCCTCGCCATCGTGCTCCTTTCGGTGCTGCTGTCGCCGCTCGGACGCGAGCTCTACGTCGGCGATGAGACGAAATACAGCCAGGTCGTGCGCGAGATGCGCGCGGGCTCGTTCTTCCTGCCGACGCTGAACGGCTCGCCGTTCACGCACAAGCCGCCGCTGCACTTCTGGGCCGTCGATCTGCTGACGTACGTCTTCGGCGTTTTCTCGATCTGGCCGTTCGTGTTGCCGTCGCTGATCTCATTCGCGTTGCTGCTCGTGCTGATGCATCGCTTCGGAGGTCCGTTCGCCGCGTTCGTGTGCGGGACGTCGCTGCTGATGTGGGGCTCGGCGCAAACGGCGCGGATGGACGTCGCGTTTGCGGCGTTACTGGCGTTGGCCGCGTATCGCATTCATCGCGCGGACGGCGCGCTGCCGATTGCCGCGGGCGTCGCAACCGGTTTCGCGTTTCTCGTGAAGGGACCGATGGCGCCGGTGATCATCCTGGCGCTGTTCGCCTTCGAATCGTTCCACCGCAAACGCAAGCCGAACGCGAAAGACGCGCTCGCGCTTCTGCCGATGCTGCTCCTGCCGCTGTTGTGGCTCGTGCCCGCGATCGTCATCGGCGGCGAGCCGTATTGGCGCGAGATCTTCTACAAGCAGACCGTCGGCCGCGCGGTTGGAGCGTGGGTCCACAAGTCGCCGCCGTGGTTCTACCTCGTGCGCGCACCGCTGACGTTGATGCCGTGGTTCTTTCTGGCGGTTGCCGCGCTGATCCGGCGCCGCGACGACGAGCGTTCCCGTTTCGCCATCAGTTGGATCCTGGCGGTGCTCGTGCCGTACACGCTGCTGTCGTCGAAGCTCGATGTGTACATGATCGCGATGCTGCCAGCCGTGGCGTTGCTGATCGCGCGCTACGTCGATGGCGGCGACGACGCGTGGGGGCGGCGCGCGAACGTGATCATGCTGTCGCTGCTGGCCATCATCGGCGCGGCCGGACTGTTCGTGCAGCCGCATCACATCAAAGAGGAAGACGGCGCGCTGATCGCGCGTCTCGACGTGCGCGCTTTGTTTGCGATCCTGCTCGTTGCGGCGATCGTGGCGATGGTCATTACGTTGCGCGGGCGCCTGGCGATGTCGACGCTGGCGACGGGGCTGGTGCTCGTAGTGACGCTCGGCTACGCGGCCATTGCGCTGGTGCCGCTCGCGAACGAGATGGCTTCGACGCGGCCTCTCGTATCGGCGCTCGCCACGAAGCCAATTCCGCGGGCACAGATCGCGCTGTTCATGTGCCCGCACCTCTGGGTGCGCGGCATGGATCCGTCGTTGTCCCGCGCGCGTCACCTCGATGCCGAGGAGCTGCACAGCGCGAATGCGCGCGTGATCGTCACGCGCCGCAAAGACGCGGAGAAGATCGCGGACGTACTGCAGGGCTACCGCCGCACGGGCGAGCTGCGCATGATCGGAAAGTGGTTCGACGTGTATGAACCCTCGCATGACTAACGAGCAGAAACGCCGCTACGCCGCCGCCGCGTTCGCGACCTTGCTGGTTCTCTCCGTGTTCTGGCCGTCGCCGATCGTCTCGATCAACGCGCTCTGGCTCGAAGACGATCTCGACGTCGATCACCTCTCCTTCCTCGGCCGCGAAGCACCGTCGTGGGACGTCGTGTTCTGGTGCCTCGCCGGTCTGCTGCTCCTGGCCATCGTGCAGAACGCCGAACCGGACGCCGATCGACGCGAACCGCTCCGCCAGTTGCGCGCGATCCGTTTCGATCGCTCGTTGTGGCGCCGCGATGCGATCCGTCTCGCCATCGGCATCGTGGTCACTGCGCTGGTGTGGCTGTTCCTCGATCAGCCGCTGATCGCATGGGCGGAAGGAGTGCAGTCCGATTTCATCGAGGACGTCATCCGCCTCCTCAACCGCCTCGGCGGCGGGATGAACCCGGTGATGATCGTGGTGTTCTTTCTCGTCGCGGGCGTGGCCTATCGCGAGCGGCGCTGGATTGCGTACGCGATCGCGATGGGCATGGCCGGGCTCGCGGCCGGCATTCTCGCGCAGCTCATCAAACACCTCGTCGGCCGCGCGCGCCCCGAGCTGTGGCTCGGCCCGATGCACTACGCGCCCGGTTCGTCGACGTCATTCCCGAGCGGCCACACCGTCGGCGCGTTCGCCCTGGCCGGCGTGCTGATCTTCGGCTCGCGCAACGTGGCGCTGCGCATCATCGCCTTCGCACTTGCCGCCGGCATCGGACTCTCGCGCGTGTTCGCCTTCCGCCACTGGCCGAGCGACGTGACCGCGTCCGCGGTCATCGGACTCGTGACTGCGTGGATCGTGACGGAGGCGGTGGTGCGAGGGCGCGTAGAATGAGTAACGTGGCGAAGACCGCGGACCGACCGGCGACGTACGAGGACCTGCTGAAGGTTCCCGACAACCTCGTCGCGGAGATCATCGAAGGCGAGCTGTACACGTCGCCGCGCCCATCGTCTCCTCACTTGCATGCGTCGTCACTTCTCGGCGGACGGATTGTGATGGCATTCGGCGGCGGCGGTGGTCCCGGTGGCTGGTGGATCCTTGATGAACCGGAGTTGCACTTTGGTGCGAACATCCTGGTCCCTGATATCGCGGGCTGGCGCCGTGAGCGGATGCCGGTTCTCGAAAGGACCTCATCGTTTTCGCTCGCACCCGATTGGGTATGCGAGGTCATTTCTCCGCACACCGGCCGGGTTGACAGAATGAAGAAGCTTCCGATCTACGCTCGGGAAGAGATTCCATACGCATGGATCGTCGAACCGATTATCCAGACGATCGAGGCGTACAGGCTCGATTCGGGACGCTGGTCTCTGCTCGGAACCTACGGCGGTGACGATACGGCGCGCATCGAGCCCTTCGACGCGATCGAGTTCCCTCTAGCGACGTTGTGGCTTCCCGAAGCCCCGCGCACGTGATCCTCCTCACATCCGATCCCGCCTTCCATCCGTAATATCCCGCGACCGAACGAGAGGATGTGTGGAATGCAACGCCTTTCCCTGATCAACTACGACGTGCTCCGTGAGTTGTGCGACTCCTGCCGCAAGGAGCGGTTTCACTTCGTACCGCTCGGCGCCGAGCCGGCCACCGGGCCATGCCGCCGGTGCGGCCAGCATTCGAAGCTCGCGGACATGAGCGACACGGCGGTCTTTCGCCTGATCACACATCCGAACGGCGACGTGGTCGTCGTGCCGATGATCGCGAAATCCGCCTAGGCCGCCCCCTCACCCAACTCTCTCCCCCGGTGGGGGAGAGGGCAGGGTGAGGGGGCAGTCTTACTCGAATTCGGCGAAGTTCACGCTCACCAGGCGCGAGCAGCCCGCCTCTTCCATCGTCACGCCGTACAGCACGTCCGCCGCTTCCATCGTGCGGCGGGAGTGCGTGATCACGATGAACTGCGTGTCGCGCGAGAAGTCGCGCACGAGACGCACGAAGCGCTCCGTGTTCACTTCGTCGAGCGGCGCATCGACCTCGTCGAGGATGCAGAACGGCGACGGCTTGTACTTGAAGATCGCGAACAGCAACGCGATCGCCGTCAGCGCACGCTCGCCGCCGGAGAGCAGCGCGATCGACTGATTCTTCTTTCCGGGCGGTTGCGCCACGAGCTCGATGCCGCTCTCCAGCACATCTTCTTCGTCCAGCAACTGCATGCGCGCCGTGCCGCCGCCGAAGAGCGTCGTGAAGATGTGCGTGAACGAGTCATTGACCTGCGTGAACGCCTCGCGGAACAGCTCGCGCGACGTGAGGTTGATCTTGCGAATGGTCTGCCGCAGCGACTCGATCGACTGCACGAGATCGTCCCGCTGCGTGCGCAGGAACGACTCACGCGTCTCCAGCTCCTGATGCTCCTCGATGGCCAGCACGTTCACCGGGCCGATCTTCTCGAGCTGATCGGCCAGCTTGGCGACGTCCGCTTCCAGCGCCGCGCGCGTCTCATCATCGGCAGGCGGCTCGACGTCGGCCAGCGCGTCGATGCCCGCGTGCAGGTCGAGGGAAATCTGTTCGCGCAGCAGATCGAGTCCCGACTTTGCGCGATCGACGCGCCGCTCCGCTTCGAAGAGCGCGTTGCGCGCGGTGTTCGCCGTTTCGCGAGACGCAATCGCACGCGACTCGAGCTCGTGCACGCGCACTTCGAGATCCGCGACTTCCGCTTCGAGCGCCACACGCATCTCCGAAACTTCATGCAGCTTCGCGAGCGACTGCTCCAGTTGTGCGCGCGCGTTCTCGACCGCGACATCCGTATCGGAACGGCGGCGCAGCAGCGTCTCGATCTCCTGCTGCAACTGCGTGGAGCGCGAGCCGAGGGAGATGACGATGCGCGAGAGGTTCTCGTGCTCGCGCTGGATGCCGTTCACGTTGCCGCTCGCGGCTTCGACGTCGACGCGCGCTTTCGAGGCCACTTCCGTCACCTGTTCGAATGCCTCGCGCGCTCCGGCGAGTTGCTCCTCATGCGTGCGAATCTGCTCGTGCAGTTCTTGCTCGCGCGCCTGCAGACCGTCCACTTCCGCGATGGCCGCGGCTTTCCGCGCGAGCAACTGTTCCTTCTCTTCGATGTAAAGCGTCTGCTCTTCCGACGCGACCGCGAGGTCCTTCTCGAAGCGCTGCAGCTCCGCTCCGGCGCGCTCGCGCTCATTCTTTTTCTCGCGCAACTCCTGATCGGCCGTCCGCGCACGCTCTTCCGCGATGATGCGCGCGTCATCCGCAGCGCGGAGCTCATCTTCGAGCGCCTGCAGCTCGGTGGCGATGCCGCTCGCGCGTGTTTCCTCGCTGCCGAGGAGGGCGACCAGGTCGGCGATCTCGCGCTTGATCGAGAACACACCCGGCGTCGCCCCGGCGGTCTTGCCGCCGATGACGAGCGGGCCGCGCACGATGTCGCCTTCGAGCGTCACGAACGTCGCGCTCGGACGGTTCTTCGCCTTCTCCATCGCCTCGCCCAGCGAGCCGACGATGTACGCCTCAGGAATCGCATGACGGACCGCATCGGCCGCTTCGCCTTCACCGAGGACGGAGTGTGCGGCGTCGCCGCGTCGTGAGCCTTCGCCCGTCGGCACGTAGTCCGTGGCGATGAATGCACCGCGGCCCGCACCGCGCTCGCGCAACCGGCGCACGGCTTCGATGGCGGTGTCGCTCGATTCGACGATGATCGCTTTCGAAACGTCGCGCAGCAGCGTGTCGAGCGCAGCTTCGAAGCCTTCTGCCGCGCGTACTGCTTCCGCGGCGGCGAGGCCGTTCGGGATCAGCTCCATGATGGCGCGGCGGACGTCCTCGTCCTGTGCTTCCAATGAGGCGAGCAGCGAGCGCAGCGAGTCGACCTTGTACGTGGTCTGCGAGATCGTGTCGCGCGCGGAGGCCAGCGACTCGCGTCCCGCCTCGCGGCGCGCACTCAGCTCGTCGCGCAGTGCCAGCGCATCACGTGCGGCCTGTTGCGTGGTGACGAGGTTCTGTTCCGCATCGCGGACCGATTGTTCCCACTCGTACATCTGCGCGAGTGCGCCGTCGCGACTCTGCGCGGCTTTGCGCGCGCTCTCGGTCAGCTTCGACAGATAGAACTCGCACTTTTCGACCGCGATTTCGATCTGATGCACCTGATTCCGCGCCTCGGAAATCTTGGCGATGGTGCGCATGAGCGACTCGCGCGAATCGGCGAGCGCCTTCTCGTGCCGCCGCACTTCGTCGCCCTTTTCCTGGCGATCGCGCTCGACCTGATCGGCGATCTCGCGAAGACGATTGCGTTCCGCGCGAGCGGCGTCGAGCTGTTGCGTCTTTTCATCGAGCGCAGCTTGCTGCTCCGCGCCTTCGCCTTCGAGCGTCGTGATCTGGCCACGCGCGCCGTCGATGCGCTGCATCAGATCGCTGAGGTTCGTCTCGGACTGCTGCAGAAACGAGCGCAGGCGCTCGACGTCGCCAGTGAGCCCGGCTATTTCTTCGCGCACTTTGCTGGCCCGATGCGAGCGATCGATGTGCACGGTTCGCGTTTCCGCGAGCTCCGCTTCATCGGCGCCGAGCTGCGCGCCGATCTCGCTCTCGCGCGTCTGAGAATCGGCGAGTCCGGCATTCGCCGCTTCCTCTTCGACTTGCGCGGCGAGGATGCGTCCTTTGTACAGCGCGCGTTTCGCGAGTGAAAGCTGATCGGCGAGCTCTTTGTGCCGCCGCGCTTTCGATGCCTGTCGCTTCAGCGAGTTCAGATTCCGCGTGACCTCGGACAACGTGTCGTCGATGCGCAACAGATTCTGCTGCGTCTCTTCGAGCTTCAGCTCCGCGGCGCGGCGCTTGGTCTTGTACTTCGTGATGCCGGCGGCTTCTTCGATGAGGCGGCGCCGATCCTGCGGCTTATTGGAGAGGATGAGATCGATCTTCCCCTGCTCCATCACCGAGTAGTTGCGGATGCCGAGGCCGGTGTCCATGAGGATGTCGGAGATGTCCTTCATCCGGACGCGCTTGCCGTTGAGGCGGAACTCCGACTGCCCGTCGCGGAAGACGCGGCGGTTGATGATGATCTTGCCGTCGTCCGCCATCGGGTGATCGCTGTCGCCGTTGAGCGTGCCGAGGGTGAGGGTGACTTCGCCCATGGAAAGCGCGCGGCGGCGCGCCGAGCCCTGGAAGATGACGTCCTCCATCGTCTCGCCGCGGATGTGGGAGGCGCGGTTTTCACCGAGCACCCAGATGAGCGCGTCGCAGATGTTGGACTTGCCGCAGCCGTTCGGGCCGACGACGGCCGTCATGGCAGCGGGAAAGGTGAGCTTGGCGGGGTCGTAAAACGACTTGAAGCCGTGGATGTCGAGTTGTTCGAGACGGAACATTTCTTCCTTGCCCCCTCACCCAACCCTCTCCCCCCGGGCAACGGGGGGAGAGGGCAGGTGAGGGGGGCTGAGTGAGCGCCGAATTGGCGCGGATCGTAGCAGGGAAAGCGGGGAAGTTCACGATTGACAGAAGGGGCGCGCACCGGTTCCTGTGCAATGCTTCCAACAACGATGGAACTCGACGACTTTCTGCGCCGCGAGATCGACCTCGGCTCCTTCGCGAGCGCCTCGTACGCGATCGGATCTCCTGCCGGACTGGAGCGCGAAGGAGCGCATGGCCGCGCGGTCTCGGTACCGCTTCGAATCGCGGCAACGACGGACACGATCTACGACTGCGCGTCCATCACGAAACCGCTCGTGACCGGCACGCTCATGCTGCAGGCGATTGCGGAGAAGAAGATCGCGCTCGATGACGAATATCGCGGCTTCTCATTTCGCGAGCTGCTCACGCACACGAGCGGATTGCGCGCGTGGCTGCCCTTGTACGGCTACGGCGGCTACGACGATTACCTGCTCGCGATCGAGAAAGACGGGCGCGAGGCCGAACGCGGCTCGCGCGTGATGTACTCCGATCTCAACTTCGTACTGCTGTATCACGCGCTGCAGGAGCTCTTCGGCGACTACGTGCGTGCAGCGCGCGAGCGCATCTTCGCGCCGCTGGTGTTGCGCGACGCGTACTTTCATCCCCCGGAATCGTTGCGGCCGCGCATCGCGGCAACGGAGTGGGGACAGCGATTCGAGCGTGTGCTGCGCGATTCGTTGAAGATCCCGACGCCGATGCCGAATTACCGGCAGTCCTTGATGTGGGGTGAAACGAACGACGGCAACTCATTCGGCGCGGGCGGCACGTGCGGCAACGCGGGGTTGTTCGCGACCGCGCGTGATGTGTTCCGCATCGCGCAGGGTTTCGTGCGCGGCGAGCTCGTGTCGCGTGCGCTCGTCGAAGAAGCGACGCGCGCGCATGCGGGCGATCGCGGACTGGCGTGGCAGCTCGCGGGTCCCGGACTCTCCGAGCATTCGTTCGGGCACATGGGATTCACCGGAACGTCGGTATGGATCGACGGCGATCGCATCATGGTGCTGCTCACGAATCGCATCCATCCGTGCGCGGCGCCGATCGCGATGCACAGGATTCGCGGCGAGTTCCATCGCGATGGAGTGCGGCAGCGATAGCTGCCGCTTTCAAAAGAGGCGGCAAAGCCGCCGCACTCCGAAACTGACCCCGCAATCCTTTTTTGATCCACCCATAAGTACAATTCGGCAGTTTTATTGACCCTTGTTCGATCTAAGTTGTTGATTCTACGTGCGGCACGGCCCTCGCTGTATCGACCGCCTTCGCAAGATGCGAAAGGAGATGAGAATGAAGCGATTGAACGTTGCCGCGTTAGTCCTGGTGTTTCTGGTTGCGTCGGTGGCCGGAGCCTCCGATGAGCTGCGTCCGATGATGAAGCGTTCCGCCGACGAGTCGTTCGTCATCGAGAACGACGAATGGACCAGTCATGAAGCGTTCGTGAAGTCGGGGAATCGCTGCGCGACCGACGTTCCGTCGGAAGTCGAGGCGGAAGCGATCGAGGCGCAGTTCATGGACGAGCTGCTCTACAGCCGCTCCGACTACGGCACCGAGTCGATCACCAATCCCGTCTCCATCACCGTGAACTTCCACGTGATCCGCAGCTCGACCGGCGCCGGCGACGTTTCGGATACGCGCCTCAACTCGCAGATTGCGACGCTCAACGCGGCGTACAGCGGCCGCGGATTCACGTTCGTGCGTGGCACGACGGACCGCACGAATAACAGCACCTGGTACACGATGGGACACGGTACGACCGCCGAGGCGAACTGCAAGAACTACTTCACCGGCTTTGCGGCGAACAACTCCGCGTTCGTGCTGAACTTCTACACGGCGTCTCCCGGCGGCGGCCTGCTCGGATGGGCGACGTTCCCGTGGGATCGCGCGTCGAATCCGCGCATGGATGGCGTAGTCGTCCTGAACGCGTCCGTCAACGGCGGCACCGCCACGCCGTACAACCTCGGCGACACGGCGACGCACGAAGTCGGGCACTGGCTCGGCCTGTATCACACGTTCCAGAGCGGTTGCGGCACCGGCAACAACACCACCAGCGGCGATCGCGTCGCGGACACGTGGGCCGAGGCGTCGCCTGCGTCGGGATGCCCGACCGGCCGCAACACCTGCACGACGATCTCGGGCAATGATCCGATCACGAACTTCATGGACTACACGTATGACTCGTGCATGAACACGTTCACATCGGGTCAGGCGTCGCGCATGGTGAACATGGCGGCGACGTATCGGCCGAGTTTGTAGGCAAATCTCTGGAGCGGCGGACTCTTAGCCCGCCGTTCCTCCACGACGGGCTCTTAGCCCGTCGCTCCAGGGATCAAGCGCGCCAACCCCACGACTCGGCTTGACGCGCGAGCGAGTCCGCGCGCGCTTCTTCGCCATTCGCTTCGGCAAGCACCGAGAAGAGGTAGAGCGTTTCCGCGAGCAGCGGATCGGGATCGGTGTAGTCGTCGCGGAAACGGGTCTCGAGCAGCTCGACGTTGTCGCGATAGAGGCGCAACGCGCCTTCGCGATCGCCGGCGCGCAAGAGGATGAATGCAAGCACGAGCGACTGGAACTCCTGGATCTGCGGAAACTGCGCGATCTGCATTTCCATCAGGCGGCGCGCTTCGTCGAGATCGCGGCCGAGGTGGGCGAGGGAGAGCGCGATGCCTTCGCGTGTGGCGGGATCGTTGGATTGCTTGTAGGCGCCGATCGCTTCGTCGTAGCGGCCGAGGAGCTTGAGGGCTTCGGCGCGATGAAGGTGATCGCCGGTGCGGTTCGCCTCCATCACCGCGTCTTCGTAGCGCCGCTGCTGGAGGAGTTGCTGCGCGTTCGTGATGGGGCGCTGCGAGAGCATGTACGCCGCGAGCCATCCGATCAGCGCGACCGCGATCAGGAGTGCCCAGAACCAGATGCTCATCGCGTCGGCTGACGGACGGGCGCTGGTGCGGGTTGCGGCGGCCGCGGCGCGACGGCGCCGGGCGGTTGTTGTGCTGGTGCCGGCTGTGCGGCAGCTCGCGCGGCGAGGACTTCCGGCGGTGTGACCGCGCCGCGCTCGACGACGTACGTGCGCATGCGGCGCGGAGTGCCGTCGTACTGGAAATTCAGATCGGGGATCGGCACCGGCGCGAGAGGGTCGCTGCGCTTGGTGACGTCGGTAATCTCGGTCAGTGGCACGGCCGGGAGGTCGCTGGCGACGTTCGCGTTGCGGCGGGTCACGAACTGATGCAGCGCGACGATGATCAGGAAGCCGATGAAGAGCGATGCCGCCACGACGATGCCCTGCCGCTGCCGCGCGTATTCGATGACCGTGTCGGACGTGGTCATCTCCTTCGGGCGGAAGATCTCCTGCAGCAGCGCCTGCGTGTCGAGCCGCTCACCGGTCTGAGGATTCGCGCCGCAGTACGGACAGAGCTTCGCCGCGGCGTCGATCGTTCGGTTGCATGCGGCGCAAACGCCCTGACTGCTCATTGCTTGAAGGTGATTTCCACGCTGTACGGAGCGGCGACCGGCTCGCCATTCACCGTGGCCGGCTTGAATCGCCACGATTGTACGGCCGACACGAGTTGCGCCGTGTTGCGCTGCAGCGGCTTTTCGATGTCGATCGATTTGACGCGGCCGTCGGCGCCGATCACGAGCGATAGGCGTGCAGTTCCTCCCGATGCGATGTTCGGCAGCGGTTGATGCTGCGGAACGGGACGCGTGCGGATCGAGCCGGAGCGTTGGATCGGAATGCCCGGTCCCGAACTGCTGGCCATCGACGGCGGCAACTGCTGCGGCGCGCGCGGGCGCGGCGTGTACGCCGGACCGGTGAGCGAGCGCGGATCGACGGTGACGGCCATCCGCTTCTTCTCCGCCTGTGCGCGCTTGGCCAGCTCCGCGTATTCGGTCGCGGAGACAGCGGTGGCGTCACTGCGGTCGAAATCGTTGGGCGCGCCGCCAGGCTGCGGCGCCGCGGGCGCGCTGGTGATGGGCTGCTCGATGCCGGCCGGTCCGTCGACGGGAACCAGCGGTGTGTCGGCGCGCTTGATCTTCGCGCGCTGCGCCTGTTGCTGATCTTCCACGAGTTGCTCTTCGACGGTCTTCGGCGCGACCTTCGGCGTGTCGTCGCTGTTGATGACCATGCCGACCAGGAAAGCGAGGATCAGCACGATCACACCGCCTCCGGCCATCGCTGCTTTCTTCTTCAGGTCGAATTCTTCCGGCGGACGGTACTCGGTTACGCTGATCGGCTTCGGCGGCTCCTGCGCGGGCGGCGCGGCGCTCTGGTCCCAGTTGCAGAAGGGACAGATCTTCGCCCATGCGTCGATTCCGCGGGCGCACCGGACACAGGGTCGTTTTTCGCTCATCGGAGGCGGATTTGTGCAACCGACGTACCGTCCCACCAGGCGACCCCGTCCGGAGTGAGCGCGAATGCGTGCGGCGCGACGTTTTTCGCCACGATCGAGCTCTTCTGCTTCGTGAAGCGATAGAGCGTGCCGCTGCTCGAGTCGTAGGCGATCCACGTCTTGCCGCGGATGGCCACGCGATCGATGCCGGTCGGAAACTGCGACGCGCCCGCGCCGAAGAGTCCGAGGCCGAGGAAGCCGCGCAGGACGCCGCGGGCGATGGCTTGCGTCATCGACTGCGTCCCTTCCTGCAACCACACGCGCTTCGCGGACGGATCGGCCACGGCCAGCACGCGCGCAGTGAGCGCGGTACCGCCGCCTGCGAATGCGAGATCGACCGGCACTCCGCCGACGGCGATCTCGCCGGCCGATTTCATCGTCCTGAGATCGAACGTCCGCACGCGCGCGTCGCGCGGGTAGACGAGATACGCGGTTGTGCCGCTGATCTCGAAGTCGGACGCGAACGGCGGCAGTGCGAAACGGCGCGTGACGCGATCGCGCTCGATCTCTTCGAGCATGCCCGCGGTGCGTGAATAGACGTAGAGACGGCCGTTCGCGTGACGGAGGAACGCGGGATCGGGCGCGAGCGCGATGCGTGTGGCGCCGTGCTGCAGGACACGCGCGTCGCGCGCGAGGATGTACAACTCGTTGCCCACGAATGTGGCGGCGATCGGCGTCTCGGCCGTTTTCATACGCGTTGCGCGGCCGTTTGCGAGATCGACGGTCACGGCTTCGTTCGCGAGGGCGTCGAGTACGGCGACTTTCTCGGCACTGGCGACGATGTTGGTCGGATTCTCTGGACCGTCGACCGTCCAGTGGCCTGCGAGATTGATCTTTCCATCGTGTGCCAGGACGACGCCTGCGGTCGTGGAGGTGAGTACCTGTGCGAACGCGGGAGTGGCGAGGAAGAGGATCGCGAGCACGGCACCCCTCATCCGGCCGTTGGCCACCTTCTCCCCTCCTGCGCGAGGGGAGAAGGCTACGAGGCTCGGCCCATGTGTAGCCTTCTCCCCACGGCGAGGGGAGAAGGTGCCGAAGGCGGATGAGGGGTGCGTCGTCACGGCGTCCCCTCCAGGCGCAGCGGTTCGAGCAGCAACGCGTCGCGACTGTTTGCGCGGGTCACGCCGAGGATGCGGTAGGTGAGGCGCAGAGGTTTGGTGATGTCGAATGCGCCGTCGAAGATCGTCGGCTCGCTGAAGCGGAATGGGACGCCGTCGATCGTGCCCGATTCGAAGGCCGTGCCTTCGAACTGCACCGTACTGGTGAAGGTCTCCTGATCGAGCGCGACACGCTGCTCCGGCGTCAGCCGTTCGAACGCATCGAGCAACGCGCGTAAGTCATCCGCCGTCGGATTCGTCGATGGCAGCGCGACCATCGCCGACGGTTCCGCTTCACGCCGCAATGCGCGCAGCGTGTCGTTCTGCGGAAACTGGGCGAGCAGCGCGTCGAGCGTTTCGCGGGCTGCGCGAGTGTGGCCCTGCGCGAGCGCCTGGCGTACGCGCGCGCCGGTCGACGAGACGTCTTCGATCGGCGGATGTTCGTGGCGTTGATACTCGCGAACCAGCGCCATCGAGAAAGGATTCGCCTCGAACGCCTCCGCGAAATAACGCTCGCGCTCCGCATCCGAACGCGCGAGCCTGGCAAGCGCCGCGAGTGCCGTCACGTCGTCGCTGCGGCCTTCGAGCACGCGTTCGTAATGCGCACGCGCGCGATCGACCGCGCCGCGCTTTTCGTACAGCGACGCGAGCCGCAACTGCGCGCGATTCAGCAGCGACACGTACGCGGCCACGTCGCCGCGCGCGGAGCTGTAAATCTCGAACGATTCCTCGCGGGCGACTTGATTCTGCAGCGACTGGAACGTGCGCGAGCGCAACGCGTCCGTCACGGTCACCAGCAACTGTTCGGCTTCCGCGAGCTCATTCGCTTCGATGAGCGCGGTGGCCAGCGCGTGCTGGTAGATCGCTTTGTCGAGCGGCTTCGTCTGGGCAATGGCAACGGCGTTGCGCGCCGCGCTTACCGCTTTGCGCGGATGTCCGAGCGTGCGCATCGCCGACGCATAGACGTTCCACGCTTCGGCATCATCACTCGCATACCGCGCCGTCTCCTCCAGCAACCCAAACGCCTCGGCCGCGCGGCCGAGCTTCGCCCGCGCGAGCGCAGCATACGAGGTGGCGTTCGCATAACGCGAGAGGCTCGCGTCACGCCGCGCGTCGATGCGCTCTCGATCCGCGAGGCTCAACGCTTTCTGATATTCGGCGCCTGCAAGCGAGAGCTCGTTGCGCGCGGCGCGGAGATCGCCGAGGTTGAGGCGGCCGGAGAGCTGGGATTCGAAGTCGCGCGAGCGGGCCAGCTGCAGCTCCATCTGCGCGATCTCGAAATCCGATGCGAGTCGCGTCTGTGCCGTCGATGACGCGCAGAGCGCCAGCACCACCAGCAGCGCGAGGACCTTCATTCCGCAAAATACCCCTTGCGCGCACTCGCAATGGTCACGCCGCTGCGGCGCGACTGCACGTCGATGGTGCGCCACCCGCGGCCGGTGGACTTGCTCTGATAGACGACCAGGTAGCGGCTGTTGATGTCGGAGAGCAACCGCGCCAGTGCGTCGCGCACGGTGCGTTTCGTCGCCGGGACGACGCTGCCCCCCGTGTTGCTCGCGGCGCGATCGAGGAAACGCGTATGCGAGTCGCCGAGGATGATGGAGTTGACGATGGTGCGGGTGCCGCTGATCTTGCGGAGCGCCGTCTCTTCCGATAGGGCGCTGCTGCGGTCGCCGCCGTCGGTGATGACGATCGCGTACGTGCGGTCGCGCGAGGCGGCGGAGGCGAGTGCATCGCGGAGCGAGGTGCCGCCGGAGGGACGCACGTCGCGGGCGGTGATCTTTTCGCCGCGCGCGAGCGGGCGTGCTCTGGCGACGTGGTGATTGAGGAGCACGAGCGAAGCGGTGTCGACGGCCCGTAGTTGCCGCAGCTCGCTTTCGATCGCCGCCAGCGCCGCTTCGAGCTTGCCGTCGTTCATCGACAGCGAGCGGTCGACGATGAAAGCAAAGTGCGCGGCGGGGCGTTCGACTTTCACGTCGCGGATGGTTTGTTCGACGCCGTTTTCGCGGACGCGCAGATCGGCGGCGCGCAGCGGTTTCTCGGAACGCGCGCGGAGCGGCACTTCGACCAGATCGACGTTCAACGTGTCGTTCGCGGTGATCGCCGCGGTTCGAACGGTGGCGGTCTCACTCGACTTGAACCCGTTCGTCCAGACTTTTGCGGTGATGGTGCGCGGTGCGAGCGAGTCGCCGAAATCGAACGCGATGCGGTACGGCGCCTTCCGGGAGACGCCGGCGAGCACGCCGTCGACGAAGAAGTCGACGCGGTCGACCGAGGTTGCGCCGGTGGTGATCTCGAGCGCCGTCGGACCGATCACCTGCGCGCCATCGAGCGGCGAAATGAACGCAATCGCCGCCGCCTGCACCGTTGCAGCAAGCAATAAGATTGCGGACAGAAGGGCCATGCGCACGGTCATGGAAACGGCCTTGGCGGGCTAACGTATTTCGTTTCTGTGGTTTGCCCTCTGTCGCGGACGAAACGTCCTGCTTCGAGTGCGACTGTTCATTTTGGTACTTTTGGGGTTACACTCCTCAGCAATCCGGGGAGCTACAGCCAATGGGTCGTTACGGAATCGAGGCTTGCCATCACTGCGGCGCGTGTCAATGGCGAACGGACAGCTTTTTCTGTCAGTTCGATCCGGAGACGCTCGCGGCGTTCGACACGATCACGTTCGCGAACGTCTACCCCGACGGGGCGCTGCTCTACGGTGAGGGCGAGGCGCCGGCCGGCCTGTTCATCCTCTGCTACGGCTCGGCAAAGCTGAGCATCTCCTCCGGCACCGGCAAGACCCTCATCACGCGCATGGTGCAGCCGGGCGAAACGCTCGGCCTCTCGAGCGTCCTCTCGGGCAATCCGTACAAGTCCACGGCCGAAACGGTGACGCCGTCGCAGCTCAAGTTCGTGAAGCGCGACGACTTCCTCCGTTTCGTGAACGAGCATCGCGACGTGCAGTTCAACATCGCGCGGCAGCTCATCGAGGAATGCGAGTCGGACGCGAATCAGATCCGCGCCCTCGGCCTCGCGAACTCTGCCGCAGAACGCCTGGCGCAGCTTCTCCTGGCGTGGTGCGAGGATTCGGGTCAGCCTTCGGCGAGCGGGATGCGCATCCCGGTGACGATGACGCACGAGGACATCTCGCAGATGATCGGCACCTCGCGCGAGACCGTGACACGTCTGCTCAAGTCTTTCCGTGAGAAGAAGATCATCACGATGAGACGGTCGTCCATGACGCTGCACAAGAAGTCGGATCTAGAAGATCTGATCCTGCTGTGAGGCGGAGAGCGCCCCTCATCCGGCCTTCGGCCACCTTCTCCCCTCGACGAGGGAGAAGGCTACTCAGTGACGTGCGCTGAGGGGCGCGTCCCACCCTGAGAACCCCGACCCGCCGCCGTGTGACTAACGTCACACGCCCACTACTCACCCCCCACAACTGACGCGTACAAGCGTCCTGTCTGAATTTCCTCCGAAGCGCGACATTGGGCGCATCCAAGGAGGAAGTCATGAATACCAATCAGATCGTCCGCAACATCCACCGCCTGGCCGTCACCGTCATCATCGTCACGTTTGCTCTGGCCGGCACCGTTTCCGCTCAAACCGAAAAACACAACCCCTACACCGTCCGCGGTCATCAGATCCGGACGATCCTGCTGCCGGAAGAATCGGCCAGCGCGTACTCGACGCTCGACGTGGCCGCGGCCAACGCACCGACGCTGTTCCAGGAAATGGTGCCCTGCCGGTTCGTCAGCACGCTCGATCCCGACCAGTACCCGGTCAAGTGGGGCGGCCAGCCGTTCCAGGTGAACGAGAGCCGCGTCTACGATCCGATCGGCTACCTCGTGGAAGGCGACTTCCGCAATCCGTGCTCTGACCTGATCCCCGAGCACGCCGTCGCGATCGCGCTGCGCATCGCGTCGTACCAGCCGGACGGCAACGGTTCGGTGTACCTCGCGCCTTCCAATACCCCGACCTACAATCGCGCGGCGCTGGTCTTCAAGCAGGGCTACGACACGCTGCAGGAATCGAACGTCCTTCTCCACAACAAGAAGTTCGTCGTCTCCGTCGCCGACCAGGCCACCGAGCTCACGATCGACATCATCGGCTTCTTCATCCCGGACGACACCGGCCGCGGCGACAAGGGCGAGCGTGGCGAACAGGGTCCGATGGGTCCGATGGGTCCGAAGGGTGATTCCGGCGAGCGCGGCTTCCAGGGTGAGCGCGGCGAGCAGGGTCTCAAGGGCGAGCAAGGCCTTCAGGGCGAGCGCGGTCTCCAGGGTGAGCGTGGCCTCCAGGGCGAGCGTGGCCTTCA